>Ga0075163_10011439_pt1 | contig 11565 bp, 9 predicted proteins | sample JI1023141ADNA_FD_71478 | JGI IMG/M metagenome (GOLD analysis project Ga0075163, IMG submission 71478) | Wastewater effluent complex algal communities from Wisconsin, to seasonally profile nutrient transformation and Carbon sequestration -... | ecosystem: Engineered > WWTP > Effluent > Algae... | reverse complement strand
GCAGATCGACCGCTGGGTCCGCGAGGACACGGCGCGGCGCGGCGGACGGCCGAGCCAGCTCGGTTATCACGGCTTCCCGGCGAGCGTGTGCACCAGCCGCAACGCGGTGGTCTGTCACGGCGTGCCGCGGCCCGACGAGGCGCTGCGCGCCGGCGACATCGTCAACGTCGACGTGACCACCGAGCTCCATGGCTTTCATGGCGACACGTCGGCGACCTTCTGCGTCGGCGAGGTCGACGCGGAGGCGCGGGCGCTGGTCGAGCACACGCGCGCGTGCCTGCAGGCGGGCATCGCGGCGGTCGGCCCGAACGCGCGGCTCGGGGACATCGGCGCGGCGATCCAGGCGCTGGCCGAGAGCGCCGGCTACGGGGTCGTGCGCGCCTACTGCGGGCACGGCATCGGCCGCGCGATGCACGAGCCGCCGCAGGTGCCCCACGTCGGGCGCGCCGGGGTCGGGCTGCGGCTGCGGCCGGGGATGGTGTTCACCATCGAGCCGATGCTGACGCTCGGCACGCACGAGGTCCGCGTGCTGGACGACGGCTGGACGGTGGTCACGGCCGACGGCCGGTGGAGCGCGCAGTTCGAGCACACGGTGTGCGTGACGGCGGACGGGGTCGAGGTGCTGACCTGTCTTTGAGGGCAGCTCGTCGCCTGCGCTGGGCTTTACAGCGGCGCGTATCTGCGCGATGCATGCGGCATGCGCACCGTGATCACCGGGGTCTCCGGGTTGCTCGGCGGGAACCTGGCGATCGAGCTGCTGCGGCAGGGGCACGCGGTCCGGGCGACGCGGCGGGCGAGCACGCGGATCGAGCATCTGCAGGGGCACGACATCGACTGGGTCGACGCGGAGCTCGGCGACGCGGAGGCGCTGGCGCGCGCGTTCGACGGGGCCGACGCGGTGTTTCATTGCGCGGCGCAGGTCAGCGTCAAGCGCACGGTGACGCCGGGGCTGGTCGCCGCGAACGTCGACGGGACCCGGCACGTGCTCGCGGCGATGCGCGGGGCGGGGCGCCTGATCCACTGCTCGTCGGTGGTCGCGGTCGGGGCGATGGAGGGCGACGAGCCGTGCACCGAAGCTGCGCGCTGGAACCTCGCGGAGCACGGGCTCGACGACGGCTACAGCGTCACCAAGCGCGACGCCGAGGCGCTGGTGCGGGCGGCCGCGCAGGCAGGCCAGGACGCGGTGATCGTCAATCCGTGCTTCATGTTCGGGCCGTACGACGCGCGGCCGAGCTCGGGCAAGCTGATCGTCGACGTCGTGCGCGGCAAGGCGCCGGGCTGGACGCCGGGCTTCAACAACTTCGTCGACGTGCGCGACGTGGCCCGCGGCATGATCCTCGCGTGGGAGCGCAGCGCGGCCGGCGAGCGCTATATCCTCGGCGGCGAGAACATGTGTTATCGCGACATCATGGCCCGCATCGCCGCGATCGCCGGGGTGCGGGCGCCGACGTGGCGGGTGCCGCGGTGGATCGCCGGGCTGCTCGGGCGCGTCGGGGACGTGAAGGAGGCGCTGACCGGGCGCGAGCCGCTGATCAACAGCGTCACCATCCGCTACGGGTTCTGTCCGCTGTTTCAGTTCTCGTCGGAGAAGGCCCGGGCGCGCCTCGGGTACGCGCCGGGGCCGATCGATCCGGCGATCGCGGACGCGCTGGCGTGGTTTCGGGCCCGGGGCATGTTGCCGGCTGTGGCGGGGCGCGGGCGGGCGTTGTAAGGTCCGCGCATGATCGCCGGAATGTCGCGTGAGGAATTGTTGCACGAGGCGCTGGTGCGCTCGCGCGAGAGCTTCGTGCCGTTCCCGGGGCTCGAGCTGCGGCGGCGGGCGGGGTGGGTGCAGCTGGTGACGCCGCTGTTTCGCAGCGGCGGCTTCAACGAGGTCGCGCTCGCGCAGCTCGAAGCGGACGAGGCCGACGCGGTCATCGACGCGACGATCGCCGAGTACGACACGCTCGGCATCCGCTTCCGCTGGACGGTCGGGCCCGACAGTCGACCCGCGGACCTCGGCGCGCGGCTGGCCCGGCGCGGGCTCGTCGGCGAGCGCGGCGTGATGATGGCGGCGGCGGTCGCCGATGTGCCGGCCGACATCGGGCCGGGGCTGACGGTCGAGCGCGTGGAGGCGGCGCAGCTCGAGCGCTTCGCGGCCGTCAGCGCGGAGGGCTGGGGCTGCGACCCGGAGCCGCTGCGGGTGTACCACCGTTCGGTGCTCGCCGACCCGGACGGGCGCAGCCACAGCTTCCTCGCGTACGTCGACGGGGCGCCGGCCGGGGTCGCCAACTACGTCGCGCACGCGCGCTCGGCGTTCTTCATCGGCGGGGTGGTGCTGCCGGCGTTTCGCGGGCGCGGGGTTTATAAAGCGCTGCTGGCCGCGCGCCTGCGCCACGCGGCGGCCCGGGGCATCGCGGTGGTGATGACGCACGCGCGGGCGAGCACCTCGGCGCCGATCCTCGCGCGGCTCGGGTTCCACGCGCTCGCCGAGCTCGAGAGCTACAGTCGGCCGTGATATGTCCTGCGGGACGGGTCGAGGTGTCTCTTTGGACATGTCGTTGGCGACATGTCGCCGAGGACATGTCCCCTGAGACATGCCCGTGGCGACATGGCGCCGGGGACATGCCCCTGGCGACAGGTCAGGTGGCGACCATGCCGGGGAAGCGGCCGAGGTAGTCGACGAAGGCGTCGCTGATCGCCCGGTCGTGGAGCTGGGCGCGGGTCAGGGGGCCGCGCTCCGGGGTGAAGTCGGGGTCGACGGCGCGGCGCGGCCAGTCGGGGTTCAGGATCGCGGAGCGGCCGAGGGCGACGAGGTCGGCGCCGCGGTCGATCTGGGCCGCGGCCTCGGCGGGGGTCCAGATCTTGCCGGCGACGACGATGCGGACCGCGTCGGGGACGGCGGCGCGAAACAGCGGGATCGCGTGCTCCTGCGGGCGCTTCGCGGTGTTGCGGCGGACGTCCCACAGCGACAGATGGACGTAGTCGACGCCGTCCTCGGCGAGCCACGCGGCGACCTGCAGGCTCTCGTCGAGGTCGAGGCCGTGGGCGTGGCCGAAGTCCTCCGGGGACAGGCGCACGCCGAGCAGGAACGGCGCGGGGCAGTCGGCCCGGACCGCGCGCGTCACCTCGCGCAGCAGGCGGGCGCGGTTGCTCAGCGCGCCGCCCCAGCCGTCGCTGCGCAGGTTCATGGTCCGGCTGAGGAACTGCGAGAACAGGTAGCCGTGCGCGCCGTGCAGCTCGACGCCGGCGAAGCCGGCCGTGCGGGCGCGCGCGGCCGCGGCGACGAAGTCGCGATGTACGCGCTCGAGGTCGGCGTCGGTCGCGGGGCGGGGGCGCTCGAAGCCCTCGCGCGCCTCGTCGAAGCTGCTCGCGCTCCACGGCTGCTGGCCGATGAGCCGCGAGGGCGAGCGGACGCCGCCGTGATAGAGCTGGACGAGGCCGAGCGCGCCGCGGGCGGCGAGGCCGGCAGCGAGCGCGCGCAGGCCGGGGAGCTGATGGTCGCCCCAGACGCCGAGCTGGCCGTCGAAGCCCTTGCCGTCCTCCGAGACGTGCGCGGCGCAGGTCTCCACGAGCCCGAAGCCGCCCGCGGCGCGGCGCTCGAGCCACAGGCGCTCGGCGTCGGAGAGGGTGCCGTCGTCGTGGCTCTGCTGGTTGGTCAGCGGCGCGAGGGCGAGGCGGTTGCTGGCGACGGCGCCGCCGCGAAAGGTGATGGGCGTGAACAGGTTGGCGGACACGGGCGGCAGTGTAACGCAGGGGCTCCGCGCGCCTGACTAATCACGATTCGAGGACGCGTCGCGGCGCGCGAGGGCGTGGAGCAGGGCGTCGGCGATCGGCTGGCTCATGCGCGCGACCTTCGGCGGGCTGATCGGGGACTCGCCGAACGGGACGAAGGGGTCGGCGACGAGGCCGCGGTTGACCTCGACGCACAGGACCTGGCCGGGGTAGGTGCGCGTGTAGTAGTAACCCATGGTCGCGGGGTGGAGGCGGTAGGTCGCGTTCTCCTCGGCGGCGACGTCGATCGCGGCGTAGCGGGCGCGGACGTCGGCGATGACGGCCGGGTCGGCGAGCATGCCCTCGGCACCGGCGCAGATCAGGTCGACGGCGGGGCGCTCGGGCCAGGTCGCGTGGACCTCCGGCTCGTAGGCGCGGTGCAGGGCGGCGACGATGTCGTCGTCGATGCGGTCGATGCCGACCGAGCGCGGGGCGTACGAGTGCATCTGCAGGGCGAGGCCGCCGCGGCCGCACACGCGGGTGTAGGCGCGCTCGACGAGCGCGTGGTAGCGGCGGTGCAGGTCCTCGAGCAGGGCGGCGTCGGCGGGCTCGCGGATGTAGCTGGCGACGGCGGGGGTCATGCCGTCGATGACCGCGCCGGGCATGCCGGCGACGACGCGGTTGCAGTCGATGAAGGTCCGCGGCACGCAGCAGCGCAGGATCAGGGCCCCGTGGCCGGCCTCCGCGAGCACGCGGGCGACGTGCTCGGCGCACTCGGGCGCGCCGATGTCGGTGTTGACGAAGAAGAAGTGCTCGAGGTCGCGGGGCAGCGTGCCGACGAGGCGCGCGCGCAGGGCGGCGTAGTCGGCATGGCGCGTCGCGCCGTGCGGGATCTCGATCAGCAGGGCCGGGTCGGGCCCGGCGCCGGGGGTCCAGGCGACCTCGCAGACGCCGTCGATCGCCGTGATGTCCTCGAACTGCGCGGATGGGGCGAGCACCCGCGCAGCATGCCCCGCCTCGCGGGCGCACGTCGACGGTCGGCGAGCGTCGCGGCGTCGCGGCGCGCGTGCGCCAGGTCCAGGTCCGGCGGTGCCTGCGCGGTTGCAAGGGCGCGGCGGCGGCGGGTAAAAGCCGCGGCCATGCGCCTGCCTCGCGTCGTCCTGGCCTGTCTGGTGGTCCTCGTCGCCTGCGATCCGGAGCCGGACGCGCTGGTCGTCCGCGAGGGCACGCAGCTGCCGGCGGGGGTCGCCCCGGCGCGCCTGAGCTTCGGCGACGACTGGCAGATCGTCGGCAGCGGCGGGCCGCTGGTCGCCGGCAACACGGTCGAGGTCGCGTACGACGTCGATCGCCTGACGACCTGCCGCGGCGATCAGAACGGCAAGCCGGCGTGGTCGATCACCGGGTATCACCAGCTCGAGGACGGGCCGGTCGGCAGCTTCGAGGCCGGCGGGCACTCGCCGTCGCAGGGCACGCAGCCGCCGATCTTCTCGCTGACGAGCTCGGGCGACCTGGCGCTGTGGTTCCAGAACACGAGCGTGTGGGGCTGCTCGGCCTACGATTCGAACTTCGGGAACAACTGGCACGCGCAGGTCGGGGCGAGCCTGTCCTTCAAGACAGGTTGGGTGACCGAGGCGCTCGGGGCCCCGCGCGCCGGGGCGGCGCTGGTGATCGCGTACGACCCGGCGCGGCTGCCCGAGTGCCGCGGCACCAAGTATGGCGTCGACGCGTGGAACATCCGCGCGCACTACCGCTTCGACGGCGGGGCCGAGCAGGTCGCGATGCTGACGCAGCTGCAGGGCAACGTGCAGGTCGCGGTGCCGGCGGTGATCGCCGCGCCGGCGGACGCGGGCGAGGTCGAGCTGTGGTTCGAGAATCAGAGCCACGCGGGCTGCCGGAAGTGGGACTCGCGCTTCGGCGAGAACTATCGCTTCACGCTCGAGTGAGCGGCGGACGGGCGCGCGTCACTCGGCGGCGAGGGTGCGGGCGGCGAGGGTCGCGGCGGCGAGGCGCTCGCGGTGGTCGGTGCCGCCGAGGGCGTCGAGGTCGCGGCCGGCGAGCGCGAGCGAGTTGACGACGCGGGCGGCGTGGCTGCGCGCGAGGTCGGCGGCGCGGAGGTGGTGGGCGTAGGCCTTCCACACGCGGCCGTCGGGGTCGTCGTGTTTGGCGGCCTCCTGGGCGGCCTGCAGCCAGGTCCGGGCCGCGGCGCGCCACTGCTGGCCGGCGCGGGCGAGCTCGCCGGCGGCCTGCTCCTCGTCCTGGCCGGCGGGTTGGGCCTGGGCGCGCCTGTCGATCGCGGACTTTTGCAGCGCGGCGGCGCGGTCGCGGGGGCCGTCGGCGGTCTGCTCGAGCGCGCGGGCGAGGGCCTCGAGCGCGTCGGCGTGGGCGAGCGCGGCCTCGCGGGCGATCGCCGACCACAGCGCCGCGTCGACGGTGCCGGCCGGGTCGGGCAGGCTGCGGCGGACGGCGAACTCCTTGACGGCGGCGGTGGTGCGCTCGCCGAACACGCCGTCGATGGTGCCGGGGGCGAGGCCGAGGCGGCGCAGGTCGGACTGCAGGCGGGCGACGTCGAGGCCCTCCATCCCGGCCGCGAGGGCGCGCTGGAGCTGCGGGCGAGGCTGCAGGACGTCGGCGAGGGTGAGGTCGTTGGTGCGGTCTCCCATGGTCGCCCAGGGTATCGCGGCGGGGCGGGCGAGGGCGCCCCCACGGCGGGCCCGCGGGGCGCTATCCTGCGCGGGATGGCCCGTCGTCGCTGGCTTCGCGTGGTGCTGTGGACTCTCGGGGCGGCGCTCGTCGCGATCGTCGTGATCGTGCTGCGCGTCGTGTGGGTCGTGTGGTTCATGGCGGCGCTGCCGACCCGGCCGCTGGTGCGCCTCGGGCCGGTCGAGCCGGTGCTGGTGCTGCGCGACGTGCGGGTGTTCCCGGCGACCGGGCCCGGGTTCCTCGAGCATCAGGACGTGGTCGTGCGCGCCGGCGCGATCGCGGCGGTGCAGGCCACGGGCGCGCCGGTGCCCGCGGGCGCGCGCGTGGTCGAGGGCCACGGCGAGCGCACGCTGCTGCCCGGCCTCGTCGACGCGCACGTGCACATTTTGTCGAGCGGCGGGGCGCCGTGGCAGAGCTACGCGTTCGCGCCCGAGCACAACCTCGAGGCGCACCTGTACGCGGGGGTGACGACGGTGTTCGACCTCGGCGGGTTCGCGGGCGAGCTCGCGGCGCTCGGCGAGCGGACCGCGGCCGGCGATCTGGCGGGGCCGCGGATCTTCCACACCGACTCGCCGATCACGGCGCCGGGCAGCCACCCGCTGCCGACCGCGCGCGAGCTGCTGCCGTGGCCGCTGGGCTCGCTGCTGACGCTGGTGATCCCCGCGGTCGCTACGCCCGACGAGGCGCGCGCGGCGGTCGCGGCGACGGCCGCGAAGGGCGTCGATTACATCAAGGCGATCTGCGATCGCATCCCGGCGGACTCGCCCGACCTCGACGCCGACAGCCTCGCGGCGATCGTGGCCGCGGCGCGCGAGCGCGGGCTCAAGACCTTCGTGCACATCGGCAGCGCGGAGCAGGCGGTGCGGGCGGTGCGGGCCGGCGCCGACGTGCTGGCCCACGGGGTCCGCGACCCGCTGACGCCGGCGCAGGCGGCCGAGCTGGCGCGGGTGCCGATGATCGTCACGCTCGCGGCGTGGCTCGGGGTCGAGGCGATCGCCGCCGGTCGCTACACGCCGAGCGCGCTCGACCGCGCGATCACGCCGCCGCAGATCCTCGACGAGGTCGCGGGCCCGGCGGGGGCGCGGATCGCCGGGGTACCTGTCCTCGGGGACATGTCGCGGAGCGTCGACCCGGCGGTGATGCAGGCCAACGTCCGGCTGCTGCACGCGGCCGGGGCGACGCTGCTCGCGGGCACCGACAGCGCGCTGCCGGGCGCGTACCCCGGCGGGGGCCTGCACGAGGAGTTGCGGCTGCTGCACGCGGCCGGGGTGCCGGTCGAGGACGTGCTGCTCGGCGCGACGTCGCGGGCGGCGCGGGTGGTCCGCGACGCGCCGGACTTCGGGAGCGTCGCGCCGGGCATGGTCGCGGACCTGCTGCTGATCGAGGGCGACCCGCGCGTCGACATCGGCGCGACGAGCCGCATCGCGCTGGTCGTGCGCGCGGGTCGGGTGGTCGAGCGCCTCGCGCCGCCATGAGCGCGTCGGCGCGGTGGCGCGATCCGGGGACCGGGCGCATGCTTGCGGCGCCGCGCGGCGGCGAGGAGCGACATGGGCAGGCTGATCGACGGTGCGTGGGTGCGCGAGGCGCTGATCGCCAACAAGGCCGGGAAGTTCGAGCGCGCGGCCAGCGGGTTTCGCGGGCGCGTCACCGCGGACGGATCGTCGGGGCACCCGGCGGCGGCGGGGCGCTATCACCTGTATGTCTCGTACGCGTGCCCGTGGGCGCATCGGACCCTGCTGGCGCGGGCGCTGCTGGGGCTCGAGGACGTCGTGTCGCTGTCGGTGGTCGACCCGTTCATGGGCGAGGACGGCTGGGCCTTTACAGAGCACCCGGACTGCGTCGCCGACCCGATCGGGGGCGCGAAATTCTTGTACGAGGTGTACCTGCGCGCCGACCCGCGGCACACCGGCAAGGTCACCGTGCCGGTGCTGTGGGACCGCGAGGCCGGCACGATCGTCTCCAACGAGTCGCGCGAGATCCTGCGCATGTTCGACGTCGCGTTCGCGGCGCTCGGCCGGGCCGCGATCACGCTGGTTCCGCGGGCGCTGCGCGATCGCGTCGACGCGGTCATCGATGCCATCTATGCGCCGATCAACAACGGGGTCTATCGCGCCGGCTTCGCCACCGAGCAGGCCGCGTACGAGGAGGCTTTCGAGGAGCTGTTCGCGGCGCTGGACCGCTGGGAGGGCGTGCTCGCGGGCCAGCGGTTCTTGTGCGGCGACGTGGTCACCGAGGCCGACCTGTGCCTGTTCACGACGCTGCTGCGCTTCGATCCCGTGTATTACGGGCACTTCAAGTGCAACCTGCGGCGGATCCGCGACTATCCCCAGCTCGGGAACTATCTGCGCGACCTGTATCAGCTGCCGGGGGTGGCGGCGACGTGCCGCATCGACCACATCAAGCAGCACTATCACCGCAGTCACCCGCAGATCAACCCGACCCGCATCGTGCCAGTGGGGCCGGAGCTCGCCCTCGACGCGCCGCACGACCGCGGGCGCTTCGGCGGCGGCGAGCCGTTCGCGCCCGCGGAGGACCTCGGCCTGTAGTCGTCACGGGTCGAGCAGGACGGTGACGTCGCCGGCGGCGAAGGTCGCGACGGCGAGGTCGAGGGTGGCGTTGGCGTCGAAGGCGGCGGCGTGGGCCCGCACGGCGCCGGAGGGCAGGGTCTTTGAAACGGGGGCGTCGAGGGTGGTCGTGCCGTTGCCGTGCCAGATGCGCAGCTCCGCGGACTTGTCGTCGACGGCGACGACGTCGAGGTGTTTGTCGGCGTCGAGATCGGCGACGGCGATCGTGAACGGCAGGAACGGCGCGACGACGGGGGTGTTGGTGACGATCGTGAGGCCGCCCTTGCCGTCGCCGCGGGCGATGGCGAGGCGGGCCACCGGCATGCGCTCGACGATGACGAGGTCCTGGGCGCCGTCCTCGTCGAGGTCGGCGGGCAGGGCGACCCACGGGCGCACGCCGGGGAGCACCGGGGTCGCCGCGCCGAAGGTGCCGCCGGGGCCGGCCAGCATGCGCAGCATGCCCTTGGCGTTGTTGGGCTCCCAGATCAGCGCGTCGCCGAGGGCGTCGGCGTCGAGGCGGGTGACGAGCAGCGAGCCGGGGGCGATGCCGAGCTGGGCCATGCTGCCGAGCGGGCTGTCGACGGGGGCGAGGAAGCCGCCGCCGGTGCTGCGCCGGATCGACAGGCCGAAGCTCGGGTCCTTGAACCACAGCCACACGATGTCGCTGGCGCCGTCGCCGGTGGCGTCGACGACCGCGTGGGTCAGCGGGGCGAGGTCGGTGGTGAACGCCATCCACGGGGCGAACGCGTCGCCGTCCCAGCGAAAGACCTGGATCTTGTCGGGGGCGTCGGCGACGAGCACGTCGATGCCGCCCGCGCCGTCGAGCTGACCGACCACCGGGAACGCGCTGCTGCCGGTCAGGGCCGGGTCGATCGGCGCGGCGAAGCTGCCGTCGCCGAGGCCGCGCGAGAGCCGGGCGCCGACGATGTTGGCCTCGTCGACGCCCATCACCAGCAGGTCCTGCTCGCCGTCGCCGTCGAAGTCGCCGACCTCGAGCGACAGCGGGGTCAGGACCGCCATCTCGCCGGTGCTGCTGTCCTCGCCGGTGGTCGTCGACGGGTCGGTGGTGCTCGTCGTGGTCAGCGTCGGGTCGGTGGTCGTCGTGAACGTCGGGTCGATGGTGGTGGTCGGCTCGATCGTCGTGGGGTCGGTGGTCGGCTGGGTCGTGAACGTGACGCTGGTCGGCTCGACGGTGGTCGGGGTGACCGTGGTCGGGGTGACGGTGGTCGACGTGAAGTTGGTCGCGTCGCCGGTGGTCGTGTCGGCCGGCTCGCCGGTGCTCGACGACGCGCTCGCCGTCGCGGTCGCGTCGGCGGCGCTCCCGGGCCCGCACGCCAGGGTCAGCGAGATGGCGACGAGACAGCGCGGGCGACGTATCTGCATCCGTGCAGGGTGGCACGCGGGTCCGGGCGCGACAAGGCCCGGGGCGGCGCGGCGGCCGTCCGCGGGGGGCAGGTCCGATCGCGGTCCGTGGTCCTGGTGGCAACGGCGCCGCTGGTCAGGACGGGCGGGCGGCGATACCGTGGGGCTGGAGATATGCGGCTCGAGCACGCGGCGGGGACGATCGAAGGGTCCGGGGTGGTGCTCGCGGCGCCGCTGTCCGGCGAGGATCTGTTCGCGTACATCGAGCGGACCTGCGGCGGCTTCGACGAGCGGATGTTTCGCGCGATCGTCGGGGCGGCCAACGAATACAAGGAGGGCGACGCGACGCTCGGGCTGGCCGCCGCCGACGCGACGGCGCGGGCGCGGGCGCGGGCGCTGCTGGCCGCGACGACGATCGGCGCGCTGCAGGCCCGGCCGCTGCTGCGCGACCGGCTGTACGCGGCGGTGCTCGCCGGGCTCGACGCGGAGGTCGCGGCGAGGATCGCCGGATGGACGCTCGCGCGGCTCAAGGAATTCGTGCTGACCGCGGCCGAGGAGGAGGTGCATACATTGTCGCCGGGCCTCGCCAGCGACGTGATCGCGTGCGTGGTCAAGCTGATGTCCGACGCCGAGCTGACGACGCTCGGGGCGCGGCTGTATCACCCGCTGCCGGGGCGCGGGCTCGGGGCGCGCGGGCACCTCGCGGCGCGGCTGCAGCCGAACTCGCCGACCGACCACCCGCAGGACATCCGCTGGCAGGTGTTCGACGGCTGGTCGTACGCGGTCGGCGACCTGCTGCTCGGGACCAACCCGGCGTCGAGCGACCCGGACTCGGTGGCCGCGGCCCTGGCGACGCTGCAGGACCTGCGCGAGACCTTCGGGGTCGAGGAATTGTTGCCGCACTGCGTGCTGGCCCACATCGACGTGCAGGCGGCGCTCGAGGCCCGCGCGCCGGGGACCACGGGGATCTGGTTCCAGAGCCTCGCCGGCAGCGACGAGGCCAACGCGACCTTCGGCATCTCGCTGGAGTCCATGCTGCGCCGCGCGGCCCGGCGCGACGGCGACTTCGGCATGTACTTCGAGACAGGTCAGGGCTCGGAGGTCACGAACGGGCGCGCCGGCGGCGTCGACATGGTCGTGCTCGAGGCGCGCAAGTACGGGTTCGCGCGGGTGCTGACGGGCGCGGTCGCGGCGGCGCAAACGGCGGCCGGGCGCGCGGCGGCGCCGTGGGTGCACGTCAACGACG
>Ga0075163_10011435_pt1 | contig 11569 bp, 15 predicted proteins | sample JI1023141ADNA_FD_71478 | JGI IMG/M metagenome (GOLD analysis project Ga0075163, IMG submission 71478) | Wastewater effluent complex algal communities from Wisconsin, to seasonally profile nutrient transformation and Carbon sequestration -... | ecosystem: Engineered > WWTP > Effluent > Algae... | reverse complement strand
CAGGAAGTAATTCTAAGAACTTATCAATATAAACTTTAGCAACATCTTCCTTTCTTCCTTTACCTCCAGTGCTTCCTCCTCCTTGTACCTGCATAATTTGATTGAATAGTTCTTCAGAAGTAGATGTTAAGTATCCAATTTCAGCATTAGGGTGAAGACCAAACATTGTTGGATTCTCAGCTTGTAACTTTTCTTCAATGTATTTCTTATAGTTTTCTCACTCGAATTTCAAAGGATCAGGTGATTTAAATCCCGGAGCAAGTGTTAGTTGCATTCCATTCATGATCTCAGGCTATATGAGGAATTGGAGATAAGTAGCACATGTTCATCTATCCCAGTTATCTGTAATATGACCTCCATACATAATTTCTCCATAGATATATTACAAATCTGAATAAGGAACTTGTTCATAATTAGCAAGATAGTTATGTAACACATCAGCACATATTGTTAGATCACCATCATTGAAGTTATATTTTCTTGACCATCCCTAAGCTCCAAATTTTCTTCTTCCTAGAATTAAAGCATGGAACATGCAAAGTCCAAACAACAAGGCTTTAAATTCTAATAATTTTGTAGCTTTATCAAATCTATCTTAACCAAATTTAGCAAATGCTCATCTTAAGTTTGCCTTTAGATCCTGAGGAGCCTCATTTGAAATTTTGATTGAATTTTATAGAATACTCTCAGGGATGATTTGCATGAATGGTAGAGGTGGTGGTTCAGAAGAAATGAAACATCTGAAATTCTCATTCACATTTTCACATACAATTTCAAGGTCTCATTCAAAGATCTTCATCCATGTCTACATTAAATGGACATTCTAAACCATTACCCAACCTCCTTCTTGTCCTGCTTTAAACAAAGCTTTCTTTGCAATTTCTTCTTGTCCCTGGCCCATAGAAATATTAACGAATTTTCCATTAGCAGCAGTAATTCCATATTTTTCTCCAATTTTTTCGACATCTGGTGTAGGGTCAACTCCAGGGAATAAAACAAAGAATATAGGAATATTAGGTTTCATTTCTCTGTAACAAGTTTCCATATCAAATGGCTGTTACTCAACAAATTCAATTCCTAGATTCTATGATACGAAATCTTTCAAAGCATTAGTCAGTCTATCAGGTCACATGGCTCTTAAAACCAATAGTTTATGGAAACTTGAAATATCTTTGAATGACTTAGGTAGCTCAGCTTATTCAGCTTTTTCTTCACCATACCATTTCTTCCATTGAAGTGCTTCTGATTCCATTTACTACACTAAAAGCCCAAATTATGGAACATTTTTATCTAATCCAGTAATTCCATTCCAAATGTACTCAGGGAAGAATTTAAGTTAAGGTGATTATGTAACTTTATCTAAGTTAACTTCTCATTTAATCAAAGAAGCTACATCTGCTTAAGTAATTTCCTTCTTTCTTATCATAATTCTGAAACAGAGCATAGTAGCAATTAACAGTTTGTGTTGCTCAAATGTTCCTCTTCTAGTATAGTTAAATCCTTCAAATGTTATACTATCAATCAACTTCTGAACTCTAATCTTGAGTGTTTTAGGAGTGAATTCTAGTCCTTCCTCTTCTTACTCCTCAGGCTATTCCTCAGTAGGTTCGGCATCAGGTGGAGGAGCTGGTTTCTTTTTCTTCATTTGTTCTGCAACAATATCAATAGCTCTGTTAACTACAATAACAAATGAATCAAGTGAGAACATATAGAAAGAATGGACTTTGTATAACTCATTCATTAAGAAGAACACAAGTGCTCCTCATGCGGCAGCAGGTCTATATGCTTCTGAAGCCTCATTGATCATCACTTCAGTTACTTTTGAAATTTCAACCTTTTACTTAATTTCAACTGAAATTCTCTTAGATGTTTCTAGATTTTCTATAAGCTCAATATTATCTAAAATATCTCCTTCAGCCTCTGCAAGTTGTTTAAGTAATGATGCTTCTAATTGCTTTAGTTTAATCTTAAACTCATTAGATTGTTTGATTAATTCTTCCTTTTGACTAGCTAAATCAGGTCTCTCTTTTTTAACAACTAATGCTAGTAACTAGTCTTCAAGTCCTGATTCTGTTACTGTAAAGTTAATAATCGTGCATTCTGCTTGAATTTCAGGAGCATAGTGAGGATTAGACAGCTTTGTATGGAAGAATAATCTAAACTTATCATTTAATCCTAGTTCTTTATCTCCTATCTTTAGGTATCTATTCTTTCCTCTCTTTATAATAGCTCTTCCATAAACAGGAGCTAAGATAGCATCTATAGTTTCCTAAATGTTTTCTACAAGGACAGATTGACCGGTTTCAATAGCAAATTCTATTATTTTAACCATCTTTCCTCCAGCATTAAGTCTTGTAACTTATAGATCATTGCCTGCTTCCTTACTCTTTATCCATCCAATACCTTGTAGCTATGGATCAATTATAAGTGGGTATCTTTCAGACTTTGTCAAAATTGAACCATTTTCCACTGATACTCCATCTGAAGGAAGACCTTATGTATTCCATTCAGCAATTTCAGCCTCATCTGTAAGTAGAGATACAGGGTCAATGTTACTTCCTACAGGGATGTTGTTAATTTAGAAGAAGTTCTTAAAATCATTCATGATTTTATCTCAGAATACTTTATTAAATGGACCGACATATGAAACAAAGGCAGCTGCCAACAGTACATCTCCTATAATGTGACCTAAGGTATGTCCTAATTCATCAATACTTATAGCCCATCTTTCACTTTCAGAACCTAATGCATTTACAAGTCTATTTGCTCGATCAAGTTTAGCTGCACATCAATTTGCTTCTGCCTCAGCTGCATTTTTCTCATCCATAGCTTTCTAGAAATCTCCTTGTAAAACTGCTAACTATGCATTTAACTTTGCAACCAATGCATCAACTTCCTCTTTCTTTTCATTTGCTTATCTCAGTGCTTCTTATGCAGATGCCACAGCAATCTTCTTTGGTTCAACTTGAACAACTACATCATAATAACCAACAATGTTAATAATCCAATCACAAAGTCCTGCAGCAGCTGTTGATTTAGTTTTGATATTTTCATAATTAAAGGAAGGATCTTTTAGTATATCTCTTATTGCCTTAAATCCGTGAGGAGACACTTCTAGTGTATCAATTTTACCTTTAAATGTATTAAGATGATCTCTCACAAATGCATTTGGATCCTTCATTAAGTTAAGAGAAATTTTCCATACTTTCTATTCTTTAAGCTTTTTATTTTTATCAACAGGAATGTCTGGATGACAACCTGCTAGAAGATTACATACACAAAAGAATACTTGTTCAATAGCAGCTGGGGGGTTTGGTAATGATTTTAGAATTTAGAAATCTTTGACATTCAATCCAGCAAGAGCTGCTTCAGCTTTCTACACTAATGGAAGAGCAGCATCAAGTTCAACTTGCACTACTGCTAGCTCAGCATCAACTCTTGTCTTAATCTCTGCACATTTAGCAGCCTCAATATTAGCCTTATCATTCTCGATTTCAACCTTTGCTTTTTCAACTCCAATAATTTCAGCTTAAGCATCTGCAACTTGTTTCTTTGCTTCAACTTCTACTGCAAATACTTTTAAGTCTTCTTAAAGAACATCTACTTCTTCTCCCGTTTTCTTTAGTTTAATAACACCTGATTCATAATTATCTCAAGCAGTGTTCAAATCATATCTCTTCTTGTTTAACATTGTTATGTAGAGTTTTATTAATTCTAAGAATGATTTAGGTGTTGTGTATACATATCTTCTTTCAGCTTCTAAGATTTATGAAGATGCAACATTGACTCTACCAAATGAATAGGGCATGAATTCTACTATTGCTTTTCTCTATTCATCAGTTCCTAAATCTAATTCATTTGTGAATTTTCAAGCAACTGATAAGAGAGCAGTTAATGGCCAAGGCTAGAACCAATCAATAACAGTGCAGTTTACAAGAGCTGGGAATTTTCTTGCTCTTTGTCTAAAGTTCTCTCCAACTGGTGAAAAACACATTGCCATATGAAGATTCTTTTTAACTCTACCAATGAAGTATTTCCAACAGTTTTCTGGATTATCAATCAAACCTTCTCCTTTTACTGCAGGTCTAATATTGTTGATAATTTAATCTTTATCCTCATCAGCATATAGATCAGCTATTTCTCCTGATGATAACAAGTCATTGATATATACTAAGAATTTTTCATTTGATATTTAACCTTCTGTAAATAAGAACAAGATACCATCATCTTTTAGACCTGATTTGTTAAACATGACTTGGAGATCTGCTTTAAGCTCATTCATTCCATAAGTAGAGTTAATTACAATAGAAGTAGAAGTATACATACAGATGAATGATGAGAGTTTACTCAAAGACTACTTTCCAGAACCTCCTACTCCTACAACTAATGCATGTCCACCATCTGATGTAATGATTCTACAGATTCTACATACATGTTTCATAGCATCTTCAAACAATACTAGATCCATCACTGGATTAGTATCATTGTAATCATTAAGCGCATGATTCAATCTCTCAGCTAAGATATCAATTGATGGGAATTAGTCGTATAGATTCTCTTCAAGTCCAGCAACAAAATGAGCAAATACTAATGGTTCTGGAGGTTCATTGAAGTATTTATTCATGTTGTATCTTGCAAAGTTCTTCTTTACTATATCTCCTAATACATTTCTAAATGTTGCAATATTCTCAGGACTTACAAGTCTATCTCCATAAATTCTTTCACATTCGTGAGTCCAAAGTCTGATGAAGTTCTCAGGCTCTTTTATAGCCTCAACTTTTGCTACTAATAATCCTTAAAATACATTTGTTAAATGTCTAACATTGAATTCATAATGGAAATTGATAGCAGTTTTCTTAAAGTTCTTTTCTACTTCTTAATGTAAATTAAGTGTTGCTTTAATAACAAGATTCACATTTTCCTATATACTTGACTTGAATTTTTAGAAATGCTTATTTAGGTAAGCAGAATAAATTGTCAGCAATGATTTTTGTTCAGGGAAAGGAATAGCGCATAACCAGAAATGTCTTTAAAGTCTTAAATTAACAAAGAAAGAACCAGCTGTTGGATTCATACAGGCCAAGTATTGAGTATTAACAATGTCTTTCTTCTCCATTTTCTATCTATCATAAATATGTTGATAATCAATATGTTGTCTAACTAAAGCAATAGCAGACTGAGTGTTATATGGATCTAATTTAGGCATATTCAGATCATCAATAAAGTAGATTAATTTACCCTTGCCTTTTGGTTGATATGTTCTACCTCCTCTCTTCTAAAGCATTTACTCCATTATTGTTTAGAGTAATTCAGAATCAGTATAAAAGTTAAAGTTAATTGTCTAGAACTACCAAAGATCAGGATTCATTGCTAGATTTTTGAGAAGACCTTTAGAGATTTATGTTTTACCACATCCAGCATTACCAACTAGTAAAGGATAGTGTTCGACATTGATATATTATGTCATAAAGTACTAAATAGAGACAGTATCAGTAGTAGGAATTGTGTAGTTAGAGATAGCTTTTGAAGTATCAATGTCTGGAACTTTAATATCTTTAACCTTTACATTCCACTCTTCAAGTTTAGATGCCTCTAAATCAACAAAGTAATCAAACACAGTGTCCTTAGTAGGGAATTTGATAGTCTTGAACTTTTCTTTCCACCAATTAGAGAATTCCTTTCTAAAATCTTTACCATCTTTTTCAGAGAAACCAGCACCGATTCCCCAGACACAGGCAAACACAAATAAGAACTCAACTCCTTTCACTTCTTGCTTATCCATTACTGAGGCTAAGAATTTGCAAATGTTGATAATCAATGAAATTTCCACACCAGGAACAATGAACTTCATGTGTTTTCTAATGTGATCAAAAGTTTCTGGAATGTATTTATCAAATAAGCTTTGTAGTTAATCTGAAACATCATTCTTATATTTCTTCATCTTTATCCATTACTTAACATATGATCTCCATTGATATCCCTCAACATCAGAGATAAACAAGATACCTGCTCTTGAAACAGTTGCAGGGGTAGCGAATCTAAGATCTCTAATTTCAAAGATCATTCTCATATGAGGTTTAAGAGGAATACGTTCATTTGATGCGAGTGTTAATAATTTATTGTCGTCCATGACTGAGTTCATTGACTCAATCCAATTTGCATCAAGATCTCCATCAAGTAATATCCATTTTGGCTTAGTATCCTCAATTTAACCTAATTGTCTCATAGTTTTTGATAAAAGTCCATCTTTCCATTCTCTTGTAGCCATTAACACATAACCATATAGTTCATTTGTAGTTATAGATTTTGGATTTAAATCAACACATGTTGTTTTCATGTCTCTCAAATCATTTGCTTTAGCTAATGATTTCCATGTTGAAGACTTTCCTGCTCCTGGTGGTCCCATTACGAACACACAATGTCTAATCTCAAGTAATTCTTATAGTTAGACTATTTTAAGTATGAATGCAGGCTCAGGCCAATATCCTAGCTCGATAGATGCCTTTTTAACAACTTCTTCAAAGTTGAAATCTACTTTTCTTGGTACGTCAATATTAGGGAAAAGATCACCAATCAATCCTTTGAAAATAGGCATATCCTCTGCAACAATTTTAGGAACATTGAAATCTCTTAAAGCTCTCATCAATAAAGCCTTTTCATCAAGGTCTGGCTCTGCTCTCTTAAATCCTCCAGCGACAACAAGCACTGATTTAATTGCTCTAAGACCCCAATCATAATGAGGTTGCTTTGATAATAGATCTTTGCAAAGGGCATAAAGAGTTGTAAATTTCTTTGCAAGAATCTTAGCTCCTACAAAACCTTCTGCCATTAACATGTTTTCGCAAATCAACTCCAAATCAGGAACGACGACAGTAATTGGTCTAAATAATGCTTTAAGTCCCTCTGGAAGTTCTGATCTTCCTAGATAACCAGGATTCATTGTAATGAAAACACCACATGTTGGGTCAAGATTGATTTCATCATCTTGAATTGTAAATCTACTCTTTCCTGCTTTAATAGCATCAGTCACACATTTGAACTAAACTGAACAGACTGACAGCACTTCTGGAACAAGTCTATTAAACTCATCGAAACAACCCCATGAACCTGAAGCAGAGAGGCCTTTGAAAATACCTCCCATTGATTTGTAATCCATTTGATCTGAACAATTGAAAACGTATACTGCTTTACCCATAGCTGATGAAAGATCTTTAGTTGTTTCTGTTTTACCAGTTCCTGCTGGACCAGCTGGTGCACAACCCATACACAAATGAAGTGCCTAACAAGCAGTCACATAAATTCTATCAGTTAAAGGAGTAACCACCAATCTTGGTCCATTTCCTAAATATTCATAACCATACCAGAACTAAGCATCAGTGATCTTTAAGGTACAGTCTGTTTTATCTGTATCCCAATAAGCCTTTAGTTATGATTGCCACTAGAACTCATCTGCACTCTTTACTTTCTCCTCGTATAATTTATCAATAATATCTCTTGAATGAGTATCCATAGTGATCATACACATAATCTTCTATCTAAATGGACTATCGATCTTTCCTTGTACAATCTTAATTAAGTCAGTTAATGCCTGAATCTAATTGTCTAAGCACTTCTTCATTGCCTATGGATCCTATTTTAGTTTTAAGAAATGAGCTTCAACTGTGTCACACCAAGCAATTATATTGACAAGTAATGTGATTTGAGATGGATCCATCTTTAACCAGGTGTTTTTATCATTTGTTTTGTGATTAACAACACTTTTAGCTGCTGCATCATTTAATGTTGCTCTCATTGTATCAATAACATCAGCAAGATAAGTTTCAACTTTACCCATAAGCATCAAAGGTTTTGAGAACTCAACAGTTTCAGTACCTACACAAGAAACCATCTTATTTGCTGTTGGTCATTCTCCTCCTTCTTTAAGTTCTAATGTTTGGATAGCCTAGAAAATCTTTGGCATATGAACCATTACTTTAGCAGGACTATTTCCATTAGAGAGAATATCTAGTAAATCAGCAGTAGAAACGAAGTAGAATCAAGGGAAAGCTCTTCATTTTCCATCCATGAAGTCCATTAAAGCCTTCTCACACACATCTAGTTCTTTTTTCATATCTTCAAGTCATTTAAGAATATTGTTTTCATTACAATACTTAATACATTTCATGACCTATTTACCTTCTGCAAGGATCTTTCTTACTTCTACATCAATATTTACAAATTTCATTGATTCTTTTGGCAACTCCTTCTTGACCTCTTCTGAATGTATGAATAAATTCTCCAAGAAAGTCCATGATCACTATACTTCCTATAGCATTTGAACTACTTCAGAAACACCTGATAAATGAGATTGCCAATATAAACATTATTCCTCAAATGTTGAAAGGAATCAGGATGAGAACATTGCATTTACTTATACTTGTTGTTCTTCTAGACATTCAAAGTCCTCGTCTTTCATTTTGAGTAAAAATACTCCTGATGACTTATGCTCTTATAAGAAGAACTCAACGACTTACCATGTTTCATCAAGCTTTTTCAATGTCTTTTCCATTCTTGCTTCTTGTTTTGCTTAATCTGTAATTTCAGCAACTTCTTCTGCAAACTTTCCAAGATTCAAATCAAATACATCTTTCAAAGTCAAACGATCATCCACACTAAAGTCTTATTTTATCGTTTCTTTCAACTTACTCCAATGTCATTCTCTCATTGAATCATCTCTCAGCTCAGCAATCAAAGGTAAGAATATTAACCATTTCTTTATTACTTCCATAATTCCATTATAAGCGTTACATTTCTTATCAACTTTTATTTCTTTCATTTTCTTTTGAAGCTTCTTGACTTCCTCGTCCATATCATATGGCTTTGTATCAAGCCATTTTGATGTCATGTATCCATCAAACTTGTTCAAACATAGTTGTATATGCTCCCAAGTTTCTTACATTATACCAATTTCCTCTTTTATAGCTGCTACTTGTCTAATTGAAGGAGTGATCATACCCTCATCTCCAAATTTCTTAGCGTTATATCCTAGTGTTTCATTCTTCTCTTCAAACTGCTTGACTTCTTCAAGACATTGTTTAATCAATTTGAAAGATGATTCTGGGCCTGTGTTGTAGAAGTAGAATTCTCTCTATTTCATCTGAGCACTGTATGTTTTAAGACTATCTTCATGCCTTTTAATAATGTTCTTATTTTTATCTGTTTCATTTTCTACAAATGGTTCGATTGTCTTTTTTGTTTCTTTTGCTGCCTTTTTCAAATGATTGTAATTTTCAAATAATTTCTTTGATGCTCTTAGTTATTGATCTTTGGCTAATCCTTCTTTATGAAGCATCTTTAAAGCTTCATCAAGTGAGTCTAATTCAAGAATAGTCTTATCATTTCTAGCAATTACCTCTTCAACATGATCTTTCATTACAATAAGATTCTAAACATTGTTCTAGACATCCTTCTCAGCTGTTGGGGTAACTCCCTCTGTTTTATCATCAATCCAGTTTTTCATATGCTCAAGCTATGCTTTTACATGTCAATCCATGAGTGGTCCAGTCAGTTTGTTCCAGTTCTTTGTTGAATTCTCCTCAAATTATACACTGTAAGGATTTCCTCTTAGAGGAATTTCAATACCATCATTGAATAGTTGAATATCAACAACAGCTTTACAAGGCTCATCAATCTAGAACGTAACAAGGTAAGTTCCATCATCCTAATCTGTAATATGAGACTCAATTGTTTTAGGATTATCTCCTTTAGTCTTAATGTTGACTACCCATTTATCATTACCTGAAGTTCTGTTTTCATCATGATCATTTCAAGCTTAAATAATGAAGCAAGCAGGAGAGCCAATTGCAGCTCCATCAATTAGTCCTGGTCCATATGCAAGTGATTTATGAGCTCTTGAGTTCATGAAATATGTGAAAATTACACAGGTTGTTGTAAAGTCTTTACCCTCCATTTAAAGTCTAACTTCTGCTTCTTTAGGTCCAAATTCTTCAAAACTTTTAGTGACTGCTGAAATTTCAGTTTCTGATCAATATTCTCCTGGAATTTCAATATAATTCTTTCCACAAGTAAATCAAATGTTGATACTTCCTGTTTCTTTGAATCCGATACCTCTGATTATTACCTCAGTTCCTCCTGAAAGCTATCCCATCTTAGGAACAATCTCTGAAATAGCATAAGGGGGGCCTACAACTGAACTGATGTTAAGAATATAAACGTCGTTAAGCCATTCATTAGCCCATCCTCCAAAGACTATTAATCTTGAGTTCTTTTAGTCATAACTAATGGAGGAATATTCTCAAGCTTTTGGAAAGACAGCTGTTTTCAAATGAGAATCTTCTGTTGTAACCTTAAACCAATGGAGATGTTCAGTATCCAAGAATCTACAAACATTCGTGTATTCTCCAAATCCTCTAGGACCTCCTTCTGGGAACGCAGTGCTTTCTCCTCCAAATACAAAGTATTTTGCAGATGGAATTGCTTGAACTAGAATAGCAGAGTGATTCCATACTGGGGCGATTTCTTATCCAACGACTTCAGGCTCCCACCATTCTCCTGTAATAGTGTCAAAATGAAAGACACTTTCAAACTGATACTCAGTGTTCCAACCTCCATAGACATATATCTTTGATCCTACTGCAAACATACTGTGTCCTCCTCTGGGATCTGGGGGCTTTGATGTTCCTTCCTTGTGTGGAATAAGTTCCCATGTCTGAGTTCCTAGATCATAAGAATAAAGATCATTGAATGCAGCTCTTTAATAGTTATATCCTCCTTGACCTCCAAAGAGATAAATTTTATTGCCTAAAAGTACGGCAGCAGAATTTGCTCTTGGACAAGGTCCGTTTCCAGCAACTTTTTGATTTGCAGGAGCTACATTTTCTTACCAACTAGGACATGTCCATGTGGCGTTTCTTACATCGAGAGTCCATTGGTCATTCAGTCAGATACTGGGAGTATAATGTCCACCAAAGATCCATAGTTTATCTCCTGGAAGAGCAACAGCTACATGCTAGGATCTTGGTAAAGGTCCGTTGTCTCCCCAACTGGCTCCATTTGGTCCAATCTTGACCCATTAGCAGTCCTTATTCATAAGTCTCAAAGCGTAAACATCATCTGTAGGCTCTATCTTTCCATCCTTTTTCTGTCTTAGACCTCCAAACACAATGTACTAGTCTCCCATGAAAGTCATAGTGTGCCCTGATCAAGGACAAGGGATTTCTCCCTTGCTCTCAACTTCCTACCAAACAAGAGGTAATGGCTGTATGTTAGATTTGAAAGCTTACCATTAATTATTAGAATTATCAAAACAGTCCGCTTTAAATAGTTTTCCTCAATGACTTAATTTAACGTTGCTTCAATTTAAAAACGGAAATCTTCAAAAGATTAAATACTTAAAATAGACACAATTATCAATCAGATTTTAAAGAATACAGACGATTTACCTCCTCAATTTGTACTAATTTCATTCAAAATTCAAATTCATTATGAAATAAAATTTTAATCAACCTAATCCTATTTTAGATTCATGGGGTTTTGGGGTTTTGGGGTTTTGGGGTTTTGGGGTTTTGGG
>Ga0075163_10011434_pt1 | contig 11570 bp, 11 predicted proteins | sample JI1023141ADNA_FD_71478 | JGI IMG/M metagenome (GOLD analysis project Ga0075163, IMG submission 71478) | Wastewater effluent complex algal communities from Wisconsin, to seasonally profile nutrient transformation and Carbon sequestration -... | ecosystem: Engineered > WWTP > Effluent > Algae... | reverse complement strand
GTGGTTCGACGCGCGGGCCTGGATCGTCACCGCCCGGCGCCCATGATCCTCGGCGTCGACGTCGGCGCGCCGCGCTGGGCCCGCGATCAGCGGCGCAAGCTCATCGCGATCGCGGCCCGCACCACCGGGCCGCGCGCGTACCGGATCGACACGACCGGCGTCAACGCCCGCCTGCTCGACCGCGATCCGCCGGGCTGGAGCGCGCCGGAGCTGGTCGACGCGCTGCTGGCGCGACCGGCGCGGGTGGTCGGCCTCGACGCCCCATTCGGCGTGCCTCACGCGCTGCTGCGCGACCCGGCGTTCGCGGCGGCGGTCGGCTGCGCGCGCGGCCCGTTCCTCGGCTGGCGCGCCTTCAACCGCGCGGTCGCGGAGCGGCTGCCGCTGACCGACCCGCTCGACTTCACGCCGTTCGCCGCGTGGCGCGATCGCGCCGACCGCGCCCGGCTGTGGGCCAGGCGCGCCACCGACGTCGCGGCCCGGGCCCAGCCGCCGCTCAAGGACCGGTTCCAGGCCACGTTCCAGATGACGCTCCTCGCCAACGCGCTGCTCGCCCGGCTGTGGGAGTCGGGCAGGTATCGCGTGCGGCCGTTCCCCGGCGGTCGCGGCGCCGGCGAGATCGTCGAGGTCTATCCCGGCGCGAGCCTGCGGGCGATGGGGCTCGCCGCCTACAAGGCCCGGCCCGACGAGGCCGTGCGCCTCGCCATCGCCGCGTGCGCCGCCGCCGGCATCGAGCTCGACGTCGACGTCCGGATCGTGGCCCTGTGCTGTCGGTACAGCTCCGGATCGGCGCGCTCGCCGGACCACGACGTCGCCGACGCCTTCGTCGCGCTGTGCACGGCCATCCTCCACGCCGAGGGCGCGTGTCGCCCCGCCCTCGCGCCCGACCCGCGCTGGCCAGACCAGCAGGTGATGGCGTGGGAAGGCGCCATCTGGGTGCCAACCGTCGCGCCGACCATCGCGCTCACGAGCTGACGGCGGCGCCGGGCGCGAGGCCGAGCACCCGCTCGGCGAGCGCCACGCCGGCCACGAACGCGCCCTCGACCCGGCCGCCGGCGCTCCAGTCGCCGCCGACGCCGAGCGCGCCGTCGGGGTCGAACAGCGCCTCGGCCGTCAGCGGCGCCGGCGCGCGGGCCAGGGCCCACCGCCGGACGGTCGACGCCGTCGCGGCGAGCGGCGGCAGGTCGAAGGTGCGGGCGAGCTCGTCCAGCAGCGCGCGCTCGATCGCGTCGCGCGGATCGCGGAGGTGGTCGCGCGACCACGCCGGCGCGGCGTGGACGACCCAGCGTTCGCCGGCGGGGCGGCCGGGCTTGCTCGAGTCGCGCGCGATCCACGACAGCACGCGGCCGTCGTCGTCGTCGCGGCCGACGAACAACCCGTCGAACGGCAGGTCGCGCATCGCATCGCCGACCGGCGCGAAGCCGAGCGCGACGCACGGCACCGACACCACCGGCGCGACCGTGGCGGCCAGCGCCGGGCTCACCGCGCGGACGAGCGGGTGGACCTGATCGGGCGGCAGGCACACCAGCACCACGTCGAACGTCCCGAAGCCGACCCGCGGCCCCTCGTCCGCCTCGACGCGCGGGCCGAGGGTGACGCCGGGCGCGCCGACCGTGCCGGCGAGGGCGAAGCCGGCGCCGCGCCGCTCGATCTCGTCGACGCGGTGACTCGACCGCACGTCGACGTCGCGGCCGAGGTGCGCGGCGATGGCGTTCATGGTCGGCGTGCCGACCAGGCGCTCGAGGGCCGGCGTGTCGACCAGGGCGCCGCCGCGCTCGGGCAGCGCGCAGATCCGCCCGTCCCAGCGGGCGACCACGCCTGCCACGCGCCACGGTTGGACGTGGCGGTCGAAGCGCTCGTCGCGGACCGTGAAGTACTGCGCGCCGACATCGACCTCGAGCCCGGGCGCCAGGTGGCTCGCCAGCCGGCCACCCGGGATGCGGCCCTTGTCGAACACCACGACGTCGACGCCGTGATCGCGGAACGTCCGGGCGCAGGCGAGGCCGGCGACGCCGGCGCCGACGATCGCGACGCGAGCAGGAGATCGTGGCGGCGGCACGACCTGACGATACCCGGTCGGCCCCGCTACAATGGGCGAGCATGGTCGCCAAGCCGCGCATCTTCACCACCTCGTTCGCGAGCGTGTACCCGCTCTACGTCCAGAAGGCCGGCAAGAAGGGCCGGACCCAGGACGAGGTCGACCAGGTCATCGCCTGGCTGACCGGCTACCGCGGGGCCGCGCTGCAGCGCGCGCTCGACGCCAAGGTCGACATCGAGGCGTTCTTCGCCGGCGCGCCGCGGTGGAACCCGAACGCGGGCCTCATCCGCGGCGTGGTGTGCGGCGTGCGGGTCGAGGACGTCGCCGACCCGCTGATGCAGAAGATCCGCTACCTCGACAAGCTCATCGACGAGCTCGCCAAGGGCAAGCCGATGGCGACCATCCTCCGGACCTGACCGCGGCGCGCGCGTCGGTCCCGCGCCGGTTGACGGCGCGAGAGCCGGGCGCTACCGATGACGGCCATGGTCACCGCCGCGCCGCGCCAGCGCGCACACCGCCGCGGCCGCGCGGCCGGCGTCGTCGGCGTCGCCGATCATGGCGGCTGGGCGATCCTGATGACGGTGACGGCGACCGGCGACCTGCTCGATCGGCGCCGGGTCGAGCTGGTCGACGCCGGGGTCCCGCGGCTGCCGCACCATCACGACGGCCAGAAGCTACCGCTGGCCGAGGCGGTCGCGCTGGTCGGGCAGGTCCGGGCCGCGGCGGAGGCGGGGGCAGCGGCGCGGCTCGCCGAGTTGGTCGCCGACCTCGGCCGGGAGCCGGACGGGATCGCGCTGCGAGTGTGCCCGGCGCTGCCCGCCACCGTCGCCGAGCGGATCACCAGCTACCGCGCCATGTGCGTGGCCGACTGGGTCATGTACCGCGAGGCGCTGGCGACCGCCGCCAGCGCCCGCGGCTGGTCGGTGCACTGGTACGATCCGGCCGACGTGCTCGCCCGCGCGGCGCACGCGCTGGGCCGCGCGGACCTCGATGACCTGTTCGCCCAGACCCGCGCCGCCGTCGGCCCGCCGTGGCAGAAGGACCACCGGATGGCGATGGCGGCCGCGATCGCCGCGGCCGGCGCGCCGTGATCCGCGGCGACGAGGGCGCCGGGTCGAGAGCGCGCCACCCCGCCCGACGCTGACGCCACCGAGGAGATCGCATGCCACCCACGCCGCCGCCCCTTGCCCCGCTGTCGTTCGCGACGCCTCGTGACCTCGAGGCGTGGCTGGCGGTCAACCACGCCCGCGCGACCGAGCTGTGGATCCGGATGTTCAAGAAGGCGTCGGGGGTGCCGTCGGTGGCATGGGAGGACTGCGTGGTCGCCATGCTGGCGTGGGGCTGGATCGACGGCCAGCGCAAGGCGCTCGACGAGGCGTCGTTCATCCAGCGGTTCACGCCCCGGCGGGCCCGGTCGACCTGGTCGCAGAAGAACCGCGTCCACGCCGAGCGCCTGATCGCGGACGGGCGCATGCAGCCGGCTGGCCTCGCCCAGGTCGAGGCCGCCCGCGCCGACGGCCGCTGGGACCAGGCCTACGCCGGCTCGGCCGAGATGGTCATCCCCGACGACTTCGTCGCGGCGGTGACCAAGAACCGGGCGGCCGCGAAGGTCTTCGCCGCCCTCGATCGCCGCAACCTGTTCACCATCTATCACCGCCTCCACACCGCCAAGCGGCCCGAGACCCGCGCCCGCCGGATCGCCGCCATGATCGCCCAGCTCGCCCGCGGCGAGCGGTTCCACTGACGCGCGTCAGTCGCGGTCGGGCGCGCCGAGCGGGAATAGCGGCCGGTACGGCCGGGCCTCGTCGACCGCGCGGGCGAACGACGGCCGGGCCAGCAGCCGCGACCGGTAGGCGCGCACCCGCGGGTAGGCGTCGCCGATCGGGTGGGTCCAGTCGGCGTAGAACAGGGACGGCCCGGCGGCGCAGTCGGCGAGGGTGAAGTCGTCGCCCGCGGCCCAGGTCCGGCCGGCGAGGTGGCCGTCGAGCCAGCCGTAGGCCCGCTCCAGCCGCTCGCGCGCGAGGGCGTGGCCGTCGACGCTCGTGACCGGGAGCCGCTTGAGCGCGCTATCGACCGCGACCTGCATCGCGTCCATCACGTGATAGTCGAAGAAGCGATCGAGGAAGCGGACCTCGAGCGCCGCCATCGGATCGACCGGCAGCAGCCGGACCGGCCCGGGGTGGGCGAGCTGGAGGTACTCGATGATGATCGTGGTCTCGACCACGTCGCGGTCGCCGTCGACCAGCAGCGGGAACCGGCGCAGCGGCCAGCGCCGCAGCCACTCGGTGATGTGCTCGGGGGTGTCGGGGCCGAGAGAGCGAAACTCGAAGGGCGTGGCGTTCTCGTACAGCGCGATCAGCGCCTTCTGCGTGTACGACGAGAACGGGTGACCGTAGAGGGCGAGCGACATCGTGAGCGGCTCCTGGCGATGACCACTTGCATAACGCAAGTGCTGCCACCGTAGCCGCACCGCTTGCGCAATGCAAGTCGCGGCGGTACGAGGGTGATCGTGTCGCAGACAGGGCGCTCCGGCTGCCCGATCAACCTGACGCTCGAGCAGCTCGGCGACCGCTGGAGCCTGATCGTCATCCGCGACGTCATGTTCGGCAACCGCCGCAGCTACGGCGAGCTGCTGGCCGGCAGCGAGGAGGGCATCGCGTCGAACATCCTCGCCGACCGGCTCAAGCGCCTGACCGCCGCCGGCCTCCTGACCCGCCGCCCCGATCCGAGCCACCGGCAGAAGGGCATCTACAGCCTGACCGAGGCGTCGATCCAGCTCGTGCCGCTGCTCGCCCACCTCGGCGCGTGGGGCCGCCGCCACACCCGCCCGAGCAAGGAGCTGTCGGTGCGCGCCGAGCTGCTCGAGGACGGCGGCCCGCCGCTGTGGAACGCCTTCATGGTCGAGCTGCGTCACCTCCACCTCGGCGCGCCGCGGCCCGCCCGCTCGGTGTTCGGCGAGCTGCAGGCGGCGTACGAGAAGGCGATGGCCCGCCGCGGCCGGTGAGCGTGCGCGGCCGCCGCGCGGCCCCATGATCTCGCTGACCCCGATCGGGTACCCGGGCGAGCGCCGCGCGGTGGAGGTCGACCGGCGGCGTCGAGCGTCTGACACCCGCCACCGGTCCGCGCGCGCGGATCGCCGGGTTCGCCGACGACGATCCACGGAGCTACCGCGCGACCGCCGCCGCGGCATCGCGGGCACGACGCTTGCTCGAGCGAGCGGCATGTCAGGTGTCGTGCGCGTGCGTGGCGTGCTCGTGGTTCTGATCGCGGTGGCGACGTCGGTCGCGCTGCCGCGCCACGCCCGCGCGGAGGTCGAGCGGCCGAACCGCTACCGGCTCGCGCTCGGCCTCGGCGCCCAGGCGATCGGCGACGGCGGCGGCAACGCGGTCGTGGTCGGCGCCGCGTTCGGGCGGCGAGTGACGCGCTGGCTGGAGGCCGACGCCATCCTCGACGCCGCGGTCGGCGCCGGTGGCGGCGCGGTCGGTGCCCACGCGTTCGTCGGCGTCGGCGTCCGGATCCATCCCCTGCCCCGCCTGTACCTCGGCCTCGCCGCCGGCATCGACGACATCTGGTCCACCGATGACCTCGACGACCGCGGCCGCGGCCCGGTCGCCGCGCTGCGGCCGGCGCTCGGCGCCATCCTCTACCCCGGCCGCCGGCTGAACGTCGGCCTCGAGGCCGCCCTCGCCTTCACCGTCTTGCCCGCCGACGACACGTTCTACCGCGAGGAGCGGATCCTCGCCGGCGTCACCCTGCAGCTCGACTGGCGCTGACCGACCGCCACCACCTCGACGGCTCACGCTCGGCGCGGCCCCGCGCGCCGACGGGCCGCGATCGGGTACGGCCCGACCGCGGCACCAACTCGTCACACACGGCGCGCCGCGATCGAGGATAGGATCGCCAGGTCGGGTCGCGCGAGGTCTGCGCCGGCTCGTCCTTCACCTTGGAGCCGTCCATGCGCCGTACCTTGCTCGTCGCGCTCACGGGGTTGGTCGCCGCGTGCGGCGCCGGTGGCGAGGCGACGCCGGTGGCGTCGTGCGAGGACCTCACCGCCCAGGCGTCGGTCGGCAACCTGCTCTACGCCCAGCGGTGCGCGGGCTGCCACGGCGGCGTCACCACCTCGACCAAGGCCAACACCACCGCCGCGCAGATCCAGGCCGCGCTCGGCTCGGTCCCGCAGATGCGCGACCTCGAGGCCACGCTGACGAGCAGCGACCTCGAGGCGATCGCCGCCAGCCTGAGCCTCGTGGCCCGGCCGGAATGCCCCGCGCCCCTGGCCAGCTCGAACTTCACCCGCTCGTCGGCCCAGGTGATCGCCGTCCGCGTCGCCCGGCTGTTCCCGATGGCCGACGTCTCGGCGATCACCAACCCGCGGACCCAGCTCGGCCAGGCGCTGGGCACCCCCGACTTCGTCAGCGCCTTCGCGGTCACCTTCCCCGACTCGGCCGGGGCCCAGGCGGCGTTCCAGAAGAGCATCGTCGCCCCGCTGTGCGCGGCGCCCGCGACCAGCACGATGTTCGATGACAGCGACGTCCTGATGCCCGGCGAGTCGCTGCCGGCCGACCCCGACCTCTCGCTCGCGTTCACCGCCGCCCGCAACGCGTGGCTGGTCCCGTACGCCGCCGACTCGAAGGAGGTCCAGCTGCTGCTGTTCCTGGTCCAGCAGCTCCGCGCCGACGGCGCGCCGACGATCGAGATCGAGCAGGCGCTGTGCATGGCGACCCTGTCGTCGTCCCAGTTCTGGAAGGGCAGCCCGGGCCGGTTCGAGATCGTCAAGCGAGTCGCGCTCGACATCGGCGGTCGGCCGCCGACCTTCGCCGAGCTCGGCGCCTTCCGCGACGGCACGCTGACCCTGGCCGCCTACGTCCGGCAGATCCAGGCCGAGCCGGGCTACCTGGCGACGGTGAAGACGTGGCACCGCAACTGGCTCGCCCCGCTCGACTACGGGGCGACGTCCGACTCGCTGCGCGGCCAGAAGTACTGGTGGACCCTCAACGCCCCCACCTTCTTCGCCGGTCAGCGGGTCGACGTCATCGACTCCAGCGGCGCCCTCGACCCGACCATCCCGATCATCCGCCAGGCGATCCAGAACTTCCGCGAGGTCTCGGACTCCGACGCGTGCCAGCCGTTCGAGCAGGCGTTCGATACCGTCACCCAGCGGATCCAGTGGGAGCACCGGGTCAACGGACAGTGGTACGTCGTCGGCGGGTGGAGGCTGGTCGGCGGCGCCTGGCAGCGCTTCGGCGGCTCGGTGCCGATCGGCGGCAGCCCGACGGCGACCACCCTCGCCGACATCACCGCCGCGCCGGCGACGATCAACAGCCAGCGCTTCCGCTACGCCGCCGGCCCGCTCGCCGCCCTGCCGGCCTTCGCGCCCGGCGATCGCCGGGTCCGCCGCTTCACCGTCCCCGACGACGTCGACCCAAACGCGCCGGCGCCCGCCACCGAGCAGAACGGCTACAGCCGGGTCAACCTGTGGTGGAGCGGCAAGCCGGTCTACGTGTGCAACGCGTTCGCCCGGTTCATGGAGACCTGCGCGTACCGGCCGGCGCCCGGCACGCCGACGATGTTCAACAGCAACACCTGGACCGCCGCGGTCGGCCAGACCGTCGAGCGGATGGGCGGCAACATCTACGCCGGCGTCGATCCCCTCGCCCACCCGGGCGTGCTCGCCGACATCGCGTGCTCGGTCACCATGACGCCCACCGGCGTGACCTTCAGCCGCACCGGCCCGATCAACGCCGTGATCATGAACGCCGAGATGAACCTCGGCCCGCGGGTCACCGAGATGACCGCGAAGTACCCGTCGTTCGCCGCCGAGGCCGCGGCGATGACCTCGATCCGCGAGGACATGCGCGACGAGCCGTTCAACCTGGTCGGCGACATCGTCGCTGGCGACCGCGACTACCGCGAGCTGCTCACCGCCGACTGGACGGTGAGCCGCGGCCCGCTGGAGCTGTACTACCGCATGCAGGGCCACTACCTGCCCGGCTACCCGCTGGGCGCCACCCGCCTGCCCGGCGCCAGCGACTACCTCGCGCTCGCCAAGTACAGCGCGACCTCGTTCGACCGCTTGCCCCGGGCCCTGTTCGTCGGCCCGCTCGGCGGCCAGATGGCGGGCGCCGGCGGCGCGTTCAACTCGCAGAACAACGGCCAGGCGGTGTCCGCGATCGACGATCCGGCGCTGCCGGACCTGGCGCCGCGGCCGATGTCGGGCGTGCTGACCCAGGCCGCGTTCCTCGGCCCGGCGGTGCCGAAGATGCGCACGGTCAGCGCGCGCATCCTGACCACTTTCACCTGCGGCGAGGTCAGCTCGTTCGTGCCGACCGCCGAGCAGCGCCCGCTCCACCTGCCGTACATCCCGGTCGGCGAGAAGGGCGGCGCCCAGCACGTCGACCCGGCCGGGTCCTGCTACGGCTGCCACGTCGACATGGACCCGCTGGCCGCGGCGCTGAGCAAGGGGTTCATGCTCAAGGTCAACCCGTTCACCAACGCCCCGATCCTCGGCGGCAGCGAGCACATCTCGGCGTTCGGCGAGATCGCGCCGTTCGTCACCGGCGACGTCAACGAGGGCTTCCGCTACGGCGTCCGCGGCAACCGCGACCTGCCGTCGAAGGGGGCGCTGTTCGGCCACCCGGTGACCGGCGTGCGCGAGGTCGGCCAGGTCCTGGCCAGCTCGGATCTGTTCGCGCGCTGCGCGGTGACCCAGGCGTTCACCGCGGTGCTGGGCCGGCCGCCGACGCTGCCGGAGGACCAGGCGACGATGGACCAGGTCAAGGCGCAGTGGATCGCCGGCGGATACCAGTACGACCAGCTCGTCGAGCTCCTCGTCCTCAGCCCGCAGTACCAGGTGAGGAACTGACATGACCATCTCGCGTCGAAGCTTCCTCCGGGGTGCCGTGGGCGCCACCGCGCTGGCCGCGTTGCCGCGCGCGCTCGACGCGGCCGAGCCCGCGCCGCACTACCTCATCAACATCGTGCGCAAGGGCGGCTGGGACTCGCTGTGGTTCCACAACGCCGTGCCCCAGGCCGAGTACCAGGCGCTGATCGAGACCGCGCGGCCGATCGTCAACGGTCAGTCGTTCATCAACGGCTCGGGCAACATCCTCGCCCCCTACGCCAGCGGCAGCGGCGCGCAGAGCCGCGACGCCTGGTCGGTCCGCTTCCCCGACGCCCACGTCCGGCTCCACCCCGACGGCCGGACGACGCTGGGGCCCGGGCTCGACTTCGTCCAGCCCGCGGACTTCGCCGAGATCTGCATCTGGCGCGGCCTCGCCACCGACGGCGGTCACAACCTCGGCAACCACATCCTCCAGCGCGGCGGCCTGAGCAACAACCTGCCCAGCTTCTCGGCGTCGATCTGCGCCCAGGCGATCGCCAAGGGCGTGGCGCGGAAGCTCAACTACGTCCAGCTCGCGTCGAGCTCGATCGAGCTGTCGACCTTGGCCGGGGTCTACGCCCAGCAGGTCCAGGCGATCAACATCCCCGACGCGGCGGCCTGGGCGTCCCTCACCTCGCCGCCGACCCAGCAGCTCGGCACCGCGTCGCGCCGCGCCGCGCTCGCCGATACGGTCAAGAACCTGTCCGAGCTCGGCGTCCACGACCCGACGTCGCTGCCAGCGACCCAGGACGTGCTGCGCGGGTTCGTCGGCGCGCTCGACGGCTACAAGACCGTCCTGGGCTCGAACTACGCCACCTCCGCCGACTTCCTCGCCACCGTGGCGTTCTACGCCGACGGCATCGGCGCCATCCACGACAACCACGTCTTCAAGACCACCTGGTTCTCGGCGACCGGCGTCGATCTGCGGGCCAACCGCTACATCGCGACGCTCGCGTTCCGGTTCGCGATGGCCGAGTTCCTGGTCCGCAACGACCTCTCGACCGCTATCGACCTCATGGTCCCCGGCGAGGGCGACTTCCACAACGAGGCCAACAAGGAGTGCCTCTATCACCTCTGCCTCTACGCCGCGTTCGTGCTGCTGGTCCGGCGACTCAAGGCGGCCGAGACCGCGCCGGGCTCGGGCACCAGCCTGCTGTCCCGGACCACGGTGGTGATGCACACCGAGTTCGAGCGCCACCCGGTGATCTCCAACCTCGACTCGGCGATGATCACGGTGCCCGGCGCCGATCACGGCGACATGGCGGCGAGCATCTGGCTGGCCGGCAAGGGCATCAAGCGCGGGACGGTGATCGGCGACTTCAAGCGCGGGCCGAGCGGCGCCCGCTACGGCACCGCCGACTACGCCATGTTCCGGCCGTACCACCCGGTGCCGGTCGATCCGGTCACCGGCGTGGCCAGCCCCGGCGGCGTGATCCCCCGCATCGCCAGCCTGTGCCCGACGATGCTGTCGGTGTTCGACGCCCTGAGCTACTCGCGCCTCAACGACGTGCCGGTGTTCGCGCCGGTGACCAGCCTCTAGCGCGGCGGGCGCGGCGCCTGCGCCGCCACGGCGCCCGTCCCTCGTCGGGCCGGTCGGGGTGTTACGGTGCGCCATGCCGTCGTCGATCAGCGCGGGGCCCGGCCGCTGGTTCTTGCTCACGTTGCTGAGCCGGAGCCAGAGCGCGACGCCCGCCGATCATCGTCGGCACGAAGAGGCGGTCTACCTGGTCCGGGCCCGGGACCAGGACGATGCGCTCGAGAAGGCACATCGGCTCGGCGTCGCGTCGGAGCACGCCTATCGCAACGATGACGGCGAGCCAGTGTCGTGGTTCTACGTCGGACCGGTCGCGGTGGAGCTGCTCGACGAGCAAGACCTGGATGACGGGGTCGAGGTCTGGTCGCGGTGGACGCGCGAGCCTCCCGCGCTCTTGCCCGGCTTCGAGGAACGACCGCTGGAAGAGGCGCTCGCGGCCCAGGAGCTGCGACGGATGAAGGCCGTCGACGAGTAGGGGGCGCGCACCAGCCGGAGCAGGCCGCGCGCGAGCTCGTCGGCGATGGTCGGCTCGAGCGCGTACTCGAGGATGGCGCCGGACTCGGCGACCGTCACGCCGTCGTCGGTGACGACCGGCGACGTGCCGAGCGGGTGGATCGCGCACAGCACCGCCGGCGCCGCCCGGCCCAGGCGCGGCGCGCAGCCCGGGAAGCGCGGCAGGGATCTCGTGCGCTTGGAGCCGAGGACCGGCGGGTCGAGCGATCGCGGGGAACAAGCCGCGCGGGCTCCGTCGACACAGCCAAGGAGTCCCCATGATCGTCCGCACCTCGACCGTCCTCGCCGTCGTCCTCCTGACCACGTCGGTCCTGCCCGGCTGTGTCACCTCGCCCAACTGGGGTGACGCGCCGTCGTCGCGCCGCGACCCGATCGACGTCACCGGCATGGCCTCGCGGGCCAGCGCGCCGCTGCGGGTCCAGGCCTGGAACTACACGACCAGGGCGTTCGACACCGTGCGCACGTTCACCGGCTCCTCGACCCACGTGGCGACGTCACCCGATCTCTTCGGCTGGCAGACCAGCGGCGTCGCCCTCGCCGATCGCCACTGGAGCCCCGGCGGCTGCGAGTCCACCGGCATGGCCAACCTGCGGGTCCTCGAGGTCAAC
>Ga0075163_10011432_pt1 | contig 11571 bp, 7 predicted proteins | sample JI1023141ADNA_FD_71478 | JGI IMG/M metagenome (GOLD analysis project Ga0075163, IMG submission 71478) | Wastewater effluent complex algal communities from Wisconsin, to seasonally profile nutrient transformation and Carbon sequestration -... | ecosystem: Engineered > WWTP > Effluent > Algae... | reverse complement strand
CTCGAGGATCTCGCCGCGCACGTCGACGGTGATCTTCTGGCCGAGGTCGCCGTTGGCCACCGCGGTGGCGACGTTGGCGATGTCGCGGACCTGGGCGGTGAGGCCCGAGGCCATCGAGTTGACCGAGTCGGTGAGGTCCTTCCAGGTGCCGCTGACGCCGCGGACCTGGGCCTGGCCGCCGAGCTTGCCCTCGGTGCCCACGTCGCGGGCGACGCGGGTCACCTCGGAGGCGAACGAGCTGAGCTGGTCGACCATCGTGTTGATCGTGGTCTTGAGCTCGAGGATCTCGCCCTTCACGTCGACGGTGATGGTCTTCGAGAGGTCGCCCTTGGCGACGGCGGTCGTGACCTCGGCGATGTTGCGGACCTGACCGGTCAGGTTCGAGGCCATGAAGTTGACGTTGTCGGTGAGGTCCTTCCAGGTGCCGCTGACGCCGGTCACCTCGGCCTGGCCGCCGAGCTTGCCCTCGGTGCCTACTTCGCGGGCGACGCGGGTCACCTCGTAGGCGAAGCTGTTGAGCTGGTCGACCATCGTGTTGATGGTGTTCTTGAGCTCGAGGATCTCGCCGCGCACGTCGACGGTGATCTTCTTCGAGAGGTCGCCGTTGGCGACGGCGGTCGTGACCTCGGCGATGTTGCGGACCTGGCTGGTCAGGTTCGAGGCCATGAAGTTCACGCCGTCGGTCAGGTCCTTCCAGGTGCCGGACACGCCGCGCACCTCGGCCTGGCCGCCCAGGTTGCCCTCCGTGCCGACCTCGCGGGCGACGCGCGTGACCTCGGAGGCGAACGAGCTGAGCTGATCCACCATCGTGTTGATGGTGTTCTTGAGCTCGAGGATCTCGCCCTTCACGTCGACCGTGATTTTTTTGCTGAGGTCGCCGTTGGCGACGGCGGTGGTGACGGCGGCGATGTTGCGGACCTGGCCGGTCAGGTTCGAGGCCATCAGGTTGACGTTGTCGGTCAGGTCCTTCCAGGTGCCGGCCACGCCCTTGACGACGGCCTGGCCGCCGAGGTTGCCCTCCGTGCCGACCTCGCGGGCGACGCGGGTGACCTCGTAGGCGAAGCTGTTGAGCTGGTCGACCATCGTGTTGATGGTGTTCTTGAGCTCGAGGATCTCGCCCTTGACGTCGACCGTGATCTTCTTGCTGAGGTCGCCGGCGGCGACGGCCTTGGTCACCTCGGCGATGTTGCGGACCTGGCCGGTCAGGTTCGAGGCCATCGAGTTCACCGAGTCGGTGAGGTCCTTCCAGGTGCCGCTGACGCCCTTGACCTCGGCCTGGCCGCCGAGCTTGCCCTCGGTGCCGACCTCGCGGGCGACGCGGGTCACCTCGGAGGCGAAGCTGCGCAGCTGGTCGACCATGGTGTTGACGATGCGGGCGGTCCGCATGAACTCGCCGCTGAGCGGGCGGCCCTCCATGTGCTCGGCCATCGAGTGCGAGAGGTCGCCCTTGGCGACGGCACCGATGACGCGGCCGACCTCGGCGGTCGGCTGGGCGAGGTCGGCGATCAGCGAGTTGACCGAGCCGATGGTCTCGCTCCACGCGCCGCCGGCGTTGCCGACGGCGGCCCGCTGGGTGATCTTGCCCTCCTTGCCGACGGCGACGCTGACGCGGTCGATCTCACCGGCCATGCGCTGGTTGAGCTCGATGATGTCGTTGATCGCGTCGTAGATCTTGCCGGCGACGCCGGTCTTGTCGACCGGCAGGCGCACGCGAAAGTCGCCCTTCTTGACCGCGAGCAGGGTGGTGAGCAGCAGCTTGGTGTCCAGCGCGTCGGACTCGGCGCTGGGGCTGGGGCTCGGGCTGGGGCTCGTGCGGGCGCTCGGGCGGGTCTTTGCAGCGGGCATGGCGGGTCTCCTCATGGATCAACGAGCAGGCGGGCGAGGTCGTCGAGGTCGACTGGTTTGACGAGATGGGCGAAGAATCCGGCGGCGAGGGCCCGTTCGCGGTCCTCGGCCTGGCCGAAGCCGGTCATGGCGATCAGGCGGGTGGTCAGGCCGACGGTGCGGCGCAGGGTCGCGGCGACCTGGTAGCCGTCGAGGCCGGGCAGGCCGATGTCGACGAGCGCGACGTCGGGGCGGTCGGCGAGCACGCGCTCGACGGCCTCGTGTCCGTCGGCGGCGACGGTGATGTCGTGGCCGAGCAGCTCGAGCAGGTCGCGCACGGTCTCGCGGATGTCGGGCTGGTCGTCGACGACGAGGATCCGCAGGCGCCGCGCGGCGAACGGCAGGCGGGCCTGCGCGGGGGTCGGGAGGACCTGGACGACGCCGGGCAGGCGGACGATGAACTCGCTGCCGCGGCCCTCGCCGTCGCTGTGGGCGCGCACGCTGCCGCCGTGCAATTCGACGAGGCGTTTAATTAATGTGAGGCCGACGCCGAGGCCGCCCTGCGCGAGCTCGAGGGTGCGGTTCGACTGGACGAACAGGTCGAACACGGCGGGCAGCATGTCGACACGGATCCCGCGGCCGTTGTCGGCGACGCGGATCTCGATGGTGTCGTCGTCGACGAGCGCCGAGAGGACGATGCGGCCGCCCGGGTCGGTGTACTTGGCGGCGTTGTTGAGCAGGTTGCTGAGGATCTGGGCCAGGCGCGCGGGGTCGGCGATCAGCGAGGGGAGGTCCGGCGGGATGCGCAGCTCGAGGGTGTGCTGCTTGTCGCGCAGGTGCGGCTGGCTGGTCTGCACGGCCTGCTGCACGACGGTCGACAGGTCGATGATGTCCTTGCGCAGGTCGATCTTGCCGGCGGTGACGCGCGAGACGTCGAGCAGGTCGTCGACGAGGCGGACCATGTGACGGACCTGGCGCTCGATGGCGTCGCGGGCCCGCACGAGCTTGGCGGTCTGCAGGTCGGCCATCTGCAGGGTCTTGAGGCCGGTGAGGATCGGGACGAGCGGGTTTCGCAGCTCGTGGGCGAGCATGGCCAGGAACTCGTCCTTGCGGCGGTCGCCCTCGGCGAGCGCGTCGGCCCGCTGCTGCAGCTCGCCGAGCAGGCGGGCGCGCTCGAGGGCCATGGCGGTCTGGTCGCCGATGATGTGGAGGGCGTCGATCTCGTCGTCCTCGAGGTGGTCGCGGGTCCGCGTGCCGAACAGGAGGGTGCCGATCAGCCGGCCGCCGGCCATCAGCGGGTAGCAGCACAGGGCGCGCATGTTGGTCTGGTCGAGCTCGGGCGCGACCGGGATCTCCATGGTGTCGCGGACGATCCGCTCCTCACGCAGCTCGGCGACCGCGCCGGAGACGCCCTGGCCGAACGCCAGCTCGCGCTGGCCCTGCACGTAGGCGGGGTCGAGGCCGCTGTGGCACTCGAGGCGCAGGCGCGGCTCGTCGCCGTGCACGAGGTAACAGGCGTGGACCTCGAGGGCGAGGTGCTCGGCGAGCTGCTGGTAGAGCTGCGGCAGGAACTTGCGCGGCTCGGGGTGGAACAGCAGCTGGTTGGCGGTGTCGGCCAGGAACTTGAGGCGGGCGTTGTGCTTCTGCAGGGCGGCCTCGGCCCGCTCGCGCTCGCGGACGGTCGCGCCGAGGGCGGCGCTGGTCTGGCGCTCGGCGTCGACCTGGCTGCGCAGCAGCTCGGTCTCCCAGCGCTGCTTCTCCTCGAGCAGCTGGCGCTCGTGGAGGAGGGCGGCCTGCTTGCGGATCTCCTCGCTCTTGCGGTGGAGGTCGACGAACACGGCGACCTTGGCCCGCAGGATCTCCGGGACGATCGGCTTGAACAGGAAGTCGACGGCGCCGAGGGCGTAGCCCCGCTGGACGTTGGCCTCGCTGCGGCTGTACGCGGTGAGGAAGATGATCGGGATCCGGCGGGTCCGCTCGCGGCCGCGGATCAGGGCGGCGGTCTCGAAGCCGTCCATCTCCGGCATCTGGATGTCGAGGATGATCAGCGCGAAGTCCTGCTCGAGCAGGCGGCGCAGCGCGTGGGCCCCGGAGGTGGCCCGCACGAACCGGCTCGGGTGCTGCGAGCCGCCGAGGATGGCCTCCAGAGCGAGCAGGTTCGCCGGCGTGTCGTCGACGATCAGGATGTCCACCGAGGGTTCCAATGCGGCTAGAGAGGGTGCCCGCCGAAGTTGCGGAGCAAAAGTGCATTTTGTTCGCGCTGTTTGCAGGCGTTGCGGCCTGTAGACCTCACGCAGACTGGCGGCTGGACCGCCGCCAGGGGGTCACGTCAGGTCATGGCGCGAGGGTGCGTGACAGGCGGGCGCTGCCGACGGCGGCGACTTCGGTGAGGTCCGCGATGAGTTCGGATTCGTCGTGGTAGCGGTCCTCGGGGTCCTTGCGGTGCAGGCGGGTGAGGATCTGCTGCAGCAGCGGCGGACCGACGATCCCGAGGCTGGCGAGCGGGGGCGGATCGTCGGACAGGATGCGGTGTACGCCGAGGTAGAAGTCGTCGAACTCGAACGGCTGCTGGCCGGTGAGCATCTCGAAGAAGACGGTGCCGAGGGCGAACTGATCGACGCGGCCGTCGACGCGGCCGCCGCGGAACACCTCGGGGGCGAGGTAGCGCGGCGAGCCGACGACGGTGCCGGGGCGCGTGAGGTCGGAGTCGACGAGGCGGGCGACCCCGAAGTCGCACAGCTTGGCGAGGTCGCGGTCGGTGACGAGGACGTTCTCCGGCTTCACGTCGCGGTGGATGATGCCGTTGCGGTGGGCGCAGGCGAGGGCGTCGGCGAGCTGCAGGGCGAGGCGGGTCGCGCGGGGCCACGGGATGCGGCCGTCGGCGATGATGGCCGAGAGCGGGCGGCCGGGCACGAACTCCATCGCGAGGTAGACGAAGTTGTTGGCCAGCTCCTCGTGGTAGTCGAACACGGTGACGATGTTCGGGTGGCTGAGCATGCCGGCGGCCTGGGCCTCGCGGGCGAACCGCTGCAGCAGGAGGTCGCGCTGGGTCCGGCGGAACGAGGCGGTGTGCACGACCTTGACGGCGACGGTCCGCCGCAGGGCCGGGTCGTGGCACTTGTAGACGGTGCCCATGCCGCCGGAGCCGAGCTCGCCGAGGACCTGGTAGCGGCCGATGTTCTGCGGGACATCGGGCTCGATCGGTTGCGCGCGCGGGGCGGCGTCGGGGCCGACCTGCAGGGAGGTGTGCTGGGCGGCGGAGTTGGTGTCGAGGATGAGGGTGTCGCTGACGCCGAGCAGGGGCGGGGTGCCGAGGTGCTCGGCGCGGTGCCGACGAGCGCGCAGCACGGCCCGCAGCTCGGAGGTCAGCTGGTCGAGGTCGACGGGCTTGACGAGGTAGTTGACGGCGCCGAGGCGCATGGCCTCGACGGCGCTCGAGACGAGGCCGGAGGCGGACAGCACGAGCACGTCGGTGTCGATCTTGTGGCGCTTGATCGCGGCGAGCAGCTCCATGCCGCTGACGTGCGGCATGTTGAGGTCGGTGAGCACGAGGTCGACGCGGGTCTGCTGGACCTTGCGCAGGCCGTCGGCGCCGTCGACGGCGGTGTCGACCGTGTAGCCGAACTCCTCGAGGTAGTCGCGGAGGGTCTCGCGCGTGTCCGGGTGATCCTCGACGATGAGGATCGTGCCGGTCTGTTGTGCCTCCACCATCCCCATCAAGGACTCATTAGACGAGTCGCGCGGGGCGGACAAGGATCGCACCCGCGCGCAGGCGGATTTGCTCCGCGCAGATGCTGCGGGGCGGCTGGCGCCCGCGAACGGGTCAGTGGCCGGCGGTGTGCTCGGTGTCCTCGGTCGCGTGCTCGGTGTCCTCGGTCGCGTGCTCGGTGTCCTCGGTCGCGTGGCCGTGCTCGGTGTCCTCGGTGGCGTGCTCGGTGTCCTCGGTCGCGTGCTCGGTGTCCTCGTGATCGTGCGGCTCTTGACAGGTGCCCTTGCCGTCGTGGCTGTCGCAGATCAGGCCCTCGCCGCAGTCCGAGGCGCCGTCGCACGGGGTCCCGATCTTGCTGTTGCCGACGGTGCAGCCGAGGACGAACGCGACGAGCGCGGCGGTGAGGCGGAGGCGTGACATGGCCGCAGCATGGTCCGGGCGGGCCTGGCCTGTCGCTGCGACGGGGTGTCGCAGGCGCGCACGGGGGGGCCGGACCGCAGTTCGGCGGGGTACATGACGCGGATGGGCAAGCTGCCTCGCGGTCCGCGGCCATGGTCGGCGGTGCTGGTGCTCGCGGTCGCGGGGCTCGCGGGCTGCATCACCGCGTTCGCGCCCGACATCCGACGCGAGGCGCACCACGGGATGTTGTCGGCGAAGGCGAGCGGCGCGGCGTGCCTCAAGTGTCACGAGGTCGAGTCGGCGATGGCGCGGCGGATGAACGGGATGAGCCCGCAGCAGATGGCGGATCACATGCGCCCCGACGGTGTGATCCGGCCGCCTCTGGTCGCCGACTGGATGGTGAAGGATCGCCGCGGGTGCGTGGGCTGCCACGCGCTCAAGGAGCCGCGCGCGTGAGGGCGTGGGGGCTGGCCGCGATCGTCGCGGCGACGGTGCCGCGGGTGGCGGCGGCGCACCACGTGCCGGGGCACGGGGCGTCGGAGGGGGTGCGCACGATCAACAGCCTCAACGGCGCGGGCGGGCGGGCGAACACGCGGCTGCTGGTGCTCAACGAGTTCATCTGGACGCGGTTCGGGCTCAACCCGGGGGTCACCGACGCGCTGTCGCTGGTCGGCGAGTGGGCGCCGAAGCCGTGGCTGTCGGCGGCCGTGCAGGCGCCGCTGCTGATGTTCCGCGCGCAGGACACGGACGGGGTGACGAAGGTCGGCTACGGCGACACGCGGGTCCAGCTGCGGGTCACGCCGCACGCGCGCAAGCTGATCCACCGGGTCATGACGCTCGGGCTCAACGCGTCGATCCCGACGCGCACGGTCCGGTTCACCGTCGACCCGGGGCCGATCGTGGCGTTCGCGCCGTACGTGGTGTTCACCCGCACGTACATGAAGTGGTACTGGCAGGTGCTCGGGATCTCGACGATCGAGAACCGACGCGCCGGGACGGCGATCGACGTCGGGATCAGCGGGCAGGTCGGGGCGCGCCTCGCCGGCGGGAAGCTGAACCTGGGGGTCGGGGCGCTGGTCGACACGCGGGCGGCGACGTGGTGCGCGCAGCCGGGCGGCGGGCGGGAGTTCTGCACCGGCAACCGGGCGGGCGAGCTGTTCCGCGAGCTGGGGGTGGTCCGCGGCACGGCCCTCGCGGCGGCCGCGTGGAACATGCACAAGCGCGTCGCGGTCGTCGGGTCGCTGCAGCTGCCGATCACGGCCAAGCGGGATTACTCGCTCGGGTGGAGCCTCGGGGCGCAGGTGTTCTTTTAGGTCGGGTCCTTCGTCGGCTTCTTCTTGGCGTCCGGGGCCTTGGCGTCCGGGGGCGGGGGCGCGGCCGGGGCGGGGAAGTCGGCGCCGTCGGTGCGCACGAGCTTCTCCTTGCCCTTCTTGTCGGTGGTGACGCGGGCGAACTGGTAGGCGATCGTCGTGGTCGACAGGGTGGTCCCGGTCCCGGCGGTCTTGAGCGAGATCTGCTCCTTGAGGAGGTGCGGCTCGCCGGGGTCGACCATGAAGTGCAGCACGCCGGACACGACGCCCTTGCGGTCGCCCTTGGGGCCGGGGGCGGTGTAGTCGCCGAGGTAGGTGAGCTCGGCGCGGCGCTGGCCGTCGACGGTGTCGAGCTTGGTCAGCTCCCACACGACGTCGCGGGTGTCGACGGACCCGCCGGTGCGCGTGTGACAGCGGTCGCGCCACTTGGCGCCGACGCCGATCGGGCGGGCCGGGAAGCGGATGCAGTAGAAGCGGTGGACGTCGGCGAGGGCCTTGCCGGCGGGCGCGTCGGCCTGCTCGGCGGGGCCCGTGACGACGGTGGCTCCGTCGCTGGCGCCGCTGGCGAGCAGCTTGTGGCTGGTGACGAGCGAGCTGACGAGCTTCTCGTCGGCCTCGTAGATCCGCCCGGCGGGCGGCTCGGCCTCGAACTTGCGGTAACGGTGGGTGAGCAGGCAGTGACGCGCGTCACCCTCGCCGGCGCAGTCGCTGAGCTCGAGCTGCTCCTCGCGGGCGTACGCGGTCGGCGACATCAGGCCGGACATCGCGACGTTGCCGATGGTGGTGACGCGGTAGACGCTGGCGTCCTTGAGCGCGAGGCGGACCGGCATGAGCTCGGTGCCGGCGGGCGGCTCGGCGGTCAACGCGTTGCTGTCGGTCGGCGCGGGCGGGGCCTTCGCGGGCGGCGGAGCGGTGGATGTCGACGCGACGGGCGTGGACTTCGCGGGCGTGGTCGCGGGGGTCGAGGCAGGGGCGCTGCGCTTCTCGAGGTTCGAACCCTCGGGCGGCGAACCTGTACATGCGGACAGGAGTGCGACGGTCACGGCGAGCGAGCGAGGAGCGGACACGCGGGGCAGCATGGCAGATCGTCGGGGGCGTGCCCAGGACCGAGCGCGACCCGCGGGGCGGTTGTGCGCGTCGGGGCGGGGTGCCAGCGCTGCGGATAACCCGGTATGCTGCGCCGCATGTCGCACCCCCGCCTTCGCGCCGTCTCCCGCCTTCTGTCCCTGACCTGCGCCGTGATCGTCGGCGCCGCGCCGCTGGCGGCCTGCCAGCAGATCCAGGAGTGGACCGGCGGGAAGAAGCAAGAGACGCCGCCGCCGGCGACACCGGACACGAAGGGCGTGACACCCCCGGTGGCGCCGGTGGTCGCGCCGCCGCCGATCGCGGTGCCGACGGAGCACACGCCCACGGAGACGCTGGACACGCTGCTCGAGCACATTCACGCCGACTCGACCGGGCCGTACTTCATCCTCCGCCACCCGGGGGTCCTCCTCGACTACGGCGACGACGCGGTGAAGTTCCTCGAGGCGCCGATGGCGGTGCTCAAGCCGCTGCTCGGGTCGGACTCGGCGGACTTCGACGCGAACTTCGCGAAGTTCAAGGCGGGTCTCGTCGACGCGCGCGCGAAGATCGCCACGTCGGGCGTCGACCTCGCGCGCGGGGCCGTGATCACCCGGACGGGGGCCGGCGACGACTCGACGGTCATGGTCCTGGCGGCGGCCAAGCCGGAGTCGGTCAAGGAGCTGCTGACGGCGATGAAGGTGCCGGACGCCGAGAAGCTGGTGTGCAAGGGGCTCGAGGTCGGCTACGTCGCGTGCGCCGACACGGACGCGGTCCTGACCGCGTTCAAGCACGGCGAGGCGCCGAAGCGCCGGGCGACCGCGGAGGCGGCGCTGCCGGGGGTCAAGCTCGACGACCTCAACGTGCTCATGTACATCCCGGACGACGGCGGGGTCCACTTCGGGCTGGCGACGCCGCCGGGGCAGGTCGTGGCGCACGTCGGGCTGCCGTCCGAGTCGAAGGACGTGAAGGACATGACGGCGGTGCTCGCACCCGCGGCGCCGGGGCTGCTGCGGTTCGCGCGGCCGGGCTCGGGCTTCGTGTGGGCCAACGTCGACACGGCGGAGATCAAGAAGCAGAACCCGGACTTCGCCAACCCGCCCGCGCCGCTGATCCCGTTCGTCAACGGCTGGGGCGGCGAGATGCTGTTCGCCGGGCTGGCCGACCCCGCGGGCGTGCAGCTGCGGTTCGGCGTGAGCGACACGAAGCCGCTGGCCGACGCGATCGAGGCGTCCGCGAAGCTGGCCGAGTCGGCGGTGCCGAAGACGATCCCGGAGGTTCCGGGCAGCGCGATCACGTACGAGACGGTCGACGTGACGTTCGGCAGCGAGAAGACCAAGGCGGTCCACGCGTCGGTCACCGGGCTGCCGCAGCTCGACGTGCTCAAGGCGGCGATCGGGCTCAGCTTCGACGTGTGGGGCTTCGCGGCGGAGGGCTCGGTCGGCGCGATCGTCGGGACCGACGCGGCGAACATCGGCCGCGCCGCCGGCCAGGCCAACGCCGACGCGACCCTGGCGTCGCTGCCGAGCGCGCTCGCCGAGGACCTGCGGGCCGGGCGGACGAGCATGGTGATGCACGTGCCGGTCGACGCGCTGCAGGGGCCGACCCTGCGCAAGGTGCTCGACGCGGCGATGAAGAAGGTGCCGGACTACAAGCCGGAGCAGGTGCGCTCGGCGCTGGCCCTGATGTCGCCGGTCTCGAGCGGGACGCTGTGGATCACCGAGGCGAACGGCAAGGCCGTGCTGCACATGGGGGTCCAGAGCATCGGCAACGACGTCGAGGAGGAGGGCAAGGCGGCGCTCGCGGCGGCGATCGCGGTGGCCGGCGGGGCCGACCCGGCGACGGTGTTCGGCGAGCTGGCGACCAAGTACAGCAGCTCGCCGCTGGCGTTCGCCTACCAGACGCGCGCCGGGACCAACGGTCCGGGGGTGCTCGCGGGCTCGGCGGTCGCCGGCATGGTCGCGGGCGGCGCGCTGGCGTTCTCGCTGTTCATGCCCGGGATGGCCAACCCCGACTTCGCCAAGGATGTCGGCGTGATCGTGCCGGCCGGGAAGACGCCGGAGGAGCTCAAGGCCGAGGCGGACGCGAAGGCGGCGGCGGACGCGAAGGCGGCCGAGGACGCGAAGGCGGCCGACGACGCGAAGAAGGCCGCGGACGCGAAGACGGCGGAGGACGCGAAGAAGGCCGAGGACGCGAAGACCGGCGACGCGAAGAAGGCGGAGGACGCGAAGAAGGCCGAGGACGCGAAGAAGGCGGCGGACGCGAAGAAGGCCGCGGACGCGAAGAAGGCGGCGGACGCGAAGAAGGCGGAGGACGCGAAGAAGGCGGCGGACGCGAAGAAGGCCGAGGACGCGAAGAAGGCCGCGGACAAGAAGGCCGCCGAGGACCTGGCCAAGAAGAAGGCCGAGGAGCAGAAGAAGCGCGCGGACGATGCGGCCAAGAAGAAGGCCGAGGAGGACGCGAAGAAGAACCCGACCCGCAAGGGCCGCGAAGATGTGAAGAAGTAGGCTCCTCGCGGGCAGGGCACACAGCCCTGCTCGCGGCCGGCGGCGAGGCGATGGGCCGCGCCGCTGGCCGCTGGCAGATGACAGGGCTGATGCGCGCCGCAGGCTGATGCGCGCAGGCGAATTTCAGATGTCGAGCTGGGCCCGGAAGTTGGCCAGCTTGCGGCCCTTCTTGAACTTCTTGCGGGCGACCGACTTCTCGGCGCAGCTGACGAACGCGGGGTTGTCGCGCGGGTTCTCGACGGTCGGGCGGACCTTGCCGGTGCCGGCCTCGGCCTCGATGTAGATCGTGACGCGCTGGCGCGGGACGTTGTTGGTCGACGCGCAGCGGGTCACGTCGGCGAGCAGGGTCTTGATGTAGCCCTGGATGTCGTCCTGCGTGACGTCGATCGTGCCGGCGGGCGGGGTCTTCTTGCCGGGGTCGGGCTTCTTGCCAGGGTCGGGCTTCTTGGTCGGCTTCGGGTCCTTGCCGTCGGGCGGCGTCGGATCGCCGCCGGGCGTGGCCTTGTCCCCGGGGTGGTCGCTGTCGGGCAGCGTCGGCGGCGGGGTGGTCGGGTCTTGCGTGACCTGATCCGCGGTCTCGGGGCCGTTCTCGGCGCCGGGGGCCATGCGCTGCAGGAGGTAGTAGATCGCCGCTGCGAGGCCGAGCACGAGCAGCAGCAGGAACACCGTGAACATCCGGTAGGGGTTCGAGCGCGGGGCCTCGGTCTCGCCGATCGCGGTCTCGGCGGCGCCGGAGGCGGCCGCGACCCCGACGGCGGGC
>Ga0075163_10011431_pt1 | contig 11571 bp, 7 predicted proteins | sample JI1023141ADNA_FD_71478 | JGI IMG/M metagenome (GOLD analysis project Ga0075163, IMG submission 71478) | Wastewater effluent complex algal communities from Wisconsin, to seasonally profile nutrient transformation and Carbon sequestration -... | ecosystem: Engineered > WWTP > Effluent > Algae... | reverse complement strand
GGGCATTCTGTCGGATTTTAATTTCAGAAACAGAGATTCCGCCTTTTATTTGCAGACAATACAAAAGAAACAATGAAAACTTTAACAAAAACACGACTGACTATTGCCACATTAATCCGGAAGAAACCACTTCCAAAAGTGAGGAAAACTACAGATAAAATAAAGGCCATTGCGAGCTCTGACTGGGAGTGGCATTATTCGTTCTAGAAAACGTCGGATACCGCCAGAAAATGCTGCTCCCTGTTATTAAGACGGCTTTGTGAGCAGAATCATTTCTTTTCCTATCGATTTTCTACAGATTTTCCCAATATTTGCTGAATACACTGCCGGTAAAGTAGTTTTATTGCTTTACAGATCAGTAACTGTTCGTTCCATATTCAGCTATTATGAAATCACTAAAGCTATTGCTGGTTTTACTGTTGATGCAAGCAACTGCCAATGCACAGCAAAATAATTATCTCTACCGTTGTAATGAAAAACTTATTGAAATTGCAATGGAAGATTTATTTACACCTCCTGTTGCAAGCAGGGTTTATGTATATCCCAATATTGCAGCTTATGAAGTGCTTGCAATGGGAAACACTGGACTGAAGTCTTTAAGTGGACAAATCAAACATCTTCCTGCATTAAAAATGGAGAATGCATCCATGCCTGTTAATTATTCTTTGGCAGCAGAGATTGCATTTACTACTGTAGCACGCAAATTAGTTTTCACAGAGAATAAGGTGAATGAGTTTGAAGAAACAGAAAAGAAAGAATGGAAAAACAGTATCAATGATGAAACAGTATTTCAAAATTCTGTGGCATTTGGTAAACAGGCCGGAGCACAGATTATTGAATGGATGATGAAAGACAATTATGTTACTGTGAAAACCATGCAACGTTATGAACTTTTCGAAGGCAATGATAAATGGCGTCCTACTGCCCCAGAGTATACAAATGCACTGGAACCTAACTGGTCGAAGATGCGTCCTTTAGTAATGGATTCTGCTGGATTGATTCGCCCCATTCCTCCAACACCTTACAGTGAAAAGACGAATTCGGAATTCTATAAGCTGGCGATGGATGTATATCTGCTTGATAAAAACTGTAATGAAGAACAACGTATCATTGCTTCCTTCTGGGATTGTAATCCGAACATCTCTCATTCGGAAGGACACATTACTGTATTTGAGCATCGTATTTCTCCTGGCGGTCATTGGATAAAAATTGCAGGACAGGCAGTAAAGAATCTGAATCTGGATGAAGCATCCACTGCGGAAACATACACCTTAACTACTATTGGTATTTATGAAGGTTTTATCAGTTGCTGGACAGAAAAATACCGGTTAAATACTATTCGTCCGGAAACATATATACAACGATTAATTGATCCGAAGTTTCTTCCTTTAATACAAACGCCACCTTTTCCGGAATATCCGAGCGGACATAGTGTTGTATCAGCTACTGCTTCTTCCATTTTGATGCAGGTGATACCACAGCCATATTCATTTACAGATTCCTCTGAAATGTATATTAATCTTCCTGCCCGCTCCTTTAATTCTTTTGCAGAGGCAGCACAAGAAGCTTCCGTAAGTAGATTTTATGGTGGTATTCATTTCATGGCCGCATTGAATAACGGTGCACAACAAGGACTTGAAATTGGGAAATTTGTACGTTCACATCTACAAACAAGAAAAAAGCAATGATCCGTAAAACCATTTTCGTTGTCTGCTGTGTGCTTTTCTTCGATACCAGTATGGCACAACAGTTATTTACGCGAATACTTCCTGAGGAGTCGGGACTACACTTTACAAATGTTCTGACTGAAACCAGTGATTTTAATACTATTTCCTATGAATATTTATACAATGGTAGTGGAGTAGCAATAGGTGATATTAATAATGATGGATTATCGGATATCTTTTTTGCATCTAACCTGATGCCCAACAAACTTTTTTTAAACGAAGGACATTTAAAATTTAAAGATATCAGTATTCCCAGCGGAATTGAAGATGGATTCGGATTTCATACGGGTGTTACCATTGTTGATATTAATAATGATGGGTTTCTTGATATATATGTTTGCAAATCAGCAGCGGCAATTCCTAATGAAAGAAGAAATGACTTATTTATCAATAATGGCGATTTAACATTTACCAACAAAGCCAAAGAGTATGGTCTTGACGACCCTAGCTTCCATACACAGGCTTATTTTAATGATATGGATTTAGATGGTGATGTTGATCTGTTTCTACTCAATCACCCGAGAGAAATGAAACAAGCCAATAATGTTACGCTCGCATATAATAATAAAGGCAAGCTGGTTGCTGTAGTGGATACACAACGTACCTATGTTAGTTGCCGCTATTATGAAAATGCAAATGGTAAGTATCTTGATAAAACTATTAAGGCAGGACTAGGAACTTATGCATTTGGCTTAAGTGCAGTAATAGATGATTTTAATAATGATGGTTTTCCGGATATATATACCTGTAACGATTATCATCAACCCGACTATTTATATATAAACAATAAAAACGGTACATACACAAATCAGTTCAGTAAGTACTTTAATCATACTTCTTACTCTTCAATGGGTTCTGATTATGCAGATATTAATAATGATGGATTACCTGATTTGGTAGTACTTGATATGCTTACGGAATCACTTATTCGCCAGAAAGAATTAAAGGGTCCTGGCAACTATGATACGCATAATAAAAGAGTGGAATATGGTTTGGGATATCAATACGTAAAAAATGTTCTGCAGCTCAACAATGGGAACGGAAGTTATTCCGATATCAGCTATATGGCAGGCGTAGCATTTACTGACTGGAGTTGGGCTCCTTTACTAAATGATTTTGATAATGATGGCCTAAAGGATTTGTATATCAGTAATGGATATTTACGGGATGTTACTAATATGGATTTTGCTGTATTCAGGGCCGACTCTATTCGTAAAGCTTTATTTAAGGCTAAGTCAGAAGAAGAAGCAATGGCATTGTTGTCTGATATTCCTTCTACAAAAATCCAGAATTATTTCTTTCACAATAATGGTGATCTTACTTTTAAAAATGAAACAACTACCAGTGGATTAAACGATCCTTCCTGGAGCAATGGTGCTGCTTATGGAGATCTGGACAATGATGGAGATTTAGAAATTGTTGTAAATAATCTTAATCAGGAAGCCTTTTTATTTAAAAATAACAGCATAGAAAATAACAAGGGAAAATATATAAGATTCCAATTTAACGGGCCCGCAAAAAATAAAGGTGGTCTTTGGACGAAAGTTGAGATAGAAACTCCTGATGGAGTAAAGCAGCATCAAAGATTTTTTCCTACTCGCGGATTTATGTCATGTCATGAATCCTTCCTTCATTTTGGTACCGGGCAAAATGAAACTGTTCAGGTAAAAGTAACGTGGCCTGATAAGAAATTTCAAATATTGAAGAACATTCCCTGTAATGCTGTTTATACACTAAAATATACAGATGCATTAGAGAAAGATTCTATTCCACCTCCAATATCCGCTCAACTCTTCAAAGACATTACAACAGAAACCAAAATTGATTATACTCAAACGGAAAGTGGATATATCGATTTTAAGCTGGAGCCCTTATTACCTCATCAGTTTTCACGAATGGGTCCGTGTATTGCTATTGCAGATGTAAACAAAGATCAACTGGAAGATATATATATCGGAGGGAGCAAGGATATTTCCGGAGTAATTTATATACAGGACAAGTACGGTAAATTCAAAGTGTTAAATCAGTCTTTCTTTGATGCTGACAGAAAATATGAAGATACAGGTTCTCAGTTTTTTGATGCTGATGGCGATGGCGATCAGGATCTTTTGGTAATAAGCGGCGGAAATGAAACGCCTGGTGATACCACTTTATATATACAACGTTTGTATTTAAACAATGGTTCGGGTAATTTTACAAGAAGCCGTTCATTTCCTTCCATACAGGTTAGCGGACAAGCTGTTGCAATAGATGATTATAACAAAGATGGTAGTCCTGACATTTTCATTGGAGGCAGAGTAGTGCCCGGACATTACGGAATAATTCCTCCCAGTTTTCTTTTGAATAATGACAAAGGAATTTTTACAGATGTAACTTCACAAACACCACAACTTCAATTTGCAGGAATGATAACGGATGCAAAATGGTTGGATACCGATAATGATGGATGGAAAGATTTAGTAATTGCGGGTGAATGGATGCCTATTACCATTTTCAAAAACAAGGATGGAAACCTCAGCACTGTACCAGTAGAAATTGCCGGGACAAATGGATGGTGGAATACCATTGAATCTGCTGATATCGATAATGATGGCGACCAGGATTTAATAGCAGGTAATGTAGGATTGAATACACGATATCAGGGTGATGAAAAAAATCCTGTAACCATGATTGTAAGTGACTTTGATAAAAACGGTAGTACTGATTGCATTATCAGTGTATATGAAAATGGGGTGAGCTACCCATTAGTTCTGAGAGATAATTTACTGGATCAGATGAATTATCTAAAGAAAAAATACCTGCGTTATAAAGATTATTCTACAGCAACTATAAACGACATCTTTACGAAAGAACAACTGGATGGTGCAAAACACTTTCAGGCCAGCCGCATGACAAGTACACTATTCATCAATGATGGAAAAGGTAATTTTACGATACAGGATCTGCCTGTTGTTGCACAACTTGCTCCAGTAAATGGTATCCTAACAGAAGATATCAATAAAGATGGAAAACCAGATCTGCTTCTTGTTGGTAATAACTATTCAACAGAAGTTGAAACCGGACGAAATGATGCCGGCATAGGAATGGTTCTTCAGAATGCAGGTAACAACAACTATAAAATGATTCCTGTTACCTCCAGTGGATTCTATGTTCCAGGTGATGTGAAATGTTTAAAGAAAATTACTATTGCTGGAAAACCCTGCATTATTGCTGGAAAAAACTCCGGGAAAATACAAGTGTTGGGATACTATTAATACTTCCAGTAGCCACAATAAAACAATCTTTCTAAATTTCCTCCTTACAAATAACTATGAGAATATATATTATCATAATCGTTATAGTGCTTTGTTTCGATAAAGCAACATCCCAAACCCATTTCGTGCGAATACCTGCAAAAGACAGTGGGCTTAATTTTACAAATCAGATTATAGAAAATAAACATTTCAACTCTTTTACATATCCCTATATGTACAATGGCGCAGGTGTAGCAGCCGGCGATCTTAATAATGACGGATTAACGGACCTTTTCTTTTCTTCGAATTTACTTCCTAATAAACTATTTCTCAATAAAGGAAATATGAAGTTTGAAGACATTTCTGTTGCATCAGGAATAACTACAGAAAGCGGCTTCTTTACGGGCGTTACGATGGTGGATATAAATAATGATGGATATCTGGATATATATATTTGCAAATCGGTGGAAGACTCTGCTGTTAACCGAAAAAATGTATTATATATAAACAATGGGAATCTTACCTTTACCAATAAGGCCAAAGAATACGGACTTGATGATGCCAGTTACTCAACACAGGCATATTTTAATGATATGGATCTGGATGGTGATGTAGATCTTTTCCTGCTTAACTATCCTTACAACATGGGTTATGCCAATAAAATTGTAGTGGTTAAGAAAGGAGATCAATTAGTGGCTGATGAAGATACTTCCCGCGAAGATGTAAGCTACCGGTATTATGAGAATTTTAATGGTTTTTTTAAAGATAGAACCTTTGCTGCAGGACTTGGCTCCTATGCCTTTGGATTAAGTGCCATTATTGATGATTTTAATGAAGATGGTTATCCTGATATATATACTTGTAATGATTTCTTCAAACCCGACTATTTATATATTAATAACAAAAACGGAACATTTACCAATCGACTGGAAGAATACTTCAGTCATATTTCCAACAATTCTATGGGTTCTGATTATGCTGACATCAACAACGATGGAAATCCGGATTTGATTGTTGTGGACATGATTTCCGAATCACTTGCACGACAGAAACGACTCCGTGGCCCGGGCAATTATGATCACTTTCAGAAGATGGTGGATTTCGGTTATAGTCATCAGTACTTAAAAAATGTGTTACAACTCAATAATGGAAATAAAACGTATTCCGACATCAGCTATTATGCAGGTGTTACATTCACCGAATGGAGCTGGGCACCCATATTAGCTGACTTTGACAACGACGGATTGAAAGATCTATTTATAACTAACGGCTTGTTGCATGATGTTACGGATATGGATTTCTCCATGTATAAAAGTGACTCTATCAAAAAGGTGTTATTTGCTACGAAGTCGATTGAAGATGCTATGATGGTGATAAAAGATTTTCCATCAATCAAAGTAAACAACTTGTTGTATCATAACAATGGTCAATTAGGATTCGAAAATCTGGAATCACGTTCAGGAATAACAGAGCCATCGTGGAGTAATGGCGCTGTTGCTGCTGATCTGGATAATGATGGTGATCTGGATCTGGTAACCAATAACATCAATGAAGAAGCATTTTTATATAAAAACAATGCCATTGAAAACAAAACAGGAAATTACATACGCTTTAAAATAAATGGTTCTGCCAAAAATAAAGATGGATTTTTTACACTTGTAGAAATAGAATCTATTGACGGAAAGAAAAAGCAAATGCATCGGTATTATCCTACTCGCGGCTATCTTTCAAGTCATGAACCTTTCATACATTTTGGTGTCAGTACGTATGAAAGTGTAAATGTAAAAGTAACCTGGCCGGATAAAAAAACACAGGAAATCAAAAATCTGCCTTGTAATAAGATTCATTCTCTTAATTATGCAGATGCAGTAATCAAACCTGAAACACCCAAAACGGTAGCAACAACTGTAATGAAAGATATTACGGAATCTACAAAAATCAACTACCTGCAAAAAGAGAGTTCCTACATTGATTTTAAACTGGAGCCACTTCTACCACATCAATTTTCAAAAATGGGGCCCTGCCTTTCTGTAGGTGATATCAACAATGATAAAATGGATGATGTATTTATTGGTGGAAGCAGCAACATCAGTGGCGCTATATATATTCAAAAACAAAATGGCACATTTTCCATTCAGGAACAACCGGATCTGATTAAAGATAAAAAATATGAAGATACCGGTTCATCAATATTTGATGCAGACAATGATGGTGATAATGATTTGCTGGTGGTAAGTGGTGGAAATGAAACGCCCGATGATCCATCACTATATATTGCAAGATTATACCTCAACAATGGTAAAGGAATTTTAAACCGTAACACATCATTTCCAGAAGTTCGTACAAGCGGTAAAGCTATTGCTGTTGGCGACTTTGACAACGATGGATGGAAAGATATATATATTGGAGGACGGGTAATACCTGGCCATTACGGAAGAACTCCATCGAGCTTTCTTCTAAAAAACAACAAAGGAATATTTGTTGATGTTACTTCGCTGACTCCTTCATTACAAAAACCCGGAATGATTACCGATGCAGTGTGGAGTGATAACGATGGTGATGGATGGAAGGAACTGATATTGGTTGGTGAGTGGATGCCACTTACCATTTTCAAAAATAAAAACGGTGTATTATACAATACAGCAGAACAAATGAACAAGACATATGGCTGGTGGAATACTATAATTGCTGTTGATATTGATAATGATGGTGATGAAGATCTGATCAGTGGAAATGAAGGAGTAAACTCCCGTTACAAAATTCAAGATACAGCAGAAATCAGAATGATGGTTAATGATTTTGACAGAAATGGCAGTACAGACTGTGTCATCAGCTTGTTTGAAGATGGAAATTATTATCCTGTGGCACTTCGTGATGTGTTACTGGATCAAATGAACTTTTTAAAGAAACGATTTCTTCGTTACAGAGATTATTCACTCACTACAACGGACGATATTTTTACAAAAGAAGAATTAGAAGGCACCACTTATCTGAAAGCAGATTTTATGAAAAGCACCTGTTTCATGAATGATGGAAAAGGCAATTATACCGTTTCTGTTTTACCGTTACGTTCACAGCTTTCTCCTGTTAATGCAATTATTACTGATGATATTGATAAAGATGGAAAAACGGATCTGTTGATTGCCGGAAATAATTACAGTACACAAGTTGAAAATGGAAGAAGTGATGCCGGAATTGGACTGATGTTACGTAATGCAGGTGGAGGGAATTTCCGTTCTGTGCCTGTTACTTTAAGTGGATTTTATGTTCCGGGTGATGTGAAGTGTATGAAAAAAATTACCATTGCAGGCAAGATCTGTTTCATTGCAGGAAAAAATTCGGGGAAGGTTCAGGTGATAGGATATAACTGATGATAAGTAGCAAGTATCTAGTATCTAGTATCAAGATTTTATTTTGTTTCTCTTAATGTTTAAGGTTGTATTTGTATAATTAAATCAAAAAAATCGGGTTTATATTTGATCATAATTTACCTTAATAATCATAAGAATCCGCGTTCCTCTTGTGATCAATTTCTGTAACTAAAATAAAAAAGAGCCTCAGTACAGTTCCTGAAGCTCATTTTATGTAAATTAATTTCACTGATTACTTCGTATCTCTTCTGAATAAATAACGGGTGATAAAGATGCCGGTACTTTTATCGGCACCATAAACACCGGAAATAGTATTCACCAGTTCCCATCCGTCTTTTGTCATGGCAGTAATTTTATCCGTTATAGCCTGATCATTCTGACGGATGTTCTGAAAGTTTATTCCAACCAGACTGAAAAAATTTTCCATTGGTGTTTCCTGTAGTTTGCCGTCAGATGTTGTAGTAATCATTCTTGATCTTCCCAGTCCGCCCGGAACAACGGATTCAATAGTGGTGACTAATGTAAATTCCTGAGCAAAGGATCCTAATGTGGTGGCAAGTATAGCCACTGCTGTAACAATGAGCTTTTTCATAATTAATTAAGTTGATTTCAGATGGAATACAATTTATAAATATTTAAAATGAAGAATAGCGCTTTTCTATTATTAGTGCATCTGCGACGCATGTGGATAATTGTTTGTTACAACAATTCTGAAATAAATTCAGCAATGAAAAAATCCTACACTTGTTATATTATTACTCCGGCTTCTCCACTATATAAAATCTGACTTCCTCAACTTTAGCCATTCCAGTGCAGTGCCACTTAATAATTGTTCCTTAATATCATCAGGTAATTTAGCATTAGAGATTAATGAGCCTGGAATATTCTCTCCCAGTGGAAACGGATAATCACTTCCCATTGCAATTTTATCAGCACCTGCCACATCAATTAAATAATGTAACATCCGTTCTTCATGTACTAATGAATCGAAATAAAATTTCCCGAGATAATTCTTTGGTGGAACCGGATTATCTACTGCTACTAAATCAGGACGACAGTCATAACCATGTTGTATCCTTCCTATAGTTGATGGAAAACTTCCTCCTCCATGTGCAAATGCAACACGTAGTTTTGGTAATCTTTCAAAAACACCACCAAAAATCATCGAACAAATGGCACGTGTAGTTTCAGCAGGCATTCCAACCAGCCACGGTAACCAATACTTTTTCATTTTCTCTTCGCCCATCATTTCCCATGGATGAACGAATACGGCCATATCCAACTCTTCACAAGCTTTAAAAACCGGAAACAAATTTTCATCGTTCAAATTCCAGTCGTTTACGTGTGAGCCAATCTGCACCCCTTTCATTCCAATACTTTTACAGCGCTCCAGTTCCTTAATTGCCAGCTCAGGCGATTGTAATGGTATCGTTCCCAAACCAATAAATCTTTTTGGAAAACGGTTAACAATATCAGCGATGTGATCATTCAGATACTTTGATAATTCCAAAGCATCATTGCCTTTTGCCCAATAGGAAAACATTACCGGAACAGTTGAAAGCACTTGTACATGCACTCCATGATGATTACATTCTTTCATGCGGGTTTCTGCACTCCAGCAATTGTCTTCAATCTCCCGGAAAAATGTTCCATCATCTTTTATCATCCGCGCACAACAAGGTTTGTGATGATCCAGTTGAATGAAACCACCGTAACCAAACTTGCCTTTCCAATCAGGAATATTTTTGGGAAGTATGTGTGTGTGAATGTCTATTTTTAACATGAATTAGTTCGGAGTTCGGAGTTCGGAGTCAGGTAGTCGCAACTCGTGAGTTGCGATATGCGAATTGCGTCGTGTGTTATGCGTTATGCGTTATGCGATTTAAAGAATGATAAATCCTGATTATTCTTTTATAAATAATGTTCGGGTTACAGGATTATTATCTTTATATAAAACAAATAAATAATTTCCGGGTTTATAATTTGAGGTATTTAATTGATAGCTTGTGGCTTGAAGAGGTAGTTGTTGTTCTTCTGTTAATTTTCCATCAGTGGTATAAATTTTCATTATGGTATTCTTTTCCTGTGAAGTGTTCCAGTTGAAAGTTACAAAATCTTTTGCAGGAACAGGATATGCAGTAACTGTAAGTGAATTTGAATTTGAATTTATGCTGGATGGTGTACATCCACAGGAGTACTGTATATTACCCTGAAAACTTCCGCTGTCTCTTAAGAATGATCCCTGAAATGCAACAAAATCTGCAGTACCTTTTCCGCTGTATAAAGTAAGTGTTCCATCACTTACTACAGTGTCCCCTTCAGGAATTTGTTTACTAAATTCCATAGATGCGCCTCCTCCATTTTTAAATATATAAAAACTATAACGTTGTCCTGCTACCAAACAAATATTCACCGGTATCGGAATTGTAGTTGCAGGAATTGGACAAGACAGTGCTGTTACCGGAGTAAATCCTGTTGTGGTTCCAACGGAAGTCCATGCTGCATCATTGCTTTCAAATCCAACATAGGTGCCCTGCTTGTAATGTATCTGAACATCCACTGTGCCTGAATTTTGTGATAAAGTAGCGAATGATTCGATCAGTGTATTGGAAGCAGCTTCCAGTTCCAGGTAAAACCCACTGCCGGAATTCGTTTCCACACAAGGAGAAACTAATGAATCACAAACAGCTTGTGAATGTGCTTTTAATGAGAATACTAATAATGCAAATAGTGTAATTGTTCTTTTCATGTCTAATGATTTATAGTAAGGAACGCTGATTATTATGATCTTTAAGATATGTTATGATTTTTATATCCTGCTGAGAATACCTTGCGCTTAAATTGAGGTTTTTTTCCAAAGTTTAATAGCACTCCTACTTCAATATCTGTAGCCCTTAAATAATTGGTGAGTTGGGCTTCATGTTGATCAGATAAATTTTCTGCTGCCTTAATTTCGATTATTACATCATCGTTTACAATTATGTCTGCCATATAATACCCAACCTACATTTCATCATAAAATACTTTCACAGGACATTGTGCTGAACAAGTCAGATTCATTTTACGCAATTCAATAAGCAGAGCATTTTCATACACTTTCTCAAGAAACCCATAGCCAAGTCGATTATAAACAGTATAAAAAGCTTTTATAATCATTCCGGTTAGATCTGAATGAATATAATTACTTGTCATCTTTTATCTTAATTAATCATAACAATCATAATAATCAGTGTTCTTTAG
>Ga0075163_10011430_pt1 | contig 11572 bp, 10 predicted proteins | sample JI1023141ADNA_FD_71478 | JGI IMG/M metagenome (GOLD analysis project Ga0075163, IMG submission 71478) | Wastewater effluent complex algal communities from Wisconsin, to seasonally profile nutrient transformation and Carbon sequestration -... | ecosystem: Engineered > WWTP > Effluent > Algae... | reverse complement strand
GCATCAACAAAGCCTCCCAAGATCGAAAAGACTGCCATAACAACCATGAGCAAAGCGAACACAACGACAAGAGTCCTGAAAGCTCTGATGCCCAAAGGCTTGCACCCACAACACATTGTACGAATTTGGCTCACAAGCCCCCAACACCGAGAGTAAAGTTCATCAGTAAGTAGTTTTTGATTTGGTGTCTCTATTGTGCAAGTACGTAGCTTTATTTTTTTCGTTTGCAAGTCTATCCCGAATTGGCTGTGGCTGTACGTGGATTACAAAACGAAGCAACATGAGATGAACATTTTCACAATTCGGTCTTCACTCGTCATTCGTTGGAAAAGGAGTTGACTCTGTCACACACAGTCTACACTTCGCGTCCTTACCCTTACGTTTTCTTTGTGTCTTTGAAAACTTATCCACCAACAAATCTTGTCCGCAATACTTGCAAAACCGAGTCTGACTTTGAGCTTCTTGAACTTCCTTCTTTCTTGGCGAGCCCAGAGTCTTAAAGGAAGCCTTTTTGTTTGCCCTGACTTTGCCAGCTTCCACTTGCAATCTGTCAATGAGAAGCCTAAGTCGTGGTTCATCTTCCGCATGTTGCTGCGGAATTGCACAGTCAACAACATGAAACGTCTGCTCTATTGGCGTGCCACTAGAGCAGCCATGAAATCTGCCTTCAAAGGCAGGAGCGAAGTAGGGAGAAAGACATAACCATTTCGGAATTGGTGACGACAGCAACGATACCACTGTTGAATGATTGTTGATCTTTGCAAGGTCCGCGACAGTACATCTTTTCAGCCCACCAATAATCTTCCATAACGTGGTTTCATCAACTCCCTTAGAGTAATCGCCCAAATCAAGAGGTCTATAAGCAGCACAACCTCCGTTTACCAACAATAAACGCACAATACGTGCGTTACCAAGGAAAGCGGCAGAACACAGCGGAGTCCATGACAAGGTGCATCGTCCATATCCGTCCCCATCATGACACTCAATATTCGGAGAAGCACCAAATCGCAAGAGCAGTAATACAAGCTCTTCCCACTGCAAACCTACCGCAAGGTGCAACAACGTGGCATCCTGGATTGCTAAAAACGACCTCACATCCCCCATCATGTTCGAAGAACAAAAACTACCCATGTCCCTCGTGTTGATTCTCTCCAGACCCAACAAAGAAATGGCTTCTTCCAACAGTTTAAACATTGGACCTTTTCTATCAGCAACAGGAATAGACTTAATAGCATCTCCCAGCTCGTCCAAATAGCGCATTGTATCATCAAAAACAGAACCCGGTGCACCCGTTGAAAACCTTGACGGGAAGTTTTTAAACAACGGCATGGAGTTTGGTTCCGACGACTTCAGCAAGTCGGCCATACTTTCCCAAACGGAGTGTGCTCCGTACACATCCAAGAAACGCTGACGAAGCAAACTTCCTCCAACCAAGATTGAATCAAACCGACGACACGTGAGGCGAAGTGCCAAGAGGTCATGAAGTTCCAAGTGTTCGAAGATACACCCTAACACATCTTTACACAGCCCATACATTGACCGATAAACATGAACTTTATCTCACGTTCTGACTATTTTTGACAAGCCTTTTTGGATAAACCGCATCCCAAGCCAAGAAATATGAGAGGGGCCATTCCATGCAGGCGTGCACGAGATGCCGAACTCGTTTCCTTCGTCAGCACTATCGTCTGTATCTGATCAAATCATGTTGCGTCTTGACCGAATGGCAATTCGGACACAATGCCTGCAAGTTCTGAGCGCTGTTCAAATAGTCCGTTTGTGTTCCATACACGTCTGTGTAGAGCGGCACAATGTGATCCACCTGGTACGATGGTGGCAGCATCCTTCGGCACATAGCGCAAGTGTATCTTTGATTGTGAGCAACAATCTTCTTCAACGTCTCAGACACTCGTCTCGTGCTTTTGGTGCGCGTCCGAATCGGGTGTTGCTGTCGATCGTACCCTTGAACCAAGTGCTGCCCCTGGAACCGTTGTTGGTGCTGCTCACGTTGGACCTGGTGGAACCACCGAGGCTGATGTTCCATCGGTTGCTCATAATGGTGACTGTCAGCGTAATCCTCGTTCGCGTAGCCGTAGCCGAAGTCCAAACCATCATCGTTCACGCGGTCATCCAAACGGCTGAAATTCTCGTCAAGCGCTTCCAATAGCCCCAACGATTGCCAATCTTGCCGCAAAACCACGGCAGTTTTGCTCGGCCCTATGTAGCTGGCAATCTTGGCTCCAACGAGCATTGCAAACAGCACAATCAAAACTACGCGCAGTTGGCTAGATATCCCACGGGTCATCAGGTAAAGGATTCTTTGTATATCGAAGATGAGATAAAAGATGATCGTTGTTGCAAAAACCAAAACGCGAAAAAGAAGCGTTTAGAGGGTTGCTTGAAAACTTTCCAGTCTCTGCGAAGTATAGAAGCATTTGCTCTGTGATTTCAATGTCGCCCCATCGATCCAACCACACGGGCATGAATGGGTGAGGCTTCATTCGCTTCCCCTTGCCACGCTGGTAGATCAGATCAAGCAACGCAGCAACAATGTCCGTATCGTTCGACTTCCAAACTGCTCGGCGACCGTGCATGATGTGCCACTCAAACGGTATTTCAACGTCACCTGGAGCAACGTCTTTCGGGTCAACATCGCAACGAATGTCGTGGCACGCTACGGTGATTTCCGACGTCAAGTCAAAGGTCTTGATCGGTACTGTCGCTATCGAATCCTTCGCTAAAAAGGGAACCTTTTGGAAACCACCAGAGCCGTCCTCAAGAAATGCACAAATCAAATCAAACAGCTGAGCACGCGTCTTGAGTGTGCCCGATAGAAACGCATCGGGATCGACGCTGGTGCCATCCTCCCCCTCAACGTAGTGCTCAATCCTCCAATCAATAGGATTCATGCCGTAGTGTTCCAACACAAAGACCGATCTGTCTACACTTTTGGACAGCCACCGAAGCGCAAGCTCACAGACACTGTCGGGGTACACCTTTGGTGAGGCTAGTTTCCAATCGTCGCAAACGTTGCTGCGAAACATCACCAAATCACTCTCCGTGGAGCGCATCTTAACCCAACCTTGATCCGATTGCAGACTCAGTTGTACCATTCTTTGTTGCCTTTGTTGTGGTGCTCAGCGTTGCTACTCCATAGCCACAGATAATTATTTTTTGAGCTTCCAAAAGAAATCTCAAAAAAGCTAAAATGTAAACGCCTGCAAGCCCGAACAGGTACATTCATCAACAGCGCGTTCCAAAACCGTTACTGCTTGCTCCAGGAAGCCGCCAACGCCAAAGACAAGTCCTGATTTTTGGCGAGTCACAAGAAAAGCCACCATCAGCTCTTTTGTCTGAGGGTGACCCCATTTGCAGCCAGTACATTTTCAACGGCCGCGCTATGCGCCAATTCCAAGAACGTAGTGTATTCCACTAGCTCCATACATCCACCGACAGCAGGCCATCTGCCATGGGTCTACATCGGCCAAACACATTTTCGTCGAACAAAAAACCGCATCAAAATCAACGCCAAAACCCACCAGTACGCTTGCGCTGGGGCTTACCACTAGGAGGGCGCCCTCCAATGTTCGGTACATGGCTCTTCGCTGGAGAGAAATTCTTTTGCCGGAGAATATCTTCATCACATCAGAAATTGGTTCGCAGGTCGTCGAATACCAGTCATGCAGCCTCACTTAAATGTGCAATAATCTACTCGCCCAAAACAAACACCATTTTCTGGATTGGTGTATTTTTTTTTACAATTGTACTTGTATTTTTTTGATTTTTCCCTTGTAATCATTCAACAAGATGAGTGTTGCCAAGTTCGATGAGTCCACAGTTTTGCGTTTGGTTTCGGAACTACGGGACTCACTTCTGACAAATTCGATCTTAAAAAATGTTACGCATCGGCAGCAATCAGTGGAGAAAGCCATGCTGCTGCTGTGCTCATCTCTGAACAAGGCCAGACTGGAATTGAGTCCGCCCACGTGGGCAGGATTGCTGAAAAAACTGAGTGACCATCCTGTGAAGCAGCTTCTTTTGTTGGACCCGTTCACAAAAAGGGTGCATGATAAACCGAGAGGTTATGCAGGGGACGCTAAGATGCTGGACTATCTCTACTTCAACCCCGAGGATGCAAACGTGCAACCGATTGGGGCAGACGTGCAGCGCTTTTTGTGCGGTTCTCCAGCAGGAAGAGCAGTAAGAGAAAGAGCAATGATCATGGGGGAATTGATCGATCGTATGGCACAGCGTCTACAGAGTGATCGGAAGTTGAGAGTACTATCAGTGGCGTGCGGACATGCTCGCGAGCTTTTCTTGAGTGAATCATTTTTGCAGCACAAAGTATGCTTTACTGGGCTTGATGCTGATGTGAAGAGTTTGCAGACTATGAATCATTCCTTTGGAGGCTTTGATGTAACAGCTCTACCTTGGCCTGTGAAGAAGATTTTGAACAGAGATCATGAGTTATTGTCGCGTGGGCAATATGATCTTGTTTATTCTTGTGGGCTTTTTGACTACTTAAATGATCAAACAGGGTCGAAGCTCACAGAAACCATGTTCAATGACTTGGTACGTCCAGGCGGAAAACTCATCATTGCAAACTTCATGGACCATTTCATTAGAGGCTATATGGAGGCGTTCATGAACTGGAATTTAATCTACAGAGATACGTTTGAGCTATCAAACATGGCAAAGAATCTTGCGTCTGATTGCAAGGCAGTTCATCTATTCAAGGACACATCATCTGTTCTTGCATTTCTCGAGATAGACAAAATATTAGTGAATGACAACGCAGTTGAGCTATTCAAGCAACCATCGAAATTGACAGCAAAGCTTTGAAATAAAAATGCAACAAAGTGCTTCGAGCTTTCAAACCAGCCAAGACATACTGCAACCGATGATCTCAATTAAAAATGAGAAAAAAACAGAGCTCTGAACGTGATTCAGCGTCATCTCCAACCATCGCATATGAATGCCAAAGACTTGAACTTTGATCCTTGAAAGTGCTGATTGTTTGGGCTGAACTACTTCATCTTTCCGTTACAATTTTTTTAAACAGTTGCCAAACAAGACCAGATACCGTAAATACAGCGCTGCTCCATGGAGAACGAAACTAGGCCTCCAGGAAAAATCAGAGTGGACTATTGCAGATTGGAGATTGGCTTCCACAACCGAAGACTCTACAACAAGCAAACAAGGTTTGACTTTCTCTTCTCAGTCGACCCTCATCAGCAGCATCGGAAGCTCAACGGTGTCAACACAACGAACAGTAGCTCGCTCCAATCCAGCCCATGTTTCAACCGTGAAAAGCAGACATGACTCTTGGAGAACTCACCGCAGCTCCTCTTCCTTCCATAAGCCTCTCCGCACGACAGATACCAGCTCTGTTGCAAAAAATAGAAAATCTGGTTTTTTCATGAAAACCAGATTCCTGTGTTTCAGGCTGCAAACGGCTAGGACCAAACAAAAAAACCACATCATCGGTAACAGTGACGTCTGGGCAAGGTTCTAGGCACGCCAGATTGAAGAAAACAAAAATCGCAGGTAGTATCAGAACCATCCAAACAGTAACCGCAGCTAGTGCAGCCAGTGTCAAGCGCGTCGGAACTCGAAGAAAAAAAGCCGCTTCGTCTCACGGGCAAACGTTGATGTAACTGATACAGAAACTGCGGAAAACAGCCAAGAAATTTTCCACAGAACCCCAATCCCATACATGGTGCTCTGTGGTCTGAACATTTTGAATTTTCGTTGGTGAGTGATGGGTCATGTCTTTGTCTTGGTTGGATGTTTGGGATGCTCTTTTCTTGGTTAGGTTTTTGTTTGTTGTGTGTTCGTTTCTCTCGACGAAGCGCCGTTACGCTTTCAGCACCCTGCTTTTTCATGAGACAACGAAAAGACAAATCACTTGCCGATTCCTATCTCTCTTGGCGCAAGGACGACATGGAAAAGGAACTGTTCTGCGTTTTGTTTTTTTTGTTTTTTTTTGCTGTTGGACGTGTTGTTGAATTCATGTCAGGGTTTCAATGTGGGTGTTGCTTTGTGTGTCAAATTGGTTTTGGATTTTTTTTCATTTTACACAGACCATGTTTTGCTTGCTTGTAATTGGTGTGGTGTTCTTGTGCGTGCAAGGTCACCCTTGGCCAATGCAAAGATATGACCCGCAGCGAACTTCTGCAACCTCTTCTTCTTTGTCATTATCGTCGTCGAAATTATCTTTGTTCAATGTGAGTTGTGGGTCGAACGTTCATGCGTCCGTTAATCAGCCCATCCCTGCCTCTGATTCAATTTTGCTGATGACATGCACTTTTGTGTATGATGGCTTTTCGGCCACCGCTGTGACTGCAGTGGCAATTAATGGAGGCCCGCTTTGGCTTCGCCAACCCAGCGGACCGAATGAGAACACAAACTTTGTAACTGACCCAGTTGTTTCGCGCGACGGACTTGTTTTCGTTGCGTGCGACGACAATCAAATGTATGCGCTCTCTTTGACAACTGGAAGAACGGTTTGGAATTTCACAACAGATGATATCGTGTACTCAGCTGCCGTGCTGGGTCCCGACAATACAGTCTGCTTCGGAAGTCAAACACTGTATTGTGTCGACTCCAGGACTGGTGTCTTGAAATGGAATCTTTCAACCATCTTTTTGGGAGAGGGTCAAGCAGCGTTCGAGATGACAATCACCGACAAGTTCATTTTCTGCTTTGCACCTGGCGAGATTGCGATTGTCTCAGTTGACGGGAAGCTGATTTGGAACTTTGTTTCGTCAACCTCGCAAGATGGTCTGCTTTCTGCCGCTGTTACATCGAATGGAAAGTTTGTGTATGTTGTTGGGGTTGACAATTCGACTGAGCAAGTGTCGTCGTTGTACGTCATCGACGTTATTCGTCAAACGTTCACGCAGAACCGCAATGTTCCACAAGGAGGAGTTGGCTCATTCTTGTCACCGTTGAATCATTCTGTTCTGGTGTCTGGAGCCAACTCCATTAGTGCATTCAGGCTGGATGGTGCTTCAATTATTTGGACTGCCAGTTTCAATTCGTCGTCAGTGCAGGATGTCTCGATTTCTGCAAGTGGACGAATCGTTGTGGCACCACTCGTGCATTCCAATTTCTCTATTTCCCTTGCTGTTCTGGACGCGCAGACTGGCAAACTAGTCGAGTCTATTCAACTTCCAGGGGTTCCAGCCCCTGCTGCTTCGCTTATGTGGGTTAGTTTGTCAGCAGTGACTCTCAAGGATGCTGTGGGTGGAGGTGTGATTGCTTTCGTGGGTGTGAGTTACATGCCAAATAATTCGACTTTCAGCTCTGGTTTTGTTGTTACGGCGCAGATTTCAAGCTTCTAGCAGCTTTCTTCAATCGAGAACAATAATCGTTCTCTTTCCAAGAATAAAAAGTTTTGTCCTCAATTTTTTAAAAACGATTTGTTGAGAGGTTTGTTTGTTTGTCACTTTTACTGCCGTGTCTGAATGGATAGTGTTTGGAGAGTATGTTTCTCTTTTTTTGTTGTTGTTCTGTTCTGTTTCTGGTTTCTGGACTGAGTTCGTGGCTAACCTTTGGTCTTTGATTGACGAGGTTGGTTTTCGGCTTGGAAAAGGTGAAAAAACAAGCTTTTTGATTGAAAAGGAAAAAAAATGTTGAGGACCTACACACACTCACACACTCACACAGAGACAGCCCCACTCACAGAGAGTTCCGGACGCTACAAGCGCAATCAAAAGAAAACAAGAGATGGGTCGTGAGTATGATTTAGCAATACATCCAAGCCTGCAGCCTCCTTCAAGCTCCGATGCCTCGCGCAACGTTTGCGAGTGGGACATGAAACGTGGCCTCGTTTTCCTTTCCATCAATGCCCTGAAACGTTCTGGTCAATGGGAACAGGCGCCTGTTCCAAAGGAACTCAGAGAAGAGGGAGATGGTTATGCTTTCAACGCTTTTTCCAAGATCCGCCGGGAAGAATGGCTGAGCATGTGTGAAGAGCTGCAACGAGTGGGAAGAATTGAAAGATCCTCGATGATGCAGCGCATCACTGCGGCATATGAGGTTGGCTATCTCCGACAAACGAAGACACAGTTGTTTTTGGGGGATAGTTGCACAGAAACATTCTGGTTTCTTGGAGAAGAGACGAATCGTGACTTTGCGTTTGTTTACGAACGCATTGATCATGACTTAGGTCCTAATCGTGATTTGGAGCATTTTCACCATTGGCTGCGTATCCCCTCGAGACTTGACCTGAGTCAAAGGAGTGCTGGCATTTTCCTATGGCTATCTGGCCGCGGAAGGATGATGCATACGATCAAGATGATGAACAAGGTCCTGACTGTGATAGTTGATCGATTTCCGACGCTGTTTCGTATCCTTGATTTTGATGGAGGCCTTGACGACTTTGGAACATGTGATCAGTTCTATTCTGGGAAGTGGTTGCGATACCGGTTTCGCGAAACAATTTTATGGAAAGGCCACGATTCTTTAGAAAAAGACGAAGAATCAGATTACGACCAGGTTGGCTCTGGAAGCCGTTTGGGCCTATCGGATGCATTGACTTTAAAGAAGTGACAGACACACAGACTTCTTTGGTCTTCGCATGAATGAAGGCGTTACCATCTGCATCGTCCTCATCTCTTTTATCGTCTATACGAGCTCAATAACTTTCTCCACTTCCTTCGTACGCTTTCTTCTCCACAGACAACCTTTTCATCTCAAAAACTGGTAACTGAGACAAAAGATGCTCATCTCGATTGGTAAAAAAAGGTTGCTTCACCATCTCTCTTTTCCACCATCATCAGCATCATTGTCACCTCCTGCCGTCCACTCATCAGCAACACATCGATCACTTTTCCTATTTTCCTGCCACAAGAACTCTGGTAACGAATTACGTCACCAATCTTCGCTTTGACCTCTGGCTCATCCTCGCGCTTCTTTCCAAGAGCCGTGGCAAGGCTTTCAATCGCTTCCAATGCCGGCACTGTTCGGACATCATTCGAACGTTGATCATAAACACGAAGTGTATGACGACAAAGCCTAGCCAAAGATTCGCGATCCATATCCGGTTGAGCCAGCGCCCATGTAATTGTTGCTTTTCTCCGCACATTACACAACAACCGAACATTTGTCAGTCGCTGAAACATGTCAGCAATGTCAGTTGACGTCCGGATGGACCCACAAACGCGTATTTGTGCTTGCGAACTCCCAAAAGCTCACTTCGATAACTAACATAACCGTCCATTGCTTGGGCCTCCGACGGCATCAACGTGTCTTCAACTGACCGCCTGCTCTACAGCCATGTTGGACCTCGCGAATTTCAACGTCTGAGAGGTACAACTCAAGCTTGGATACAATAGAAGAGGCTGAACATGTACCGCGAAACCAGTGATCACGCAAAAACACAAGGAAAAGACCCAATGGGCTGTGGTGGAAATTGGTCGAAGTTCAAGCTCAAAACCCACTAGTACGCTTGCGCTGAAACTTACCGCTAACGAGGGCGCCCTCCAATGTTCGAGTAGGCTGCATTCATCTTCGCTGGGATGAAGAAAAAAATAGTTTTTGGCCTGTGCAGCCAACTTCACAAGGAATCAGCTCGAAGGCCGTAACAGGGAGCCACCGTGGTGTGGGAGCACCAAACGGCACCATTGGCATGACCTGATTTTTAGTTGGCCACGAGCAAATCTACCCTCATCGATTTTATCTGAGGGCGATCCCATTCGCAAACGGCACAAATTCAACGGTCGCGCTAGCCACCAATCGCATGCAAAGTATTTCATCAGTTCCATACAACTCCCCCCTCGGTTGCAGGCCCTCAATAAAGTGGAATGAATCTTTGAATTTTGTCGATCAAAAACCCACTAGTACGCTTGCGCTAAGGAGGCGCGCCTTACGATGTTCGGGTTGGCTGCATCGCTGTTCGTTGGGCTCATAGAAGCTGACCTTCTAATTCTTTCATTTCTACTTTTCAAATGATTCTGGCACGAGCAAGGAGCTCAACAATTGAGTCTCCAATTGACGAGGCACGGTGAACGCCCAAAAGCGATCCAGCATATTTCATCCACATTTCGGGGATCTTGTGGTACTTGCCAAAGGTTGACGTGCGGATTCCATTTGCGTACACAACGGATTCAAGGCAGTTCAGGCCAAAGTACACCTGATTAGACTCATGATCGATGGAAGCAACTGTGATGCGCTCTCCGGTGGGCCCGAACAGCGTATCGGCGGTGGTGATTTGATCAGCGGCAATCAGGCCTCGACCCGTGAAGACCAAATGGTCCCCAGTCAATCGGAGTACCGTGGCACCGAAGGCACCGTGACCAGTCGCAATGCGGACACCATCTGACTTGACGATATGAGGAACACGGCACTCCGTGTTGGAGTCGGCGGCGTCGGCGGATTGAAAGTCCTTTAGGTGGTAATCGCGACCCTTGTACGTGATCACGGTAGACTCATGGAAGCAGGGTGTTGCCGATCCACCGCTTGGAGACGTCGTTGTGCTGCCAGATCGAGTCGTGGTTGTTGTTGTAGTTCCCAACGTGGCAGATCCAGAGCAGCCCGGAGCTGCCAAATTTGTTGCTGTGACAACGTTGCCGGACTTGGTGAACGTAAATGCCTGTCCCAACACTGTGGCAGAGGCCGTCGTTGCAGTGCTCGATGATAGGACGAACGAAAAGGACGTCGGGCTCGTTAACGTTCCACACTGCCCAGCAATAGGGCTTTGAACGGACACAGTGGTTCCTGACTGGGTCACCACGACTTGACCACTCAAGCAGCAACAAGCACCAAGGTTACACCCGGGATTGATTTGATAGGTTCCAGCCCAAACCGAAGGAGCTGACGTAGTCGAACTCGTCGAGCTTGAACTGGACGCGGAAGTAGCCCGTGTTGTCGACGTGGTCGTCGTTGACGTGGTTGTGATTGCATTACAAGCAGCAACTTGCAACAAGGACGAAGACGTGAAATCGCAATTGAACGCCGAATTCTTGCATGAGATGCGAATGGATGACACAGAGCCCGATGGAATGCCACCCAACCTTCTTGATCCGGTACACAGCGAAGCTCCACAGCTTATAAGGGCGCTACCAGACACGGACGTGGAAAATCCAGTGCAATCGTTGAAGAACGTCCCAGGGGTTACCGTTCCAAACTCAACGTCGTAACTATCGAGCGTTGTGGCGTCCAATGCAAATCCAAGCAAGACCTCGGGTCCGTAGTTCGAATTGAAACACTTCTTTTGGCCAGCGCCGATTGCTCCAATGACGGACTGTGCGTAACTCAATCCCGATTCCGGGACTTTGCCTGCACTGCACACCGATGAGCCAAACAGCGCAACCACTGATATCACTTGCAGCCCAGACTGCGTTTCCGTCACCATGGTTCCAGCGGTATCCTTGATGTGCAACCCGTACAAATAAGAGGCGACAAGCGGAGGCGAGTCAACGATGGTGCTGCTCCAAGGACCGAGATCAGATCCAGTTGGGTTGGAAAGCGTTTGGACGACGGACCAACTGCAACCGCTTGTGGTGCCAACGAAACAATTGGTCGGGTTTGAAACAGCTCTCCACAGTTCAGCGGTGGCCAAAAAGAC
>Ga0075163_10011429_pt1 | contig 11573 bp, 4 predicted proteins | sample JI1023141ADNA_FD_71478 | JGI IMG/M metagenome (GOLD analysis project Ga0075163, IMG submission 71478) | Wastewater effluent complex algal communities from Wisconsin, to seasonally profile nutrient transformation and Carbon sequestration -... | ecosystem: Engineered > WWTP > Effluent > Algae... | reverse complement strand
ACAGAATTAGAAAAATAGATAGTCAAACAGGTATCATTACTACTATTGCTGGTAATGGCTGTATGTTGGTAAATTGCCCTGTAGAAGATGGTCAGTTAGCAATTAATACCAGCATTGAGCCAAAATCATTAGCATTAGATAAAGCTGGCAATATTTTTATTTCTGACAATAACCTCAAAGTTAGAAAAATAGATGCTCAAACTAGTATCATCACAACAGTTGCTGGTAGGCCTGGTTCTGCTGAAGATGGTGAGTCAATTGTCAATGATATTTTTAATGAAGTACCTCCAACGATAATAATTAACTCAAACAATACTTCTACAGCTAATGACAATAACAAAACAGAAAAAGTAACAGGTAAGATTACTATTGCCGTTAATAAGGATAAGTCTGCTTTTACTCAAGAGGGAGTACTAGCTATTAGAGATATTCTCCGTTCCCCACAAGGAATAGCGCTAGATAAAGAGGGTAATATTTTTATTTCTGATGGGCGTAGTATGAGAGTCAAAAAAGTGGATAATAAGACTGGCATTATTACCACTATTGCTGGTAACGGATTACAAGGAACTAGCCAAGATGGAAAACCTGCTACTAGCGTTAGTATTAATCCAGTAGGACTTGTAGTAGATAAAGAGGGTAATGTTCTAATTGCTGATATTAGAAATAATAAAATTAGAAAAGTAAATAGCCAAACAGGTATTATCACAACTGTTGCTGGTAACGGCTGCTTACAACCTTCTCCTAATTGCTCTCTAGGAGATGGACAGCTAGCAACTAAAGCTAGTCTTAACGTTCCAACAGGACTAGCTTTAGACGATGATGGCAATATTTTTATTGCTGATTTAGAAAATAGTAGAATAAGAAAAGTAGATGGCAAAACAGGTATCATTTCAACAGTTGCTGGTAATGGTAAGCAAGGGATTACTAGAGATGGTGACTTAGCTATCAATGCTAGCCTTGATGAGCCATGTGCAGTAGCAGTAGATAAAAATGGTAATATTTTTATTGTTAATAGAGGTTTAGATAGTAGTAGAGTTAGAAAAGTGGATAGTAAGACAGGTATCATTACTACTGTTGCTGGTAATGGAAAAAGTAGCTTTAATGAAAATGGTGATGGAAAGTTAGCTATCAACGCTAGCGTTGAGCCATCAACATTAGTATTAGATGAAGCTAATAATCTTTTTATTGTTGAGTTTGGTAATAGCAAAATAAGAAAAGTGGACAGGATAACAGGTATTATTACTACTGTTGCTGGTAGTGGCTGTAATCCATTTTCTAAAAACTGTCCTTTTGAAGATGGTGGACTAGCTACTAATGCTAACATTACCTTTCCATCAGCAATAGCAATAGATAAAGAAGGTAATATGTTTATTGCTGATTCTTTTAATAATAGAATTCGAGTAGTCAAAGGACTAGCTAAGACTTTAGAAAAACAAACTCAAATAACTATAAAATCACCAGATCAAGTAACTATAAAAGAAGTAATTTTTACTGAGTCCAACTTAACCATAATAGGTAGTGGATTTAAGGGGCTTAGTCCAAATATAAAAGTAAATGGAATAGATATAAGCAATTTTATTACCCGCCAAATTGATTCTCAAATTATCTTAAAAGCTTCTTATAAACAACTTGCCCTAAAGAAAGGAAATAACTCTATTGTAGTTACTCTTAACAACATCTCTTCTAATAATTTTTCTTTTGATTGCTGTAAATAATAAATAATGTTTAAGAATAATAGGATTATAGAAAGGTTAATAGATTAGAGCTAAAAACTTGAGTATTTTGTAACATATTCATTTATCATATGTTAACTAGATAACATATCAAGTTTTTCAAGCTCTTTAATATATTTGTAATACTATTATTTTTATTATTTTTATTTCACCTAAAATTCGAAGAAAAACCTTGACCCTTCGTTCATATTTCGCTATACTTTGCTCCGTCTTGATGGTATAAAAGTGTTTTATAAAAAATAAGTCTTTCTCTGTATTAATTATTTTTATTCTAATTAGGGAATACTATGGTTGAAGAAAAAACTTATTTAGAGCTTTCAGAAGAAAAATCACATAAGTTTTATGAAGTAACCTTAAATGGCACCCAACTTTCTGTGCGTTATGGACGCATTGGTGATGCTGGTCAAAACCAAACATCTAGTTTTCCCACTCCAGAAAAAGCTCGTGTAGAAGCACAAAAGAAAATTAATGAAAAGCTTAAAAAAGGCTATGAACAAGCCATTCAAGGAGTACGAAAAAAACGCGCTGTCACTCGTCGAGTAATTGAAGAAGATTCAGCCCCTACTTCTACTCCTACTTCTAGTAACAAAAAGAAAAAATCTAGTACTACCCCATCCATTACTTCTACTGTAAATGTAGCACCTGATAGGTCTGCACCTCTTTTATGGAAATTTGATACTGGGGCAAGTGCCTTAGGAATCTTTGTTAATCCATCACTTTGTTGGGTAGGAAATGAAACAGGTAAAATTTTTGCTCTTAACCATAGTGGAGAAGTACATTCTAAATTTAAATTACCTGAAGGTGTAAAATCCATTGTTGCTGATAATGATTGGCTTTATGCTGGTTGTGATGATGGCAATGTCTATGATCTTAGCGGCAAAACTCCTCGCATTGCCTATGAAATTGCTGAAGATGTAGACATTTATTGGATAGACATTTGGGATGCAATCCTAACTGTCTCTGATGCTAAAGGCAATGTAACAACAATCAATCATGAAGATGAATCACAATGGACAAAGAAAAGTAGCGGTTATAGAGGTTGGATGGTACGTTGTGATGATATTGGTGTCTATCATGGTCATAGTATTGGTATAACAATGTATGACTGGGAAGATGGTAAGCTTATTTGGGAAAAACCAACTCATGGAATGATAAATTTTGGTTGGCAAGAAGAATCTACTATCTATGCTTGTACAATCACTGGTAAAGTCCAAGCTTTTAGTAAAAAAGGTGAACTCTTACATACTTATGAGTGTGATCGCACCATTTATTCTTGTGCTACAGCAGAAAATGGAAAATATGTTTTTGCTGGAGACCTAAATTCTATCTACTGTTTTAGCGAAGATGGTAAAAGGCTATGGAAATTAGCCACTAATTGTGGTGCACCTCAATCAATGCAGTTTTATCAAGACCGACTTTATATTGTTACCCATCATGGTTTTTTAGCTTGTGTAGATGTTAGTGAAGCAGCAATTTCTGCTGCTCTAACAGGTAATTTACCTCAAACTGTTTCTTTTACTGCTCCTGCTGTTAGCGAAATTTCTGCTACAAACCTAGAAACCACATCTGACCAAACCAATGGTGTAATGGTTGAATGTTTCCGTGAAGGAAAAGACTTAAGGATCCGTGTTATTTCTCATGGTTATAATCCAAATTGGAATTGTCAATTCCCTAAAGGTATCCGTCAGGAAGGCGCACGTTACCTAGTGGATGAAGTTCGCAAATCACAAAATGGTAGTTTTTACCGAGCTTATGGCAATATTAGAAAGTTGAGCAGCTAAGCATGAAACTAATTAGACAAACAACCCTCTATTATCGTGAAGGTAGTTCTGACAAAGTTTATGAAGTTGATCTTTGTGAGGTTAGCCCAGGCCGTTATTTAGTTAATTTTCGTTATGGTCGTCGTGGCTCAACTCTAAAAGAAGGCACAAAAACTACTGGTGCTGTAGCTCTAACCCAAGCTCAACGTATGTTTGCAGAACTAGTAAATGAAAAAGTTAAAAAAGGCTATAGTGAAACTGCTCCTCAAGGTGCTGTTACACCTAGACAAAACCCTCTTGTTGCTACCACCCCTATCAGTAATATTCCTGTACCAACTATTGCTGATCCTCGTGCTCAAGCAGTCTTAAATCATTTATCTAGTTTTAGACGTACTGGTAAAAAACCTAAATGGCCAATTGAACGTGTTATTTGGCGTGCTGGTGAACTTAAACTTCGTGAGGCTACCCCATTTTTACTTAATTTAATTGGAAGCGGTAATAATTTAAGAGATTATTGTATTGCTTGGTCGCTTGGCTGGTGTGGAGATGAAACGGCTATTTCTTCACTAGGCCGACTTTATGGTGATTCTAGTGGTAATGATTCAGTCCGTCGTATTGCTGCTGAAGCACTCCTTAAACTATCTGATGAGGAAACTCAAAGAGAGTTTCGCAATGATATGATTGAGCGCTTGCCTTTAGAACTACGTGACTCAGCCCATAGAGGATCACCACAAAAATTTTCCCAAGAGCTTAGAAACTACCTTAAAAAAGATGATTTTTCTCGCTTTGAAGTCTTAGACATAATCTATTTAATTGATAATGAAAATGTCCGTCCAGCTTTACTAGAAATTTTACGTAGCGCCCCCTTAAAGCCTAATTATTTCCAACGCTTGCGACATATTTTTAAGGCTGCTGAATACCGTCGTGATGCTGAAGTGTTTGGATTAATTGCCTACCGTTTTGAAAAAGAAACGGAAATGTTTGATAGTTATAAAGGGGCTAAAACTGTCTATGTTATGGTTAATGGACGAAGTATGGCTTATGCTAAAAATACTTTAAGTAGTAAAGATTCAAAAATTGCTTATAGCAAAAACACTCGTAGATATTTCCGTAAACGCGTTTGTAGAACATTAAAACGAATAGGCCAACTAGAACATTCTGATTATGTCAAAATGGCAGTAGGTGTACTACTAGCATTTTCTGATAAAGATGCTAATCCCCCTCGTGAAAATAGCTCTTATGATTGGCAAACTAGAAACTATACATATACTCGTTATGATAGCTATTCTAATTACTTAGCTTTTAACTATATCCTTTATGGTAATAGTACTCGTTATGAGGTGTCCCCAGCAGGTAATAATTGGCGATGTAAGTCAAGTTATAAACCTGGTGAACCTGAACCAAATATTCGTGAAGAATCCTTTCCTAAACTTTGGGAAACAATTCCTGCTGGACTACTTCATCTACTTTCAGAAAGTAATTGTCGCCCTGTACATCATTTTGCTGTTAAAGCACTACGCTCTTGCAAACAATTTTGCTCAGAACTTGATACAGAAGTATTACTAATGCTTCTAGCTAGACCTTATCCAGTAACTTCAGAATTAGCCTTTGAACTAGCAAAAGAAAGATATAATCCTGCTAACCCTGATAATCAGTTAGTCTTGGCTCTAGCTCAATGTAACTTCCAACCAGCACGAACTCAAGCTTACCAATGGATTGAGGAAAATCGCCATCACTTTATAAGAGACAAAGGCTTTATTGTTTCTTTAATAACAAGTACTCAATCAGAAACTCGTACTTTTGCTCGTAACTTCCTGCGCTCTTGTGTATTTAGTGATTCTGTGGCTCAAGAACTAAGCACAAGTTTAATTAATTATCTGCTTTCTCTTAGAGAAGATTCAACTAACCCTAATTCTGTAGAAGAAGCTAGAGATATTGCTGATACAGTATTTAAGAGCTTTGCTTATCTACTAACATCCTTAGACCTAAATATTGTACTTAGATTACTTGCTCACCCAATGCTAGAAGTTCAAGAATTAGGTGGTAATATCCTGCTAAATCATCAACTTAGAGCTAGTACTTTACCTCAAGATATTATTTTCTCACTAATGAATTCCCCTTATGAACCTATGCGCGGTATTGGAGTTAAATTATTAGGTCAGTTATCGGATGAAGCATTATTAGAAAAAGAATCTTTACTATTTTCTCTTTGCACCCATATTTTACAAGACATTCGCAATGCTATTCGCCCTATAGTTGGTCGTTTAGCAATTGTCGCGCCTAGTTTTGGTCAAAAATTAGGCTTAACTCTAATAGATAAACTAATTGTTCCAGAAACAATACCTAAACTTCACTCATATATAGTTAACTTACTAGGAAATGAACTTAAGGTTGTATTAAAAACCCTAGAATGGGATCTAGTATTAAAGCTAACTAAATCTCACTCAGCAGTAGCCCAAGAAATGGCTGGAGTAATTCTTCAATCTAATCCTACATGGGCTAGTCATTTTACAACTGAAGAACTTATTGGGCTTTCTAATAATGAAATTCAAGCTGTAAGAATTGCATCTCAAGAACTTTTCAAAAATGCACTTCATCGTTTTAAACAAAACCCTGAAGAAATGGCTATGTCTGTAAGGTTCCTTGACTGTAAATGGGATGAAGAAAGACACAAATGGTTTAAGATCTTCCAAGACTCTTTTACAGCAGAACATTTTAGCCCAGTAATTTTAGTTAGTATTTGTGATAGTACCCGCTTAGATGTACAAAAATTTGGCCGAGATATGATTCTAAAATACTTTACAAGCGAGTCTGGCCCAGATTACTTAATGAAACTAAGCGAACATCCTTCACATAATATGCAGCTATTTGTTACTAATTACTTAGAAGAATATGCAGCTAATAACCCTCAAAGACTCAAAGAACTAGCTCCTTATTTTATTACTGTGCTAGCTGCAATTAATAAAGCTCATTTTGCTAAAGAACGAGTGCTTAACTTCCTAGAAACAGAAGCACAAAAAGATCTTAGTGCTGCACAAACAGTAGCAGAAATCCTAACTCGACAATCTGTTACTATTTCCATTGGTGACAAAGCTCGTAGCATTGAAGCTATGCTTAAAATCCATCAGTCCTATCCACAAGTAGCACTACCTATTAAAGTTAAATCTCTGGAGGTTCGCCGTGGAATTTAATTACTCTTATAAAAATAATTCCCAGGTTAATAGCCAAGCTAATCAGACAAATATGTCTTTTTCCCCTGACACAAAACGCGAACCAACCTATTTTAGAGGTGAACTAGGAAAAAGTATTGAGTTTCGTGAAGCTATTAGCGCTCTACATGATGTAGTGGTTTCTGATTTAAGATTTAAGCCTAAAGATAAAACCGCTTATAAAGAATGGGCAGCAGAACGCGATAAAGTAGACTTACAACTACTTGCTACACAACGTAAAGAAATAATAGAACAAATTAAACCTCTTCAAGCAGAATTAGAGAGACTTTATCGGACTCAAAATCAACGCCATGCTCCTTTTAATGAAGCTCGTCAACGTTTTTTTAATTATCTTTATGAAAAAGAGCGTGAGGTTTGGTTTGTGCTTGATCCAGTAATTACTGTGCATCCTGATGAAGTATTCTTTGAGTGCTTTAGCCAAGATGAAGCCTCTTATGGTCGCTTAGGTACAAGCTATGAAGTATTTAAAAATATTAATGAATTTTCTTGTGGTACTACAAATATTGATTACTCATCTGCACTTTATAATGAGTTTCAAAAAATTCGTAGCTATAAAACGACTAAGTTTGAAGTAGATCCATCAGGATTTGAAGTTAAAACTGAAGGACAAGAAGATTATAAAGAAGTCAAAATTGATTTACCTGATAGTTGGGTTAGAGGTTTTTTACAGGTAAGTTCTGCTATGTCCTTACCAACAACATCTTTTACCCTTCATCCAATGGATGTTTATAATATGTGTTTTGTCTTGCGCCGACGCAAAGAAATCCTTGGCCCAAGAAGCTTACGCTATATCTTAAAACCAGGCGAACCTATTAAAGTTGTCTTTGAACCTTGGGAAACAGAAGTTCTTTGCCCTCGCTCTATTTACCAAGGGAATACTGCTAGTACTATTAGGGTATGGGGTAGACGTAGAATTCTTATTTTAGAAAGATTAATCCCTGTAGCAAAACAATTTACAGTTCATTTACTTGGTACAGGATTACCTTCATTCTATGTTGCTGATCTAGGTAATATGTCTTTTACTTTAGGCTTATCTGGTTGGACAGCTAATGATTGGTCTACTTCTGGAAATTTTGATTTAATGGCACCTCGTGCTGATGTAGATGATTTTACTAAACAACGAGTGTTTGCAGCCTTAAAAGAAAACTGGGCAGAAAAGCCTGATAACCTAGCTCGTCGTCTTGGTATGGATCGTAGTGTTATCTTAGGTGCTCTAGGGGCATACACTCAAGCAGGTAGAGCAATTTATGACTTAAATAAAAATGTTTACCGAGTAAGAGAGCTTAGCCGTGAACCTTTGCCAATGAATAAACTACGTTTTGCTAATCCTCGTGAGGAAAGTGCTACTAGTTTCTTAACTCAAAACGTTGTCAAAATAACTAACCTTGAACAAGATCCAAGTGGTGCCCTAAATGTTTTAGGTACAGTAAAAGACAAAAGCAAAACTTATAACAATATGGTGTCCATTGATAAAGATGAACGTATTGTTAAAGCGCTTTGTGATTGTTACTGGCACCAACAAAACAAGTTATTCCGTGGCCCTTGTGAGCATATTTTAGCTTTACGTATGCAACATAGCCGTCAAAAAGTTGGAAGATAGATTTAATAATAGACTTGTTGCAAAAATGTCTTTTTCTAAAAGTCGCGTAGCGACGAAATATCTGTAGCGTAGGGCGTAAGTCCTATGTTACCAGTTAATTAGAATCTAGAGTAGCGACGTAAGATTAAATTTAACATAAATTGTTTTATTTATTCTTACTTTTGCAAAAAGTCTAATAATAAAAACAGATTATCTGCCCTTTGCTAAGTAGGTAAGCAAATACGTTCTTTGTCAATTTAATTTTTAGTTTAATTTTGGGCATAACAACAAGTAAAAGAACCTTGCAATCTGGAAGGTGGATCGCTTTCCTTGTCGGTAGTTTAGTCATGCTTCACTAGCCTGCTCTTCATTTTGTCCTAGCTAACACTAATTGTTCATTTCTGTTGGGATTTGATAAATCTAAATAAACAATTAGTGTTGCTAGGACATCGAGTTGAGCGAGTCTAGTTCTAAGAACTTTACGAAGATTAACCTTGACTGTTATCTCCAATTTTTAAACTGCTTTCTTAAGTTTTTGCAATAAAGAGCATTTTCCTTGCAATCTGGAAGGTGGATCGCCCTCCTTGTCGGTAGTTTAGTCATGCTTCTCTAGTCTGCTCTTCATTTTGCCCGATTTAGCAGCGCTAGCGCTTTTCTGTATGGATTTCATAAATCTAAAAGCGCTAGCGCTGCTAATCGGGCGTCGAGTTGAGCAAGCCTAGTTCTAAGAGTTTTCCGAAGGTTTCTTTATTGCAATAAATTTAAGGAACAATTATTCAAAAATTGCTAAAACTTTAACTAGAAATGAAGCTTTTCCTTGCAATCTGGAAAGTGGATCGCTTTCCTTGTCGGTAGTTTTGTCACGCTTCACTAGTCTGCTCTTCATTTTGTCCTATCTAGAAATAGCCTTTGATTTCGGTGTGGATTTTATAATTCAAAATCAAAGGCTATTTCTGATAGGCCGTCGAGTTGAGCAAGCCTAGTCTTTAGAGCTTTTCGAAGGTTTTTCATTTAGTCATCACTTTTAGTTTTTTTTTAGTGGTTTCTTAGCACAGTTGAGCAAATTTTTCCTTGCAATCTGGAAGGTGGATCGCTTTCCTTGTCGGTAGTTTTGTCATGCTTCACTAGTCTGCTCTTCATTTTGCCCGATTTACCACCGGTGCAGAATTTCTGTGTGGATTTTATAATTCTAAATTCTGCACCGGTGGTAATCGGGCGTCGAGTTGAGCAAGCCTAGTTCTAAGAACTTTTCGAAGGTGGCTTTAATTGTGTTAAGCGTATTAGATCTTTATAAATTTAGGTGCAATAGTGAAGGCTTTTCCTTGCAATCTGGAAGGTGGATCGCCTTCCTTGTCGGTAGTTTTGTCATGCTTCACTAGTCTGCTCTTCATTTTGCCCGAGCTAACGGGTGTAGCGGTTTTCTGTATGGATTTTGTAAATCTAAAACCGCTACACCCGTTGCTCGGGCGTCGAGTTGAGCAAGCCTAGTTCTAAGAGCTTTTCGAAGGTATTTTGCTATTGCACTTTATTTTTTACACTGTTTTTTGGAGAAAACTTATGTCAGAACAGCGTCCTAGAACTCGCCAAGAACTTTATGAACGTATCCGTCAAACTTCTAAAGAAGAGTTTATTTTAGAAGAAATGATTCGCTTTGGCTTTTGGCCAGCAGAAGGACTACTTCCCCAAGATCCTGCTGATGAAATTCGTCGCCGTGGTGAAATTAATCGCCAACTTAGTGAACTTCGTACTCAAGAACATAATCTTGGTAATGAAGAAAAAATGCTAAAAGAATTACGTAAGCGACGTATGGAGGAATCAAAACGTAAACGACAAGAAACTAAAGAACGTTATGAACGCGAGCGTAAAGAACGTGCAGAAGCTTGGAAAGACAAAAAGAAACAAGACATTATTTATTTAGGCGAAGGTGTTTCAGCAGGACTTAATAATAAAGAAGCTGATGAAGAAAGACTTAAAAGCCATAACTTGCCTAAATACTCAACAGCACTAGAAATCGCTACAGCGATGAATATTTCCATTGGAGCACTACGCTTTCTAGCATTTTCCCGTAAAACTAGTACTAAATCTCATTATGTTCGTTTTAAGATTCCTAAAAAAACAGGTGGGGAAAGAACTATTTCCGCTCCTATGCCACGCTTAAAAGCTGCTCAACACTGGATTTTGCATAGTATCTTAGAAAAAGTAAAACTTCATGAAGCAGCACATGGATTTTGTCCACAACATTCAATAGTTAGTAATGCTAGACCTCATCTTGGGGCTGAAGTACTGGTTAATATTGACCTAAAAGATTTTTTCCCTTCTATTTCTTATAAAAGAATTAAAGGCTTATTTAAGTCTTTAGGTTATTCTGAAGCCATAGCAACAATTTTTGCACTAATTTGTACAGAACCAACAGTTGAAGAAGTAAGCCTAGATGGTAAAACCTATTTTGTAGCAACTAGTAACAGACATTTACCACAAGGCGCACCAACAAGCCCTGCGCTTACTAATATCCTTTGTCGCCGTTTAGACCAACGTTTGACTAAAGCAGCCTCAGACTTAGGTTTTATTTATACTCGTTATGCAGATGATTTAACTTTTTCAGCTAAAGGGGATGCTTGCCGTAATATTTGTAATATCTTAAATAAAGCACATGACATTGTTAAACACGAAGGTTTAACAGTTAACACAGAAAAAACTCGTGTTTTACGTAAAGGACGACAACAGGAAGTTACCGGAGTTATTGTTAATAAAAAACTAAACGTTTCTAAAAAAACGCTTAAAAAGTTCCGTGCAACCCTCTATCAAATTGAAAAGGATGGCCCAGCAAATAAACGTTGGGGGCATACTCCTGATGTAATTGCTGCAATACAAGGGTTTGCTAATTTTGTTTATATGGTAAGCCCTGAAAAAGGACGTATCCTAAAAGCAAAAGTTAAAGCAATTATTCAAAAGTATAATTGGACACCTACTTGGAAGAGAAAACTACCTCCTCCATCAACAGTTCAACCAAGCGCAAGCGTAACAACTACACCTAAACCAGATGAACCAGTACAGGCAAAAGAAAATAAAACTACTAAGAAATGGTGGAAGTTGTTTTAATTAAAGTAGGGCGAACACGTAGGTCATAGGTGTCAACTTAAGCAAGTTATTGAAAATAAGAGGGTTAATGCTCTTAGCCCCGTAGGGGCGTAATATCTGTAGCGTAGCGCCTACGGCGAGGTAAGCCCTATGTATTGAATAGGTTACAGTTATAGCCACGTAGTGGCGAAAG
>Ga0075163_10011428_pt1 | contig 11573 bp, 7 predicted proteins | sample JI1023141ADNA_FD_71478 | JGI IMG/M metagenome (GOLD analysis project Ga0075163, IMG submission 71478) | Wastewater effluent complex algal communities from Wisconsin, to seasonally profile nutrient transformation and Carbon sequestration -... | ecosystem: Engineered > WWTP > Effluent > Algae... | reverse complement strand
CCAAGCTGCGGGCCCAGGCCACCGCCGAGCTGGCGGTGCTGTCGGACGCGGCCACCGCCGACCCGACGCTGGCGGTGACCCTGGGCGTGGCCTACGCCGACGCCGGCGGCCTGGTCGACGCCGAGCGCTGGCTGCGCGGCGCGGTCGCCGCCCGCCCGGGCGACGTCGAGGCCCGCTTCCAGCTCGCCGAGGTGCTGCGCAAGGCCGGCAAGACCGACGAGGCCATCGAGTCGCTCAAGGAGGCGTTCGCGCTCGCCCCGTCCCGGGTCGATCTCGGCGTCGGGCTGGCCCGGGCCTACGAGGCCGCCGGCCGCGACGTCGAGGCCGGCGACGTCTACGAGACGATGCTCAAGGGCGACGACATCCCCGACCTCGCCGAGAAGATCTCGATCGACGTCCGCGCCCGGGCCGGCCGCTACTTCGCCCGCATCGACAAGAAGGACCGGGCCGGCGCCCAGGGCGCGGCCATCCTCAAGGTCGAGCCCGACAGCGCGACCGGCCACTTCCTCGCTGGCGAGGGCCTGCTCCACGCCGGCAAGGCGGTCGACGCCCGGCAGGAGATGCAGCGGGCGTTCGATCGCGATCCCGACCCCCAGTTCGCCGACGGCCTCGGCCGGGCCCAGGAGCAGATCTTCAAGGAGGCCAACGACACCGCCGCCCGCGACGAGGCGCTGCGGGCCTACCTGGCGGCGAGCGCGAAGGCCCCGGCGATGCTGCACCCGCTGGCCGCGGCCGGGCGCCTGTACCTGCACCGGCGCGAGTTCGGCAAGGCGATCGACACGCTCAAGCAGGCCTACGCCCTGTCGGCGACCGCCGAGATCGCCGGCGACATCGGGATGTCGTACTTCGAGCTCAAGGACCGGCGCGAGGCGCTGCACTGGCTCGAGATCGCGCGCAAGGGCGCGCCGCCGGCCGAGACGATCTACGTCCTGGCCCGGCTGTACGGCGACCTCAACCGCGGCGCCGATCAGGCCGCGATGCTGACCCGGGCGACCGACGAGGGCGAGAAGGCCGAGCCCAAGCCGTCGAAGTTCGACTGGCTCGACGACGCCTACCTGCAGCTCGCCGAGCTGCAGGACGCGCGCAACAACCTGACCGCGGCGTGCCGGGCCTACGCCAACTACATCTCCCGCGGCCCCAGCGACCCCGGCAAGCTCAACGTCGCCCGCAGCGCCTACAACCTGCTCAAGCCGCACTGCTAGGACCGCGACGCCTGACCGCGACGGTGGCCGCGCCGGCGGTGGTATCGTCGGCCGGTGATCGAACGCCTCCGCGCTCGCGCCCGTGATGCTCGCTTCGCCCTCGACGTCGCGCGCAAGACCGGCATCGCCCGGGCGATCCGGCCGCAGGGCTTCCTGCCCTTCGCGCTCGCCGCCCGCCGGACCAAGCTCGGCCCCCACGTCGCCATCATGTGGCACGCCCAGATGAACCCCGACAAGGAGTGCATCGTCGACGGCGACCGGCGCTACACCTGGCGCGAGTTCGACCAGGAGGTCAACCGGCTCGGCCACGCGCTCGCCGCCCGCGGCGGCGCCGGCGGCCGGGTCGCGTGCATGCTCGGCAACGGCGCCGAGTACCTGATCACCCAGCAGGCGCTCGCCCGCATCGGCGGCACCGCGGTCCAGATCGGTTACCGGTCCAAGCCGGCCGAGATCGCCTTCATCCTCGGCAACGCCGAGCCGCAGGCGGCGGTGGTCGGCGCCGCCTACCTGCCGGCGTTCGCCGAGGCGATGGCCCAGGTCGGCCAGCACCCGCGCGTGATCGTGGTCGGCGCCAGCGAGTCGCCGCGCCAGGCCGATCGCTGGGAGGATGCGATCGAGCGCTTCGACGGCGCGGCGCCGCCCAAGGCCGGCGGCGAGGGTGGCGGCGGCGTGATCGTCTACACCTCGGGCACCACCGGCAAGCCCAAGGGCGCGGCCCGCAACTGGAAGCAGACCGGGCTCGACGCGGTCGCCGACCTGATGGTGCAGGTCGGCATGCACCACGACGATCGCCACCTGGTCGCGTGCCCGCTCTATCACTCGGCGGCGCCGGCCTTCGTCGCGATGATGATGTCGCTGGGCGCGACCTGCGTGCTGCTGCCCCACTTCGAGCCCGAGGCCGCGCTCGAGCTGATCGCCCGCGAGCGGATCACGTCGACCCTGATGGTGCCGACCATGCTCCACCGGCTGGCCGCGCTGCCCGACGAGGTCCGCCGCCGCCACGACACGTCGACCCTGCGCTGGGTGATGAGCGGGGCGGCGCCGCTGCCGACCGAGACCGCGCGCCAGTTCCAGGACCGGTTCGGCCCGCTGATCTGGAACTTCTACGGCGCGACCGAGACCGGCACCGTGACGCTGGCCGGGCCGCGCGATCACCTGACCCGGCCGGGCACGGTCGGCCGGGCGCTGCGCGGCAACTCGATCCGCCTGCTCGACGACGACGGCCACGACGTCGCCCTCGGCCAGATCGGCGAGCTGTACGTCCGCAACTCGATGATCATCGCCGGCTACCACCGCAACCAGGACGCGACGTCGCGGTCGATCAAGGACGGCTACTTCTCGGTCGGCGACCTCGCCCGCGTCGACGCCGACGGCTTCTACTACATGGAGTCGCGCAAGCACGACATGGTCATCAGCGGCGGGGTCAACATCTACCCGCGCGAGATCGAGGACCACCTCCACACCCACCCGGCGATCGCCGACGTCGCGGTGGTCGGCGTGCCCGATCCCGAGTGGGGCGAGACCCTGCGCGCCTACGTGGTGCTGCGGCCGGGCTACACGCTGACCGGCGCCGCGGTCGCCGACTACTGCCGGACCGTGCTCGCCGACTACAAGCGGCCGCGTCAGGTCGTGTTCCTCGACGAGCTGCCGCGCAACCCGACCGGCAAGATCTTGAAGCGCGAGCTGCGCGACCTGCCGCTGCCGGCGACGGCGGCCGCGCCGACGCCGACCACGCCGACCACGCCGACCGCCGGGTCATGACCGGGCCGGGCGCGTGGCCGCTAGTGATCGGCACCGCCGGTCACATCGATCACGGCAAGACCGCGCTGGTCCACGCCCTGACCGGCATCGACACCGACCGGCTCGCGGTCGAGAAGGAGCGCGGCATCACCACCGAGCTCGGCTTCGCCCACCTCGACCTCGACGTGCCGGCGCCGTCGGCGAGCGGGGCCGGCCGCGGCGCCGTCGGCGCGGCCGGCGAACCGGCCGGCGGGCCGCGGCGGATCGCGGTGGTCGACGTCCCCGGCCACGAGCGCTTCATCCGCTCGATGGTCGCCGGCGCCACCGGCCTCGATCTGGTGATGCTGGTCATCGCCGCCGACGAGGGGGTGATGCCGCAGACCCGCGAGCACCTCGACGTCTGCGCCCTGCTCGGCGTGCGCCGCGGCGTGGTCGTGATCAGCAAGCGCGACCTGGTCGACGACGACTGGCTGGCGATGCTCGACGAGGAGCTGACCGGCTTCCTCGCCGGCGGGCCGTTCGCGCGGGCGCCGCGGGTGGCGGTGTCGGCCCGGACCGGCGCCGGCCTCGACGAGCTCAAGCGGGTGCTGGCCCGCGAGCTGGCCGACCTGCCGCCGCGGCCGACCGCCGGCGTGTTCCGCCTGCCGCTCGACCGGGTGTTCTCGCTCAAGGGCTTCGGCACCGTGGTCACCGGCACCGTCGCCAGCGGCGCGGTCGCGGTCGGCGACGAGCTCGTCGTCCACCCGCGCGGCCTGACCGCGCGCGTCCGCGGCCTCCAGGTCCACGGCGCCGCGGTCGAGCGGGCCCTGGCCGGGCAGCGGGTCGCGGTCAACGTCGCCCCCCTCGCCGTCGACGATCTGGCCCGCGGCGACGTCCTCGCCCACCCCGGCGCGCTGACCCCGGCCCACCTGCTCGACGTCAGCCTCCACCACGTCGCGGCCGCGCCGCGCCCGCTGCCGGCCCGCAGCAAGGTCCTGGTCCACCACGGCACCACCCAGGTCGCGGCCACGCTGGTGCTGGTCGGCGCGACGTCGCTGGCCCCCGGCGCCGACGGCCTCGGGCAGCTCCGGCTCGACCGCGCCACGCCCCTGGCCGCGCTGCCCGGCGATCGCTTCATCGTCCGCGGCTTCCAGGCGATGGCCAACCACGGCTCGACCATCGCCGGCGGCCAGGTGGTGCGGGCCCACGCCGCTCGCAGCCGGGGCGACGATCACGCCGCGGTGGTCGCGCGCTTCGCCGCCGCGCGCGAGGAGGAGCGGGTGCTGCTCGAGGTCCGCGCCGCCGCCGCCGCCGCGCCGACCGCCGCCGATCTCGGCCGCCGCCTGGGCCTGCCGGCCGACGCGGTCACCGCCGCGCTCGCCGCGCCGGTCGCCGCCGGCGACGTCCTCGCCGCCGGCAGCGGCGCCACCACCTGCTACCTGCACGCCGCCGCCGTCGCCGCGCTGGAGCGTCAGCTGCTCGCGCTGCTCGACGAGGGCGCGGCCGCCACCCCGCCCCGGCCCGAGCTGCCGCGCGAGGAGCTCCGCCAGCGCCTGCCGGCCGCGTTGCCGGCCCGCGGCTTCGACGCCGTGCTCGACGGCCTGCGCGGCCGCGGCCTGGTCACCATCGCCGGCGAGGCGGTGCGGCGCCCGCTGACCGCGCCGGCGCCGCCGCTGTCACCGCTCGAGGCCGATCTGGCCGCGCGCTTCGCCGCCTGGGCCCTCGAGCCGCCGCGGCCCAAGGAGGTCGCGCCCGCGATCGGCAAGCCCGAGCCGGCGGTGAAGGCCGCGCTCGACAAGCTGATCGCCGCCCGCCGGCTGGTGAAGGTCAAGCCCGACCTCTACGTCGACGCCGGCGTGCTCGACGCGCTCGAGGCCAAGCTGCGCGCCTACCTCGACGCCCACCGCGAGATCACGCCGCTGGCCTGGAAGGACCTCACCGGCACCAGCCGCAAGTACTCCATCCCGCTCGCCGAGCACTTCGACGCGACCAAGGTCACGCTGCGGGTCGGCGAGATCCGCCGCAAGCGCTGATCAGAAGTAATAGCCGGCGGTCATGCCGAAGAACGGCAGGGTGCGCAGGCCGCCCTCGATGTTGATGAAGATCTCGTTGGTCGGCTTGATCTGCAGGCCGATGATCGCGTTCACGACCAGGAACACCGGCGGGATGTTCTCGTACGGCGTCTTGACGTTCTCGGCGCCGGCCTTCTCGCGGCACGAGTCGACCGAGCTGCTGGTGCAGACGTAGTCGGTGCGGACCACGTCGCCGAACAGGATGCCGATGCCGGCGCCGCCGCCGTACCGCAGCGCGAGCTGGGGGATGATCGGCGTGTGGTACATGAACGTGGCCTCGGCGGTGACCCAGCCGAAGTCCTCGAACTCGACGAAGTCGGGCTCGTCGGCCGGGATGCTGTCGCCCTTGTCGATCCACACGCCCGGGTCGATGAAGATCTTCTCGTACTCGAGGCCGAACTGGAACTCGAACGGGCCCTTGCGCCGGGAGATCTCGAGGCCGATGCCGAAGTTGCTCGACCCGCCCGACGAACGCTCGACGAACGCCTCGATCATGCCGCGGGGCAGCCGGACGTTGCGCAGCCGCAGGCCGACGCCGATCTGGGTCTTGGGCGTCCCGGCCGCGATCGCGTCGGGCGGCGGGGGCGGCGGCGGCGCGCCCTCCTCCTCCTCGAGCGCGGCCTGCGCCGAGGCCCGGCCCATGCCGATGGCGGGCACCAGCGCGGCGGCGACGGCCGCGGCGATCAGGGGACGAGCCAGCGGCTGGCCCAGGAGCTGAGTGAACCGAATATGCATGTTCTCCTCCGGGAGACCGGCGCATTATATAGTGGCGCCAGCCCACTCGAACACGCCTCGTCGGAACAAACCGTGGCGACCGCGACACATCCCCTGCCCGCCGCCTGTGGCCGCCGTCCTGGCGCGGGCGTGACGTCGATCGCACGAGGTGCGGCGAGGGCGGTGATCGTGAGCACGCTGCTGATGGCCGCCGGGGCCTGCGGCGGCAACGGCCGCGAGCTGGGTGAGTCGTGCGACACCACCGGCGAGTGCAGCGACGACCTCCAGTGCCTCGCCCAGGTGTGCGTGCCGCGCTGCCAGGGCCACATCGACTGCGGCGACGGCGCGGTCTGCGACCCCGACGGCGAGTGCCGGGTGGTCACCAGCGAGGTCGACGACCCCTGCTTCAGCGAGCTCGACTGTGGCGTCGGCCAGACCTGTCGGCTGTCGGAGCTGCTCGGCATCGCCCCCGGTAGCTGTCAGCTCGAGGTCGCCGGCGCGCTCGAGGGCGAGGCCTGCGCCGTCGACGACGACTGCCGGATGGGCGGCTGCGCGCTCGGCCGCTGCGTGTCGCTGTGCCGCGAGGACGACTGCCGGCGCGGCTGGCTGTGCGCCGCGGTCCCGCTGCCGGCGCGCAGCACCAGCGTGGTCAACGCCTGCCTGCCGGGCAACGCCACCATCGAGTTCGCCATCGACGTCCCGGCGCCCGATCCGCTGACCGGCGCCCCGCCGGTGGTGCGGGTGCCGGTGCCGAGCACCGCCCGGTCGATGGTCCTGGTGTTCGAGGCCGCCAGCACCCGGCAGCGGGTCGGCGCCGGCCTGGTGCAGGATCCGCGCGGCCGCGAGATCTATCACCTGCCCGAGCTGGCCGAGACCTACTACGCCAACCCGGTCCGCCACGCGCCCCACCCGGGGGTGTCGGTGCTGCAGGTGCCGAGCTCGACCGCGGTCCCGCTGGTGCCCGGCATCTACAGCGTCAGCGTGCTGTCGTTCCTCGACGATCCGATCCAGCCGGCCAGCGGCCGGCCGCGGCTGCGGGTGGTCGAGAAGCTCGGCACCGCGACCCGCCTCGACGTCCACTTCTACTTCCTCGACCTCGGCGCCCACCCGTGCGAGGAGACCATCGGCGCCGACCTGTCGGCGACCTCGGCGCGCGCGCTGTCCGGCTTCCAGCAGGAGTACCTCGGCGAGATCGCGCAGATCTTCCAGGCCGCCAACATCACGCTCGGCGAGATCACGTACGACGACATCAGCGGCCTCACCGGCGACGACAGCGGCCGACCCGAGCTCGACGTGCTGGCGGCGGCGCAGGCGCCCGACCTGTTCCGCCTGCCGACCCGCGCCGGCGGGGTGTCGGTGTTCTTCGTCCGCGCGGTCGAGCCCGACGGCCAGCAGCTCGTCACCGGCGGCACCCCGGGCGCGCCGATGCCGGGGACCGGCGCGTCGGGCATCGCGATCGCCGCCGACACCCTGTGCTACCGGAGCTGGACCCAGCTCGCGCGTCAGACCGCCCACGGCATCGCCCGCCACATGGGCCTGTTCCGCAACCGCGAGCCCGACGACGTCGCGACCCACGTCGACCCGATCGCCGACAGCGACGAGTCGCTCGACAACCTGATGCACTGGAGCGAGTTCGGCGGCACCGAGCTCAGCCTCGGCCAGCGCGAGGTCCTCCGGGCCAGCCCGGTGCTGCGATGAGGCGGCTGCCGCGACCGCTGCTGGCGCTGGCGATCACCATGGTCGCGGCGCCGCTGTGGGGCTCGCCGCTGCCGGCCGCGCCGCCGTCGGCGGGGCTGGAGGTGCTGTCGGGCGTCGACTTCGTGCCGCAGCGCGATCAGCTCGACCTCGCGTTCGCCGGCAACATCGCCGCCCTGGTCGGGCTCGCCAACGACGACGACAGCGGCGACCCCGGCATCCGGCTGCGGGCCTACCACTCGCTCGGCAAGTACGACGGCGACGCGGTGGCGCTGACCGGGCTGCGGGCCGCGATCACCCGCTACCGCAACGTGCGCAGCGGCACCGAGCTGCTGTACCTGATCGCCGCGCTCGACGCGCTGGGCGCGATCGGCGACGACAGCGACGTCGCGCTGGTCGCGCCGCTGCTGGTCGCCGGTGACAGCCGCGATCTGCGCGCCGCCGCCGCCCGCGCGCTCGGCGGGCTCGGCTCGGCCGCGTGCGCCCCGCTGCAGAGCCGGGCCGGCATCGGCGTCGAGCCGGTGGCGATGGTGCGGATCGCGATCAACCGGGCCCTCAACCGCCTGGGGCCGGCGCTGTGCCAGGGCTCACCGTAGCCAGGCTGGTCGCGAACCAGCGCAGGCCGAGCGGTTCGATCGGATCCTGCGCGACCTCGGCGCCGTCCGCGATCCGGACGAAGGCCAGGTGGGGCCCGGCCGGCGGCTGCCGGCGGGCGACCAGCAGGTAGCCGCCGTCGGGGCTCCAGGCCAGGTCGGTGTCGCTGGCCCCGGCGGGGGTGAGCGCGGCGCCGGCGGGCGCGGCGCCGGCGGGCGCGGCCGGTGGGTCGACCGCCACCAGCGCGATCGTCCCGCCGCCGGTGGTGCCGCGCAGCAGCGCGATGGTGGCGCCGTCCGGCGACCAGCGCGGCGCGTCCTCGACGATCGCGGGATCGGTCTCGGTCGTCAGCCGGCGGAGGTCGGTGCCGTCGGCGGCCATGACGAACGCGCGCGGCGGGCCCTCGCGGTCGGACAGGAACACCAGCCGGCGGCCGTCGGGCGACCAGCGCGCGCCCCAGTCGTCGCGGGCCGACGCGGTCAGGCGGGTCGCCCGGCCGCCGGCGATCGGCAGGCGATACAGCTCGGCGTCGCCGTCGCGCGACGAGCTGAACACCACCGTCGCGCCGTCGGGCGACAGCGCCGGCTCGAAGTTGCCGGCCGCGTCGTCGGTCAGCCGGGTCAAGGCGGCGCCGGCGTCGACCCGGTAGAGATCGCGGAAGCTGCGCTCGCTGCTCTCGAACACCAGCGCGGCCCGGGTCCCCGATGGGTTGCGGATGCTCGCCGCCCGCGGCCCGAACGGCGCGACCGCGGCGCCCCGGACCCAGGCGAGCTGCTCGACGTGCTCGGCCTCGTGCTCGCCGCGCGCGCTGATCACCAGCACCGCGTCGCCGTCGACGACGTCGGTGGGGAACAGGTGGGCGTCGCCGGCGCCGAGCGCGGCCCAGGTCCCGGTCGCCGGGTCGAGCCGGAGCGGGCGGACCAGGTCGCCCTGCCGGGCCGCGACCACCACCGTGCCGCGCACGAAGCCGCGCGCCGCTGGCGCCGGCCCGACCGCCACCGCGCCGGCGTCGATCGCGCGCGCCGCCGGCGGGGGCTTGCGCGCCCGGCCGCAGCCGGCGGCAGCGGCGACCAGCGCGACCGGCAGCGCGGCACGGATCATCGGCGCGGTTGTACCGCGGGGGCCGAACCAGCGGGCGGACGTGTGCTAAAGCGAGGCGTGACCTCGGCCTTGCGCCACGCCGCCACCGTCATCCTGATCCGACCGGCCGCCGCGGCCCCCGGGGACGACGACGTCGAGGTGTTCCTGCTCCGGCGGCGCAAGGGCGCGTCGTTCATGAGCGGCTCGTTCGTGTTCCCCGGCGGCATCGCCGACCCGGGCGAGGACGACCTGCGGATCACCGCCGCCCGCGAGCTGTTCGAGGAGGCCGGGGTGCTGTTGACCACCACCGCCGTCACCGAGGACGACCGGCTCCGGCTGCGGGCCCGGGTGCTGGCCGGCGAGCCGACCGCCGCGGTCCTCGCCGACGCCGGGCTGATCCTCGACCGCGATCGCCTGCACTACTTCGCCCACTGGATCACGCCCAGCGCCGAGCCGCGCCGCTACGACACCCGCTTCTTCGTCGCGCTGTTGCCCGACGGGCAGGAGCCCCGCTTCGACGCCAAGGAGACCGTCGATCAGGTCTGGGTCAGCCCGCGGGCCGGCCTCGCCCGCGCCGGCGAGCTGGCGCTGCCGCCGCCGCAGGTCCGCAGCCTGGGCGAGCTGTCCGGCGTCCGGACGACCGCCGACGTCCTCGCGGTCGCCGCCGAGCGGGCCCGCGCCCCCCACCCGATCATGCCGCGGCTGGCCCCGCTCGCCGCCGGCTTCGCCCTGCTGCTGCCGTGGGACCCCGAGTACCTGACCGCCGGCACCGGCGAGGCGACGCCGATGCCGGTCGATCACCCGCTGGCGGTCGGGCCCAGCCGCTTCATCCTCGAGGACCGGACGTGGAAGAACGTCGTCGCACCTGGTTCGACGACCGCGGGCTAGCCCTGGCCGGCGGCGGCCGGCTGGCGCTGCGGGCGGGCGCGCTCCACTACTGGCGAGCGCCGGCGGCGGCCTGGCCGCGCCTCTTGGCCGCGGTCCGCGCCCTCGGCTGCAACGCGGTCGACACCCCGGTGCCGTGGGCGGTCCACGAGCAGCCCGGCGGCGGCTTCGACTGGTCGGGCGATCGCGACCTGCCGGCCTTCCTGGCCGCGGTCGCCAGCGCCGGCCTCCACGCCGTGCTCCGGCCCGGGCCGTGGGTCGAGGCCCAGCTCACCTTCGGCGGCCTGCCCGAGCGCATCGTCCGGGATCCGGACATCCAGGCCCGCGCCGCCCACGGCGGGCCGGCCTGGCTGCCGCACCCGCCCCGCGCCTTCCCGCTGCCGTCCCTGGCCTCGATCCGCTACCGGGCCGAGGTCGCGAGCTGGTTGGCCGAGGTCGGGCGGGTGATCGCGCCCCACCGCGCGCCGGCCGGGCCGGTGGTCGCGCTCGCGGTCGATCACCACGGCGGCGCCGGCTACCGCCAGGGCGCGTTCGACCTCGACTACCACCCCGACGCGATCGGCTGGTGGCGCGAGGATCACGACGTCGAGCCGCCGACCCGCTGGGCCGAGGACGATCAGGCGCGCTGCGCCGCCTGGGTCCGGTGGAAGGAGCGCTACCTGGCCCGCGGCCTCGGCGAGGTGGTCGCCGGGCTGGCCGCCGCCGGCCTCGGTGACCTCGCCCGCTTCCACGCCGCGCCGCCGGCGACGCCGTGGCAGGCCGACCTGCCGGCGATCGAGCGCGCGGTCGGCGGCCCGGTCGCGATCGAGGTCAGCGGCGGCGGCGGCGACCTCGCCGCGATCCGCACCCGCGGCCTGTGGGTGAGCGGCTCGATCCACGCCGCCGCGCCGGTCAGCGTCGGCTGCGGTCACGCCGCCTACCTGCCGCCGCGCACCGACGCCGAGCAGCGGGCCGCGGCGCTGACCGCGCTGGCCGCCGGCGCCCGGGCGATCACGGTGACGATGGCGGTCGAGCGCGATCGCTGGATCGGCGGCGCGATCGACGGCGGTGGCCGGGCCCGGCCCGCGGGCTGGGTCGGGCCGCTGTACGCCGCCCTCGCCCGGCTCGGCTGGGACGGCCTGCACCGCCGGGCCCGGGTCGCGCTGATCGCGTCGCGCGCCGACGCCCGTCACGGCCTGGCGTCGTCGGTGGTCGACCCGGCGCCGCCGATGGTGGCCGAGCTGCTCGCGCTCGGCGCCGGCGGTAGCGCCAACCTCGGCCGCGACGCCGACGCGGTCGGCTACCGGCGCTGGTTCGCCGCCGCCGCCGCCGCGCTCGACCTCGCCCGGGTGCCCTACGCCATCGTCGACGAGTCGGCGAGCGAGGACCGGCTGCTCGCCTTCGACGCCATCGTCGCGCCGACCCTGCGCCGGGTCGACCGCGGGCTGTGGCGCGGGCTGCACGCCGCCGCCGCCGCGCGCAAGGTCGTGGTCTACGGCCCCGATCAGCCGACGCTCGACGAGCTCGGCCGCCCGCTCGGCGACGACGCCGCGGCCCCCCGCCGCGCCGGCCGGATGCGGCCCGGCTCGGTCGACGACGTCGCCGGCCTGGCCGAGGACCTCGCCGCGCTCGC
>Ga0075163_10011427_pt1 | contig 11573 bp, 3 predicted proteins | sample JI1023141ADNA_FD_71478 | JGI IMG/M metagenome (GOLD analysis project Ga0075163, IMG submission 71478) | Wastewater effluent complex algal communities from Wisconsin, to seasonally profile nutrient transformation and Carbon sequestration -... | ecosystem: Engineered > WWTP > Effluent > Algae... | reverse complement strand
AGGTGGTTCTCGACCGGGGTGCCGGTGAGGGCCACGCGGAAGTCGGCCTGGAGGGCGCGCACGGCGCGGGCCCTGCGGGTGAAGGCGTTCTTGATGGCCTGGGCCTCGTCGAGGATCAGCGTCGCGAAGCGCTGCTCGGCGAGGGGCTCGGCGTCGCGGGTGAGCAGGCCGTAGCTGATGAGGAGGAGATCACCGGGGCGAAGATCGCCGCGCATCGCGGCGCGATCGGGGCCGCGGTAGACGATCGGCCGCAGGCTCGGGGCGAAGCGCGCGGCCTCGTCGACCCAGTTGGAGACGACCGAGGTGGGGGCGACGACCAGCGCGGGGCCGAGCGGGGCGCGCTGGAGGAGCAGGGCCAGGGCCTGCACCGTCTTGCCGAGGCCCATGTCGTCGGCGAGGCAGCCGCCGATGCCCCAGGAGGCGAGGCGGGAGAGCCAGCGGAAGCCGTCGAGCTGGTAGTGGCGCAGCTCGGCGCGGAGGCCTTCGGGGAGCGGGGGATCGAGGACGCGCGAGGCGTCGAGGCGCTGCACGAGATCGCGCCAGCGGACGACGGCAGAGAGCTGGCCGAGGTCGTCGACGAGATCGGCGAGGACCCCGGCGCCGGGCACGCCGAGCTCCAGGCCGTGACGTCCCTCGAAGAGCACGTCGCCCGCGGCGGCGACGCGCTTGCGCAGATCGTCCTCGATCCGCGCGAAATGGTGCGGGCTCACCTCGACGTAGCGGCGGCCTCGGCGGACGGCGGCGAGCAGCGCCGCGAAGGAGACCACCTCGCCCTCGACGCTCACCTCGCCCTCGACGCCGAACCAGTCGCGGCTGTCGCGCACCACGAGCTTGAGCCCGCTGCGCTGCGCGTCGCCGCCGAGGGTGAGCTTCTGCTTGGGGTCTGGCCACTCGACGATCACGTCGTCGCCGAGCGCGCGCAGGGCGGCGAGGAGATCGAGCAGGGCGTCCTCGCCGGAGAGGCGCGTGACGAAGGGGCTCGCGCTGCCCTCGTCGTCGTCGTTGACGACGTTGACACCTTCTCCCGGCGCGGGGATCGGCAATGTTTGCAGGAGCGCCGTCGCCGCGGCTTGCTCGTCTTCGAGCGCGCGTCGGGCGGCGACGCGCTTGCCGGCGATCGTGCCGAGCACCACCGCGGGGCCCTCGCCGGGCGGGAAGAGCGGGCCTCCGGCGAGGGGCCGCAGCAGGACGGACACGTCGGCCTCGACGCTGCCCTCGATCGGCGAGATGCGCACGACGAGGCGGCGATCGGCGGCGATCGACTCGCCCGTGAGCTCCGCGGGCAGGTCGATGGGCAAGACCCCCTGGAGGGGCTCGAGCTGGCGGAGCAGGGCGTCGTGGCTCTCGGTGGGGAAGCTGGCCGGGTGGCGATCGAGCGCGGTGAGCAGGGCCCGCTCGCGCTCGTCGAGGGTGGCGAGGAGGATCTGGGCGCGCGCCTCGTCGACGAGGATCACCCGCTCGCCGCGCTCGGCCGCGGCGAGCGCCTCGCCCGGGAGGACGCGCCGATCGCCGAGCGCGAGCACCGGGACCACGCCGTCGGTGGAGGTCTCGAAGATCAAGCGCAGCCGGACGCGGAGGACCTTCACCGGGACGTCGACCTGGCCCTCGAAGAAGACGCGCGGGTGGCCGATCAGCGCCGACAAAACGCGGAACGCCTGCTCGCGGGCGCGCGCGCTGTAGCTCGGCGTGTAGCCCTCGCTGCCGTCGGAGAGCGCGGCGAGGGCCCGGGTGTCGCGGGGATCTTTGCGGAGGTCGCGGCGGGTGGCGAGATCGGCGATGGTGACCTGTTTGCCCGAGGACCAGCCGCCGCGCTTGCCGATCTTCTGGATCGCGAGCTCCACCTTCGGCGGGTTGAATCGGGTGTTGAGGCGGAAGATCAAGCGCGACTCCGCGGGCGCCTCGCCCGGGGCCACCACGGCGAGCGCCTGGCCGAAGGCCGCGAGGAAGCGTGACCAGGGCGGCGTGCCCATCACCTCGGCGAGCCTGGGGCGCACCGGGCTCCGGGGATCGCGCAGCAGGTCCATCGCGGCGTCGAGCGCGGCGAGCTGATGATCGCAGATCGTGCCGGCGCCCCTCGGGCAGGTGCAGCGCGGGACGATCGGATCCTCGTCGACCAAGAGCTCCACGCTCACGCGGGAGCGACCGCGATCGACGCCCTCGAGCTCGGTGTAGGCGAGGCGCAGCGGGCCCTCGCGCAGCTCGAGCGGCAGGGGCCAGTAGGCGCCGAGCGAGCGCCGGGTCACGCCTGCGCCCAGCTTGTCGCGGGCCGCGTCGAGGCGCTGGAAGAGCTGCCGCAGAGCAGGCTGCGCAGGCGGCTCGGCGCGCGCGCTCAAGGCCTCGCGCGAGGCGAGGGCCGCCGCGCGGGTCCAGGCGATCTCGTGCAGGTGCTCGACGGCGACCCGCTTCAGGGCGGTGGTGCGCGCGCGCCTCCCCAACGCCAGGGAGATCGCGCTCCGCCCGTCCGTCACCACCGACGGCACGACGACGAGCTTGAAGAGATCGGCGAGCGTGAGCGTCTCCTCGCGGGCCTTGCGATCGAGCGTTTCGTCGAGCCCGCTGTAGCCGCGGAGCGCACCGTCGAGGAGGCCCACCATCTTCGGCTCGAGCTGCGACGCCGGGTCGTCGAGATGATCGAGCACGCCGTGCTCGATGGCCCAGCGGCGGAGGGCGCTCCATTCTTCGGGCGGCGGGGGGATCTCGGTGGGGAGGGGCCCCCGGTGCCTCGCCCATTGCTCGAAGCGCTCGAGGATCGATGTCGCGTCCACGGGCCGGAGCGTAGTCGAGCAAATAGGCCGCACGAGCCCCGAATTTCGGCGAAGGAGGCCGGTTTTCGTCTAAAGTCCGCGATCCCATGACCGTCGCGCTCCTCTCGATCGGGACCGAGCTCACCCGAGGCGAGATCGCCAACACCAACGCTTCGTGGCTCGCCGCGGAGCTCACCGGCTCGGGCTTCAACGTCGCCGCGGTCACCGTGGTGCCCGACGAGCGGGAGACCGTGATCCAGGCGATCCGCAGGCTCTGCGCCAGCTACCGCCTGGTGATCGCCACCGGGGGCCTCGGCCCCACGACGGACGATCTCACCGCCGCCGCCGCCGCCGAGGCCGCCTCGGTGGAGCTGGTCAAGGACGAGAGCGCGCTGCTCGCGATCCGGAGGCGCGTCGAGTCCCGCGGCAAGGTGATGAACGCCGGCCTGGAGAAGCAGGCCTTCGTGCCCGCGGGCGCGGAGATCCTCCCCAACGGGAGCGGCACGGCGCCGGGCTTCTCCTTGCAGCTCGGCGACACGCCGATCTTCTTTCTCCCCGGCGTTCCCCGGGAAATGAAGCGGATGTTCACCGAGCAGGTGCTCCCCCGCGTGCGCCCGACGGCGCCCAACAACACCTTCCAGGTCCGCCTCCGCACCTACGGCCTGGGCGAGTCGGCGATCGGTCAAGCCCTCGAGGGCATCGAGGCCGCGCATGCCGGGGTCACCCTCGGCTACCGCGTGCACTTCCCCGAGGTCGACGTGAAGGTCCACGCCCGCGGCAGCTCGCAGGCGCAGGCGCGCGAGCTGGCCCTCCGCGCCGCGGACGACGTGCGCGCGCGCCTCGGCGACGTGGTGTACGGCGCCGAGGACGAGACCTTCCCCGCGATCGTCGGCCGCGCCCTCCGCAGCCGCGGCTGGCGCCTCGCGGTCGCCGAGTCCTGCACGGGCGGGCTGATCATGCACCTGCTCACCTCCCTCCCCGCGAGCGACTACCTCGTCGGCGGCGCGGTCACCTACGCCAACAGCGCGAAGAGCCGCCTGCTCGGCGTCTTCGAGGACACGCTCCGCGGCCACGGCGCCGTCTCCGCCGAGGTGGCCGGCGAGATGGCCGAGGGCGCGCGCCGCCTCTGCGAGTGCGACGCCGCGCTCTCCGTCACCGGCATCGCCGGCCCCACCGGCGGCACCGCCGAGAAGCCCGTGGGCCTGGTGTACTGGTCGGTGTCCCACCCGGGTGGGACAATCGTGCGCACCCGTATCTTCAACGGCGATCGCGACGAGGTGCAGCTCGCCGCCGCGTACGCGGGCCTCGATCTGCTGCGACGGATCGCCGCGGGTTTGCCGGAGCGCTGAAGGCTCCCCGAGCGCTAGCGACCTTCCGTCGGCGCGCGGCTGACCTCTCCCAGCGCCCCACGCGCCAGCTCGCGCACCAGCGCGGCGAGCTCCGGCGTCTCCACGCGCGCCGAGGCCCCGAGGCCCACCACGAAGCGCGCGAGGCGCAGCAGGCCCGCGGTCGTCGCCGTCACCCGGATCCCCTCGGCGATCGGCTCGGCCACCATCGACGGCAGGAGGTTCTTCGAGACCCAGCGCGACTCGGCGCCGATCACCACGAAGGAGCAGCGCACCGGCGTGCCCTGGTGAAAGCCATCCATGCTCTCGGCGAGCATCGTCCCGACCTCGATCGCGTCGGCCTCGCGGTAGGGCTCGGCCGCGTCCAGGCGGGCGTTCAGCACGTTGTCGAGGCGGAACCACTTGAGCTTCCCGTCGCGGTGACAGACCACCAGGAGGCGCGTGGGCGGGCGCATGTCGATGCGCTGCACCGACGCGTGCCGCCACTCCACCGTGCCGCGGCTCGCGGTGAAGTAGCGCAGGTGGATGGCCGAGCGCTGGGCCACGGCGTCCTCGACCAGGGGCAGGTAGATCTCCTCCGTCTCGCTCGCTTGCGGCGCGACCACCAGGGGCGTCACCGCCTGGGCCTTCTCGGCCTGCCTCGGCGCGGCCTTGATGATGTGCTGGATCAGCCGGTTGCGCGTCGTGCTCCAGGGGAGGCGGCCGAGCAGGCGCAGCAGATCGGGCACCTCGTTGGAGGGGAAGGTCACGCCGCCCGGGAACCAGTCCTTGGGCAGGCTCCAGTACACGTCGGCGGGAGACTCGGTGTCGCGGCTGAAGGGGAAGCCGCTGACCTCCAGCTCCAGGAGGCGCTTGCGCAGCGTGGGGACGCCGATGTCGAGCTCGCGGGCCAGCTCGGCCTGGCGCCAGGTGCGCTGCTGGAGAAAGGCGTGGACGATGGCGACGACGGTCTCGGTGTTGCTCTTTTGCCCCAAGGTCGGAGGACCTTAATGCTTTTCTCGGCCGGGGGGATCCCCGCCCGCACGCGCGGCGCGATCTTCGCTACCCTGGCCCTCCCGAGCCCATCATGCCCACCGCCTCCGTCCCTGCCCCTACCCCTGCCCCCGCTCGTCTCGGCCGAGACAGCGGCGCCTCTCGCTCCCTCGAGAACCTCGACAAGGAGCATGATTTCACGCCCCTCCGCGTGGAGGGCCGGCTCCCGCCCGAGCTCCGGGGCACGCTCTACCGCAACGGCGCGGGCATCTTCTCCCAGTTTGGCCGGCGCTATCAGCACTGGTTCGACGGCGACGGGCTGATCACCGCCGTGCGCCTCGACGGCCAGGGCGGCGCGGAGGGCGCGGCGCGCTTCGTGGACACCCCGGGGCGACGCGAGGAGCGGAGGCGCGGGCGCATGCTCTATGGCTCCTTCGGCACCCCGTCTCCGCGGCCGATTCGCCAGCTCGTCTTTGGCACCCGGAAGAACCCGGCCAACACCTCTGTGTTTCGCTACGACCGGAGGCTCTTCGCCCTCTGCGAGGCCGGCAAGCCCGTGGAGATCTCCCCCGAGACCCTGGCCACCGTGGGTGAGAACGACTTCGAGGCCGTCATCCCGCAGGCCTTCTCCGCCCACCCTCACTACGTGCCCTCGCGACGGGCCCACTACAACTTCGGTGTTCGCTACGGCAAGAAGACCATGCTCGACCTCTTCGAGCTGCCGGACGCCGGCGCGCCCCGCCGCCTCGGGGAGATCGAGCTCGGGGGAGCGTCGATGATTCATGATTTCATCGTCACCGGAGATCACCTGATCTTCTTCGTCCCCCCGCTCCGCCTCGGCGTGCTCAAGGTGATGCTCGGGCTCTCGTCCTTCGACGAGGCGCTGGCCTGGGCGCCGGGCGAGGGCACGGAGGTGCTGATCGTCCCCATCGACGACCCAGGAAGGGTCAATCGCTTCACCATCGAGCCCTTCTTCAACAACCATTTTGCAAACGCCTTCACCCGGGGCGAGGAGCTCGTCGTCGATCTGGTGAGCTTCAAGGACTTCGCCGGCTTCAATGGCTGGGTGCGGGATTTCACCCGGGGTGAGGTGAAGGGCGAGCCCGGGAGCTGCTTTCGCCGGCTCGTGCTCAGCCCGGGGCGGCGAAGGCTGCTCGGCGAGACCCGGTGGGACCTCTCCTGCGAGTTCCCCGTGGCGCCGCCGGGCAGCGAAACACGACCTTACGATACGGCGCTCGTGGCCGCTCACTCCACGCCGGAGGCCGCCCAGCGTGGGATGTTCGACACCCTCTGCCGGCTCGACATCAGCTCGGGGCGCACAACGCACATCGATTTCGGCCCGGGCACCTTCCCCTCGGAGCCGGTGCACGCCGGGGATCACCTGATCTCGCTGGTCTACGACGCCACGAGCCACACGAGCTTCGCGGCGATCGTGGACGGAAGACGCTTCGAGGAGGGGGCTGTGGCGAAAATGCACTTCGACCATCATGTCCCACTCACCTTTCATGGAACCTGGGTGGGCGCCGAAAGCGCCTGATCGAGCCTCCGAACAAGGGGGTATCGCTGGACGCGGACCCCTCGATCACTTACGATCGAAGCAAGCACTGGAAAGGCCATTGCCGACGAAAAACGCCCCATGACCCAAAGCGCTGCCGATGGCTCTCCCGAAACGCCGCCTCCCCACGCCGACGGCGCGGGGGAGCTGGAAGAGCGGGGCGAGGAGGCGTCGTTTCCGGTGGTGGGCGTGGGCGCCTCGGCCGGGGGGCTCGAGGCCATCACCCAGCTGCTCCAGGCCCTGCCGGCCGACACGGGGATGGCCTTCGTCCTGGTGCAGCACCTCTCGCCTGCGCACCCGAGCGCGCTCGCGGAGATCCTCTCCCGGGCGACGACGATGGCGGTCAGCGAGGTCCACGACGAGCCCGCCGTCGAGCCCAACCACGTCTACGTGATCCCGCCCGATCGGAGCATGATCATCGCCGATGGCGTGTTGAAGCTCCTCCCGCGCGAGGGCGGGATCCACCGGCCGATCGATCAGTTCTTCCGCGCCCTCGCGGAGGATCGGCGCCACCAGGCCATCGCGATCGTCCTGTCCGGCACGGCCACGGACGGCACCCTCGGGCTCGAGGCGGTCAAGGGCGAGGGCGGGATCACCTTTGCGCAGGACGGGACGGCGCAGCACGACGGGATGCCGAGCAGCGCCGTCGCCTCCGGCTGCGTGGACTTCGTGCTTCCCCCGGACGCGATCGCCCGGGAGATCATCCGGATCAGCCGGCACCCCTACGCCGTGCCCGAGTCCGTGACCCGTACGGCGGACGATCAGCCGAGCGTCGCCCAGATCGTCGCGCTGCTCCGGCACGCGACCGGCGTCGATTTCTCCCATTACAAGTGGAACACCCTCTATCGCCGCATCACCCGGAGGATGGTCTTCCAGAAGGTGGACTCGCTCGCGGCCTATGTGTCGCTCCTCCGGCAGACCCCGGCGGAGGTGGAGGCGCTGTATCAGGACATCTTGATCAGCGTCACCAGCTTCTTTCGAGATAAAGAGTCCTTCGAGGCGCTGAAGAGCCAGGTGTTCCCCGGTCTCCTCAAGAACCGGTCACCCCATGACCCCGTGCGCATCTGGACCCCGGGCTGCTCGACCGGGCAGGAGGCCTATTCCCTGGTCATGGCCTTCACCGAGGCCGCGGAGGCGCTGGGCAGCTCGACGAGGCTCCAGCTCTTCGCCACCGATCTGAACCCGGTGAGCATCGAGAAGGCCCGCGCGGGCGCCTACGCCAAGGACATCGCCCAGGACGTCTCGCCCGAGCGGCTGCGGCGCTTCTTCGTCGAGGCGGACGGCCGCTACCGGGTCAGCAAGACGATCCGGGACGCCTGCGTCTTTTCCCGGCACAACGTGCTCACCGATCCTCCCTTCTCCCACCTCGACCTCATCAGCTGTCGCAACCTGCTCATCTACCTGGAGCCGGTGCTGCAACAGAGGGTCATACCCACCTTGCACTACGCGCTCAAGCCGAGCGGGACCCTCTGGCTGGGCAGCTCGGAGACGATCGGCGGCTATCCGAACCTCTTCGAGATCCGGGACCTCCGGCACAAGATCTATCGCAAGAAGGGCGGTGGGGGCGCCGCGCCGGGGCATTTCCCGCTGCAACCCGGGGGCATGCCCCGCTCCGCCTTCGCGCCTGCCCCGGCGCGGCACAACGAGGGCACGGACTTGCCCCGCGAGGCCGACCGCCTGCTGTCTACCCGCTTTGCCCCGCCGGGGGTCCTGGTGTCGGCCGAGCTCGAGATCTTGCAGTTCCGCGGGAAGACGGATCGATACCTGGCCCCGGCGCCGGGGAAGGCCAGCTTGGGCCTGCTGAGGATGCTGCGGGAAGGGCTGGTCGCCGCGGTTCGCGCGGCCATCTTCCGCGCTGGCAGCGAGAATGCGCCGGTGCGCGAGGAAGGCTTGCGGATTGACTCCGGCGAAGGCTCACACGATGTCGCCATCGAGGTGATCCCGATCAAGGGGAGCGGCAGCAACGAAGGCGGATATCTGATCCTGTTCGAGGACGCTCCCCCGACGGGCCCGGCGGTGAAGGCCCTGGCCGCGGAGGCGCCGCGGGAGCGTGGGAGCGCCCCTGTGCCTCAAGACCCCGACACGGCTCGGCTGGCGCGTGAGCTCCTGGCCACCCGAGAATACCTGCGCTCCCTCATCGAGCAGCAGGAGGCCGCCAACGAGGAGCTGCAATCGGCCAATGAAGAGATCCAGTCGGCCAACGAGGAGCTGCAGAGCACCAATGAAGAGCTGGAGACCTCGAAGGAGGAGATCCAGTCGAGCAACGAGGAGCTGACCACCGTCAACGACGAGCTCAACAACCGCAACACCGAGCTGTCCCGGGTCAACAACGATCTGGTGAACCTGCTGGGCAGCATCCAGACAGCCATCGTCATGCTCGGGCCGGATCTGCGCGTCCGGCGCTTCACCCCGGCCGCCGAGAAATTGCTCAACCTCATCCCCTCCGACGTGGGGCGCCCGCTCTCGGACATCAAGCTCTCCCTCGACGGTCTCCCGGACCTCACACCGCTCCTCCTCGAGGTGCTCGCCACGGTGACGACCCAGGAGCGCGAGGTGCGGGACAGGCACGGGCGCTGGTACTCGCTGCGGCTGCGCCCCTATCGAACCCTGGACAACCGCATCGACGGCGTCGTCCTGATGCTCGTCGACGTGGACGCGATGAAGCGCGCCCACGCCTTCACCGAGAGCATCGTGGCGACAACGCGAGAGCCCCTCCTCGTGCTGGACGACACGCTGCGCATCAAGGCCGCGAGCCGCGCATTCTACGAGGTGTTCGGCGCCTCGCCGGAGGAGACGCTCGGCCACCCGCTGTCCGAGCTGGGCAAGCAGAGGTGGGACATCCCCGAGCTCCGCGCGCTGCTCGAGAAGGTGCTGCTCGAGGACAGCGCCTTCAGCGACTACGAGGTGAAGCGCGAGGACGGGCTGCTCGGCGAGAGGACGATGATCCTCAACGCCCGCCGGCTCCTCCAGCCGAGCGAGGAGCGCCCGTCGATCCTGCTCGCCATCGAGGACATCACCGAGCGCAAGCGGGCGGAGTCGGCGATCAAGACCCGGAACGAGCGGCTCCATCAGCTCTGGGAGGCCGCGGGCGTGCTGCTCTCCACCGACGACGTGGGCGCGATGCTGCGCGGCTTGCTCACCAAGATCGGCCCGCCCCTCGGCGTGGACGCCTACCTCAATTACATGCTCGACGAGGGCGGGCGCTCGCTCAACCTCGTGTCGTCGAACGGCGTGCCCGCGGAGGCCTTCCCCGCGATCGAGCGGCTGGAGCTCGACGGCTCCATCTGCGGGACGGTGGCCCTGACGCGGCTCCCGGTGGCGGCGGCGCACGTCCAGCAGTCCGACGAGCCGAGCACCGCCCGGGTGAAATCGTTCGGCATCCGCGCCTACGCCTGCAACCCGCTCGTGTCCGGCAGCGAGCTGCTGGGCACGCTCTCCTTCGGCAGCCGCTCGAAGGATCACTTCGACCCCGACGAGCTCGCCTTCCTGGAGACCATCTCCCACTACGTCGCGATGGCCTACGCGCGGCTCGTGGCGCAGGAGGCGGTGCGCGCGAGCGAGGCGCGGCTGACCTTCATCCTGGCCTCGATGCCGCAGAAGATCTTCACCGCCACGCCGGACGGCGCCGTCGACTACTTCAACCCACAATGGATGAAGTTCACCGGCCTCTCGTTCGAGCAGATCAAGGGCTGGGGATGGACGCAGCTCGTCCACCCCGACGACCTGGAGGAGAACACCCGGGCCTGGCAGCGCGCGATCGCGAGCGGCGAGCCCTTCCAGATCGAGCACCGCGTCCGGCGCGCCGACGGCACCTACCGCTGGCATTTCAGCCGGGCGACGGCGATGCGGGACGAGGCGGGCCGGATCCTCATGTGGGTGGGGTCGAACACCGACGTGCAGGACATCAAGCACGCCGAGATCGCTTTGCAGGACTCGGAGCGCCGGTATCGCCGCCTCTTCGAGGCCGCCAAGGACGGGATCTTGATCCTCGATTTCGAGAGCGGAAAGGTCGTCCAGAGCAACCCCTTCATGAGCGAGCTGCTGGGTTATCCCCATGATCACTTCATCGGCAAGGAGACCTGGGAAATAGGCCTGTTCAGCGACAAGGCCGCCAGCGAGGGCGCCATGCAGGCGTTGAAGGAGAAAGGCTATCTCCGCTACGAGCACCTGCCCCTCAAGGCCCGGGACGGGCGAGAGGTCGAGGTCGAGGTCGTCGCCAACGCCTACCGGGAAGATCTCCACCGCGTCATCCAGTGCAACATCCGGGACATCACCCAGCGCAGCCACCTGGAGGCGCAGCTCAAGCAGCAGGCGAAGGAGCTGTCCGATCTGCACCGGCGCAAGGACGAGTTCCTGGCGATGCTCAGCCACGAGCTGCGCAACCCGCTCGCCCCCATCGCCAACGCCGTGAAGCTGCTCGGCCTCCCGCCGGGGAGCCAGAGCCCGATGCAGCGCCAGGCCTGCGGGATCATCGAGCGGCAGGTGGGGCAGCTCCAGCACCTCGTCGACGACTTGCTCGAGGTCTCGCGCATCACCTCCGGCCGGGTGCAGCTCCGGCGGGAGCGGGTCGCGGTGAGCGAGATCGTGGAGCGGGCGGTGGAGTCGATTCGCCCGCTGATCACGCAGCGCCGCGAGGAGCTCACCGTGTCCCTGCCGGAGGAGCCGGTGTGGCTGCACGCCGACGCGGCGCGCCTGCATCAGGTGGTGGTCAACCTCCTCACCAACGCGGCCAAATACAGCAACGAGGGCGGCCACGTGACCTTGAGCGTGAAGCAGGAGGGCGAGGTCTGCGTGCTACGCGTGAGCGACACGGGCGTGGGCATCGGCCCGGAGCTGCTCCCGCACGTCTTCGAGCTCTTCACCCAGGCTGACCGCACCCTCGATCGCTCGCAGGGCGGCCTGGGCATCGGCCTGGCGCTGGTGCAGCGCCTCACCGAGCTGCACGGCGGAAAGGTC
>Ga0075163_10011426_pt1 | contig 11574 bp, 17 predicted proteins | sample JI1023141ADNA_FD_71478 | JGI IMG/M metagenome (GOLD analysis project Ga0075163, IMG submission 71478) | Wastewater effluent complex algal communities from Wisconsin, to seasonally profile nutrient transformation and Carbon sequestration -... | ecosystem: Engineered > WWTP > Effluent > Algae... | reverse complement strand
ATTGGTGATGAAGGTCCTCCCCCAGTTTTGACAGCTGCTCAGGTGCAATCTATTTTTGGTTATAAGCCAGAATCTGATGTTTCCTTTGTTGACATTATTGACAAGGTTCGTCAATCATATGTTCCTTATCACATTATCGTAGAACAAGGGTCACATGTTCAAATGTATGGTATTGATAATGTCAAAAGAGGCTGGAATGCTGTAATGGGCGAGAATGTAATTGTTCTTAGCGACTATAAGAAGCTCTCCGAAGTTATTGTTTCTATTCTACAGGTTCAAAATGGCGCTAATGCAAAAGATGTTGTTAATAGTTGGTCTGGTGATACTAGTTTGGTTGTTAGTAAGGCCGTTACTGGTATCGTTCCTTCTACTGGCCATGGTGGCCTTGTTAGGTTTTAAATATAATGATCTACGCCGTTATTGGCGCTCAGTATGGCGACGAGGGTAAAGGTAGAGTTGTTGACTACCTAACCCAAAATACTCGTGGTAAAAGCATTGTTGTTAGATACAATGGTGGTGCACAAGCAGGTCATACTGTTAAGTTTAGTGATGGCAGATCTCATGTGTTTCACCATTTTGGTTCTGGAACAATAAGTGGTGCTGCTACTTATTGGTCGGAATATTGTATTTTTGATCCTATTGCTTTTAATAAAGAAAGAAGTTCTCTTGTTTCTGTATTTAATATTAATCCGTTATTTTTCCTTGACCCTAATGCAATGGTTATCACCCCATTTGACATTGCAATAAACAGAATGAATGCGATACTAAATAAGCATGGTTCTTGTGGTATGGGTATCAATGAATGTATTCGTAGAAATGAAGATCCGTTTTTGTCTTTACGTGCTTGTCATTTTGAAAATGATTTTGTTATTGCAACTCAAATACTTCAAAGGATTCATCTTAAATTTGTTAAGGATTATTATGCAGATAATAAACTTAAGAATGAAGAATTGTTTCCTGCTGATCTTGTATCGTTTATCAAGAGAATAATTGGACCGGACTATATACATAATTTTGTTGATCAATATATTATAGCATCTAATTATTGCAATGTTATCACTTTAGATAAGCTTAATTATTATCATAATATTATTTTTGAAGGTGCACAGGGATTGATGCTGGATGAACATTTTGGTAACTTTCCATATGTGACTCCTAGTCGTACTGGATCTATAAATATAACCAATATTTGTAGAAAATATAATCTTCGTGTAGATGAAACAATCTATGTCACAAGACCCTATATGACTAGACATGGTTTTGATAAAACTTTCAAAGCTGAATCTATAGACAAGTATTTTGACGTAGTTGATACAACCAATGTTTATAATGATTGGCAAAAACATATTGAATATACTCCATTTAATATGCATTTGTTTTATAAATTTATTCAGTATGATGCTCCGTACAATAATGCTGTTTCAACAAAATTAGCAATAACTTGTATTGATCAAATTAAAGATGTTGACAACGTTCCTTATTATAGAGATAATGTTAACATTCTTCATTTTAGAACTATGGATCATTTACTTTCTGTCCTACAACATTTGTTGTCTCTAGATGGATTTTATAAATTTTCTTCTCCATACAATTCTTAACGCGGGCGTGGTATAATGGCTGTGCCGTGGCCTTCCAAGCCTCAGATGCGAATTCGATTTTCGCCGCCCGCTCCAAATTTAGGATAAGGACAATAGCTAATAAAAAGCTATATAGTGGCTCTCCATTGTGAAATGGGTATAGAGTTTGCGCATGGCGCACTATCCTAATTCGCTGTTGTCATATAATGGCTATTATGCTGGTTTTGTAGTCCAGTCATGAGGGTTCGATTCCTTCTAACAGCACCAAATTAAACGTGTGTAATAGCACGACTCGAAGACCTGAAGTGAGTATAAATTTACAATAATATTTATGGATGGGTGCCTGGTATTATTGTAATTCTAAAACACAGGCGTGAAAAGGTTATTAAAGCGACCTAACAGAGCGGCCATAACGAAAGGATGGCAACGTATTCGTAAGCGTTAACTATTTTTGGTAGGTCTACCGTCTGGGAGAGCGGCACAGTCTTGAAAATTGTTTGATCCTTAACGGGGTTAGAGGGTTCGAATCCGTCACCTACCGCCAAATCAATTGCTGCAGTTCTTTAAATGGAATCGGATTTATATCATGCAGCTACAATATAAATCTATAAAATGGACATTGGATAGGGCACCTGATTAACGTCAGTGTGCTCTTTTTTATTATGAGCGATTTACAATTTCAATATCAGTATAAATCTGATGATCTGACTGCTGCATTACAACTACTTTTTCAAGAGTTATCTTGTCTGAGAAATTTTATATCTGTGCGAGTTAAAGACAATCCTGTTATTTCACAATGGGATGATTATCATGTTTCGTATACCAAGAATAAATATCTTGTTTGTTGTGCATATATAAATATTCTTAAATGTTTTCCCTCTATAAAAGAACAAATGGAAAAGACTGAGCAGTCTATTCTCATAATTCAAGATAAATTTGAAGGTGCATGGTAATGCCAAAATATAAATATACTCTTGCTCGTGGTGAAAGTATTGCATTGCGTCCTAGTGAAATTAATTATTCAAATGTAACATCTTTTCTTGGTGACTGGTTGCGTACTGGAACTGATTCGTATTTTACATATATCTATATTCCAGAAGGATATAGCTGGGATGGATGTTCTCCAAAGTTTAAATTGTTTGGTAAGTTTATTGGTTCTCCTGATTTTGGCAATAAGACAAAGATTGCCTCTTTAGTTCACGATGCTCTTTATCAATACGCTGGCTTGCACTCTATCCCAAAAGATAAGTGTGATTTTATTTTTCTTTCTTTAATGAAAAGAGAAAAGTTTATATTTTCCAAGTTTTATTTTTATGCTGTTAAGTATTTCGGTTTTATTTCCTGGAATAAGTATATGAATATGAATCTTGGTAAACCTATTTGAGTTATAAAACATGTCTCTACTAGACAATATCAAAGCAGATCAATTGACTGCTAGAAAGGCCAAGGAGGCCACTAAAGCTTCTCTCCTTACCACATTGATGGGCGACATTCAAAACGCTCTTAAAGGCTCTTTTAAGGGCACTGAAGATGAAGTTGTACTATCTACTGTCAAGAAGTATCTTGACGCAAATAAAGAATTTCAAGGCAAAGATCCTGATTCTGTAACTTTAGCTATGCTGCAATTGGAGCAAGCTGTTCTTGAATCCTATATGCCACTTCAGCTTTCTAAGCAAGAAATCCTAACTATTATTAAAGATCAAAACTTGGTTGATTTGCCTTCTATCATGAAGCATTTCAAATCAAACTATCTTGGTAGATATGATGGCAAAACCCTATCTGATCTTGCAAGGGCTTCTATAAATGGCTAATCGTATTCAGGCTGTAAATATTGAATTTGTATATAATGGATATATTGCTTCTATAGTGTTTACTTCTGAAAAGGGTGTTTTGCCTTCTAGAAGAATGATTGCTAGATCTATGGAAGAAATGATTGACGTTATCAATGCTGCACAACAAGAAGTTGATGAGCTTAATGCTGCACGACTTAATACAGTTACCGAATAAGGTATATTGCAATGACAAATCCTATTAAAATAGTGATGCTTCTTGATTCTTCTGGGTCAATGGGTGTTTTAAAAAATGAAACAATACAGGCTTTTAATAGCTTTATTGCTTCTCAAAAAGAATTAGACGGCGAAGCTATTTTCTCTCTGTATAACTTTGGGTCAGCTGTTAACTCTGCTGAAGCTATTGATATAAAGAAAGTTCAAGATCTTAATGCTTTTAGCTATAGACCTTCTGGCGGAACGGCACTTTATGATGCAATTGGTAAAGCTATTAGCGTAGAAGTTAAGGCTGGCACTTCTGGTGTTCTTGCAATTCTTACAGATGGTGAAGAAAATGCATCTAGATTGTTTAAGAAAGATCAGATAGCTACAATGATTAAAGATACTCAGGAAGTTAATGGGTGGCAAGTTATTTTCCTTGGCGCTAATATTACTAACTTTACTGAATTTACTGCTTCTATTAATATTCTTCCAGCTAATGCTGTTGGTTTTGAATATACCAGTAAAGGACTACATGGTGCTCTTAATAGCATCAGTGCTAGTACAACTGCATATAGAGCAAGTCATTAATACATAGGATATGTAATGCCAGTTTCTAAAGAAGTTTCTAATCTGTTGAATCTTTTAATTAAGAAGATGACAGATCCTGATACAAAATATTCAATTCCTCATTCATATAAGACTTTTAATGGAACTTGTATTCCGTTTATAGGGCCTTATTGGAAGAATGTAGATTTTTCATCTGATCATTGTCATGTTGCTCGTATTAAGCCATTGAATAAAAATATATCAAAAATATATGTCGGCTTTAATCAGCATCCTCAATTTGAAGATTACCCATATTTTACTTTGCACGGAAAAGAATGGGATATTATTATTGGTGCTCTCGTTGGTTTGTACAAAGAAGTAAATTCAGAAAGACCTTCTGTTGAAAGCGTGGATCTTTGGTTGTCAAAGATACATGATAATTTGTATGAATTTTCTCAAACTTTTGAAATTATAGAGAATTAAAGTGATTCTGAAATGTAACTGTAAGCATGATTACCAAGATAAGACTCATGGTAAGAATATGCGTGTTCATAGCAATGCCAATAAAGGGTATCGCTGTACTGTTTGTAATGCAATGACTCCATATCCATCTGATATGAAAAAGAAATAAGGTGAGTAATAATGGTTGCGCTCAACAAGAAGGCTTCTCCGGTTGTTATGCCAATTTCTAAAGGTTTGTCCGGAAATGGCAATGTTCAATATGTAAAGAATTCCAAAACAATGCTTTTGGAAATTGCAACTTCTGTTTTGTATGGTAAGGATCAGTTTTATAATACTGCTGATCAGTTGTATCAAAATATGAAGAGTGCTGTAAATAGTCTTGTTCTTGCAAATGAATTTGATTATATTGCAAACGTTTGCTTGTTTGCTAGAAAGGTTATGGATATGCGTACATATCCTATTGCGATTGTTGTTGAATTTGCTAATGCATTAGCTGTGCATAAGAAATCATATGCAAATATGCGTAATCTTGTTAAGGATGTTATCTCTAGAGGTGATGAACTTACTGAGCTTTATGGCTACTCGCTAACTATTTTTGGTAATAAAAAATGCGTACCAATGGCCATTAAAAAAGGCGTTGCAGATGCATTTAATAAGTTTGATGCTTATCAATTTGCTAAGTATAACGGTGGTTCAAAGTCACTTACGATCAAAGACTTGATGAGAATTGTACACCCCGTTCCAGTTGATACTGTTCATAACGAAATCTTCTCCAAAATTATGACGGATACTCTTGAGTCTCCATATACATGGGAAGTAGAATTTTCAAAGAATGGTCAACTTCCTCTTTCTCAGCAAAAGAAAAAGTCTGTTATTTGGGATGAACTTATTAATAGTGGCAAGCTAGGCTATATGGCTATGCTTCGTAATCTTAGAAACATTGAACAAGAATGCTCCAGTCAAACTATTGTAAATGTTGCTAAGTTTATTTCAGATCCAGAAAAGATTAAAAGATCTAAGCAGTTGCCAATGGCATTTATTACTGCTAAGGAAAATGTATCTACGCTGGTATTCAAGCAAGCTCTTGATGAAGCAATTGAACTTTCGTTTTCTAATGTTCCTAACCTTGGAAACAGAATCTGTATAGTTATTGATAATTCTGGATCAATGCATGGTAAGGCTATTGACACAGCAGTATTGTTTGCAGCCGCTATTAATGCAGCACATTCAGCATCTACCGTAGAAATTGTTTCCTTTGGCAGCACAGCTGGTTTCATAAGTAATCCAACTTCTCTTACTAATATGGCTAAGATGAAGCATGCTATTAATTTAGCTGGACATGGCGGTGGAACCAACTTTAATTCAGTTACTCAACTTATTGGCAATAGACAGTATGACGCTATGTTTATATTGTCGGATGGAGATGTTAGTAAGACAGATCTATCTAAGGCAGATAAACTTGGTGGTAAGGGCATAAAGGTTATCTTTAACTTTAATGCTAGTCCAACAACTCCTTTTAGGGAAGGTAATTCCTTCTTTATTTGTGGTTTAAGTGGTAAAATATTCTCTTTCTTGAAATATGTTAACGAAGTTGGAAGTATCTCAGAACTGCTTAGCTGTGGTTATGGAAATTTCCCAGTTAATTAAATAAACAAAATAAACGTACTTAATTGTACAATTTCTTTGTTTGTCTTGCGTTCCAATGGGGCGCAATTCTAATTATTCGGGTTAGAGAATAGTCATCCTGCGTTATTCTTCTATAGCGCTTCAGATGAATCTTTGTAGATAGGCAATTAATTTGTCTTTTTATTTGTAGGATCTCCAATATGACCGTTTCGACGTTAAAAGTCGATTCACGAGAATCAAAACACAGGTTTAATTCACCGGTGCCACGGCACCTACAAATTAAACCACAGTTTTGAAACCCGGAACCAGATCATATTGGAGAGATGTCAGATCCAGGTCCTGGCACTGCAGCTCCAGTAGCTCCAGGTGCCTGGCGGGCCCAGATCTGCATCACGAGAAGACTGGGAATTTTGAGAATTCATGTCTCCTCTTAACGATATAATTAATTATACTAATATAATTAAATACATCGAGGGTTAAACGTATAGCAATAACTGATTATTGTTGTAAAAGTGCATAACAAGGGACGCCTTGTAAAGTATAATATTCAACCACATCATAGGCCATGATGTGAAATAATTAAGTAAATAAGCCTGTATAATTGATCAATCTTCCAAATAAACAAAGCCCTTTGCTGGGTAGAGGTTTTACTGGTCGATTTTAATTAAACTAACTCACTATTCGTTTCGGACCCTATCTTTATGAAAAATTTTACTAATTATCGGCATATAATGCTCGATATGGAAACATTAAGCATTGCTGATAATCCAGTAATATTATCTATATCTGCCATTGCTTTTGATATAGATACAGCTAACAATTTAAATGATTTTAAAAAACCCTTAATTGGGCAAATAAGAGATGATGATGACATCTCGTTCCATTGTGCGCTGGATATAAACGACCAAATTAAAAAGGGTTTAGATTTTGACAGTGGCACTCTATTGTGGCATTTGGAACGTAATAATAAATTCTTTATGGAATGTATAAATCCTAAAGATGCTAGTATTGCGAAAATAACCCCTGAATCGGCTCTAGAAAGTTTTAATAGCTACATACATGATGTAAGTGCTAATGATAGATTTTATAGAAAACCAATTGTGTGGGCATGCGGGGCGGTAAATGATCATAGATGGCTTGATAATTTATTCCTCGCATACAAAAAAACTAACAGTTTAGAGTTTAGGCAAAAAATGTGTTATCGCACAATAAGAGAAGCCTATGATACTGTTGGGGGTCTTCAACTACCCAACAATCATGATTCATTTGATGATTGTGTAAATCAAATATTAACCCTACAAAGTATTTATAAAAATGCAATTGACCCCAACTGAATATTTAGAATTAATTGAAAATCTACACTATGTAAAAAGTGCAGGTTTTAAAATTATGGTTGTAAATGGACATTTTTCCGTTTGGAAATTGTATCCTAATAATAGAAAAGTTATGCTATCTACTGGCTATTCTGCTATTGAAGAATGCTTTGCTTTTGTAGATGGTGCTCATACTAAATGAGAGAATACTTAAGACTTATTAATAGAGTTTTGGCTTACGGTGAAGCCCGTGGTGACAGAACTGGAACAGGAACTGTAAGTTTATTTGGTGAGAAAATAGCTCACAATTTACTTGATGGTTTTCCAATGGTTACTTCTAAAACTACCTATTATAAATTTTCCATAAAAGAGATTTTGTGGATGCTTACTGGTTCATCTAATAATAATGATCTTAATAAAGAAGGTGTTACTATTTGGGATGAATGGTGTTTAGCAGATGGCGATCTTGGACCAATTTATGGTAAACAATGGAGACATTGGCCTACTGAAGATGGCGAAATAGATCAGATAGCTATTCTTGTTGATGGATTAAAGAATAATCCAAATAGCAGAAGACATATTATTAGTGCATGGAACTGGTCATATATACCTAATGAAAAATTATCTCCACATGATAATGTTGCTCAAGGTAAAATGAGTTTAGCTCCTTGTCATATGATGGCGCAATTTTATGTATCGTCGGTTACTACTGATGACAAGATAAGATGGAGCGCGTATCAAAAGGCTATTGGCCTAGATGGTGGTATTGAAAATGCCCCTGATAAAAAATTAAGTTGTCAACTTTATTGCAGATCACAAGATCTGTGTCTTGGTACTCCTTTTAATATGGTTGGTTACGCTGCTCTTACAATGATGCTTGCTGATCAATGCGGATATATGCCTGGCATGTATCATCATATTATTGGAGATGCTCATGTTTATAATAACCACATAGATGGTGCTAAATTGATGATGCGAAGAGATCCTTTGCCTCTTCCTTTTTTGAAAATAAACAAAAATGTTGAATCTATTTTTGACTATAAAATAGATGACTTTGAAGTTGTTGGATATAAATCTCATCCTCCAATTTCTTTTGATGTTTCAGTCTAATTATTCTTTTTAAATTTGTCCTATTTAGGAAATAAATATCTTATGAAAAAAGTAGCTTTAATTACTTTTGGTATAGCAGATGGATACTGCCATAAAGATTCTCCAAGGCTTATTAATAATGGTCCAGAACTGTATGCTAAGATTTTAGACATACTAAAGAATTCTGGTGCTAGCTTGGGCGCATATGTGTCTGTTAATAATCCTGCAGATACTAATAATATTGTTAATGTGGAAAAAATTATTCCAGCTACAAAAATTATCAATGTTAAGCTTTGTACTGATCAGTTTATACATGTCAATAACGAAATGACTATCAAAGATTATTCTGGCGATAATATGCTGTTTGATGGAAATCAAATAGACTTTATTTTGCGTCCACAAGATTATGATATTCATATCTGTGGTATTGATATTAATGGTGTCTTCATCAATGCTATTAATTCACTTGTTAAACTTGGGTATAGCGTAACTGTTTACAGTGACACTATTAAGCCTTTCAGCAAAAAAACTATTCTACATATTAAGAATAGTGACGTTAAGTTTGTTAGCGCAAAAAGTGTTTGCCTAAAATAAGCTTAATTTATGGATAAAAAGATGGATCCTATAATTACTATTATTGTTGCATGTGACACGAATTTTGCTATTGGAAAAGATAATCAATTGCCTTGGAAACTGCCAAGCGAACTTAAGCATTTTAGACAATATACATTAAATAAACCTGTTGTGTGTGGCAAAAATACCTTTATATCCCTACCGTTTCTTCTTCAGCATAGACCTATGTTTGTCTTTTCTTCTCAGGAAAGTACATTGGTTTGTATGCAGGAAAAAATGGATGCTTTTAAAGAAAAATATGGTAGTGGTAATATACCATTTTTAGCAATGGTTTCTGATGTTAAGGAATTTTTAGATAGCTTTAAGGAACTTTATCCTAACGAAAAAGAAATATGTATTATTGGTGGAAAGCAAATTTATGATTTGTTTTATCCTTATGCAGATAAGGTTATTTTAACTATTGTTAATACAGTGGTTGAAGGCGCTGATACATTTTTCGATATGCCAGATAAAAATTATTGGAAACGTGAGCATACTCATGTGTCTAATTATAAAACAGATTTAGATGAACACAGCTATTCTATTTATGAGCTGCGTAAAAAGAAATCTGCACAAATAATTTCTCTAAGGACTGGCAAGCCTTTATCAAAATTTGAAATTATTAAATTGCGTATAGACAGTAAAAACCAGAAGGTAATTTAAATATGACAATGCCCATAGCTAATGGCTCTGTTGTAAAGATTTGGAATGGTTCTCGTGGTCACGACTATGTCGTTGTTGCCGTTAATAGAACTTCCAAGCAAATCGGTCTCATTAAACACACTTGCATTAATCAAGATGGAAATATTCGCTCAAACACTGTACAAGTGCATAAGTGGATTTCCTATGAAGAATTTGGTGTGCAAAAAATTGTTCCACGCATCACAAGAGTTGTGGGAACAAGAGAAGTTAATAATGCTATCCTTTCACAATTCTTAGCAGATTGTGGACATACAGGTGTTATTGCAGCTCGTGTAACTCATAATATCGTAGCAAATCCTGACGGCGCAACTGATGCTCGTCAAGCTTTTGCATTGTAAAACAAAAGGGCAAAAATGACTCAGAATATTTCTGTGCAATATTTTCCGCCTAAACAAGGTGCTCGGGAAACCGATCTTGGTGGTGGATACGTTACAAGTGGTATCTTAAAAACTTCTTTCAGAGTTATCAGAACAGATAAGAATGAAAATGGGTTTTTTATTTCTCTTCCTAGCAAGCAGGAAGCTAATGGGGAATGGAAAGAGATAGTATCATTTGTTAATAAAGATGCAAATGACGTAATGGTCAAAATGATCAAGGATAAGATCAATGGAGACGACCAAAATGCCTCTCCTAATCCCTCTCAAGCATCTGGTGCTCCTGGGAATTCAGCCAGACGTATGCCTCCGAAAACACCAGGAAGCGGTGTTCCAGGAGCTGCTCCCTGGTAAAACAGTGGGTCGCAAATGACGGATAAAAATATTATGCCAAGTCAATTTTCCATATTCAAAGGGAAATCTGCCTTGCGCATGCAACTTCAAAAGCCGGAAGCTATTGAAGATAAATTTAAAATTGGATGCATTATTTTGCAAATGGCACCTTTCAAGGAAGAAAGAAATGGTGTTAGGATTTTTGCTTGGGAAGAGCTAAAGGTAACCGTAAAGCTTGGTGTTAATGATTTGACACAATTGATTTATGCTATAGATGCAGGTGGAGAAGCTAAGTTGTTTCATCAATTTAATGATACTACTAAGTCTATTGAGCTTAAATTAAACGGCGACAAAGGATGGTTTTTGTCGGTTGCACAATCAGCCAAAGATGGCGCAAAACAAAATATAAGCATTCCAATTTCAAGAGAAGAAGGGTATGCACTTGGCATTATGCTAAGAGCTGCGATTCCTCTTATACATAATTGGTTTTAATGAAGGTAATTTTAATGACTAGTTCATTGGATAAACTAAACGCACTTAGCGCTCTTGCTGGTCTTTCTAGAAAGGCTGTTGCAGAACGCGAAGCTGCACCAAAGACCCCTGTAAATAATGCACAAAATCCAACTACAGTAGCCAATTTGGCTCTTGCTGCTCTTGCAGCTCTTGTTGGTAATGTGGCTGCAGGACAAATCAATACAGCACCGGTTCAAGACAATGTTGATCTTTTCGACATCGAAGATCTTGAATCACTAGAAATTGTTGTTGTTATCAACGGCAAATCTAATGTTGTTTTTTCAATTTAATAAGTAAACAAAGAAGGTAATTTTTAAATGGCAAATTCTACTCGTGTTATCTATGGCACAGAAATCGACACCACTGTTGACGGATCTCTAACTCCTGAAGTAATTCTAAGCACTCTACGTGGCACCTATAAGGAGCTTGCAGATGC
>Ga0075163_10011425_pt1 | contig 11574 bp, 11 predicted proteins | sample JI1023141ADNA_FD_71478 | JGI IMG/M metagenome (GOLD analysis project Ga0075163, IMG submission 71478) | Wastewater effluent complex algal communities from Wisconsin, to seasonally profile nutrient transformation and Carbon sequestration -... | ecosystem: Engineered > WWTP > Effluent > Algae... | reverse complement strand
AAATAAAAAAAGTTAATTATTACTAAATTAGTAAATAAAAAAAGTTAATTATTACTAAATTAGTAGTAAACTTATTACTAATTTAGTAATAAAAAATAATTAAAAAAAGTTAATTACAATAAAAAGTTTACTACTAATTTAGTAATAAAAAAAGTTTATTATTACTAATTTAATTAATGATTATTAAGGAGTGGTTTTTAGGACATTTCTGATATATTTAATATTTAATAATAATTATTATTAAATATATATTATAAGTATATTTTATAGTAGGTAGCCATTGTTAAATGCAAACTACGCAATGGGGACCAGAGGGTTGGATTTTATTTCATGTAATACCATTTTATTATAATAAAGCACAAAAAGAGGTATTTAGATGTTTCTATGTTAATTTAAAGGATATTTTGCCATGTATTTATTGTAGACAATCATATAAGGCTTTCTTAGAGGAGATACCTATAGAAGATTCTATGGATAATTTTTTGACTCTTTTAGAGTGGACTTATAAAATGCATAATCTTGTTAACAAGAAATTAAGGGATCAAGGATATCTTAAAACACCAGATCCTAGTTTCGAAGAAGTTTTAGATAGATTCAAAGCATTTTGCGTAAAGCCAGATGAAAAATATAACAGATGGCACATGGATCCTAATAAGTGGTTAGGTCCGACCCTTAATTTTCTGGCAACGATCGTTTTTAATTATGATGAAAATGATATTGAAAAGGTTGAAGGATATCGTATTTTATTTGAATCTTTACCTTTCCTGATACATGGTCCAGAAACTAAAATTTTAAAAAAATTAATCGAAAAATACCCAATAAATAATGCATTATTATCCCAAAAAAATATGATTAAATGGTATTTTGAAATTGTTCAAGAATTAGTAAAAGGATTAGGAAAAGATCCAAAGAAAATAAAGGATCTAAATAGTTTAAATATCGATACAGCATTCAAAAGCTTTAAAAAATATAATGAAAAGTTTGAATCTAGAAGAGCAAAGTGCAAGCAAAAAAGTTGCAGAGTATTAACAACTACAGCTAAAAAATAAAAATTCTAGATCTTTAAAAAGACTAATAAATTGATATAATATAAATGCATATTATATAAATGCAGCAATATGTTATTTTCATTCTTTAAAGAATCACAAAAAATATCATTTGAAGAATTTAAAAAGCATTGTACGGCTGAATCATTATGGGTATCAATCGGTAATACAGTTTATGATATTACAGGCTATGTAAATGAGCATCCTGGTGGGAAAAATTGTTTACTAAAATATGCTGGAACAGATGTTACGTATCATCTTAAATTTCATTCAAAACTTATGAAACAAATACTCAGAAAATATAGGATCGGAAGACTCCATTTTTAAACATTCTCTGAATATAACTCTTCATCATTATAATCATAAATATTATGACTATCTTGTACCTCAGATGGCGGAAATTCTGAATCTAATGAAAGTAACTCTTCTGCATAATCTCTTGGAGAATTTACTTTAACTCTATTCTTTCTATTATTCTTTGTAAACAAAGGCTCACTCAAATTTTCAGACACACCCTGACGTTTTGTTCTCAATACATTATTATTTACACGATTACTTTTACCATTTGTGCGGCGCAAACTCTCTAATTCTTTTATACTAATTGAATCAACATGGTTTTCATCATTTTCAACATGTCTTTCATCATTTTCATCACTCTTTTCCCTTAATCTTTGATTCTCTAATCTTTCTCTCTGTTTCTGCTCTCTTTGTTCTTGTTCTCTCTGCTCCTGTTCTCTCTGCTCTTGCTCTCTTTGTTCCTGTTCTCTCTGCTCCTGTTCTCTCTGTTCTTTCTCTCTCTGTTCCTGTTCTCTCTGTTCCTGTTCTCTCAGTTCCTGCTCTCTCTGTTCCTGCTCTCTCTGTTCCTGTTCTCTCTGTTCCTGTTCTCTCTGTTCCTGCTCTCTCTGTTCCTGTTCTCTCTGTTCCTGCTCTCTCTGTTCCTGTTCTCTCTGTTCCTGTTCTCTCAGTTCCTGCTCTCTCTGTTCCTGCTCTCTCTGTTCCTGTTCTCTCTGTTCCTGCTCTCTCTGTTCCTGTTCTCTCAGTTCCTGTTCTCTCTTCTCCTTCTCTCTTTCTCTTTCCTGAATCTCATTCAACTCTCTTTCTCTCAGCTCTCTAAGTCTTTCTTTTTCTTCTCTCTCTATTCTTTTTAATGCATTCTTCTTTTTAAGAGTTTCTAATTTACTTTTTAAACTATGTTTTGAGGAATTTGACTCTTTATCCTTATCCTTATCTTTATCGTTATCGTTACCTTTATCATTTTGTTTATTGCTATTTACACTTTGTAGTTCTTCGAATGTCTTAATGTTTCTGTGATTATCTTCTGATCTTAATCTCTGTTTAACTGGCTTTTCAGATGGAAAGATTAGTGATTCATTATTATCTGTATCAACAACGCTTAGTGCACAATTCTCTAATTTTAATTTACATTCCTCACTATCGTCCATTAGTTCTGGATAGAAATTATTCATTAACAAATGAAAAAACTCTCCATAAGCTTTTTTATCATTGACTAAATGATTTTCAACATATCTTTCAATTGCTGCATCCATCGAGGATTGTGTGTTTAATGCACCAAGACTACCATAATAATTAAAATATGCATCGAATAATTCTTTATCATCTACACTGCTTAATGCAGGTAAACAATATGAGTGCAAACATTTTTCAACATCTTCGAAAGGAAGGTTTGGATCAAAGTCAGGAATATATCTTAATAAGACAAGACCAAAAACTGCATTCTTTAATCTATCAACGGAAATTGGTTGGTTCTGTGTAGAAGCTGTATTTCCCATTTATCTATAATTATGTTAGAATCTTAAAAGCTGATTTAAACGAATTAATTATTATCTTAACCTTGATTTATTTAATAATATACCAGTCTCACCAAATTCTTTAATCTTTTCAAGAGATTTATGATGCAATTCATTCATATTCTCCATTAAAAATCTCTTATTTTCAGCCATTATTTCTTTAGTCTCTTTAAGCATTTGCTCTAATTGCTCTTCTTTTGCGAATAAGCGTGAAAAAGTTTGCGTATACAATTCTCTATTCTCCCGCAACACTCTCTTTGTTTCATCAAGTGCCCTACATATTTCAATCTCTCTATTAGCAACTATATCTAAACTAGATGTATATTTGTCTCTATTCTCCCATAGCAGTGATTCAATATTATGCAATCTTTTTCCTAGACTATCAATCTTATCTTTAAAATCGTCTTTGAAAGGAGATACGCCTGTTAAAGTTGAAGTTGAAACCGAAGCTGAATTTGAAGAGGCAGAATCATAATCTAATATTATTAAATTGTTATTTGAATTATTTTTTTCCATTTATATTTAAATACTTTTGCAAAGCTATTTTATCCAATGAATAATATTATAGCTAATATATATCATTACTTAGTTTTATTTTCTTTATCTTATCTCTTTTTTTAAGAATAAAAAGGATCATCTATAAAAATTAAATTGATACAATTCACAAATAAATTTAAATCGTTAATAAAATGGAAAAGCTAATAGTGCAGGATAAAGTTTTTTCACATGAAAAAATTAAGTTTTCCCATAAAAAACCAATTAAAATCTCTTATAACAATATTATAAGTCCTATTTTCACAATAAAAGCTGGATTATATAGCATTTCAACTAATAAATCATATGTGTCATTAACCTTAAATAATCTTGATTCAAATGTAAAACTTTTTTTATCTAGTTTAGATCAGAAAATACCAGACATAGCATATGAAAACAGAAAAGAATGGTTTGCGTCCGATTTACACGATGCAGATTATGAATCTTTCATCGAAAATTATCGGAAAAACATCTCTGATTATGGATTCTCTATATATCTCGGTCCCATCGAAAAAAGTACTGATCTACCAGTCAGTTGCTTTATTAATGATGGTATTAATAAGACAAAAAAACTAAATAACTCTTTCCAAGAATTGGCTTGGGGCAACCATAATGGATATATCATAATCTTAGCACAAATATCCAATTTATGGATTAAAGAAGAAAGTTATGGTCTTTCATGGAAGGTATTACAAATTTTATATCGCAAAAAACCATGTTTACCTAATGGTTGTCAAGTTTTTAACTATAATGATGAACATTTAACAGAAAAAATATCTAATCATACCTGGATTATTCCATCAGACAATATTAACGATAATGACAGCATTAAAAGTGATTTATCCAGTAATAATAGTATCACAAATGATAATGACATTGATAATGACAATAATAATGATAATGATAATGATAATGATAATGATAATGATGATAACAACAATACAAAAAATAATGGTGATATTAATTGTAGAAAAAATAGTGATGACAACAATACAAATATAACAGGTATTATCGGTTATAATCCATTATTAGAGACTGATGATTAGGTCTTATAGATCGATAATTTAAAAAAATTGAGAGAATAATTTGATATTAATTCTCTAATTATTAACTTTTAGATACAATAATTCCTTCAAAAATATTGAGAGATTGACCATGGATGCATTAAAATATAAGGATTTAATAGACAATGAAGCACCTCTTAAGGTAAAAAAAGATTATCATTTATATTTAAATAAGGATAATGTGTTATATGCATGTACCTTGAATCAGACCGATCTTATTCAAAACAGCAATAAATTTCATGTAATGCAGCTCTTAAAACATAATAAGTTAGATACTTATTGTCTTTTTAGTCGTGGTGGCCGTGTAGGCTATCAAGGACAATGGAATTGTGAACTCTTTATAAAATTAGAGGATGCATTAGCCGATTGGGAGGCGAAGTTTTATGAAAAGACTGGAGATTTTTGGTCTAATCGTGACTCTCTCACACCGCAGAATGGTAAATATGATTATATTGCAATGAAGTATCTAGATGATGCATTAAAAGACAAAGATAATGATTCAGTGGTAACTGAAAGGATGATAGAACCCAGATCATTAATGGATAGTGATACAGAAAGTTTAATGAAGTTAATCTGGGATCCAGAAGTATTTAAGAATGCAATGGATGAAGCAAAGATTGATAGTAAACGTATGCCTCTAGGCAAGATTTCGAAAAAGCAGATAGATAAAGCAACGGAAATCTTAAATAATATTCAGGAATATTTAGATGAAATAAACAAAGTCAATGGCTCGAATCTTTTGAATAAAGACCAAGAAAAAGAGATTAAAAGATTTTCTTCACAATTCTACACAATCATTCCATATGCTTGTGGTATGGCAGTTCCTCCAGCAATTAAAGATTCAGACGCATTAAAAGAGAAAGTCGAACAACTAAAGCTTTTAGAAGAACTCTTAGTAGTTCAAGAAAAGATGGGAACCGGAAATTTAGATCTTGAACATAAATATATGACATTAAATTGTAATATAAAAGCAGTTCATGATACATCATTAATCAATTTAATATCAGAATATGTTGCTTCCACATCTGGATCAACTCATAGTTTCAAGATTAAGATCAATAAGATCTATGAGATAGACAGAAAAGGTGAGACTGAAAGATTCGAACCTTTTAAGACTATGCATAACCGTCAATTACTATTCCACGGCTCACGTCTCGCTAATTTTGTTAGCATTCTTTCAAATGGTTTACGTATTAATCCAGCACCAACAGTCGTTAGAACTGGAGCTATGTTTGGATCAGCTGCAGTATATTTTGCAAATGCATCCACGAAATCTGCTGGATATACAGGTTCACGCAAAAATTGCCTTATGTTATTAGCAGAAGTTGCTCTAGGTAATACTTATAATTTAGTTAATGCACAATTTATTACTACTTTATCGAACGGATTACACAGCACGTGGGGTCAGGGACAATACACACCAGATGTAACCCAGAGAAAGATGTTAGGTGATGTTATCGTACCAGTAGGACCATTAGTAAAGAGTAATGTTCCAAATGCACATTTAAATTATGATGAATTTATCGTCTATAACCATGACCAGATAAAGCTAAAATATCTTCTCTGGGTCGATCTTAACTAATAAGGGCTAAATCTTACAGCTTTAGCTTCGCTAAGTCGTAGCAGAGGGCCCTGCGGGTTGCCCTTCTGGACTACCGCCCTTATGAAACTAAAGAGACCCCGTTGCACTAAACGATAGGCCGGGCGCGAGTCCGGTTTGTTTTTTTGGTTTGTTTTTTGGTTTGTTTGTTCGCTTTTCGCATTTCATTGGTCTTTTTAATGCTAAAGTTAATTAATTATTATAACTTTGTCATTATTTTATTATTTTACTATATAAATATATACGATATGGCTAATATAGTCCCTCTTACAAAGATTGCTCTAACTGTTCATACTCTTTGTGAAGATTTAGCTAGCTCTCTATATAAGGATCAGTTATATGAGTTAGCAGATAATCTAGGTTTAAAGATTCCAAAGAAAGCTACAAAAAAAGAGATATGTCATATTATTAGTGAATTCTTAGTCTTATATAATAAAAAGGCTTTAAGTGATAGGTATAGGTCGAAGATAGATCTATCTGATTCATTAAGGAATAATATAGATAGATATCTTACCTTCTATAATGTAGCAGAATCACCTAAGTCTTGGTATGATTTATTCTATAGTGTTGATACAGTCTTAATCGATCTATATAATGATGAGTTGCAAGAGATTCTCAGCAAACCTTTTAATGATGATGACTCATTAGATTCAGAAGATACTGAAGAGTGGAAAGATCGTGTTGATTGGAATGCAGTCCACGAAAATCTAGCAAGATTTACAGACAAAGAAGTTAAAGAAGCTATTGAAGAATCAACTAAAGAAGTAGATGATAATGAAATTCCTATATTTACAGATGCCGATCGTGAAGAAATATTCAATTTACACAAAGCATTAATGAAGGATGAAAATAAAAACGAATTACTCAAACCAATTAAATCTTATATGTTAAGACCATTTAACTTGAATTATTAATTCATTTTCTCTAATTTTAAACCAAGTTTACCTGCAATCCAGTATGCATAATTTTAATATTCTTCATATTCGTCATAGGCTTTTTATGGTAGAGTTTTTCCTCCCAGGGGTTGTCAGAGAGCCTCTTTAGTTTGACAAGCCCCTAGTCTATCGACCGCAAGGGAGTCAAACTGAAGAGACTAAAGAGACCTTTAGGGGTTTTTTGTCAAAAAAAGGTTGCTAATCGTCAACATATATTCTGCCACCATTCTTGATAATTTGGTTAGGACTTAGCTCTTCTTCCTCTTCTTCCTCATCCTCTTCTTCATCTTCCTCATCTTCCTCGTCTTCTTCATCTTGGACCATTGTATCATCATCTTGTCCATCTTCATTATCAGCATTGTTATATGTTTCTTGTTCATTTATTAAATCATTATCTGAGATAGAGACCGATCCACCAGTAAACATCCCTCTATTTTTGTCTTTATCATTTTCATCATCTCTAACATTATTTTTATCTACTTTTAATGATTCTATAATTTCGTCATAATATGGGTTGTTCTGTGGTTTATTTTTGTTATTGCGTGGTATAAGACTATCATCACTCTTCTTCTCTTTTGGTTTATTTTTAGTAGCTAATTCGATAATCTTCCTTTCATGCTCGAGTTTTTCTAGTACTTTATCGCTTTCAATCTTGTTTGATAAAAGGGTAATATATCTATGTATCTTCCATAGAGTCTTATTGTCTAAGTCATTAAGGTCGAAGAATGTTTTACTGTTAGTACTAGTATGAACCTTTTTTGAATTGTGTTTATGCACGATCTTAAAGATATTAATATGATCTATTGCTGACAGAGAATTTATTCTCTCCCTTAAATCATATTTTAGTTTACCTGTCATTATCTCATCATTGACAGTTTCCTCTGCCTCTTTTATAATAACATCATCCATTATATTAATTAATATTTAATTATTATTTAATATATAATAAAATAAATGCATTTATTCAATTTTTCTTTTCCTATTCGGACCTATTCGGACCTATTCGGACCTATTCAAAATTAACTGTAACATTGACTTGTGTACTTGTGTTAGAGGCATGTGTTACCTTAAAAATTTGTGCTCCCTTATTCCATGCATACCAAGACATAGGTCTAAGATCATCACAATGGCTTGCTGGGCTTTCTTTAGGCTCTCTTCCAATTGCATTAATAACGAGATTTCCATTACGATTGTTAGCACTGGCAACAATATTTACACGGCAAACTGCGGAACCAGTTTCTTTAACGGGTGTTACGGTAACTTTCCAGATGTAAGGAAGTGATGCAACAATATTTTTTAATCCATCTGGTAGAACACTATCATATTGGTCTTTTAAGATTTTAACTTTTTCTACGACTGGTGGTAAAAGCTTAATCGTCGAGCTCATAATTAATTATATGTTATATAACTATTCAATATTTAATTTATTTCTTATATATAAAATATTAAATAATAAATAAACCATATTTATTATTATTATTATTTATTATTATTATTATTATTATTATTATTATTATAATAGTTGAAAAATTGATATTAAATTAAGTTTATTTTATTTGATTTAAATTAAGGATAGATAATAGGATGGTCTCAAATCATGTATACATACCAACTAATTATAAGACCCTTGTTAGTCTACTACCACATGAAATTCAGAAAGGTAAGATCGATACTTTTCTCTTACAGAGATTAAAGGATAAATATGAAGGTCGAACAATTAAGGATGGTCAAGTTATGGGTTATATTCGACCTGGTAGTCTGAAGCTCGTTGATAAGACTCGTGCTTTTATGACCGGTAGTCATTTTACAGGAACACTAACCTATAAAGTTGTTATAAGGTTCGATCTATACACACCAATATTAAATAAGGAGATTATGGCAAGAGTCGTAAAAATGACGCCGATTGGTTTTACTGCAGAAGCGAGTCCATTACGTATAATAGTTGCAAAGACATCAACATTCGAGCAACCAAATGAGTTATTTGCAAATATTGAACCAGATCTACAAATACCAATAGAAATATTGCATTATAATTTGAAAGGGGATTACATATTTGCAGTTGGAAGGTTACGACCATTCCAGGAAAATTATTCTAAGAGTTATGAATTTCATATTGATGCATTGAAATTGGATTCAGAAAATGTGTTCAGTGTATTCAGACCAGAGTTCGTATATGATTCTAGAGTACCAAAACAAGATCCAGCATATGGAAATCCAGCAGAATTGAATGCAGCAAAAGATAAGTTGTCAGATCCAGATGATCCATCTAAGGTTAATTATTGGAAATATTATATGAAACAATTCTTGAATGATTATGAAATTATTGGTAACAATCATTATTATCCAAATGATCAAATCTTTAATTTGCCAACTATGCCATTTAATCGTGCATATTATAAACTTATAGAAATCTTAAGAGATGATACAATTCTTACAGATTTTGAAGATTTATCATCGATTAATGCATTATTATTAGGTGAGGCTCCTGGCGGCTTTATTCAGGCATTAATCGATTCACGACATGGATATAAGGATGAGATAACAGCCGTAACAGCTCCAAGCAATCCAGCAAATGGTGTTAAATGGGATTGGAATCCTAAAGGGGATGATGTTCCCTATAACCTTAAGAAAGCGAAAGAGTATTTGGACAATCAAGAAAATGTTAAATTATTGACGAAGGATTTGACACTACCATCAGATATTGAGTATATACTTGATAAGTTTAAGGATAATAAAGCAGATTTAATTACGGCAGATGGTGGTATAGATGTTGAAGAGAATGATAATTATAATTATCAGGAAAGTATGAATTATAAGTTGTTTTATGGAGAGATTCTAACAGCAATTGCATGTCAGGCAGATGGAGGTCATTTTATCATTAAGATTTATGATATCTATACTAATGTTACGAATCAACTATTACACTTATTAGCTAATCTATATTCGACTGTTACAATTGTAAAGCCGAAGACTAGTAGACCAGCAAATTCTGAGCGTTATGTCGTATGTAAATATTTTAAAGGGTTATATGGCTTTCCACTAAATGAGCATTTAGAACAATTATTAAGATGGAATGAAGAAGATGAAAGACTTAAGATTACGGTTACTAGTCCACCATTCTTAGATAGAAAATTTTATGTAACGAGTTTAGTGGCTATAAATCTCGATCCAGAAATGACAGAGAAGATAAAAGAGAAGAACCAGTTATTCGTAAAGAGACAGATAGATGCAATTAATAAAGGTACTGACACCTTAGATAAATTAAGAAGTGATACATTATCGAATGATGAAAAGAAAGAAATTATTAATGATCGTATGATAAAGCAGATACAAAATGCATCACTCTGGTGCAAAGACTATCTACCAACTAATTCATGTCAACCACTTCCAAAATTAAGTATTAAATACTATGAAACAGCTCAAGGAAAGGGCGATTCAAAGGTTGGTCCGCTTATAACACCCGAAAAGAAAAAAGACAAAGAAAGAGAAAAAGAAAAAGAAAGAGAAAAAGAAAAAGAAAAAGAAAGTACTGCTGAAATACAAACAACTCTTACAAGAAAGATGGTTCCCGTTTCAACACGTGGAAAGACTACGAGTAGCAGTAGTCGTGGTAGAGGTAGCATTAGAGGAAGAGGTCGTGTTAGCAGTAATAGAACTGTCAGAAATAGTGATGATCAAGATAACAGCAGCTCTATAAATGATAATACAAATGATATAAATGATAATAATAATAATGATAATGATAATGATAATGATGATGATATTGATGATAAATTATAAATATTTATTTAAATTAAACTTTTATTAGATAAATTAATTTAAGATTAATTTATTTAGTATCTTTGATGTACAATATTATTTAAAACTTAATTGCTACTACACTATAGTTGTATGCAATTCTGCCATTTTGTGTTCCAGTTATATAATAGACATTTTCTCCTTTGTGTTTGCCAACGGGTTGACTAAATGTCCAAGTAATACCATCTTTCTCTGTGAAATTAATGTCTTGGTTTTTTTGTAATTCACCTACCGCAAAATTGGTAATTGGTTTAGACATTGCAACGCATTGTAAACCATTAGGAGTAAATCTAAACATTATAAAATCACCCGGACCATATGACTGTCTTCCAAAATTTCCCCATACTACATGAAATTTTAAATTAAAGAATGATTCAGAAAACACCTCTTTATTATTGATAAAACCTAAAAAATCAGCATGTACATTGCGTTCGCTATATTTGTCAGCTACTGTTTGCGCCTTTTGATAAGTTTCAAATGACATTAGGGAAAAGTGTTATATATAATTATATAACATTTTATTTTAAATAAAAAAATGATTTTATTTTATTTTTAATTATTGGTCAATTAACCACAAACAAAATATCAAATGTTTAAGAGTCTAAGACAGTTTTCACCTGTAGCAAACAACAATACAGCAATCAGAATGAAAGCTAGAGCAGTCAATCATTATTTTACTAAAGCTAATAACTCCTCCGTAAGTTATTTTACTAAAGCTAATAACTCCTCCGTAAGTTATTTTACTAAAGCTAATAACTCCTCCGTAAGTTATTTTACTAAAGCTAATAA
>Ga0075163_10011424_pt1 | contig 11574 bp, 4 predicted proteins | sample JI1023141ADNA_FD_71478 | JGI IMG/M metagenome (GOLD analysis project Ga0075163, IMG submission 71478) | Wastewater effluent complex algal communities from Wisconsin, to seasonally profile nutrient transformation and Carbon sequestration -... | ecosystem: Engineered > WWTP > Effluent > Algae... | reverse complement strand
TGGATTTCTCCCAATCCAGTTTCACAGGCTGAAAGCACTACAAGTTCTGTATTAGATAAATTCATTTGGGATATTTCATAAGCAGTAAGTATTCCGTCTTCTCTTCCTTCAGGAGTATGCTTACCCTGCCATGCTGCATTGCCTCCGGCCATGATTAAACCGGAACGCAGCATTGGGTGATCAGACATTTTGAATACAGTTTCCTGTTCACCATTTAAGTTTGATTTTTTTGTAGTACTTTTTGAATCAGGAAAGAAGTAGCCATGTGTAGCGATGTGCAAGATTCTCGGAGAACCAGCATTGTTGGCACCGATATTTTTGAAGGATTCTTCTGTTGCAAAGTAGCCCTTTTTTAAGGTGGTATGGATACCTGATGCTTGCATGATTTTTTCAATGGCATTCACTTCCCGTTCCGTACCTGCCAGGTAATTCCAACTCCCTCCTCTTAGTGTTGTATCCACATTGCTAAAAGACAATTCTCCTCTGGATCGTGAGGCCATCAAGGGTTCATTGTTTTGGAACATGCTGTCTTGTTCATATTGTATACCACCATACAACAAAGCATCATTGTTTGCATTTTTAATTTGTGAAAGAACGACGAGTTGACGAGTACTGTTTAGCTCGATCAGATTATACTTATCTGCCAATGTTTCTGTTTCAGAAATGGGAATGGCATCCAGATTTATTCTGTGCAACAATCCACTTGGAGAAAAATAAATTGTGTTGACATTCGCTATTTCTTTTTCAAGAGGTTTCCAAAGAATTTCATACAATGATTTCTTGTGAGCTTCAGTTGCGACCGCCCCACGATCAGCAAGTGTGTATAAATTATTTACATAATCAGCTTTGCGGTCTGATTTGGAATTCAATAAGGAGTCCAGAGATTTTTCTTCAAACAGTGGGATAAACTTCGGTTGTTCCAGCTCAGGTAATACCACGAGTGCAGCATAGATTATACTATCTGTTATTTTAGGGAAATTGACTTGAAAATGAACAAATTCAATAGCCGCCTCAGATTTTTTTAATCTCGCTTTCACTTCTTGGTACTTCAACTGTCGGATGGCGTCTCCATAACCTGCAAGCGATCGACCTAATTCCTTTTCAGCAATATTAGCTCTCTCTTCTAGTTCAGAAACGCCATTACGCTCCGCCAAAGGTTTGGTATATTCGATGGCGAGTTGTCGCCGACAATCCTTAAGTTGGATGTTGAATACCTCAGATTCAGCTGTTACATGGGCGCGTGAATTGAGTCTGGAAGCCGAAGTCAAAAGGAAACCTTTATAAAATAGTGCATTATCAAATGCAAGGTTGGGGAGTATTCCGGTCTGGGCTTCCATCGCTTTACGTATAAAGAGAAATGCACTCAAACTATTTCCATGAAATTGAAAATAGGTCGTATAATCTGTGAGTTCCTGTTCGGAAAGAAAGGACGAAGCCTGTACAACTCTGGATTGTGTAAGTGTGCCTGATTCTTCCAGTAAAAGATCAGATTCAAAAAATCGATTTTGTCTTTCATACATTCTCGCTAGTTCGAATATGCACTCGGAATAGTCGGGATGCTCCTTACCAAGTATTTTTTCTTTAATGGCTTTGGCTTCCAGAAAGTAGAGTTCTGCTTTTTTGTGGTCACTTAATTTGCTGTAAAGGTTTGCCAGGTAAAAAAGGCTCTCGGAATAATCAGGATGTTCCTTTCCCAGCACTTTCTCCCTAATGGACTTGGCATCCAGGGCAAAAGATTCAGCTTTTTTATAGTTTCCCAGTTTAATATAAATGCCCGCCAGGTTGTTCAGGCTAAAAGCATAAGAAGGATTCTCCTTTCCCAACATTTTTTCCTTTATAATTAATGCTTCAAGAAAAAAAGGCTCTGCTTTTTCGAAGTTGTTCACATTTGCATAAAGGCTACCAAGGTTGTGCAGGTTACGAGCATAAGAAGGATGTTCCTTCCCTAGCATTTTTTCCTCTAATGCCATGGCTTGGAGAAAATACGTTTCCGCCTTTTCAAAGTTGTTCATCTCCACATATAAGATACCAAGATTACCCAGGCATCTGGCAAAGTTGGGATGTTCTTTACCTATCAATTTTTCCTGAATGGCTTTTACTTCGAGAAAAAGCGGCTCAGCTTTTTCATAGATGCCCATTTCTCTATAAAGGCTTGCCAGATTATCCAAGTATTTTATATAATTTGAATGTTCCTTACCAAGAGCCCTTTCTATGATGCCTTTTGCTTCGAGGTAGAGAGGTTCCGCTCTTTTGTAGTTGCCAATACGCCAGTTAAGGACTCCCAGACTATTCAGGCATGCTGCATAAGAAGGATGTTCCTTTCCTAAGGCCTTTTCCTGGATTGCTTTAGCTTCAAGGTACCATTTTTCGGCTTTCAGGTAATCACGTTTTTGAAAATTCGTCAAACCCTTGTTGAAACAACAACTTCCATACGCCGCCGACTCCCGACCCAGTTTTTCGAGGGCGATTATTTCAGCGGTGGCATTCACTTCGAGGGCTTTATCATAATCTGTCTTTTCTGTAAGCTCACGGGATATTCTAAGTAGGCTATCCACTTGCTTAATAGCAACTGAATCCACAGTTTGCGCAGCAAGATGATTCAGAATAAAACCAAGCAAAAAAAGTAACCTGTATTTCATAATATTTCGTTTTTGATTCTAATCAGTTTTCAAACAGCAATGCCCTACTCCACCAGCACAAACCCCGCCCACAAATACGGATTGCCATATTTGGCCCGCATTTGTTTTTGAGTTAGTCTAAAGGCGTCGGGAATACTCAATTTTTCTTGTAACCAATTTTTATAAAAGCTGATCATAAATTCTTTAGTCTCCTCGTCGGGTACTTGCCAGAGGCTCATCATCAGATATTTCGCGCCAGCTATTTTAAAAGCTCGTTGCAGTCCGTACACACCTTCATTGCCCTGGATATCTCCAAGACCTGTTTCACATGCAGACAATATCACCAGTTCGGTGTTAGATAAATTCATCTGGCTAATCTCATAAGCGGTTAATATTCCGTCATCTTTGCCTGGTTTTGCTGGTTGGCCTTCCCATACTGCATTCCCCCCAGCTAGAATTAGTCCAGATCGTAACATTGGATGATCTGATATTTTAAACGCACTTCCATTTAGATCACCATTTAAAGGCTGATTATTACTTGTTTTTGGATCAGGATAAAAATAACCGTGAGTTGCTATGTGTAAAACACGAGGCGACAGTTTAGATTTTCCAATTTCTTTAAATGATTCTTCAGTTGCTTTATCATCTGAAAATGTTATTGCATTGTAGTTAAAATATTTTAAATCTTTTGCAATTTCAAATATTTCTTTTTTAGTGCCAGGAAGATAATTCCATTTATCAGTTTGTTTTGATATGCTTCTATCAACTAGAGCAAACGTGATTTCATCTTGATTCTCCAATAATACTTTATTATTGACAACTTCTTCATGAATTATATTTTTATTCATTTCGAAATCAATGCCACCATACAATATCGTTACATTACTTTTATTTATTTCAATATTGTCGGGCAATACTAAGGATCGTGTGCTGCGTAACCTTTTTAAGATAAATTTATCAGATAGTAGCATATTATTTGAAATAGGTATTGCTCCAAAATTGATACGATGTAACAAGCCGGTAGGACAATAATACACCATAGTTGTATTTTGAAGTAAACTATCAATTGGCTTCCAAATAATATCGTACAATCCTGTAAGTGATAAAGATTTAACTGGACTGATGCCTCGACTATATAGTTGAGCAATCATTTCACTATTCACTTGATATTTATTTGAACTAATGGCATTAATTAACTTTGATTCTTCAAAAAGAGGCACTATATAAGGTTGATTTTCTCCTGGCTTGATGATTAGAGCTGCGTATAGCTTTTTTGGTTCATTGGTTTGTGAAATTTCATTATAATGGACAAATTCAACAGCAGCGGTTCCTGGCAATAAGTTATTCCGAACATCAATCCATGTTGGAACAGTACGTGCATTTTTAAACTGGGGTGACAATTGGGTAAGTTCTTTTTCATAAACTTCCACTTCTGCTTCTATTTCTGCAATATACTTTCGTTCCTTAATTGACTTAGCATATTCTATAGAAAGTTTTCTTTGGCTACTTTTCCAATTTTTAAACGTCTCTTGCAATAGTGTATCAGTCTCTGCAACGGAACGTGCAAGACGTTGCGTATTTTCTAACAAAAAACCATTATAAAAAAGTGCATTATTGAATGCCATCATACTCAACTCAGGACTTTTGTTACTTTGGCTAAATGATTGAATTTGACTTATAGATCTTTCAAAAGTTTGAAGATATGCGAGCATTTGATTTTCAGAAGAATACGTGGCAGCTTTATCTATTAATTTTCTTATCAGTTCATTCATTTCAAAAACTACTGCTTCACATTTATCAGTTCTATTCGTACTTTGATATATGGCATTAAGATGGCCTAATGTATTTATATAATTTTCATTTGCTTTACCAAAGGAATTACTCCAAATCTCCTTTGCCTCCATTGTTAAACTTTCTGCTTTGGTGTAATTTCCTATTTCAAGATACATTGTTGCAAGATTATAAATCACTGCGGCATAAAATTCATGCTTTGTGCCATATGTTTTAGAGCGTATTGAAATAGTTTCAAAGTATAATGGTTCAGCTTTCTCGTATTCTTTTAGTCTAAAATAATGATTGGCTAGATTTTGAATTGCAATAGAATATTGTGTATGTTCTTTACCTAATGATTTTTCCCATATTGATTTTGCTTCAAGAAGCAATATTTCTACCTTATCATATTGTAAGGTAAGTGTATATAAGTTGGCCAGATTAATGAGAGACTCTGCATAATCATTATGTTCCTTTCCCAATAATTTTTCGCGAATATCTTTGGCCTCTATACATAATGTCTCGCCTTTTCTGTAATCTCCCTTTTTCATATATAATGTGGCAAGATTATTGATAGCAGATGCGTACTCAACATGATCTTTTCCAAATGCATTTAGCCTGCTTTTAATTACTTCATTGTATATAGGTTCCGCTTTAGCATAATCGCCTTTCGTATTATATAGGAATCCTAGACAATCCAGAGATAGTGCATAATCAGGATGTGCTTTTCCAACTGTCTTCTCCCAAATTTCTTGAGCTTCAAAAAACAGTGGTTCAGCTTTTTCATAATCTCCTAAATATACATAACCAAGTCCTATATTATTTATAATATGAGCATAACCAGGATCCAATTTATTTTTTGCTCCTTTCCATATTTCTTTTGCTTCTTCAAACATTTTAATAGATTTTGGATTATCTCCTTGCAATCTATATAACAATGCTAAGTTATTCAGAGACCCAGAATATTCTTTACTATTTACACCAAGGATCTTTGCTCTTATTTCTTTTGCTTCCAAATAATATTTTTCTGCTAATACATAATCATCCTTGAGATAATAAATAATACCAATGTTATTAATTGTATTTGCATAAGCAACACTTAGTGGCCCCAAACATTTTTTTTGAATGTCTTCAGCCTGAAAATAAAGCAAAAGTGCTTCATCATATTTTCCTAGCATATATAATATAAAAGCTTTATTGAAAATACTTTTGGCATAATATGCATGTTGAACACCTAAGGCATTTTTTGATAAAACGATTGAGGAGTCAATTAAATAAATTGCCTTATCAAATTGTTGCTGTCCTAATAAATTGCGACTTTGATTAATTAAACTATCTACTTCTGAACGAACTATTGTTGTATCAACTGATTGTGCAAAGACATTAGAAAAAATAAACAATACGAATACGCTTAAATATATTTTTATCATATTTCAATTTTCAATTTTATCCTATTAATGTTTAATTAATTATACAACAATCTAATTCATTCAAATTATTTGCTTCCTACTCCACCAGCACAAATCCCGCCCAATTGTAAGGATCAAAACCATTGTCCCGCAACTCCTTCTGTGCGGCATGAAATGCCTCTGGTATCGTCATTTTGTTCTCCAGCCATTTCTTGTAAAAAGTAGTCATTAGCAAAGAAGTTTGCTTGTCCGGCACCTGCCACAAACTCATGATCAGATATTTTGCTCCGGCAATTTTGAATGCACGCTGTAAGCCGTACACCCCTTCGTTGCCTTGGATATCACCGAGACCTGTTTCACAAGCAGAAAGAACAACTAATTCTGTATTGGATAAATTCATTTGCGAAATTTCGTAAGCTGTGAGTATTCCGTCTTCCCTTCCTTCCAGTGTTTGTTTTCCCTGCCAGGCTGCATTTCCACCTGCCATAATTAAACCTGAGCGTAGCATCGGATGTTCAGACATCTTGAACACAGGTTCGGTTTGACCACTTATTCCACTTGACTTTGAATTTTCTTTTGGATCACTAAAGAAATACCCATGGGTAGCGACATGCAGTATTCTAGGAGAAGCAGAATTGTTTGCACCGATATTTTTAAAAGATTCTTCGGTTGCAAAGTAGCCCTTTTTTAAGGTGGTATGGATACCAGATGTTTGCATGATTTTTTCAATGGCATTCACTTCACGCTCAGTGCCCGCCAGGTAATTCCAGCTACCACCTCTAAGCGTACTATCAACGTAATTAAATGACAATTCTCCTCTCGAACGCGAAGCATAAATTGGTTCACTGATAACAGATAAAGAATCTTGTTCAAACTGAATGCCACCAAATAATACTGCTTCATTGTTTACATTTTTCAGTGGAGTTGGAACAACCAATTGTCGGGTACTATTCAATTCAATCAATTGATATTTATCTGCCAGTGTCTCTGTCTCTGAAACAGGAATTGCATCCAGGTTAATTCGATGTAATAATCCTGCAGGAGAGAAATAAATAGTTTTGATTCCGGCTAATTCTTTCTCCAGGGGTTGCCAAAGTATTTCATACAAGGATCGTTTTGGCGACTCAACTGCAATAGCTCCCCGATCTGCTATGGTGTACAATCCATTTACATAATCTGCCTTGCGTTCTGCATGAGTTTGCAAAATTGAATCCAACGAACTTTCTTCAAATAGTGAAATAAATTCGGGTTGATTATTACCTGGCTTAAGTAGTAATGCCGCATACCCTATTTTATTTGTTCTTTCAGGAAAATTCATCGGAAAAGAGACGAATTCAACCGCTGCTTCTTCCGATTTTAAAACTTTCTGAACTTCCTTCCAGCTAATGGCTCGAAATGCACTTCCGTAATCGGCTATTTGTTTTGATAATTCTTTTTCCAAAGTATTCGATTTTGACTCCAGTTCTTCAATTCGTTTGCGCTCTTGCAATGGTTTGGCCAATTCTGTTGCAAGAAGACGTCGATAGCCTTTAAGACGAAGATTAATTTCTTCTGTGTCAGGGTTAACAGAGGAAAGATTATTGATTCTGGCTGCTGCATTCAATAAAAATCCTTTATAAAACAAAAGGTTGTTATACACTAATTGTGGCAACACTCCTTCAGTTAATTTTTTAGAAAATCGTGCAAGGATGTAAGCATTTAACTTAAGGCCCCGCGTCTGAAAAGCTGAGGCATAATGACCAAGTTCTTGTTCTGAAAGAAATGTGCAAGCTTTAGATAATCGGGAATGTTCTAGCTTATACATTTCAGACAATAGGGATTCAGATTCCGAAAATCGATTTTGTTCTTCATACAATTCAGCAAGCTCATAAAGATTTCCTGCATACTCCACACTTTGTTTACCTAAAGTCTTTTCCCAAATGGATTTTGTTTCAAGGAATATTTGCTCCGCTTTTTTTAGATTTTTAATTTCCAGATTAAGACTGGCTAGATTAAATAAGGCTTCTGCGTATTTAGGATGTTCCTTTCAATAATCTTTTCTTTAATGCTTAATGATTGATTAAAAAATATTTCTGCTTGTTTGAAATCATTTAATTCCAGAAATGCTCTTCCGAGATTGTTCAGACATGAACCAACCAATGAGTGATCTGTTCCAAGACTTTGTTTCCAGATTTTGCAGGCTTCATTCAAAAAGGGTATTGCTTTTTCTGCATTGCCCATTTCAATATACAATGCAGATAAGTTATTTAGATTTTCAGCATAGTTTAGATGTTCTTTTCCCAAATTTTTTTCAATGATGGATTTGGTTTCTACAAAAATCAATTCCGCCTTTTCAAAATTGCGCATTTCTAAATACAAGGTGGCAAGATTAGACAAAGCATTTGCATAATCCGGACTATTCTTTCCGGAAGCTGTTTCCCTTATGGTTACTGTCTGTAGAAAAAGAGGTTCTGCTTTATTGAATTCGCCCATTTGAAGATATAAAACGGCCAGATTATTAAGCCCCTTTGAATAAGATAACGGATCTTTGGATTTGCTTTTTTCTCTGTTTGCCAAGGATTCCATTAACATGGGTTCTGCTTTCTCATATAGACCCATATCTTTGTATAAAATGCCCAGATTGTTCAAACTTTGTGCATAGTCCCGATGTGCCTTACCCAGAACTTTTTCTCTGATGTCCTTGGCTTCAAGCTGTAGTGACTCAGATTTTTCAAAATCACCCATTTCTTTATACAAAATTCCAAGATTACTGGTAACCAGTGCATATTCAGGATGATCCTTGCCAAGTACTTTCTCTAAAATTGTTCTGGATTCAATTGCCCATTTCTCTGCTTCCAAAAATTCTCCCTGGTAACTTTTTATTCTGGAATGACTATTACAACACCTGCCATAACTAACTGACTCGCGCCCAAATCTGTCAAGGGAAATTTTTTCTGCTACTAAATTTAATTCAAGTGCCTTGACAAAATCATTTTTACCACTGAGGTTTCTGGACAGTTGCAAAACACTATCGACCTGCTTGACAACCATAACGGAGTCTGTACCTTGAGAAAATATTTGACCGCAAAGTATAATAGAAAAAATTAAAATTAAGAACCTGTTCAATATATAACAATTTGTCTGTAGAGAATACATGTAAAAGATAATTCAAGCTTTGTTATAGGCTTCACTCTGATACAAGTAATTGTAATCCACTCAATAAAGATAATGAAAGCCCTCCTAAATAACAAAACAATTTTGTGATTACTGACTAAATTAAAAGATGATATGTAATTTATCCTAATTATTATATTAAAAGGATCAAGAATGTATGCCATTGTGCCTTCCTCCTTCAGGCATAAGTTTTAGTGTGATTATCCCTTCAGAGAAAAAGAGTGAGAAGGGGAGTGAAAGTGTAAATTTTTTCTACAAGAACAAATGAGGAATGAAGCATTTCTTCATGTCAGGACCTAGTCTAAGCTCCCTCTGTCTTACAATTCCTTTGAAAAGGCATTTGTGTCCTGATAGTGAGATATTTGATCGATTTAGCTAATTGCCTTATACCCCTCTTGACAGTCTCTTATATTATAGCATTTAAAATCATTTAAAATTCTAACAATGCCCAGAAAAATTGTAATCGGAGACATCCATGGTTGTAACCTCAGTTTTAAAAGCCTGCTGCATGAACACCTCCTTATTCAAAAGGAAGACGATATCTATATACTTGGAGACTATGTGGACCGGGGGCCGGACAGCAAGGGGGTTTTGGATACCATTATGTCCCTACTGGAGAAAGGGTTTCAGCTGCACACCCTGAGAGGAAATCACGAACAAATGATGATGGACTCTGCCAATGAGCTACCGGCCTTCTTCCAGTGGATTCTTAATGGCGGGGAAGAAACCCAGGAAAGTTTTAAGGTAAGGCGCTACCAGGACCTGCCTGAAAGGTATAGAAATTTCTTTGCACACACGAAGTTGTATCTCGAAACGGATGGTCATATTCTTGTACACGCAGGGTTAAATTTTAAAGAGGATGATTTGTTCGCGGATCAGGATTACATGCTTTGGGGCAGAGGGTTCAGATCCACACAAAAAAAGTTGGGGGATCGCATTCTTATCCATGGACACACGCCTAAGCCTCTGGAATATATTTTAACGCAAAAAGGAAATTGCTACAACCTGGATGGCGGATGTGTTTTTGGCAACAAACGAAAAGGCATGGGATACCTGGTTGCACTTATCCTCGACGAGATGAAATTTGTATACACTAAATGCATCGATAAAACACAATAATTCTTCTAAGACTTCTTTCAGGTATTTTGATTACTGAAAAATATATTTGTATTGATGAATCCAAGCAAAACAATACATGAAATTATAAATATCGGAATGTTTAGAAACCTAATGCAATAATAGAACATTATTAAAAAGAAATTATTAACTAAACAGACTTGAAAAAGAATTTTAAATGCACATTTTTTTTTAGCTCCCTACAAGAAAATCTTTTAATAAACAAAACTTATATTATTCAATTGCACTTATATTCAGATTATACAAATTCCACTACAGATCCATTTTCCAAGATCAAAAATAAATCATGGATTTATAAAATTAAATATGTAGCTTTACAGATATCTAAATTTACAATTTACTTTGACACCTTTCAGAAATATTTTTTTTACGATACTTTTTTTACTCATTCAGACTTTTGTTTATGGCCAGGAGGACAAACATTTTGTTCGCGTACTGTATGAACCTAAAGATGCATTGCAATGCAGAGTAGATTTAATACGTCAGGCAAAAAAGGAAATTTTACTTTCTTACTTCATTATTGTGGATGATCTGAGTGGCAGTGTAGTACTAAATTTGCTGGCTGAAGCATCAAAAAGAGGGGTGGTGGTAAGAATTCTGTTGGATAAAAATGGATCCAGAATATCCGCACCAATGAAAGCGCTCCTGAATAAAAATGGGGTAGAATTACATCGCTTCGACTTAAAAAATAAAGCCGTCGAAAGAATCTATCATGGCTTGCATGAAAAAATGCTGATAACAGATAGTGAATTTCTGATTGTTGGCGGTAGAAATATTCAGGATCCATATTACGGGATGTCGAAAAAATACAATCTAGTAGATTATGACCTGCTCACTAATGCAGACAGTGTATTGTATCAAGCCCGTTTGCACTTTTACTCGCTGTGGGCGGATGAGAAATTGTCTTCACCAGTACCTATCCCGGTTATAAAACCAAAAAGAGAGGCAAGACATTTAAAAAAATTATCCCTCTATAAATCAGAAATACAAAGCAAGTTTGGCATTCGTTTGGATTCAAGTATAAATTGGAGGTCAGGATATCAGATGAATCAATCGGATGTTGGGTTCATACACGATGACTTTTTTATCAAAAGAGGTAAAAAATATTACAAAACCGATATCAAGGATGAAGGAAGTACCTCTGCGTTAATTGAAATGGTGGAACAGGCTAAAAAAATTATATTCATCGAAAACCCCTATTTCATTCCTACAAAAAAATGGACAAATGCACTTTGCGATGCCAGTAACAGGGGGGTCAGAATATGCCTGCTGACCACTTCCATGATGACCAATGATTTACCCATTCGATATGCCGGTTACAGACACAGGCGCGAAAAGATATTGAACGATGGAATTGAAATATGGGAATTTCAGGGACACATAAGATTCCATGGCAAAACCATCCTGGTGGACAGCCAAATGCTTGTCGTGGGTAGTTACAACATTCACTTACCTTCCGTACGTTACAACACGGAGGTAGCGGTGTG
>Ga0075163_10011423_pt1 | contig 11574 bp, 17 predicted proteins | sample JI1023141ADNA_FD_71478 | JGI IMG/M metagenome (GOLD analysis project Ga0075163, IMG submission 71478) | Wastewater effluent complex algal communities from Wisconsin, to seasonally profile nutrient transformation and Carbon sequestration -... | ecosystem: Engineered > WWTP > Effluent > Algae... | reverse complement strand
TGCCAATTTGGTAATTTTTTTAATCCTGTACAACCCGAGCACCTAACTTCTATTATATTTCGCCATTCCGGTAATTCTGTCAAGTTTGGACAATCATCACAAACTACACCTGTAACATTCGGCCAATTTGGCAATTCTGTTAAATTTGGAATATTCTCACAATACACAATTCTTGCGTCACCAATATCAACGTGATCAATTTTTCCGTTGATAACCATATTTGACTCAATCGAAACATATTTCATTTTATTTGTAAATTTACACGTGCCATAAAATAAATTCTTTTTTCAAATCTTCAAGTAGAAACTCCGTTTGAAGTAACACACTTAACGACGGATAGTGAAGAGATGTACAATTGTATAATTTAACATGATGAACTTTTGGCACATCTGGCAGTTTTGTTAGCGATATACATTGAACACAATATATTTTGAAAACTGTTAACCAATTCGGTAATTCTTTCAAATATATGCATCCATCACAATATACAGAAAATATGTTTGGCCAGTTTGGTAGTTCTTTTAATCCTATACACCCACTACAATTTACTTTTTTAACCTTTGGCCAATTAGGTAATTCTTTCAAATTCAAACAATTTCTACAATACACAAGCTTCACATTTGGCCAATTTGGTAATTCTCTCAATAATGGACAATCATCACATTCTACAATTTCAACGTTCGGCCAGTTCGGCAATTCTATTAAATTCGCACAATTTTGACAATCAACATTTTGAACTTTGGGCCAACATTGTAAGTTTTTTAAACCCGGACATCCCCAACAGTTTACATTTTTAACATTTGGCCAATTTGGTAATTCTATCAATTGTGAACAATGATAACAACTTACACGTTCAACGTTCTGCCAGTTAGGTAATTTTGTTAACAGTGTACATCTAATACAGTTTACTTCAATAACATTTGGCCAATTTGGTAATTCTGTCAAAGTATAACAACCTGAACAATCCACATGTGTTGCGTCGCCAATATCAATGTGGTCAATTTTACCATTTATAACCATGTTTGGTGTAATAACAAATCTCATTTTATTTGTGAATTTACACGTGCCATAAAATACATTCTTTTTTCAAATCTTCCAATAGAAGCTCGGTTTGGAGTAATACACTTAACGATGGATACCTAAGATTTGTACAACCTTTCAAACTAACATGGTTAATGGATGGCCAATTTGGTAAGTTTTTTATATTGTAACATCCACTACAACATACACGTCGCACTACTTTCCAGTTAGGTAATTCATTCAAATTATAACAAGATTCACAATTCACATGTCTAACAGATGACCAATACGGTAATTCATTCAAATTATGACAAGATCTACAATTCACATTTATAACAGATGACCAATTAGGTAATTCTGTTAACGATACACACTTCATACAACTTACCACTTCAACATTTGGCCAATCCGGTAATTTCTTCAAATTTTGACAAAATCTACAACACACATGTTTAACAGATGACCAATTTGGTAATTCTGTTAATCCTGGACATGAATCACACATAACAACCCGAACTTTTGGCCAATACGGTAATTTTGTTAGACCTGCACATCCAACACAATGCACTTCTTGAACTTTTGGCCAAGATGGTAGTTCTGTTAACCCTCTACATTTATTACAGTTTACTTTAATAACATTTGGCCAATTCGGTAATTCTGTCAAAGTATAACAACCTGAACAATCCACAAATGTTGCATCACCAATATTAATATGATCTATTTTTCCATCAATAACCATATTTGGTGTAATATCAAAAGCTCTTTCGTCGTCTGAGTCGGAATCGGAAGATGACATTTTATTTGTGAATTTACACGTGCCATAAAATACATTCTTTTTTCAAATCGTCTAATAGAAACTCCGTTTGAATTAACACAACTAACGCAGCGTCATTGATACCAGGACAACCGCGAACATAAGTTTTTTCGATCATTTGCCATTTTGGTAATCTTCTTAATAGAATGCATCTATTACAATTTACCAATTTAACGATTGGCCAATTCGGAAGTTCCTCTAACATTGGACAATTAGCACAAGACACAACCGCCACGTTCTGCCAATTTGGTAATTTTTTTAATAGAATGCATCTATTACAACGGACCGATTCAACGTTTGGCCAATTCGGAAGCTCCTCTAACATTGTACAATCTTCACAATACACAGTTGTCACGTTCTGCCAGTTTGGTAATTCTGTTAGCCCAGTATTCATAGTACATATCACTCTTTTAACATTTGGCCAATTCGGTAATTCTATTAACTCTGTGCAACCTGAACAATTCACATATATTGCATCACCAATATCAACATGATCTATTTTTCCATCAATAACCATATTTGGTGTAATAACAAAAGTTCTTTCGTCGTCTGAGTCGTAAAAATCCATTTTGTTTTGTAATTTTACACGTGCCATAAAATACATTCTTTTTTCAAATCGTCTAATAGAAACTGAGTTTCTAGTAATACAATCAATGCAGGATATTTAAGACCCATACATCCACACTTTGAAACTTTCACATTATCCCACTTTGGTATCTTTTCCAATAAAGTACAAGAAAAACAATACACGGTTTGTACTTTTTTCCAGTTAGGTAATTCTATTAATTCTGTACATACGTTACAATCTACACATACAACATTTGGCCAATTTGGTAGTTCTCTTAACGCTTTGCAATTATGACAACTAACATTTTCAACGGTTGGCCAATTTGGTAATTCTGTTAATCTTGGACAAAAACCAAAAAAGACACCTCTAACTTTTGGCCAATTTGGTAATTCTACTAATTGTGAACAATAATCAAAATTTACACGTTCAACAAGCCTCCAATTTGGCAATTCTATCAATTCTGAACAATAATCACAAAAGATACATCTAACTTTTGGCCAGTTAGGTAATTTTGTTAACAGTATACATCCACTACAATCCACAATTTTAACATTTGGCCAATTTGGTAATTCTATCATTTGTGAACAATCACTACAATTTACTTTTTCAACGTTCTGCCACTTTGGTAATTTTGTTAACAGTGTACATCGATAACAATCTACAATTTTAACATTTGGCCAATTTGGTAATTCTCTCAATTGTGGACAAAAAACACAAATCACATGCGTTGCATTTCCAATATCAATGTGATCGATTTTTCCATTAATAACCATATTCGGCGTGATTCTAAAAGACATTCTTTTTTTGTAAATTTACACGTGCCAAAGAATACATTCCTTTTTTAAATCGTCTAATAGAAACTCAGTTTCAAGTAAAACAATCAATGCAGGATATTTAAGACCCGGACATCCACAATCTATTACTTTCGCACGATCCCAATTAGGTATTTTTTCCAAAAAAGTACAAAAAATACAATGTACAAATATAACATTCGTCCAATTTGGTAATTCTCTTAAATTAATACACCATTGACAACAAACATCGCGCACTTGTTCCCAGTTACCTAATTTAATTAATCCTCTACATCCGGAACAATTTACATGTCTAACATTTGGCCAATTTGGTAGTTCTTTCAAATTTGTACATGCATCACAATCTACACGTATAACGTTCGGCCAATTGGGTAATGCGATTAACCCTGTACATTTTTCACAATATACACTTATAACTGATGGCCAATTCGGTAATTCTTTCAAATTTGTACAATATTCACATTCTACACGTATAACATTTGGCCAATTCGGTAATTCAATCAACTCTGTACAACCTGAACAATCCACATATTGCGCATCACCAATATTAATATGATCTATTTTTCCATTGATAACCATATTAGGTGTGATTTTAAAATACATTCTTTTTTTTTGTAAATTTACACGTGCCAAAGAATACATTCCTTTTTTAAATCGTCTAATAGAAACTCGGTTTCCATTAAAACAATCAATGCAGGATATTTAAGAGCCGGACAACCACAATCTGTAATGTGCAAATGTTTCCAATCAGGTATTTGTTCCAAAAAAGTACATCCTGAACAATCTACATTCCGAACAGTAGTCCAGTTTGGTAATTCTCTTAAATTAATACACCGTTGACAGAGTACTCTTAGAACTTCTTCCCATGTAGGTAATTCTGTTAATCCTGTACACTTAGAACAGCTTACAGCTTTAACTTTTGGCCAATTTGGTAATTTTTTTAGACCTACACATTTAACACAATACACTTCTTTAACTTTTTGCCAATTTGGTAATTCGATTAACATTGTACATTCATCACATTCTACAATTTCAACATTCGGCCAATTGGGTAATTCGATTAACCCTGTACAATCTTCACAATCTACAATTTTAACATTCGGCCAATTGGGTAATTCGATTAACCCTGTACAACCTGAACAGTATACAATTTCAACATTCGGCCAATTGGGTAATTCGATTAACGCTGTACAACCTGAACAGTCTACATGTTCAACATTTGTCCAATTGGGTAATTCAATTAACTCTGTACAACCTGAGCAATCAACAAATGTTGCATCATCAATATCAATGTGATCAATTTTTCCATTAACAACCATATTTGACGTGATTTTTAAATACATTTTATTTGTATATTTACACGTGCTGTCATGAAAAAAATCACAAATTTAAATGGGACTCGATATTAATGTGGTAGACGAATCAGGCGATAGTTTGTTCCATGCATATATTGGTTCGTACAGTTATTATTCCAGATTTAGACATACACTTCAAGAATTTATCAAGGGTGGAAAAAAAGCTGAAGATCTTGCAGTTGAGCAAAATACTGCTATGCTTTGTGAGTTATTTCCAGAAGATCATGAACATTTAAATCGGTATGTATCACAATTACAAACCGGACGTGTTGTACCTCCACACCCAAGATACCGTGAAAATAAACACAACGGAACTTTACAAATGTTATTAGATCATTCTGATTGTGATGGTGAATTTAATTCAGCTCAATGTAAAAGAATTGCGACAATGTTGCGATGTTTTCGTGTATCTTATAAAGAAAAGTATCCAGGTAGATTAGCCGAAACTTATCAAGCTTTTTATGATGCATGTATTACAGCTGGAAAAGACAAAAATAATAAACTCATTTATCATTAAATTAATAAATTCAAGCGTTGTTCACATAACACATCTGATTCTGTCATCTTTTTCAACATCTCAATCCCTGCATCAATTTGATGTTTACATGATGAATGTATAGTTACATGATTCACTAAACGCAACTTTTCAATAGTTTTTGGTGGAATGGTGTCATTATATTTCTCAAGCCATTGCTGGATTTCTGAAATAATAACTGTAAATGAAATGTTATTATTCCTAGCCATTGCAGATATCGCACTCTTTTTAGTTCTGTCATTCATTAAATCTGAAAGAGATTCAATTCCGCAATAATAATCCGATTTCAATTTCCATTGTTCATACTCTACATTTGACGTTGAATCATTCTCAAAATGTTCCGGAATATATATTGATTCACTATATTCTTCTTTGAATTCTATACATAACATTTTAAATGTATATTTTTTATCATTATTCTTTACCTGTAATTTCATGTCCAATAGTAAATTCCACCGGGCGATCGTTAGCCATAAATTTTCAAACAAGTGGGTGTCTGGCAGACTTGTCACAAATTCCATTCCCATTTTTTTGTGGATTTTTAACTCTAAATATGGACGAAGAAAACGATACCAAACAAAACACGTTAAAACGTAAACGGAACACTGAAGAAGTAAATACTTCATTTATTGAACATGTAAATGAACATTATTTTGATTCTCATATAATTAGTAATGATTCAATTGTTAAATGGATTGCTGAAAATCCGGAATTTAGCGAGATTTGGAAAAATCGAAAGATTACACCAATTGGAACCTACATTAAAAAGAAGAATAATCATAAAGACATGGAACGGGTCTATAAAAAATTCATGTTCAAATTCATGAGCGACATGACGAGTCAAGATCCATCTACTAAATTGAAACAAGTAATTTGTTCTAAAGCCGAATCATTATATTTTTTTAAAAAATACCTCCAATACATACATAATATAAAAAACAGCGACACACAAGTTGATAATAATCATATAGATTGGGAATCCATTAGCGACCAAGTCAGTGACGAAATAAACGATGCTGCTGAAATTTCAAAATTAATGGAACGACATTACGTTAGAAAGAAATACAAAAGAATGCAAAATCAAATAACAAAACGATCAGAAACTGATACCAATCTTATGCAATTAGTACCTCTCTTAGACGATCCTAAAGCATTGGTACTCTATCTCTTAAAACATCATCAACTACTATGAGTATCCTGTTCGTCACTTGCCATTCGTTGTTTTTTCTGTTCTCTTTCAAATGCTGCTGTAAAATCATCACCTGACTCATTATCATGTTCTGAAACATTTGTATTTGCTTTAGGTTCGTATCCATCATTCAAATCCGGAAGACTCAAGTCGCGTTTTTTAGCTCGAGGATTGATAAATCGTACTTGATTTGCACGAACTACCATTGATAGTACCTTTTCTGTCGAAATCCAACCACTAGCAACACATGCCTTTACATAGACATCATGATTCTTTGAAAGTGAAACCGCGGCGTCAAAATCCATTCGATTGTCCGTTCCGGGTTCAACAAAGATCGTACCTGGCATTTCAAGCTCCTCTTTTTTCTTAGTAATGATTTTAAGTGGCATATGGGCAATTTTGAAATGCAACATATAATCATTCAATTGTGATTGTGTAGTCTCATCAAATTTATCTTGACATCGAACCGCCATTTTTTTACGAAACTCCAAGTTCTCCTTATCTGATCGACGCATTGTCTTAATGACCCAATCGTACATTTTTTCATAAATTTGGTCCAACAATACAAACCATCGACAAATCAAAATATTATCTCCTGGTTCACGCTCTATGACTTGTTTGGTATCCTTATCAATAGTCACAATTTCATATTTTTTAGGATTACTCTCCAATCTTCGTATCTGTTTATATCCACCTTGTGTAGTAAAACACATGCTATAATTTCGAGATGCAAACGGAACTTCATCATTACCACTTATACCCTTCCAATAAGATATTTCATATGCGCATTTACCTTCCATTCCAAGCATTAATCGTTTGTCCATTTCCTCGTAAAAAACATCCACTCGTCCAGATCTTGACTTTTGAACACTATCTGCGATTCTAAACAATACTTTACTTAAATCAACTTGGCTTGGATCCTTGAATACTGTTTCCGACATTTTTTTTAAATTGTGAATTTAGCACCGTGATTAAATTAAAACATTTCCACAAAAAATGAAATCGAAACTACTCGCTATTCTACTGTTTACATTCAATCTGATTTTATGTCAACAATATATATGTTATAATTCTTGTATTTTAGCTAGAAATGGTATTTGTGAAGATATAAATAATATATGTATATATGGTAGTGACTGTGCAGATTGTGGTCCTAGACAAATGGAAACAGCAAAACCAACAAGTACATCCGTACCCACAACATATCCTACATATTTTCAAATCAATGACACTGGAGAATGGCCACCTGTTGGGTCTTGGGCACCAACTACGAAACGTCCAAGTACAATGAAAAGAAAAAAACGTCGTCGTCATCGTAAAAAATAAGTTTAATTTAAATAAAATCTGTAATTTTAATTTCATCTAAAACTTTCAACAGCAACTGTTTATGCTTGGGAACTCTAAAATTAGATACTTCAACCAACGATTTCATACGCTTGCATATTTGTTTACACTTGCGCCAATCCATTAAATGAGCTTTATCCATTTTGTTTTGAATTTCTTGTTCTTCTTTAGATACAATATCTACATCTGATACAATAGATTCCACATCAGATTCTTCTTCATCCTCAAAATCATCCGAATCAATCGTGTCGCTGTCCTCCGTTTTATTTTCAGCCATTTTTTCTGACTTATCACATGTATTCAAATAACAAGCGCAAAATATCGATCGGAATATGTCTAAGCGTAAGACCTTGAAGCATTGAATGTATAATACAGACCTTTCTCAATATATTCTCCCGATTGTTTTTATAACCAATCATTTGATTGTTATTGATAACACATATTGGAAGAAACCTATCAATTATAACCTGAATTTCTTCATTAAAATCCATATGTACATCAATATGCAATAAATTACTAAATGATGCAACACTCATTAACTTATTTAATATTTGTTCGCAGCTTAATTCATGATTAGTAATAACAATATCTAATTGCTTCACATGACTACACTGTAAAGTATTCATTATTGACATAGCTTGACCATCTGTAAATTCTTTATTCCATTTAATTGATAATGTATTAATAACTGTCTGTTTTAAAATATTCATTAAGAATTGATTTAAATAATCAAACTCGCCACAATGGTATATAGTCAATGAATGAATACGCTTTGGATAAACCGCCTTTTTATAATTCTTTTTAGTTCGAAATACAAGATTTGGAATTTCAAATTCAACATCCTTCAGTTTATTAACATGAACTTTACGATTTGTAGTAAGTAATCTAGAATCACCAACATAACATTTACCAATTGTTAATCCTAATAAATATATAAATACATCTACGTTATTACTAAATACAGAAACATCACATGATAATGATGATAGTATTTCTTTTAACTGAATGTCTTTATAATAACTCGTATCTATATCAAACCTGTTCATTCGTTTAGTATTAAATGTATCAAATGATGAATATTCATCAGATGATGATGACGATTCTATACTTGAATTCACAGAAGATATATCCACGTCTGAATTGCTACTCTGTTTATCTTCTGAAAAATTAAGAACACAAATACTATACAAATATCTAACTTGCATAGTATTTAAAATTCCACTTTCTATGTAAATTGTTGTCATTTTGTGAATCAAGTCTTTTTTTTTTCGCGTTATTAAATTTTTTATCACTTAAAATGCAGAGCACACGCTTTTACACCAACGGTAATTAATCGCACGGGCTTTAACACAGGCTTCACTCAATCACACGAGCTTTTATATTGAAGCCGGTTATGTACACGTTCGTAACACACTTTGAATACCAACCGTGTACATGCTTTTACACAACCCTAAAAGACCGGCACATGCTTTTACACGGTAACTAGTGAACTGCACGGTATTTCACACAACCACAAACCCAAAAACTCCGTGATAAACAAGGTTATCACTACCACAAAGCTTCATTTTACATTTTTTTTTATTTTCCAAAATACCGTGTTCGATTAACCTGAAGCCAAATTTACTATGGTTGTTGATTTTATCGTATACTTTCGACCTATTTAGTTCTACATGTTCATGTTTTCTTCTGTTGAGACCTAATTGAACTTGCCTATATTTACAATTTCAGCTCATTCACACGCTTGAACAAGTTTATATTTTTTCATTTGTTCAAATTTTAGTTTATTAGGATATCCTTGGAAAATTACCGGTCGACCAAATTTTCTGAAATTCCAAAAATAAAAAAAATTTGTGACATGGGAAAAAAAATGTTCAGGAACACATGCATGAAAAACTCATGAACATTTCACAATTTACTATGCAAACAGTGAACCCGATTCGATTTATTGTGCATCATGAAAATAACATGAGTACACCATTATTTGATGACTATATTAATGTGTCGTTTATTTCAGATGCTTTTAAATTGTTTGATGATGATAAACTTAATTATCCAAAGGGTTGTGTGTTTTATATTTTAAAACCTCAACATGGAAATCAAGAAGATATGATGAATGTGTTGTTAAGCATAGTAAAACATTTTCCAGATAGATTCGACGCATTTAAGGTGTCATTCAACATGGAAGATGTTGGTTGTGTAAATCAAGTTTATGCATATGATCGTGAAACTTGTTCGTTTGATTGCTGTGAAATTACAGAACCTGAAATTTTTGATCAAGTACTGTTTCAATCTGTAAATGTTATTCGATTATCAAGTGAATTGAATTCTAAACAATCAATGATTGTTACAGAACAAACTATTGGAAAATCAAATCATTTAAAAATTGTTCAACATGAATATGTTGCTGGATTTCAAACGGTTATGTTTGTTAAATTTACTACATAAAAAAGTTTGTTATTCTCTAAAAACATAAAATGGACTTTTTTTACGAATTGCAAATAATTTAACGATGGGTCCACATACATGCTCAGCCCAAACTTTATGCGATTCATAAAGATCAAATTCACTATCATCTTTGGTTGTAAATAAATACTTAATTGTATGATCTGGTAATTCGACAAATACAGACCAGTTTTGATTTGAATATTCTTTTGATAATTCAGGAAATTCTGTAAAATTCAATTTCACAAATGAAATAACATCAGACTCGCTGTCATTTAATTCATAAAAATCCGGTTCTGCAACATAATCAATAAACATCATATTCCTAGCACCAACAAACTGTATCAGATGTTCTTTCGCAAAATCAGTCATTAAATATTCATGATATTTTTCGAATGGTACATTCACAATAATCATCTCTTGTAATTTTTTAAGTGAGAACCATTGAAAACAATCATCTATATATTTTGATTCTGTAGAATTCAAGTAAATGATAAAGCGGTCCATTATTTTTTTCCAAAAAAAATAAAATTGTGTAAATGCACGTGTGAACAGTAAACACAGGAGTTAACTAGTTATGAGTTATAAAAAGGTATTTTGTAATTTCGATGTACCATTAACAATGAGATTGTTGTTGTATATAATAACCATTTTGAAATGAATAATAGACTATCCAACGTTACAACATCTAAATATAATTTCAAATAGTTTATAAACATTGCAGTATGCACAATATTTAATAAACATACAAACAAACTCAAAGATAAAACCCGATATCCTTTTAACCAATATCCAGCATGAAGTATTACAAAAGTAAGATTTGAAGCTATTACAATGACGATAAAATAAAGTTGTACGATCGGTTCCATTTTTTTTTCAACAAATGTGTGAGTTTTATTGAAATAGGCACGTGTTTTATTCCAAAACTACTTTCATTCGTTTGATATCCCGTAATTGAGGTATGATGATCGACTTGACGTAATCGGAAATATTTTTATAGACCGTCTTGCGTTTCTTCATCTCCCATTCCACCAATTGAGGATATGTAAATCCCACAGTCTTGGGGTAGTTGATATTCATGTATGCTGTGGTATAGCACATTTTATCAATCTCGTCATCTCTATAGTCTCCCATTTCATGTACAGGATGGTCTCGACCTAAATCTGGTGATCTAATAAACCCACCTTTTTTCTCGTAGTGTTTCATGACTTCCATTGGGTCGATTGCCATGAAATCTTTGTACGGAATATTATCTTCAAGATACCAATTATCGCGCATGTGAGACGATACCATCTCTCGCATCGGCGCGCCCGTCGCCATGCTTACAATATCTTCCACTGAGTCTGAAGGGATACAAGCTTGTCTGGCGTTTTCGATTTGATCTGGTGTGAACATAATTTGTGAGGCTGACGTTTCTTTTCTTAGTCACGTTTATTGTCACAAAAAAAAATATCATGAACCAACAACAACAACAGTTAATTCAATTTCTTGCTGA
>Ga0075163_10011422_pt1 | contig 11574 bp, 10 predicted proteins | sample JI1023141ADNA_FD_71478 | JGI IMG/M metagenome (GOLD analysis project Ga0075163, IMG submission 71478) | Wastewater effluent complex algal communities from Wisconsin, to seasonally profile nutrient transformation and Carbon sequestration -... | ecosystem: Engineered > WWTP > Effluent > Algae... | reverse complement strand
GTGCAAGTCCTGGCCGGATCGCAGCTGACCGACTACCCGCTGGCCGCTCCGCTCACGCTGGGGCGCACTTTTGCGGCAGCACCAGTGATGGTCAATCAACCGAATCCGTCGAGCTTTGCCTTCTACATGAATGCGAAGTTTAGCCTGCTCGCTGATGACAAGTACGCCAATGACTTCAACATCGACGTGGTGTATTCCGACGATGAGCAGGCGTGCAAGACTGCACCGCCAGCCATCTACTCCAAGGTCACAGCAACGGCGATTGGCAGCAGTGTCCCACCGCCAAACTACGGCATGACGTTTGACAATCTGAAGATTCTGGTCGACGCCAACTTGGTGGTACAGAACACCTCCAGCGGCAACGTCGTGCTAAAGCTTCCAGTTGCCAGTCCCCAAGCTGGTGAGCAGTGGAAGCTGTTTGATGAAGCGAGTCTGTGCTGTGATACCTACTCTTTCGCAGTCATTGACACCATGTTCCGGAACGTGACGGCTGTGACTTCCGGAATGATCACGGGCAACGCCGATGTGACCATCCCGTGGAGCGGCTGGGATCTGACAGGCAAGACGCTACCAAGGAGCCGCTGGCTGGTTCTCAAGCACACCGATGGCGGCGGCGTCTACTCCTACGAGCTGTTCCAAGTTGTGTTCCCGGGTCCGCTGCCACTTTAGTCTTGTAGTCGCCAGCGTAGGCCTCTCTGTTCGGCGACCTCGCAGCGGCGTGGGCGCGGCCTTCCCAAGAGTCGGGAGGGCTTGCGCCTCGTTCTCTACTTGGCCTGCCTTCCCCATGCGAGCAAGCAAGCTCCTGTTACCCCTGCGGAACTTGTACAGCAGCTCGTGCAGCGAGATATCGCGTAGTTCTGCGGCATGAGATGACGCACACAAAAGCTTGCGGACTGCGCATCTCTCAAACGGAGACCATGATGTTGATGCAACCGCTCTCGCTTTGTCGCCGGTGTTCGACTGTCATGCTTGTCATCTCTGTTTTAGGAATAAGCTGTGACCGTCGTGCCACGTCGCAAGATATCGTTGGCCCGATAGGAATCCCCATTGACCGCACGTCGCAGCAGCTTGTCAGCTCCACCGGAGCGGTCATGGTTCCCAGAGTGCTCAAAGGTAGCTATGGCGCAACCTGTCTTCTGCACCCTGGAGAAAAGTGGGATCTCACGCTCAGTGATCCAACCGACCGCAGCATCGAGCTAGAGCTAAATGAGTCCTTTGCCAGCTGTCCACTGACCATCACCACGCTACAGATGCAGGTCGGAACGAGTCTGCTCGACTATCCGCTTGCGCAGCCGGTCTTGCTCGGTAACTCCTATGCGACAAGTCCGGTCGCGGTCAACTCACCGGCTGGTGGGAGCGTGGCGCTGTTTGTGAATGCACGGTTTGGTAGTCTGGAATCGACGCTGTACAGCAACAACTTCAGCATTGAGATGGTCTATTCCGAAAATGCGCTCGCGTGTAGTGTCACCGCGCCGCCTGCAATTTATGCCACGGCAAGTGCTGTGGTTTATGGGACGTTTGGTGCTCCTCCAAACTACGCGATGACCTTTGACGCGCTGCATCTGGCGGTCGACAAAAACTCGATTGTGCAAAGCAGCTCAGGTGGGTTTGTGAAGCTCACTCTGCCAACCCAGCAGCCGCAAGCCGGAGAGCAGTGGCACGTGTTTGATGAGTCGGCACGCTGCTGCCGGACGTACTCTTTTGCCGCCATCGATACCATCGACCGGACTGTGACTCCGGTAGCTGCCGGAGTGATTACCAACAGCGGTGAGGTGAGTCTGTCCTTTGCTGATTTTGCGCTGCTGGGACAGCGCCTTCCGCGAACAAGAACGGTCATTGTGAAGCACAGCGGTGGAGCGGGATTAACCTCCTACGAGCTGTTCCAGGTGCTGTTTCCTGGGCCACTGTAGACGGTCGCGGCAACGAGCCAGCCTGATACGTATACCGGTCACCTGCAAGCGGAGCTGCACCGCACGAGCCGCGTCCTCCCCGAGATCAACGCAGAGAACTCTGAGCTTCCTCAGTACCGATAGCCGGGTCGTGACGAACCACCAAGATCGATTCTCGTTTACTGCAACCGCCTCCTAGGGAACCGTGACCACTGCCGAGGTCTTAGGTGCTTGGGCCACGCCGTTCATCTCTGCATCAACCACCGTCTTATATTCCGTGGCAGTAGCGCCCCCCAAGCCCACCTCCGCTTGCGCCGTCAACGCTAGCACGCTGCTGGCACTCGCCGTCCGGCAGATCAGCGGGACGCCCCACGACATCGCGGTAGGCGCTTTGGCGTACAGACAGACTTGTAGAACGAGGTCTGCCATATAGTCACAGGTTACTGAGCCTACACTGGTGATAACTTTGGCCAATTGATTGTGAGATATACTGGCCGAAATGACACAGTTTTGCGCAGCAAGATCGGTATTCATGGGTGGCGATGGAACGCTACACCCAATAAGGCCCGGCCCGACAACGAAAAGTGCGCTATAAAATTTTAGAGCATTCATTACATGCGCACTCTCTTATTGCGCAGATATGTCTTCTACGCAATCGGTGGCGATAGAGGTGGCAAAACTGGCATCAGTCGTGACTGCCACGCAATGATCTGTAGCCCCTTGGCTTCGATGGTGTTCTGATTTATCGATCCCGCAGAGATGTCAAATGGGCCAAATGACTTTGCCGCCACAGCATTGTGAAGATCTTGCGGCGACCAGTTGGCAGATATTTTCAAGTCTCGAATTGCAACAAATGAGCTAGTAAGCAACGGAAACATACCTGGATTATTATCTAATCGCCCTTGTGAGTATTCGCCAGCCGTGGTGCCAAACATATACCAGTTCTTGGTGTTTATCAGAGCACTTTTCAGCCAGCTGCGGGTGATGTTTACCAGGCAATACTTAAACGAAATGCTAAAGCCTTGCGTCGTACTGCTGACGGGCACGGAAGCCAGCTGCTCGATGAGCAGGCCGCGCAGCAGCAGCTTTTCATTTAGTCTCATGGCTTTGGGTGGCAAAAGTTCGTACGTCTTCGGCTCAATGCTGAGGTGGTCGATGCTGCCGAGCTTACTGGCCAGCAGCATCGGACGCGCAGCTGATTTCTTCAGGGGCGTAGCAGACAGTTCAATCGAGCTCCTGGCGCTGGCGAGCGGTTTACGAGGCACCACCCGCGAACTGGTGTCGCTAGCACGGAGGGAGCTAGCAGTGCTCAGGGACCGAGGCGTAAGCAGCGCAGGAGCTGGTTTCATCGTCTCGAACCGACGGATGCGCGCGCCAAGCTGTGACTGCAGCAGCTGCTTGATCTGGGGAAGATCGCGACTGGCTGGAATCATGCGCATAAGGCCTTTTTCGACTAGCTCTTTACCACCAAAGCGAATAAAAGAAGAATCCGGATTTGGAGGGGTTACTTGACTAGATGATACAGAGATAGTAGACCAGCCAAGAGCGCTGGATTCAGTATACCAATCAGTCGGCGTTGCTTTGCTAGGATAATAAAATAAGCTCGGGTCCTGAGTATTTCCACGCTGCGCTTGGGTAAGCTCATATTGCGCATCACTAAATAGCTTATATGCCGGATTGACGCCAGGGCTTCCAGGATCAGAGCTCTGAATCATAGCTCCCGAGATTAGGATCTGATATAAATCATCAATCTCAAATCCGGAGTTTTCAAATTTAAGCGCATTACAAGTGGGGGCGATATTGGCCAGAACTGAAAATGTTTCTTGCGCAACAGCTGCATCATACCCGCCGTTTGGATTGTCTTGTCTTTTGAAATCAGCCGCGCTTAAGGCAATTCCTGGCCAGCTTAGCTGCAAGCACTGATCTGGGGAAGCCGAAATACCAAGTGATTTAGCCAGCAGATCATACACACTACTTAGCAGGTCCGTTGCATTCGCCATGGTCCACTCCAGATTCCACGCAGCGCTTAACGTGTCATTCAAAGCCGCAGAACCGAGCCCACGCCCCCCCCTTACCAGCAGGGGCATGAGCCTTTCCCTAGCCGCGAAGCCTTACCCGATGTGCAGTGTCAGCCCGGGCTTGCTCTCACCGACCCCGATGTTCCGGAGGACCCCGCCTATGGCCTGACTGGGCGGACAGTACGGCACTACTTGGCTAATCCAGCCGATGATCTGCACGCCGGGGACCGTGATTTGGCCATTGGCGAAGCCCGAGGTGTACGTCTCACTGGTCGAGGAGTTTCCGTAGGAGCCACCAATGCTAAAGGGACCAATGGAGAAGCCGCCGCCAGCCTGGGTCTGCTTCTTCACAAAATCCCACTCCGCCTGTTGCCAGTCGGCAGAGATGATGATCTTGCGAGCCACGATAAAGCCGGTCGGCAGCAGCGGCATCAGCGACTTGTTCTGACCGCCTTTGCTGCCGTTAGAGATTTGTCCCCGGCTGTACAGGTTCTGCAGGTTCCAGCCCTTGGTGCTAAGCAGCTGGAAAGCCAGCCACGGGCGGCGGATTGTGACCAGCGAGTACTCGTAGCTGATGCGCAGGTTCTTGGTCTCGGTGCTCATCTGGCGGTGCTCAACGGAGTGCCCCGCGCTACCGCCAATCGAGAAGATGCCCATGCTAAAGCCTGCCGACCCGCCACCGGAGGTAAACTCCGAGCTGCTGTTCCGGTAAAAGGACCCAGACTTGGTATCGACGATGACGCCTTTGCTCGCGGGGCTGACCTTGTACCAGTCGGAGGGCAGCAGCGCGCTGCGATGAATCACCTGCGACAGCCCACTGCCGGCATCCTCAAGCATCGCACCATACCCCTCAAAGACGGCCTTGGCGTTGGCGAACGCTTTGCTTAGCGCATTCTGCGAGGAGGTATTCTGAATGGCCAGCGCCTGCTCCACCTGATCCGCGTAGCTGCCGCGCCACTTGTCGTACGCCATCTTCACCGGAATCTGCAGCGTCGGAGCAAGCATCGGCCAGGTGGCCTTGGTGGTCTGCGTAGACTGCGCGGCCATATAGGCGGCCATATAGGCGCTACGCTGCATCATATAGGCACTATAGTTATCAATATAGTCGCGGTAGACCAGCGACTCCAGCTTGTCTTGCGTAACATCTCCGGTATCGGGGTCGGTCACATTTACGGTACGCCACAGATAGTTATAGGCAGTCTGCAGCTGCTGCTCGATTTGCGGATTTGCTGGCTGCACAGGAATCTGCACGCCATTCATAATGTCGCCGTAGATTTTACTGATCGCATTCCCGCTATCGGTATATAGCGTCGATAGCTTTGGTGCGATATCCGCCAGCGCTGCAGTCTCAACGGCTGCGGGCTTGCTGCCATTAAGATTTCCCGGCGTCCAGGGATTGGCGTAGTCCGAGGCGCGAATCATGCGACCTGGCTTCATCAGCGACAAGACTGTCGTAGCTGCCGACTGAAGTGGCTTGCCGCCGGGCTCCGCTTTGGTGATCGAGTCAAAGATGCCGTCAAAGATCCCTTGAAGAAGACTGTCAAGCTCTTGCTGAGTCATAACTACCCCCACGAATGCAGATTAAATTGCATAGATTAGACAGAACGCTCTGCAAAACCTATACAACAGCGAACAAGTTTCTATCCTTGATCCAGCACTGGACCACAGGTAACTTCCAACAGAACAATCATTGGAACAGCAGGCGATTCATTTGCTACGACGCCAGCTTCAATGACTAATCACCAAGATCTAAGTAGCAAGATCTAAGCATGCAAAAGTTTGGGCTCTTTTAGCGATACCCAGATATCGGTCTGATTACTACAAAAAGAGCATGAGGCAGCTGCCGTTTTTGACCACTGAACTGCACCACAGCGCGAGCAGCGACACACAATCGAGTGGCGACTTGAGAGGAAGAGCGTGTCGCTGGCGTGCGTCCACGCTGGCATGGCAGCAGGGACTAGCAACACCGGTACAGTGCTGCGCTCGCAGACCCGGCCAGCAGTAGTACCCCATAGGCCACTTGGCGCCACGCTTCTTCCGTGGGCTCCCAGCACAATCAGCGCGGCATGGGCTTGCGCGGCTGCAAGTAACAGCGCCCCGGCTGGCTCACCTATGACCACGCGAATCCTGGCGCTTACGCGGTCGCCAGCCAACGCAGAGCAGAGCTCTCCAAGGCGACTTCGATTCGATTGAGCTTGCTGCACAAGCGCATCCCAAAACGCTTGGGTGACACTGCTCCCTTCTGCTTGGGAGTCCTCCTTAGGAGGCACCACTCCTGTCCACTCAAAGACATGGACCAGCTCGACCTGCGCGTTGTTTCTCTCTGCAATGGTAACCGCTCGGAGCACTGCCCGCTCACAGTGCTCGCTGAAATCGACACCGACCAAGATCGTAGCTCCCGCCAGCGATAGAATCATGATGCTCTCCTCTATCGGAGGGGAGAGCACGTCTTATGCCACGCGACAGCAAATGGCCAGCCTGAAAGTACAACACAACAACTAGAGCGCTTCCCGCTCTGCCAACGGCAGCCCTGTGTTCCTACTTGCCACCTTAAGCAATACCAATCTTCAGGTTCAACAGCTCCCCCTAACCCCCAATAACTGTCGTTACGTGAGCCTCGGAATGGCCCGTGCTCACTCGACACACTGTGCTGATTTGACACGCACAGCTCGGCCTTCTTCGCTGTGGGCTCAACCTGCCTCTCCTAACAGAACCATGGGTCACAGACGGTTCTGTTAGAAGGGCCGGTAGACTGCGGTACGAGGTGTCTTGTTGATGTTGACGGGTTCCGCTTTCGGCTCCCGCTGGACACGCCAGCCGTGGCTGGATGCACGAACGCCCCTTGGTCTTTCCTAAGCGTCGACCGGCGCACTTCGGGTAGGGGATTGAGCGCAGAATTTTGGTTTCCACACGGGCTCCCCGCAATCCTTGAGCGAACGCCAAGCGGACCTTGCGCCTGGGTCGCTTGCCGGCTCCTGCGCAGAAACCAGACTGATGCGAGATCTCGATGGAATATCGGCGCGATTTGACTGCGTGACGGACGGTGAACCTGTTGGCATAGCTCCTGCTTCAAAAAGTGGCCCGCGCGGTCTTGAGAACGTCAACCTCCTCATCGCTAGCTGGCGGCCACAAGTCGTCAATCGCCCATCAAAAGGAGTCGGCAATGCCAACGAAGATCAATCTGCGCGCCAACAATGGTCTATGGGTCTGTGCTGAAGGCGGAGGAGGACAAGCGGTCGTCGCCAACCGACCGATTCCCAGCATATGGGAGACGTTTGAAATCATCAACGTCCAAGACCCTTCCAAGGCTCCTACCTATGGCCAACAGGTCTACTTGAAGGCCCATAATGGACAATATGTATGCGCCGAAGGTGGCGGCGGACGTGAAGTCGTCGCCAATCGGCCCGTCGCAAGCACCTGGGAGACCTTTACGTTGCGAAACCCCATTGGCCAGAGCACTGCGGCCATTGTGCCCGGGCGCCTCACCGCCGTCGCCTTGCAGGCCCATAACGGACAGTTTGTCTGCGCGGAAAATGGCGGCGGTCGCGAAGTCGTCGCCAATCGCAGGGCGCTTGGTCCTTGGGAGACATTTTCTCTGTTGGTCGCAGGCACCGGTACCCTAGTACCAGCATTCCCAATGACAGCGGTCCGGGACGATCAGGTGACCTCGGGAAATCACATGCATACCTGGATGTCGCTAGACAAAGAGGGGCGCCTTACTGGGAATACGCATACCTGGACGGACAACACCTGGCAGGGTGTGCACGCGGTCTCGAATGTTGCCTTCCTGGATGACAACTACCAATTGCTGTGGAGCTCCCCCGACTGCATTTGCGGGGTAGCCGGGAAAATCGATCCCACCGGCCCCCACGATAGAAATTGCAACTTTTCGGCGACCGTTCCCAAGGACATCTTGCCAAGGATCAAGAAGGTGGCCATCGTGCACCGGGCGGATCCGCATAACCTGTTTGTTGACTTCTTGACTTCAGACGTTGGCAAAGTCGTCATCACGGTAGTGGCCGTGTCGGTTGCCCTGACCATTGCGGGGTCGCTAGCCGGTCCCGTTTGATTCAAGTCTGGCCGCCTCCTTTTCGTTGTTTCTCAGCGTTCGTAAAGTCTGCTCTCTCGCATCGGCGTCAGTGAGCAGACGCAGACGCCACTGGGTCAACACCCTCGAGTATTCTGTCGCGCCATAACTTTGCCTACCCCGTTAAGGAAAGAACCGCGCACGGGTCTTCAACCGGCGGCGGCGGCCTGCAACGGTAGGTCGGAACATTTTGGCCCTGGCATGGGTGTTGCGAAAGCCAGCGCCTATGAACCCCACAACGCTCATCAAGTCCCTTGTTATCGGAACGATGTTCCTAACCTTCAACCCTAGCAGTCAGGCCCAGCCCACTCCGGAGGTGGAAGGACGCGCCAAGAACAATCAGTACGCGGTGAAGTTTCTGTGCGGCAAAGCGCCAGGCGCGGAAAACGCAGCGGTGGTTGCGGCGGGCCAGTACTTCACAGCGGTCAACGTCCACAACCCCGGCCGCACCGGAATCGGCTTCATCAAGAAGGTGGCGCTCGCCAACGCATTCCAGAAGCCCGGCAAGGTGAGCAAGTTCGTCGAGGGCAAGCTCGGCGCAGATGAGGCGATGGACGTCGACTGCCGCGAGCTGGCGCGCATGGGCGGCGTAACCCCCGGGACTCTCTTCGGCGGCTTCCTGGTGTTCGAGACCAAAGAGGGCACCGAGCTCGACATCGTCGCCATCTACACGGCGGCCTCCGGTCCTGGCGTTGCGTCGATGCACACCGAGCGCGTTCCCAAACGCCAGATCCCCTAATTCGATTTTCCAGGGCGACTTCGAGCCAGCAGGAGTAGGACTTGCCCAACGCCACTGTTACCTTTGCGATGCCATTCGACGGCACGCCGGAAGAGCCGATTGAGCTTGTGGGCTATCTTTTCGACGGACGGAACAAGCTCATCGCGAGTGCGCCGGTGCGCGATGGCAAGGCCGCCTTCGACCTAGAGCCGGAGCGGCTGCTCCGCGCCCGGCTGTTCATTGCCCCAAAGGGCGCCAATCTTACCACCGCACCAACGGTCGGCATCCTCAAGCGGGTCGGCGGTTACGAGCCGGCGCTACGACTCAATCCAGCGACGCGCAACTAAACGGTGCAGCCGATCCTCGCCGACATCTGGCGGCGCTGGCTCCTTTGCATCTGCCGCATTCCCGGCCGCGTCGTACGTCCGGTCGAGATCGCCGGCCATGTGCAGGCGCTACCGGTCTATCACACGCGTGTTCATCTGTGCGCAGTGGACAGCTGGCCGCTGCTGCTTTCGCGCATTCCCGACCCGATCCTAATCAAGATCCGGGAAGAGCTCCTGCGGGTCTGGCCGCCGATTCCGAGACCTCCACCGGAGTTCCTGGCTTACAAGTCTGCGGTTGCCGGACTGGAGTCTGCGCTAAATGGCAAGCAAGGGAATGACCCCCAGCTCATGAAGATTCCATGGAGGGCAGTACTGAAGGCTGTGGGGACGGCCCTAGTAATCCTAGGCAACCTCTTGATAGCCTTAGCAACATAGCTCATCGCCCGATCGGCCGCAGTGTTTCGTTTGTTAACGCCACGCCCAAAACCACTGCAGTTGCACACAGATCAGCACTGACCTCGCTGCACCGCTCTGTAATTCCCCATGCAGCAAAGCTCTGTTTCAAGCCGCCCGCAGAGCAGACAAGAAAAGGCCAAGGGGGCGAGCTTATGCAGGAAGTTTAGGGCCGGTGACAGAATCGGAGGCGAGAGCCGTCCGCACCGGTATGGACTTCAGTAAGCACATGCTTGACTGTCGCAATAGGTGGTCGGGTGTGGTGCGGTAGTTTCGTAATTGGCGGACCCGCTGACCGACACCATCGAACACACGAGCACAGCTGCCACCCCGACGGTTCTCAGCACTCCAGAAAGTATGGAGAGGAATCGCGCGGAGGAGAAAGCCAGCGGGGACACGAGCTGTTACTGGCTCACTGCGTCGGGCGGCAATTGGGAAGCCATCAGCTCGTCGTACAGCGCCTGATCCTCGGGAGCTAGGCGAGTCTTCGGCACGGACCTGCGATCCGGGTCGAGCTCAGCCGTCTGTTTGTTGCCGATCTCGCGCATACCCCAATAAATCCCGGTGCCCTTGATCGTACTGTTGGCGGTGAGATCATTGGCGTGATCTCCATCAAGCCCGAGGCCCTTTACAATCTTGTCAGCGATCTGCACCGTGACCGGCACACCGACCTTGAGCGATACTGAATAGTCGACGTCAGCCTTGATAACTCCCGCGATCATGGTGAGCTTCTCACCCGCCTTCTTCGCCTCCTCTACAGATTTCTTGCAGTCCTCCGTACGGTTTGGCAGCGCTTTCTTGATCGACTCGCGATCCGTTTCGAGCAGTTCGACATTCGTCCACTTCGTCGATACATCCCGAACTACGTCTGCACCGATCTGCGCGTTGATTAGCTTTATGTAGTCCGCGTCAATCTTGTTGAGCGTGCTGAACTTCTGGGTGGCCTCGACACTTGCACCCGGCGACTTGCGCACCGTTAATCCAGGAACGGCCCCCGCGGCCGCGCAAATCGTCTCCAGTTGCAGGGCTCCTACCCCGTGCTTGATCTTGACGATGGCCCCAGGTTCGAATAGCAGCGACGGCGGTTTAACGGGTTTATAACCAAATTTCCGCACGATCTTGTTTATGGAAAGGCAGCTGGCACTGCCGACCAGAAGAGGCAGGACAAATATGAGCTTCAGTGGGATGTTCTTCATTTCCCTCTCCTTGACGTCTAGCTAGACGCATCCAATGTTGATGTTCGCATGGTGCTTTCGTGAAGTGATTCCTGCAATTGTCGCACCACACTCTCCATCGCATGACCCAGCGTCTGTAGCGTCGGCGTTAGCGGGCGCGACGCCACGTGTCCCTTAAGTGTTGCGCTGCCAGGGCCGAACTTCCGCCATGATGTTGGGCAGATCAGCACACCGCGGCAGATCCGCACAGCGCAGTCACTTTGGTGTGCGTGGAACGCAACGCAGCAAAGCACCATCAATCGCTTCGCTTGCTCCAGCGACTCGGGCGGCCAAAGTTCACATGCTCTTCAATCGTAGCTAGTTCCCATCCAGAAACGTAGCGAGCAGGCCCGATGAACGTGGCGCCCGCCCGGAGCAGCCAGCTGACTGTGAGGACGGACGACGCGTTCAGCGGGACGCGCAGTAGTTTTGCGGTCTTGCTGGCATCGTTGTCCTCGGGATGATGACTTCGGGGATGGCTTTATGGTCCACAAGGGGACCACTTGGCCGGTTTGGTAATCGCAAGCGGATGAATACGACGGAAGCGACGACAACACTAAGGGTTTTCAGGAAAGCGCAGCACGTTGCTCAGGCACCGAGACGGCAACGACGAAAGCAGCGCAGCACATCGGCACAGCGACGCGGCTTCAGCCACTCTGACCCGAGATGAGTTTGCGTGCGTATTGCTTACCAAAGCAACTTGTAGCCGCCTCGCTCCATCCGTCACGCGAGCGGTAGACTGTCGTCGAATCGAAAGGAAAGCGCCGCTCACGTTCCGGGATCGCTGTCGATCCGGCGCTTGTGAGTAATCGATCGTCGCTACCGTAGAGTTGGTGACTGGCGTCAGTGTGACGCCATCATGGTGTCAC
>Ga0075163_10011421_pt1 | contig 11575 bp, 7 predicted proteins | sample JI1023141ADNA_FD_71478 | JGI IMG/M metagenome (GOLD analysis project Ga0075163, IMG submission 71478) | Wastewater effluent complex algal communities from Wisconsin, to seasonally profile nutrient transformation and Carbon sequestration -... | ecosystem: Engineered > WWTP > Effluent > Algae... | reverse complement strand
ATAGCTACTTGTCCGTTGTGTAACACTGCTAATACGGTAGTGGAATGAATCTTTGTCATGTTCAAAATGTCTATAAACAAAAGTCCCTCTCCAGTGGAGAGGGATTTGATGCTCTTATTAAATCAAAATTCTTACAGGATCTTCCAATAAGCCTTTCAGTGTTTTCAGGAAAGCAGAACCCACGGCTCCATCCACTGCACGGTGGTCGCAAGAAAGTGTTACTTTCATCACGTTACCTGGCACTAACTGACCGTTTTTCACCACGGCTGTTTCTTTGATGCCGCCAACGGCCAGGATACAGGCATCCGGAGGATTGATAATGGCTGTGAAGTCTTCAATGCCAAACATACCTAAGTTCGAAATGGAGAAAGTACTTCCCTCCCAATCTTTAGGCTGTAGTTTTTTATCGTGTGCCTTTTGAGCAAGGTCTTTGACTTCTGTGGAAATGTGTGACAAGGATTTATTATCCGCAAAGCGAATCACAGGCACCAACAAACCATCCTTTACGGCTACGGCCACACCAATGTGAATGTGGTGATTCTTGCGAATCTTATCTCCCAGCCAGCTCACGTTCACATCCGGATGTTGACGCAAAGCTGCCGCTGTTGCTTTGATTACCATGTCGTTGAAGGAAATCTTCACCGGACTGATTTCATTAATACTCTTACGGGCCTCTACCGCCTTGTCCATGTTGATCTCCATGGTCAGATAGAAGTGAGGCGCTGTGTACATGCTTTCACTGAGGCGCTTGGCAATGGTTTTGCGCATCTGTGATACAGCTACTTCTTCGAAACTCTCCTGTCCTACCACTTGTGGCAATACCACTGGCGCTGAACCTGCTTTTGCAGGAGCAGCTGCTTGAGTGCCTGGTTTAAAGTTCTCAACGTCTTGTCTTGTAATTCTTCCATTATCTCCTGTACCGGGAATGCTGGCAAGATTGTACCCCTTTTCACTGGCCATTTTCTTAGCCAAAGGAGAAGCCTTAATTCGACCATTAGACGAGTGATCTGTTACCGAAGTTTGCGTTGCTGCCGGACTAGGGCTTGAGCCCCCAACAGCCGGTGCTGCTGAAACATCAGCCTTGGCTGGAGCTGATCCAACACTACTACCCTTGGATTGATGAGCTTTTAATAAGGTGGCCCAGTCTGCACCCTTCTCGCCTACAATAGCCAAAACACCATTAACTGGCACTGATTTTCCAGTTTCTGCACCCAAGTAAAGTACAGTTCCTGTATTATAGGACTCATATTCCATGGTTGCCTTGTCGGTTTCAATCTCCGCCATTAGCTCCCCAGACTTCACCGTATCTCCAATTTTCTTGTGCCAGGCAGCGATCACCCCTTCGTTCATGGTATCGCTCATTTTAGGCATCAGCACAATTTCTGCCTTTATGCCTGAGGTATCAATACTAGCGGCAGGCGCCTGAGCCGCAGCCACTTCTTGTTTAGGAGCCTCTGCTTTCGCTCCCCCACTTGCAGCAGCCTGACCTGCTCCTTCTAGTAATCCTTTAAAATCTTCTCCTTTTTTACCCACAATGGCCAGTACATCATTTACCTTAACCGCCTGACCTTCAGATGCTCCAATGTATAAAACAGTGCCTTCATTAAACGACTCGTAATCCATGGTGGCTTTATCAGTTTCGATCTCAGCCATCAGTTCACCTGATTTAATGCTATCGCCCACTTTCTTATGCCACTTCGCGATAACGCCTTCCGTCATCGTATCACTCATCTTGGGCATGCGTACAATTTCTGCCATGTAACTCTGCGTTTATAGTCCGTTAAACAGTCAAAAATAAGGCATCAAAGCCGAATTTCAAGTGATTTAGAAATTAATCGTACCCAGCAGGAATTCAAACGAAGTAGTCGATGGGCTTAGCCCAACAGTGTATCGAAAACCAATATCGATCTGGGGTAAAAAGCGAATGATGTTCAAATCCAATTTTATCTCACCTCCTACAGATGTATACGACTGGCTTGCTTCAAACTGAGGGCTGCTGCCAAATCCATAATCCACAAATGCATTGAATCGGATGCGCTGAACATTCAACAAGGGCCCTACATGAATGTCTGGGTACCATAGGGGCATGGCATAGTTCGCAGACATGGAATAAAAATCTTCCGCTCTAAAGACCGACTGACCACGCGGCACTGGTGCTCTGTTCGGAAATACATAGTTTGTCAGAAAGTTGTCTGTGTACAAGGTTTTTTGATAGGCCCAATATCCATTAATAGAGTGATGCTTAAAAAAGCCCGGTACATACAACTGCGTGTAAAAAGCAAACAACGAACCTTCAAGATTACTATTGAAGCCTGTTTGATTCCAGGTAAGATTAAATGACTGACCCCATCGGGGTAAAAAATCGCGTGTGCTTTGTTTAAAGAAACGGTAGGCACTCAATTGAAATTGATTGTAGATCAAATCGTTGTTACCCACATAATTTCGAAGAGGATACACCCGATCGATTGTGTCGTTTACGATCACTGCAGGTGCGTAGCGCTGTCCGGAAGGGGAAAGGGTATTTTGGAAGTCTGCAACTTGGGTGTAGCCAATAGAATTACTGATGTTCATGCCACTCACATACTTAGACCGGGTAAAATTCAAAGGAATGCGCAGCCCTGCTAATACACCTGTTTCTTTCCAATCTAATGTCAGGTTTCGAATGAGTACTTCATCGCGTGTGGTGTCCTGTGGCGGTACAGGATTTCTTTCGATTATGCGAATTGGAATGTCTCCTTCATTCACAGAACGATCTGCCAGCGTGGCGGTGAAATTGACAATGGGAAGCCAGGCTTGATAACTCACGGTAGCATTCCAGGCACCTGATCTCTCTGCAATGTTGTAATTATACCCGGCTGATACAGATGTAGTGCTCAAGATATTTCGGGACGTAAGACCAATGGTCGTGCTCGTTAAGTCACTGTCAAAATAAGCGCCCCAACTAATGGGATTTATAATGCCGGTCGCTTTTGAATATTTACTTGATGGCAACACCGTTTGCGGAATACTATCCAAGAGATTCGGCCTACCCTCCTGGTTAGCAAGAAATTCAAAAAAAGTCTTCACCGGTTTTGTGAAGGACACTTCTTTCCATTGCCCTCTGTCGACTGGTACACGCACCACATCCAATCCATTGCCGGATTGTTCATTGTAATACATTACACTGGCGTCCTTAGTAAAGGCTGGATTAAAGGCTCCGTATTTACTGGAAGTTATCTGGTAGCGAATATTTTTATCAATATCATAAGCATAAATATTATCAATGCCGCTGACTGGGGAATTAAAAAACAACACTCCATTCCTCAATACCGGATGACCAACATTTTCATCGCTGGTGGGTAAGATATCACGGACAAAGCCTGATGCTATGTCCACAACAGAGATTGTTTTTCCGTTGCTGGTAGTTTTCAGCACCACAAGACTTTTGCCATCATCCGAAAAACGAGGCATAGAATAAAAGTGATTGGCTGGATTTTCAATTCGCTTGAGTACTCGCCCAGAGAAAAAATCTAAAATAACAATGAAGGTTTTATACTCGGTGTCTGTTTCAATAGTAGCAACCTGATATCCATCAGGAGAAAGTGCAGCCCCTGCGTAGCGCGACTTACTGGATATGCGAAACAATTGATTAGTATGTACATCATACGCTTTTATCACAGAATAGGTCTTTACTGCCCATCGTGGATTGTATTCGTACTCATTCCACACCACTTTTGAATTGGCTGATGACAACATTGCTCCGTCATTGACAACCCCCGGGGTAAACACTCTCTTTTCTTTCCCCTCTTTCAGCAGCACTAACTCATCTACTGTACCAATGCCATCCTTCAGCACTAAGATCCCGCCATTCTCTAAAACTTGCGGAAAGCTATAATTGGTATAGCTTTTATTTTTTCGTGTGCTTATCGTTTCAAAGCGGGTTAACGATAACGTCTCTAGCTCCTCGCGCCAACGTTGTGTGTACGTATCGGCCATTTCTTTATACAATTTACTAATGCGGATACCGGCATGGTGGTGGAGAGAGTTGGTAAACCGAAAAGGTAAAAAGGGAACATTCCAGGTGCGATGGGTAACCTTTGCCCAAATGGAAGGGTCATTTGTTTTCTCACGCAGGTAACTCACCATGTTGTATCCCAGCACGTAATGATCGGGGATAAAGTGTTTATAGGATCGCAGATACTGTTTGTCGTAATTAAACTTTCTTCCCTCTAGTAGGTTTGTCCGAAACATCATGTTGAAGGCAGGTATTCTTCCTCTTCCGCTTCCCGTTAAAGCAGTTTCTGTAGCTACGGCATCACCTTCCCAAAACCATTGCGGTACGGACAAGCTTCCCATCGCGGCTGCAGTGGCAGGACCAAAGGCATAATAGAACAGTTTATTAAATCCGGTAAGGGAGTTTTCGAATTGAACTACATGCCTATACTCATGTACCGAAAGAAGGCTAAGCCAATCATTACTTCCCTGAAAATTATAGTTCTGAGACGGCATCATGTAAAACTCACTTCGTCTGGGAGTCATGGAAACAAAACCATTAGAAGTAGCCGACTGACTCTGTAGTAATACGGTAATTTTTCGCGGAGCCTTCCCTAAGGTATTCGATTCTACTTTTCGGATGTGTTCAAGTGTGTTGGCCACGCGCTGTGCTTCAGCTTCGGCCTGTTCCTGATACACCACTTTAATGAAGGGGGTATTGACTTGCCTCCACTTTACCGAAGGAGGGTTATTGCTTAAAACGCTTGTTTGGGCTTGAGGCCGGAGAACAACGAAACAAAGGAGCGCACAAAGGATAAGTCTCATGTCAATAATAGGTCCGACCAAAGATAGCCGAAAATGCAAATAAGACTTCATAAAAAAAGCCACGTTCAATCGAACATGGCTTTTTGTATATGGATTTTTAGTGCTTAGTACACCCTGCTTATTTCATCCAAGCTTTTAAACTTTCTACCAAAGCCAGTGGTAGCGGCTACATTAAAGAAGCCCACAACATCAGTTCCATTTGGGTTTTGATTTTTTAAGTTAGTAGGCACGTTTGCTAACGGAGTAGAAAACAATTCTCCAAAGCCACCCGGTCTGTCTGTCTGAATAATTACTTCATTCAAAAAATCAAAACCTGCTTCAGATAAAGAGTTTATCTCTACATAAACAGAATCTCCGACTGCATACGGAGATATCACATTGCCATCTTCATCTTCATCAAAGGCATTAATACTCGTTCGCACCGGAGCGATGAAAGCCACGCCACTAAAATCACTTCCTCTGCCAAAGGCCGCATCATACGCTACATTGATGTCTGATGGCTTATTTAAAAGCGTACCATTTTTATAGGTTTTAATCCAATATGCATCACCAATGGGAGCCAGGTCTGTAGCCCAAAATTCAGCAAAATATAAATCATCGATAAAGGAATTAGCCTGCTGCATATTAAAAGTAATGCTATCAATGGGGGGTGAATCACTCATATCCGTAGTGGAAACCAATGTCTCACCATTTACTGAAATGCTAAGCGCATATGTTAACCCCACCTTTCCAAATACCTCAGCGCCAGTAGGTGTCCATGTATAAACACCCTCTTCCGCCTCTTCTGTAAAAGAGTACACCTTGCCTTCGCTATCCGTAATCGTAATAACCGCTCCGCTTACACCGGGGGGTACTTCTTGTTCAAAATAGGGTTGCGTGCGCATTAACTTGATCACCTGTGGCTCAGGCTTATTGGTGATCCAGGCGTCCACTACGTAAATAGGATCAGCATTTTCCAACGTGGGGTAGATAACCTCTTCACAAGCCACTACACTTAGCAAGGTTGCAAGTCCGAAAGCTGCTTTTATAAATAGTGATTTCATATTCTTAAAAATGGAAGTTGTAGGAAACAGATGGAATAATGGTTCCGATAATAGAAAGTTGACGAGCTTCACTGTTGATCGCGCTGCCCACGGGTACACGTTCATCGCCTTGTGTAAAGTAAATCGAGAAAGGATTTTGACGTGCATACAAGTTGTACACACCAAATACCCAATAATCAGTGTTCTTGCGCACCTTACCGTTTCTCTTGACGGTCTTACCATCCAGACGCAAAGAAAGATCCAAACGGTGGTAAGGGCTCAGGCGAACATTGCCACGACTTTCATTGGTATTGTGTGGGATTAAGACACCTTGTATAACGTACCGGGAGGTTGGAAACGTAGCGGGTGTACCACTTACAAAAGTAAAGTTGGCTGAAAGTGACATGCGCTTGTTCAGATCATAAAAGGCAGTTACCTTCAAATTGTGTCGTTGATCATAACGGGTCGCATACCAATTTCCTTTATTGATGCCGTCCACCTTTAACTCTGTCTTACCCAGGGTATAGGAAATCCATCCATTGAAACGTCCCTCCTTCTTCTGCACATAAAATTCCAATCCGTAGGCGCGACCAATACCGCTCAATAATTCTCCTTCTAAATATTCATTAATAAGCAAGTTGGCTCCATCGATGTAATCGATCTGATTGCGGGTTTCGCGGTAATATGACTCTACTGAAAATTCATAGCCATCATCCTTACCAAACGATTGAAAATATCCCAGGTTATACTGGTCGCCAATCTCTGGTTTAATATTATTGGAACTAGGTGTCCAGACATCCAACGGATTAGAGGCAGTAGTATTAGAGATTAGATGTAGGTATTGCACCATTCTGTTATAGCTGGCTTTGATGGAAGAATTATCTGATAACTCTGCCTTTACAGAAAAACGCGGTTCCCAGTTTCCATATTGACTCATTAACTCTCCACTGGCATAGTCTGTTTCAGAAACAGGAGTTCTCCTCTCCCCGGGTATGGTGTCGTTGTACACTACTTCTTTACCCGGACCAAAGGCGGTAAAGGCTGAATAGCGAAGACCATACTGCACACTCAACACATCATTAAGCTTCTGATCATTTCCAATATACACGGCAGCTTCACCGTTATACTTGCGCTTTAAACTGATGTCTATCACATCGCCACTAGAGGCACCTTGCGCATTGGCCGGCTCGAAAGTATAATACGTAGCTTCTGCTCCAAATGAGATCTCATTATTAGCATTAACGAAATAATTGAAAGAAGGCTTAAAACTGAAATTGGTGATAGAGGATCTCCACTTAAAGAAGTCCTGATCATCTTCACCGAACTGCAGAGAGTAATCATACTTACTGTAGATGGCTGAGAAGTTGGCAAACAGCCGATCGTTGAAAATTTTGTTATAACGCAGCGTTCCTGTCTGGTTCCCCCAGGAAAAACCCTGATCCCCATCGAAGAAGAAAACATCGCGGCCCGTGTATCCAGATAGGAAAATTCTGTTCTTGTCGTTGATGTTGTAGTTGGCCTTTCCGGTTAAATCATAAAAGTTGAGTTTAGCTCCGTCTTGCAATACATCTACAAAAGGTCTTGCTAACACATCGATGTAGGATCTTCTACCTGCCACGATGAAAGAACCGCGCTTATCAAAAAGAGGGCCTTCTACGGCTGCGCGGCTAAAGATGGTACCAATACCACCGTTCACCTCTATCTTTTTATTGTTGCCCTCCTTCATTCGAACATCCAATAGAGAAGCCAGGCGCCCCCCGTATTGCGCGGGAATGGCTGCTTTGTAGAGCTTCGTATCCTTTACTGCATCCGGATTAAAGACAGAAAAGAAGCCAAGCAAGTGAGATGAATTATACACTGAAGCCTCGTCTAATAAAATAAGGTTCTGTCCTACACTACCGCCTCGCACGTTAAATCCAGAAGCCCCTTCGCCTACGGTGGCAATGCCAGGAAGCTGTTGTAAGCTGCGAATCACATCCACCTCCCCTAAAAAGGCGGGTATCTTGGAAATGGTTTTGATGTCCAACTTATTAACACTCATTTCTACCGACTTGACAATGGATTGCTCTTTTTCGGCTGAGATCACAATTTCATCCAGCTCTTCACCTTCCGGAACCATTTCAATATCAAGCCTGATATTGGCGTTTAGTTCTTTGCTAATCAGCTGTTTTGCATACCCGACATAGGTAAATTCAATATCATAACTGCCGGCAGGCAGCGTAAGGGAATAAAATCCATACACATTGGTGGTGGCACCCACACCGGCAGACCGTATGTAAACGGTGGCCCCTATTAGCGATTCGCCATTGCTGGCATCCTTAATATATCCATTGATCGTAACCTTGTCTTGTGCCTTGACCGCAAACGTTAGCAAAGAGAATGTGAGAAGTAAAAAATATTTCATAGCGCTTGTATGTCGGTACATAACGTGAAACATTACAAAGAGTTTAGAAGATTTCGAAGTTCTTCATTACCCCGACTTCCAATAGTAACTGAGAATCCTAACGTATCGTCACCTGAAATGTGAAGCATTCCACGCCCCACCTTGTCTGGAATTTGTAACTTGCGCCAATGTTTAAAAAGCTAAAGGAGTATTACGAAGAATACAAGGAATACGTCCGTGTGGATTTGATCATGTACGGAGTTCTGATCTTGCTTATTATTATCTATTTCATTGTCAGCGTGGCGCTGGACTAAGCGAGCAGTATTTCTTTAACATTGTCCTTAATCTTATCGGATAACTCATCGGTGGGAAGGTCGTTTACGTCCTTACCGAAAGGGTCTTCAATTTCCTCCGATATCAATTCTACGCTTAGCAGAATGAAGGTGATCAACACCACAATTATTTCCGTGAAGTACCCAAAGTTGTTAATGAAAGCGAAGGGCAGGGTAACGATATATATAAAAAGGAACTTCTTGATATACATGGAATAGGAATAAGGAATGGGCGTGTTTTTAATTCGTTCACAAGCCCCAATCAAATCTGTAAAGTCTTTCAATTCCTTGTCCAGATTCATGAGTTGATAGCCTGTTAAATCGCCCTTCTTATACAGGTCGTTTACCTTCGTATACAACATGGCAGAAAGATGATTGGGCTTATGCTTATACTCCTTTAATTTATTGGCAAAGTCATCGGAAGGTGGATCCAACTCGCTAATCTGGGTGCCCCTTCGTAAATGTTCTTTAGTGGCAATAATAAAGTTAGGGATCATTTTGGCAAACCATTCCCTGCTTTCATGATCTTCTTTGCTTAGGTAAGCGTTTAGCTTAAGGGCAAAGTTTCGGGTACTGTTAACCATGCCTCCCCACATTTTTCTACCCTCCCACCAACGGTCGTAGGCAGAGTTAATTCTAAACACCAAAAACAAACCCAAGACAATACCCAGCAAAGAATGCATGGACAAAGTGCCAGGGAAGTTTTCTTGCGACAACTCAAAATAGTCGTAAACCACCTCAATCCCGAAACTAAGCGCTGCCATAAACATGAGCACAGGCCATAAAGTCTTCATCACATGCTTGCTATAGCTGTGGAAAATAAGGGAGAACCAAACCTTGGGATTGTATTGAATCATAGTGTAGAAAAGAAGCTTGCAAATAAAGGGCATGCCACACGTATTTCAAACACAGAATCCAAAATCCCTGCTTTTTTGGCGATGAACCGAAAACCCAGTAGTTTTCGCTCTTCAACTAGCTGGACATGCACAAATTGACATTTATTCTTCTTTCTCTTCTTTTGTCTCTTTTTTTTCTGGAGACAGTCGCTCAGGATTTCGCTGTAACCACAAAAGGAGATACGCTAAGGGGCAAAATCAAACTTTTGCAACATGATGTTGAGAAACGCATACAAGTACTCAATGGACAAAAACAAAAAACCACCGTGTCGATTATGAAGGTGCGCACCGTATGGGTAAAGAACGAGCGCTTTGACCCTATTCGGTACAACAATCAGTATGTTTTTATGAAATTGCTGAAGGAGGGTTATCTCAGCTTGTATGCCTTTCAAATAGAAAAGCAGTTTTCGTACGATGGCCGCTATCTGGTAAAAAAGGATGGCAAAGGAATGGAAGTACCAAACCTGGTCTTTAAGAAAAACATGAGCACTTTTTTACAAGAATGTGAAGCCGTTAAAAACTCCATTGAGTCCGGGAAATTAGGAAGAAACCAACTCAATCAAATCATTGATGAATTCAATAGCTGTATCGATAAGAACTCAAGTCTTTCGTATACACCTCCTGCGGTAGCCGTAGATCCCTTGGTAGTCTCCGGTTGGGCTGACCTTCAAACCAAGGTGGAAGGGTCCACCATTGATGCCAAAGCGGATGCCCTGGAAATGATCAGTGAAGTACAGGCTAAATTAAAACGCGGTGAGAAACTCCCTAAATTTCTGATAGAAGGACTAAGAGAAAGTTTTGATGGAAATACTGAACTAACAGAGGCCTTAAAAAAAGCTCTTGCCGTTACACGTTAACCTTGGAGCGCAGCATCTGAATAAATTCTTGTACATGAGTCCGCTGTAGGTGCAGAACCCCAGCAGAACAAACAAGTACAAGTAATGCCAACGCAAACAGGTATCCCCCATCTCCCATTATTTCAATACCAAGCAGAGTCAGGTGCATTCCCACTGCGCCTGCCATTAACCCAATTCCCAACAAGGCGCCTAGCCAACTCCAACGCGTTATTACCAGTAAAACAGCCGCTATCAACTCAGCCACCCCTACGCCAATCCTACCCCAGGGTTCCATGCCGATGGTGCTAAAAATGTAAACAGATTCAGCAGAAGCTGAAAACTTGAAGAAAAGTGTTTGCAGCATGATAACAGCCGCTAAAAGTCTTGCTATGTGGAATAAAATGCTTTGTGCTTTCATACAGCAACCAACGAAGCTTGTCCAACTAAGTTTGTCTCTCAAAGGACAAAGAAATTAGTATTTTGCATAGCTAACGAATCCCTATGAAATTCGAAATAGACCCAGACATTGCCAAAGCCAAAACACTTTCCACCGATTTCTATCTAAATCCTGTTCATTTTGAAGCAGCCAAGGAAAAGATCTTTGCTCAGTCATGGCAATACATCGGAGATACCGACCAGGTTAAAGAAGTAGGCTGGACCACGCCTGTAAATTTATTAGAAGATTACCTGAATGAGCCCTTAGTGGTTACTCGCGATAAGCAAAACAAGATCCATTGCTTATCCAATGTATGCACACACCGTGGAAACATTATCGTAGAGAGGCCCTGCAAAATTCACGACCTTCGATGCAAGTATCATGGGAGACGATTCAACCTCGATGGAAGCTTTGCCTCTATGCCAGAATTTAAAGAGGTGGAGAATTTTCCCTCTAAAGCGGATGATTTAACAAAACTACCCATTCATCAGTTAGGAAAGTGGTTGTTCACTTCCTTATCTAATAACAAACGTGCAGATGACTTCTTTGGTGATATGCAAAAGCGTATTGGTTGGTTGCCCTTTGACCAGTTTCAGTTTCGTTCAGATCTCTCCAAAGACTATATCGTAGAAGCGAACTGGGCATTGTATTGCGAAAATTACCTTGAAGGTTTTCACATACCGTTTGTTCACGCAGGACTCAATGCTATCATTGACTACGGAAACTATACAACAGAATTGTTCAAGTACAGCAACTTACAACTTGGCTTAGCAAAAGAAGACGATACCATCATTTTTGATCTACCCCCCACTTCTGTTGACTACGGTAAGCGAGTAGCAGGCTATTACTTCTGGGTATTTCCCAACATCATGT
>Ga0075163_10011420_pt1 | contig 11575 bp, 9 predicted proteins | sample JI1023141ADNA_FD_71478 | JGI IMG/M metagenome (GOLD analysis project Ga0075163, IMG submission 71478) | Wastewater effluent complex algal communities from Wisconsin, to seasonally profile nutrient transformation and Carbon sequestration -... | ecosystem: Engineered > WWTP > Effluent > Algae... | reverse complement strand
GCGTTGCAACACCATCGCCTTCAGTTCTTTGGGATACCCCACTGCGTCCTCTTCTTCACCCCAGATTCAAGACCCGATTTTAGATCGGGATCAGAGGACATCTATCCTGACACCTGGGGTGGCCAGCCTTGGCGCGCGCTGTGAGGTATTCACGCATCGCTTGACGCAGAACAGCCGACGCAGTCGTAGCGTCTTGAGTGCACGCACGCATGAAGTCAGCGTGTAAGTCAGTCGTCACCGAGATAACGAACGGTCGGAACTTCGGGCGGTTTTCAATCGAGGTTTGAGGCATCTTGAATCCTTTCTTTGTGTGGGCGGCTGGCCAGGGCGGGCAGCTCGTGCGCGTTAAGTTTTTGTGCGCCAACACAAAGTATAGTTTCGCGTCAATCGATAAATATTAAAACTGAGAATATTATCTGTACGCCATGCGAGCGCTCGTCGCCAGAAGCTATGCGCACTTTCAAATATACTGACCGGTCCATTCAAAAAATTATGTATTATAAATAATCGTAATGCGCTTGCGCATCGACCGCGAGCTCGCGCTGCAATCGCGTCACATCTAATTTTGAATCACGTCATGAGCACCAGCGAACTTCCCGCTTCCATACAACTGAAGCTTCTTCGGCGGATTCGGAGACAAGGAGAGCCAGGTTCCCTTTCCGTCGTGGATCAATACGGCAAGATGCGGCCGTGCTTCGCCGAAGACCTGCACAACCTAGGCGAGGATCGTATCCGAGTCTGCCCGCATGTCGAGCACGGCCCCGGCAGCCGGTCGGGATTGAGTTCCAATGGCATTGAAACTCTGTTCATCGTGCGGGAATCTTCTTGCACTCGTATTTGTCTGTCGTAGAATCTGCCCCTGCTTGCGGTTTGGTTATGCGCCTCCCTAAACCAAGGGGTCCGCGATGCGTCCCGGTAGCCAGACTGGCTATCAATATGGCTTTCTCCCCGATTTCGAGCGGGGCCTTTGCCGGGGCTTTATGAGCACCTACGATCACCTCCTGAACCTGTCCAAAGCAGGAGCGACCCTGCTGCACGTTGCGTCGTACGAGTGGGAGCGCGTGCGGGGGCTTGTCATCGGACTGTCCGACGACCTGAACCTTCCACTCCGAGTCTGGAGTCAGTCCACCGGTTTGCTCGCCTGCGATCGGGATGGTGTGGTCAGCGTCGATGATGACTCGGCAACTGACCCGATGGAGGTGCTTCGGCAGATCCATGGCTCCGACGACGCAGGCATCTGGCTCATGGAGGACTTTCAACCGTTCCTCCGTGAGGAGCACCACCCGTTGCTGCGCTGGCTTCGAGAGATCGCGCGCCTGCCATCGGCACCGCGCAAGGTCGTCGTCCTATCCACGCCGCTGCCGGGGCTGCCGATGGACCTCCGAAAGGAAATCCCGACAATCGAGCTAGATCTACCCAGTCTTGCTGATCTGCGCGTTGTCCTTGAGGACGCGGCCGCCGCGCTGGGTGTGCGGGCCTCGGCCGACGAGGCGCTGCTCGACGCGGCGCGGGGCTTGACCGTCATGGAGGCCCGCCTTGCATTCGGCAAGGCCGCGGCCGAGTTGGGTCGACTCGACCACGGTGCCGTCCCGCTGGTGGCACGGGAGAAGGAGCGCATCATCAAGCAGAGCGAGGTGCTGGAGTACTACCCGACCGACGCCAGCATGGCCGATGTAGGCGGCCTCGACGAACTGAAGGGGTGGCTCGGCCGACGCGGGCGGGCGTTCGGCGCGGGCGCACGAGATTTCGGCCTCGACGCCCCCAAAGGCGTGTTGCTGCTGGGCGTGCAGGGCTGCGGCAAAAGCCTGCTGGCCAAGGCCATTGCCGCCACATGGCAGTTTCCACTGCTCCGATTCGATATGGGTAAGGTGTTCGGCGGCATCGTCGGCCAGTCGGAGGGAAACATCCGGACGGCGCTCCAGGTCGCACAGGCTCTGGCGCCCTGCGTACTGTGGATTGACGAGATCGAGAAGGGGCTCGCCGGCATGGGGAGCTCCGATTCAACGGACGGAGGAACCACTGCGCGCGTCGTCGGCACCTTGCTGACGTGGATGCAGGAGAAGACCGACCCGGTGTTTGTCGTCGCGACCGCCAACCGTATCGACATGCTTCCACCTGAGCTTCTGCGGAAAGGACGCTTCGATGAGATTTTCTTCGTGGATCTCCCGACGCGCGCCGTGCGTGAGGAGATCCTGTCCATTCACCTGAAGAAAAAGCGGCGCGATCCCAACGACTTCGCAATCGCTGATCTCGCCAAACAATCGACAGGTTTTTCGGGAGCCGAGCTCGAGGAGGCTGTACGTGAGGGGCTCTACGACGCCTTCGCAGAGGGCCGCGAACTCAAGTCCGAGCACATAGCGAAGGCCCTCGACAAGACCTTCCCGTTGTCGCGAACGATGCGCGACCAGATCGACAGCCTCCGGCAATGGGCGAAGGTCCGAGCCCGATTTGCAGCTGGGGAACCCCCCGAGCCGCTACCCCAGGATAGCGCTGAGGCCGCAGCCCCTCGACTTCGGCAGGAAGCCAGCCGCAACCCGTTCATCCCTGGAGCCCGCTCGTGAAGACGTTGTTCTTCTATACAGCAGCCGGCCACCCCAAGGTCGCACCTCCGCTGATGAGCCAGGCGGCGAACGTGTTGAAGCCATTCAACCGCTTCATCGGCCAAGCCATCTACACTGCGAAGCAGAGGCAGACCCGATACCAGCTCCCGTGGGAACGGGTGCGCAACCTGTTGTCGATCCGACTGGAGGCCGTAGACAGCCTGTTGCGCATTCAGCGTCGGCTCCCCGGTAGCGTGCTGTCGGACTGGCCGGCGGATAAGGCCTACGATTTCGCACAAATGGGCTTCGTGATGAACCGCGGTGTCCCGGTCCGCTTCGAGGCGGTAACGCCGACGGCGGACGGCCTGCTCGTGCGTGCCGATGTACCGTTGCTCCCGACTGATCGAGTGTTCTGGTGCGGAGTCGAGAGCGCCGTGAAGCGGGAGGCGGCCACCGCACCGCCGAGCCAGGTCACTGACCCGCAGGGACGAGCGTTGAAGCTCGTAATGCCTCCGCGCACTGACGCCGATGACAGGCACTGGCTACTCATCGTGGAAGGCGATGTGGGCGACTGCGACCTCGTGGCGGATGAGGATGAGGTCGAGGCTGAATCGCTGCCGGCGTCGGATAGCCTGCGCCGCGTCGTGGACACGCACGGCGCGTCCTTCGACGTGAGCGCTGGGATGCTTCGCGTCGAAAGCCCCCCCGCTGATGGTCTCCTTCGGGGTGACAACGGCATCCGCTACCGCTGGCGTCAAGACGGGCGTGACGGGGGGCGCCAGGGGTGCTGGATACAGCTCCTTCCACCAGCTTCTTCTGAGGCCGACGAATTCCTAGACCCTCGCGCCGCGTTCTGCGAGGGTGACGTCAGCGAGGTGCTGACCGACAAGCGCCGGCGCAAGGACACGACGTTCAGGGTCAAGAAAGTTGATCAGGACCGCTACCAACTCCTCCTCGACCGCTACCCGCCGGAAGGCTCCACACTCTACCTGCCCGTGGACCTGAGGAACCTCTACCTACAGAAGCGCGCGCTCCGGCAGCTCTCCGAAGCACCGCTCCCACACCATCAGGGCCTCCTCCGGCTGTGCGAGGATCCTCGGTACGCACGCTGGCCAAGGGTTTCTCCAGAGAACGTTGCCGCAGATGGCTGGCGGGCACTCACGGACGCCACCCGAAGCGGCACTCACGAACAGCGAGCCTTCGTGCAGAAGGCGCTCGGAAGCCCCGACTTCGCATTCCTCGAGGGGCCGCCAGGTTCAGGCAAGACTACGGCGATCTGCGAGATCGTGCAGCAACTCGTAGAGCAGGGTGAGCGTGTGCTGCTATGTGCCTCCACCCACGTCGCCATCGACAACGTGCTGGAGCGCCTGCTGGAGTCCACGTCGCCCATCGACGCCGTGCGGATTGGCCAACTCGACAAGGTGGATGACAAGGTGCAGGCCGCCCAACTCGATGAGCGGATTAGCGCACTGCTCGCTGCGTGGCGGAGGCAGCCGGCCCTCAGCAAGTACGGCGACGCCGAACTGGAAGAGATGGCCGAGCGTACAGTGATCATGGCCGCCAACCTTACCTGTGGCACGACGATGGGCATCGTGAACCACCCTCTGTTCCGTGGTCGCGACGAGGACATGCAGGTGTGGGAACGCCCGATCACCACGATGCCCCATTGGGATGTGCTCATCGTCGACGAGGCGAGCAAGACGCTCATCCAAGAGTTCATGGTTCCGGCTCTGATGGCAAAACGATGGATCGTCGTGGGTGACGTTCATCAGCTTCCGCCCTTCGCCGATCGCGCCGACATCGTGGCGAACCTCCGCGACCTCGTGGACGACAACGACAAGCCTGTGTTTCCGGCTGACCACCAGAGGGCGTGCCTATTGCTGTCTCGGTTAAAGCAGCCGCGGCTGCGGCAGGCGGGGATGCGTTGGCTGCTCGTCGAACGACCTGGGGTGCTGGAGTGGATCGCCCAGGAGCTCAAAGCCGCGCCCTTGCTCGGTCTCTCCGTGCTCAGGGTCGTTGCAGCGGGCGGTTCGTCGCGCGGGCCAGTGGGCGTAGTGACTATCGCCCAGCTTCGCGCGGGCAAGGTTGATGCGCTGAGGCTCTCGGCAGCCGATTGGGTAATGGTCGGCGATGACCTCATCGGTGAAGTTGCTAGCTTGTTGCCCGCGAACCTACTTGTCGCCAAGGAACTGTCGGGTACGGGCGGCCCCCTCAAGGAGAACAGCGCGTTGCTCACGCGCCAGGCGTGGTGGCTTCGGCGCGCAGGTTCGCTGGAACGGTCATATCAGGAGCGGAAGTTCCGACGGGAGGACGTGACCACGTTCGCGGATGCTCAGGCGTGCGAGGCTGACTGGCTCAGTCGCAACGACCTCGCGCAGGAGATCGCTTGGCGGCTCACGCGCCTTCACGAGCTTCGACACAGCCGCAACGAGAGGGAGCGCAAGCGCCTTCGCGCTGACCTTGACCGCCTCCGGCCCGTCGCAGTCAGCATCGAGGAGCCTATCGCCGAGATTGAGGACATCGGGCTTCCGAGCATTCTGGAGGTCTTGCAGGAGGGCATTGGCGTTGATCGCGCAAAACGGCACAGCGCGCTGACGGCAGGTCTGAAGGCGACCCGGCCGGACGACTTTGCGGCCCGGTTCGAGAGCCTGACCTACCAGCATCGGATGCACCCGGAAATCGCGTCGTTTTCCCGTGAATCCATCTACGAGGGGCAAGCCCTTCTCGATGCGAACACCATACAGATCCGGGACGCCAAGCTCGGCTGGGACTTCGGCGAGTTTCCGTTACGCCGGGTATGGGCGCACGTAGATGGCCGCGAGCAGGGCGGCGTGAATGGCGATGAAATCCAAGCGATGAAAGCGATCCTGCGCGACTTCATCGCCTGGGCGCGGCGCAAAGGGCCGCCCGCACGTGACCTGCCAGGCGTGTGGGAGGTTGCCTGCCTGTGCTTCTACGTGAAGCAGGAGCGAGCGATCTCGGACATGCTCCGCGAGCTCACGCAGGACGACCGTAAGACGCGGTTCACGGTACCTGACGCTCCAGTCGAGATCGTGTGCGGCACGGTGGATCGTTTCCAGGGGCGCGAGGCTGACCTCGTGATGCTCTCGATGCGGAACACTCGCCGCGTTGGCTTCCTCGACAGCCCGAATCGCTTGAACGTTGGCGTAACGCGGGCCCGGCAACAGCTGCTGGTGTTTGGGCATCATGACTACTTCCGAAGTTGCGACGTATCCGAGCTTAAGGCGCTCGCAAGTTGCACTCCCGTTCTCGACAAGAATAAAACTCGCCAGTGGAGCCGTGGCAAGCAATGAGATGTGATCTGACGACCGAAATCCCCGTGAGCCGCTTCGCGGTGTTTGCCGAGATGGCCTGGATGGAGCGCCGGCCCGAGTTAGGCTTGCTCTGTCGAGCTGCCCGCGAGCAGGGCAATCGCATCACCGCTGCCGCTGTGCAGTCCACATTGCCGGGTTTGTCGGACGCCGGTGCGCGCAACGTCATCGCCTGGTGCAAAACGCTCGGTTTGTGCGATGAGCGCGGTGGCCTGTCGGCGCTGGGCGAAGGCGTGGCCGATAGCGACGAGGCACCGGTGCCCGAACAGGGCGTCTACGACCTCTGGCTCGCGGAGCATCCCATCCTCGGGCGACGTGTGCTCTCTGTTGAACGCTTGGCGCCAAACCTGGATCAGCGCTTCGAGTCGGTCGAAGCACTCGAGGTCGAGCCCGATCGTGACAAAGTATTTTGCTCTGTCCTCAACGGTAGGGATCGCTACATGGTTCGCGATCTGCCTTCCAACCATGGCCAGCCTGGCGGGCTTTCCCGCAAAACGGAAGCGACGTGCCGTCTTCGCTGGACGCTCGACTTCGACCAGGCGCGTGACCAGTGGCAGCTTGACGGCACGATCGAGGCACCTCAGGGCAAGGGCAAACCTGCCAAGCAAGCAATACAACACGAGCCGGAGTCGGATGGTCTCGACCTTTGGAAGCTTGCTTCGACCTGGGCGATGGGGCCACTGTCGTCCTTCGGTCAGTGGCAACCCGACAAGCGCCGACTGGCCGTCGCGTTCGACGGGCTCACGGACGGAGACCTCGATACCTTCCGCAAGACACTCGCTCTTCGCCGGGTCGAGATCCCCGGCAAGGGGTGCTACGAAAACGTAAGTTTGGAGGATGTTCCAGTGGGCCCGGCGTCACAGCAGGACGCTCAGCGATGGGCGATGGCACGCTTCGACCGTCTCCTGGCTAAGCGGCGAGGCTACCGAAGCCGTGCGGAAGTCCGCGAGCAGTTTGCCCAGCTCACCGAGAGAACGCCACTGGAGGCGTTCAGCCCCGAGCTGCCCGCGCACAATGATCTGCTGACGCAGGCGAGCAAAGACCCAGAGCGGTACTGGTCCCTTGCGGCTCCTGTGGATCTTGCTCCGTTTCCTGTAGCCCTAGAGGAGCTTGGCGCACTGCGCATCGGCGCACCCGCCGCAGTTGCTACTCACGAAACCGCTGGTGTGGTTCGTGTCCCGTACCGAGGTGGGTGGACGATGCAGCAACTCGTAAGCCGCCTCCTTGCCGGAATCATCCCCAGGCGAGTACTGCTCTGCGATCGATATGTCCGCGGAGACGCCAATCTCGACGCGCTCAAGCTCCTCGTTACTGCGTTGCGCGCAGAAGCCTCAAATGTCGCGCTGGACGTGTGGACCCGAGATGAGGACGCGGATTTCAAAAAGATCCAGACGATCACCGGTGCCTCTCCGCGGAGCTACCGCGACGTGTTTGGCCGGAATCGGCCCCATGACCGCTACCTGATTGTGCTGCCCACTCAAGGGCAGGGCTTCGGTTGGCATATGAGCAACAGCCCGATTCACGCGCGCGCGGAGGTGAAGGAGGCTGATCACAGCACACCGCTGATATGGAAGGACCTCGCGGCAACCCGAGTGACCGCAGAAGAACTTGAGCCGGCGCTGCGCCAATGGCTCGCTGGAGGAGGGCGATGATGCAGGGACCCATACGGCGCTCGGTACAGCACCGCATAGAACGACGAGATGACGCGCGTCTTCCAACGGCTTGGATTCGCGGAACGTCGGTGCCATCGACGTGGGCCGATGGGGCGTGGCTGATGCGTACGTCTGCACGATTGGCTGGCGAAGCTGATGCTCCGGTACTCGTGCTTCTCGGCAACGAAGGGGAGGGCGCTCGTGCTGAGTTGCTGGCCCATGTGAGTGCCGAAGGTCGGGTGTATGTGCTCGTTGGGCCAGGATGGGGCAGGGACGAAACCGACAGTCATTTGCTTCAGGCCAAAAACATTCTTGTACGGCGTATTCCCGAGGTACCGGCGTCCGCGGTTCTCGTCGGACGCGAGGCTCGATTGTGGATAGGCGGCGGCTTTGTACTTCGGCTCGATACCACTCAATCTGAGGCCCTCCGGCAGAATTTCCTTCGTCTTTTCTGGCACGACGCGACAGAGGAGGCGTGGTACGGGGGACAGAGGTTCGAATGGCGTGAGGCGGGCGAACGGCCCTTCGACGTACCCGAAATTACCCTGTCGGCGTCAGTAAGGTGGGAACCACCGGAGGCCAGGTTGGCTAATGACGCGCACGGGGCTCTACTGCTTCTTAACGCTGGGCCGCCACCCGACACGAAGCCGCTCCGGCTGTGGTACCCACCAGGCCCAGATCACCACGATCGATTGGCGTGGCTACGCCAGGAAGGCGTCGACGTGATGTGGACCGACCGAGGGTTGCCAGATCTTCTGGTCACTCCTGACGGCGGTGAATTGCTTCTTCGCGGTACTCGCGGACGCCTGCGACTTCGACTGACGAGCAATCAGGCTGGCGAGGTGCGCCGACTACTCGATGAACCTCCTGCGTGGCAGTTCCAAACCAATGTCCGACTTGGAGAGGCGGACCATCAGTCGGCGCGTTTCTGGCTTCCCGGAGAGGGGGCGGCGCGCAAGCTCGAAGCCGAGCAGCGCATTCAGCTTCCTGAAGTGCCAGCGAACTCGCTACGCGAGGTGCCGGAAACCGTACCCGCTTCGATTCCCGCCGCGCAGCCGCTCGCGCTGAGTGCTCACTACCAGTGGGTAGTTGTACCCCCGCGCGTGCCGAACGGAGCCCAGGAAGATGCGCTCGTGGGGCATTGGCGGAAGATCGACGAGAATTGGAGCCATCGCCTCGGACAGGTCCGGGCTGCGCTTCAGGCTGCCGAAGACGAACGCGGGCGGATCGGTAGGGCCTTCTCGCGCCTCATGAGTGCGATGCTGGGTTTCGGGCGCACGCAAGGCGGTCTTCTCGCTAAGCTAGGGGAATTAGAAGTGAAGTTACCCTCGGTTGAGGGACCTTCGGGTGCGCCGGCTCTCCTTTCACGGCTTGCCGAGATCGAGGACACGTCGCGCAGGCTTCAGTCCGATCTGGAGGGGGCAGAGCGCCAAGCGCGCGAGAGCGACGAGCGTGAGGCGCAGCTGACCGCATGGAAGGGCAAAGTGGAGGCCGCAGAAAGGAATCTTCCGAATCGTCGTGCGGCGTTAACGATCGCTGAGGTCCGTCACAAGGGCATCGCGGATGAGCTTCGCGAGGTGGAGGAGTCCCTGAAGTCTGCCAGCAAAGAGGACAAGAGGGATCTCGCGGCAAAACAGCGCAGGCTGTCCGACGATCTCCAGAGTGCAAAGCGGGAAATTACTCGCGTGCATGGTGAAATCGAGGCTTTGGAGCAGCAGGTCGCCGAACCATTCGAGTTCCGCCCCCCGTCGGTGCAAATACCCCGACAAGCGCCTGGGGGCGGGCGCTTCGTCCCCTCCGCATCCAGTGCGCGCGTCAACCCCTCCGTACCCGATGAGGCGCTCCCCGAGGTGGGGTCCCTGCAAAACCACAAGAGCCAGCGTTACCTTGTCATTCAGATCTGGGAGGAGCTCACGGCTGGGGAGCGGGCTGCCTCCCGCCTTTCCGCCAAGCTCGTTGCCCCGGAGAACGCATGAAGGAACAACGCATCACCGTCGAAATCGACCACGAGGGCCGCATCACCGCCGACGCCGACGGCTTCACTGGCGATGCCTGCCTGCGGGACCTTGAACGACTGCTGGAGGGCTTGGCGCCGGGCACAGCCACTGTGGCCCGGAAGCCGGACTCGGGCATCGCGCGCGTGATGACGACACGCACGCAAGGCGTCGGGAGGAAGCCATGAGCGCGTACATGACCCTCGTCACCCCAATGCTCGACGAGCTTTGTCTGGTCGCTGCGATTGTGGATCAGGGATTCTGCGAGGCGAACATCCTCCGGTCGGAACATCCGGTCTCGCTGAGGGGCTGGCAGCGGGGCCGCCAGGCGAACGTTGTGCTCCTGAAGGAGCACACAGGCGACGCCTACAACGACATCGGGTTTCTTCGCGGTCCAACCGGCTACACCGCCATCCTCAGCAACGACTATGCGCAGTTCGGCTCGGAATGGCTGTCCAGGGTGAGCGCCCACTATCAGGCGCACTGGAGCGCGAAACTGGAGCGGATCGCCGCCGAGGAGCGGCGGCAGCTTGAGGAGGAGCGGCAGCGGGTGGTCGAGGCGCAACGACTGGCGGTCCACGAGCGCGCGAATAAAATGGGCTACCGGGTCCAGGAAACACGTGAGGGTGAGACGATTCGCTTGGTCCTCGTGAAGCGGACGTACTGAACGTGCGGGTCAACCTCGCTCGCACCCTCGCGCGCAGCGCCGCGAACGGCCCCGGCGAGCGGTTCGTCGTGTGGGCCCAGGGCTGCCCTCTCGCGTGCCGCGGCTGCTGGAACCCCGACACCTGGGCCTTCGAGCATCGGGAACTGCGATCCGTCGATGAGCTCGCGGCCAGCATCATCGCGACTGAGGGCATCGAGGGGGTAACGCTTACCGGTGGAGAACCGTTCGCGCAGGCCCGGGCGTTGGCGACGCTGGCAAAACTCGTCCGCGCGGCAGGGCTTTCGGTGTTCGTGTTCACCGGCTACGACCTCGACGAACTCACGCGCCCGGAGCACCGTGCGCTGCTTGAAGTCTCCGACGTGGTGGTTGCAGGTCGGTACATCGATGAACAGCGTGTGAGCGGCTGGGCGTGGCGTGGCTCGGCGAACCAGCGTGTTCACTTCCTGACCGACCGCTACAGTCTCGCCGACATGGAAGAAGTGGCCGAAGTCGAGTTTCACCTTGGCAAGGACGGAACGCTGACCGTCACGGGGTTTCCGAGCGCGGCGGGAATTCTTCCAGGGTAGTGATTCCCGGGTATTTGGCCTCGCATGATGTGCCGTTTGTGAATCTAAATCGCAACGGCCAGGGCCGTTTGGAGTATGACGCAAGCTCCCGGAACCTGCGTTACCCGGTGTGGCGCGCGGGGTATCTATGCAACCCCCTATGGATAGTCTCATCTAGCTCGCCGCACCAGCTGATTGCTGCGCGCCGTCGGACAACCCGGACAAGCTACATGACTCTACTCTAACGTCGGACAGGTCGCCCACCCTACGCAATTTTGCCTCGCAAAATCCCGTAGGCCAGCCGATCTCCCGAGCATAGAGCCCCTCCCGAAAAACGGGAGGAAGTGTGATGGGGGAGGGGGAGCCCAGCATCATCATGCTTTGTTGCGAGATCCCCTCGCTTCGCGCGGCTCCGCGCCTGCCCGGATACTCACCTGCGCGCACCTCCACTCGGCCGGCAATACCGAAAAGTTCCTGCACCGCGCTTCCCCTGCACCTCGGGCGGCGATTCGCCAGTCTCCTTGCTGGAGCCCACTCGGTGTCTGTCTGAGTCGCGTGGCTTGTGCTCCGCAGATGCGCCAGCGTAGAAGACCTGGAGTCTCACTGGATGCGCTACGGTGACGCTTGAGCAACGGCGCGAATCGCTGGACGCCTCCCGACATTCGCCGCCAGCGAGCGGCGGATGTCATTCGCTTTGCGCCAGCCAAGCGCTTGATGCGCTCGCGTGTCGGCGCCGGTTGAATTTTGAGCAGTTGGGGCGGCTGAATTTTGACCAGGCCTGATAGCCGCCCGTCATTGCGGCGGCTGTGGATAAGTGTAGCGGTTTGCCTGGTTCTTGTGCCTCC
>Ga0075163_10011419_pt1 | contig 11576 bp, 19 predicted proteins | sample JI1023141ADNA_FD_71478 | JGI IMG/M metagenome (GOLD analysis project Ga0075163, IMG submission 71478) | Wastewater effluent complex algal communities from Wisconsin, to seasonally profile nutrient transformation and Carbon sequestration -... | ecosystem: Engineered > WWTP > Effluent > Algae... | reverse complement strand
TCTACCGAGACGGGTCCCGGCGATCAACGTCGCTTCGCGACCGCTTGCGAAGCGCCGACGGTCACGGCTATGGTCCGCGCCGCGCGGGTGTGGCGAAATGGTAGACGCGAGGGTCTCAAAAAGTGTTTTGTCTATCAATCCACAGAAAATTACGACGAGTTGAAAAAGTCGTATTTTCAAGGGTCTGGCAAGGTAGGAGTGAAGGGTAGAGAAATCGCCGAAAAGGCGCTAGGTGCAGCATAGGAGCTGAGAGCCTAGGCTAGAATCAGCGGCAATGTGCGGGCGTGGCGGAACTGGTAGACGCAGTGGATTCAAAATCCACCATCTTCACGGATATGTCGGTTCGAGTCCGACCGCCCGCACCATATCCTCAAGCTTCCTCAAACTGAGATCCCATCATCCTTTCCCGATCTGCAACGACACGACTTCGGCCGAAGAACTGCGCTCCGAAGGCAGAGGTCACAGGTTCGAATCCTGTCGGGTGCGCCGTACCGGGTGAAGATGACAACTATATCTACTCTATTCCCCTCCATAGCCCTCCTTAAGGCTGTTGCCGCCGCCAACGCGGCCTCACTCGGTTAGGCCATCGGGAATTTCCGCTAGCACTCAGCGGCGTTCTGCCATATGAGTTATCTCAATGAATCTTGAGTTATTGAGATTACAATGAACGAGAAGCAAGCCCTTAATGCCTTTGCCGCACTCTCACAGGAAACGAGGTTGCGCATCGTTCGACTGCTGGTGACTGCCGGCCCGGAAGGCATGCCAGCCGGAGCCATCGGCGATGCGATGGATGGCGCATCTTCGTCCCGTATGTCGTTTCATCTGAGCCATCTCGAACAGGCGGGGCTTGTCGAGTCCCGCCGCGAGGGGCGGTCGATCATCTACAGCGCGGCGCTGACCACGCTGTCCGGCTTGGTCGAATTCCTCATGCGCGATTGCTGTCAGGGCCACCCGGAGGTCTGCAATCCGGCAATGGCCGCACTGTCTTCCTGCTGCGAACCCACGAAAGGAACCTCCCATGTCTGACGGACAAGAGCATCGCATCTTCAACGTTCTGTTCCTCTGCACCGGCAATTCCGCGCGCTCGATTCTCGCGGAAAGCATCTTGAACAAGGATGGGGACGGCCGCTTTCGTGCCTTCTCCGCCGGTGCGCAGCCCAAGGGCACGGTCAATCCCTTCGCGGTGAAAGTGTTGCAGAGCTTCGACTACCCCTTTGAGGGTTTCCGCTCAAAGGGTTGGGAGGAGTTTGCCGGGCCTGATGCGCCTGTCATGGATTTCGTGTTCACCGTCTGCGACAACGCCGCCGGCGAAGCATGCCCGGTCTGGCCCGGACAACCCATGACCGCGCATTGGGGCATCGAGGACCCGGCGGCCATCGAGGGGGCGGATATACAGAAGGAAGCCGCTTTCGTTGCAGCCTTCCGCTACATGAAGAACCGCATCTCGGCCTTCACGTCACTGCCGGTCGGCAGTCTCGACAAGGCGTCGCTACGCACAAAGCTGACCGAGATTGGCCAATCCCACGGCGCGTCGTCTCCACGCAACAGTGCAGCGTGAGGCAGGCCATGGATGTCATCATCTATCATAACCCCGATTGCGGCACCTCCCGCAACACGCTGTCAATGATTCGCAATGCGGGCGTCGAGCCGCATGTCATCGAATATCTGAAGACGCCGCCATCTCGGAACATGCTGACTCAGCTTATCGCGCGCATGGGCATATCGGTGCGAGAGCTGCTGCGCGAGAAAGGCACGCCCTATACGGAGCTTGGCCTTGGCGACCCCGCGCTGAGCGACGAGCAGTTGCTCGATGCTATGATGGCGCATCCCATCCTGATCAACCGGCCCATCGTCGTCAGCCCAAAGGGCGTTCGACTCTGCCGACCGTCCGAGGACGTGCTCGACCTGTTGCCGCCTCAGCGCGGCGAGTTCGTCAAGGAAGACGGCGAGCGCGTCATCGACGGCCACGGCCGGCGTGTGGCCACGGCCTGAGGGAATTCTATGTCAGCCTTTGAACGATACCTCACCCTCTGGGTCGCGCTGTGCATCGTCGTTGGTATCGCGCTCGGCCATTTTCTGCCGGGCGCATTTCATGCCATCGGCGCGATGGAAATTGCCAAGGTCAACCTGCCGGTAGCCGTGCTGATCTGGCTGATGGTCATCCCTATGCTGCTCAAGATCGATTTTGCAGCATTGGGCGAAGTCGGCCGCCACTGGCGCGGCATCGGCGTGACGCTATTCATCAATTGGGCAGTAAAACCGTTCTCGATGGCGCTGCTGGGCTGGCTGTTCATTGGCTGGCTGTTCCGGCCTTATCTGCCAGCGGATCAGATCGACAGCTATATTGCCGGCCTCATCATCCTTGCCGCAGCACCTTGCACGGCCATGGTGTTCGTCTGGTCGAACCTGACCAAGGGCGAGCCGCATTTCACTTTGAGCCAGGTCGCCCTCAACGACGCTATCATGGTCGTCGCCTTCGCGCCGATTGTCGGGCTGCTGCTTGGACTGTCCGCTATCACCGTGCCGTGGGGAACGTTGGTCCTGTCCGTCGTGCTCTACATCGTCATTCCCGTCATCATCGCGCAGATCATCCGTCGAAGGATGCTGGCGAGCGGCGCGCAAGCAGCGCTTGACCGCCTGCTTGCAAAGCTCGCTCCCGCCTCCCTCGTCGCCCTGCTGGCGACGCTGGTTCTGCTGTTCGGATTTCAGGGCGAGCAGATCATTGCGCAGCCGGCGATTATCGGCCTGCTGGCGGTGCCGATCCTGATTCAGGTCTATTTCAACTCCGGTCTTGCCTATCTGCTCAACCGGATGGCCGGCGAGCAGCATTGCGTCGCGGGTCCTTCTGCGCTGATCGGGGCGTCGAATTTCTTCGAACTGGCGGTTGCTGCCGCCATCAGCCTGTTCGGCTTTCATTCGGGCGCGGCGCTCGCCACTGTTGTCGGCGTGCTGATCGAAGTGCCGGTGATGCTCTCGGTCGTCTGGATCGTGAACCGCTCCAAAGGCTGGTATGAGCGCGGCGGCAAAGTATCCGAACTTGCGAAAGCGCAGCGCTGATGCCGGACGATATTCCCAATCTCGATACCGGTTGCGTTGATATTCCGAGCATCGTCCGGTTGCATGCAACATCGCCATCTACCCATCCACCGCGTATGCTGCTGCTTTACGGCTCCCTCCGCGAACGATCCTACAGTCGTTTCCTGACATTCGAGGCCGAGCGCCTGCTGAAACATTTTGGGGCGGAAACACGCATCTTCGATCCACACGGCCTGCCGTTGCCGGACGGGGCTGACGTCGATCATCCCAAGGTGCAGGAATTACGTGAACTCTCGCTCTGGTCGGAAGGTCAAGTCTGGACCAGCCCGGAGCGTCACGGTGCGATGAGCGCGGTGATGAAGGCGCAGATCGACTGGGTTCCCCTTTCGGTCGGCGCGGTAAGGCCGACGCAGGGCCGGACACTCGCTGTCATGCAAGTCTCCGGCGGCTCGCAGAGCTTCAACGCCGTCAACCAGATGCGGGTGCTCGGCCGCTGGATGCGGATGGTGACGATCCCCAACCAGTCGTCCGTCGCCAAAGCATATCAGGAGTTCGATGAAGCCGGCCGGATGATACCATCGTCATATTATGATCGAGTGGTCGACGTGATGGAGGAGTTGGTGAAGTTCACGCTGCTAACGCGCGATGTATCACCCTACCTGACCGACCGCTATTCCGAGCGAAAGGAAAGCAGCGACGTTCACCTCCGATGACGAACGGCACTGTCGGACGCCTGCTTTAAGGTGCATGGAGCGATCCTTTGCCGCGCCGAACTCACCGGAAGTATTCTGTCTATCGGGAGCTGTGCGAGTGAAGTTGAAGGTTATGCCACTAGGGGAGCTCAGCCCGAAAATTCCGACAACTCAAATGAGCCGGTTGTCCTCGGCCTTCTGGCGGGCGCGGCGACGTGTGCCGTCGGTGTCCGCCTTCCGGTGACGTTCGGCAGCCGCCTTGCGGATCTGCTCGAAACGATTGTCTTCGACCTGCGGGGCTATCGGCTGCATATCTGTCTTCTTGACAAACGAAATCATTGCTGACGTTCCTTCCTGGGGCGGGTGGAAACGCCCTGGCGCCTGCCTGAGCGCTTTAAGCGGGTATTATGCGCCAAGTCCGGTGACACAGCCCTGGACTCCAAGCCGGTCGGCAGTCGTCTGGCCCGGCATCGTCGCCCACCCCCCCGCTTCCACGAACTGACGCTTCTTGTAGCTGTCGGATATCGCCTTGAACTCGGCAAGTTTCGCTGCGGAATCCGGCGCCGCATTGAACCGTTCAACGCATATGGCGGATGCCAGCTCTCCGCGCGCCGTGTCGCCAGCCGCTTTCGCCATATCTTGCGAAGTGCCGCCCGTGACCCAGCCGCCCCAGCTGAAGCCGACGACGATCGTGGCGATCACCGCCGCGATGCATGCCCAGACCAGCATTGACTTCGAAGGCTGGTAGTCTTCCCAACGACGGGAGAGAGATTTTTTCGTCGTGCTCTGCATGGCCATGGAGGTTTTCCTTCCAGGTTGGAGTGCGGATTGCTTTGTCCGGTCGCGCTGGCCGAACGGTTCAGGCACTGTGCTCAGTATCCCATTCCACCCATGCCGCCGTTGCCGGCCGTTGATGGTGCGGAATCCTTCACTGGGGCGTCGGCGATCATCGCCTCTGCAGTGATCAGTAGCGCGGCGATCGACCCGGCGTCCTGAAGTGCGGTTCTGACGACCTTTGCGGGATCGACGATGCCTGCTTTGATCATGTCGACATAGGTTTCGGTCTGGGCATCGAACCCTTGGTTGCGATCCTTGCTGTCGATCAGCTTGCCGACCACGATCGAGCCTTCGACGCCGGCATTTTCCGCGATCTGCCGGATGGGCGCTTCGAGCGCCTTGAGTACGATCGAGATGCCGGCGGTGATGTCCGCGTTACCACTCGTCAGCGAGGCCAGTACAGCCCTGGCGCGCAGCAACGCCACGCCGCCGCCGGGAACGATGCCTTCCTCGACTGCGGCGCGCGTAGCGTTGAGCGCATCATCGATGCGGTCCTTCTTTTCTTTGACCTCGGTTTCCGTCGCGCCGCCGACGCGGATGACGGCAACGCCGCCGGCGAGCTTGGCCAGCCGTTCCTGGAGCTTCTCTTTGTCATAGTCCGAGGTCGTTTCCTCGATCTGGGCCTTGATCTGGGTGATACGGGCGGCGATGCTGGCCCTTTCACCGGCACCGTCGATCACGGTGGTCGTATCCTTCTCGATCACCACGCGCTTGGCGCGGCCGAGCATGTCGAGCGTGACGTTCTCGAGCTTGATGCCGAGGTCCTCCGAGATCATCTGGCCAGCGGTCAGCACGGCGATGTCCTCCAGCATGGCCTTGCGGCGGTCGCCGAAGCCTGGTGCCTTCACGGCTGCGACTTTAAGACCACCGCGCAGCTTGTTTACGACAAGGGTGGCCAGCGCTTCGCCTTCGACGTCCTCCGAGATGATCAGCAGCGGTTTGCCGCTTTGCACGACCGCTTCCAGAATAGGCAGCATCGCCTGGAGATTGCCGAGCTTCTTCTCGTACAGAAGGAGGAAGGGATCCTCCAGTTCCACGCGCATCTTCTCGGCGTTGGTGACGAAGTAGGGAGAGAGATAGCCGCGGTCGAACTGCATGCCCTCGACCACGTCGAGCTCGGTCTCGGCTGTCTTGGCTTCCTCGACGGTGATCACACCCTCGTTGCCGACCTTGTCCATAGCTTTGGCGATCATCTCGCCAACGGTCGCGTCGCCATTGGCGGCAATAGTACCTACCTGGGCGATCTCGCCGGAAGATCTGACTTTCTTCGATTGCGCCTGGATTTCCCTGACGACTGCGGCGACGCCGAGATCGATGCCGCGTTTCAGGTCCATCGGGTTCATGCCGGCGGCAACCAATTTGGCGCCCTCGCGCAGGATGGAAGCGGCGAGAACCGTCGCGGTGGTGGTTCCGTCGCCGGCGAGGTCGTTGGTTTTCGAGGCCACCTCGCGCACCATCTGCGCGCCCATGTTCTCGAACTTGTCGGAAAGCTCGATCTCCCTGGCGACGGTCACACCATCCTTGGTGATACGCGGCGCGCCATAGGCTTTGTCGATGACGACGTTGCGGCCCTTGGGACCGAGCGTCACCTTGACGGCGTTGTTGAGCAGTTCGACGCCGCGCAGCATGCGGTCGCGGGCATCGGTCGAAAATTTGATTTCCTTGGCAGACATGATGTTCGTCCAGTTCCGTCTTGAGAGTGGAGCGTCGGAGAGTTCGGTCAGGCGGCTTTTTTGGTGGCCGCTCCGGTCTTCTCGACGATGCCCATGATGTCGCTCTCCTTCATGATCAGAAGGTCTTCACCGTCGAGCTTGACCTCGGTGCCGGACCATTTGCCGAACAGGATGAGGTCGCCCGCCTTGACGTCGAGTGGAACCAGCTTGCCGGCTTCGTCGCGCGAACCCGGGCCGACGGCGATCACCTCGCCTTCCTGCGGCTTTTCCTTCGCGGTGTCGGGAATGATGATCCCGCCTTTGGATTTGCGATCGCCTTCCGCACGTCGAATGACGACGCGGTCATGGAGAGGCCGGAATTTCATGTGGTTCTTTCTGAGGCCGGCGCATAGGGCGGCCACCTCAGATACATAACCCCGTTGGCACTCGAATGATAGGAGTGCCAAATGTATTTCTTTGAAAAGGCGCAACTGGGGAAAATTTATGTCGTTTCTATCGATGCAGCATTTGTTGTTTTCAATACGTATTTTCTGATTTTTCAATGCGATTTATTTTTATGGAAGAGCCATTATTCAATTCCAGATAAAATAATATCGACCCGCTCCTTGCTTACCGGGTAGGGACAGCCCATATATAAAACTCGTTGATTTGGCCGACTTGGCTTTTTGCGGTGTCAGAGACCCGCCATTCACCACCGAATTCTCGATAGCGAATGCATCAAGCGCCGACCCGGCGCGCATATCGCTCTGCTCGAACCTTGGAATGAACGCGCCGCTGACCACGGATGTACTGGCAGCACGGAAGTTCGTTCCGGTTCGAACGGGAATGATGCAGGAGGCGCGTTTGCGTGCTCCTGCGGAGGTATCGACCATGACAACGCGCACCACACAAACCATCGTCCGGTTCTCCGCACCCTTCATGCTGCCCGGCTTCGACGCCGCACAGCCCGCCGGCGAATATCGCGTGGACCAGGATGAGGAACTTCTGGAGGTATCCTCCCGCCTCGCCTGGAGACGTGTCGGCGCCTTTGTTCACCTGCCCGCCATCGGCATTGATGGCCAGACACATCAGATGGCGCCGATCGATCCCGCCGATCTCGACGCCGCTCTCGAAAAGGATCACCAACAATCATGATATCGACCAACCCAATCCGACGCACAATCCGTCCCGCCCGCCACGAGGCTCCTGCTCATCTCTTCGCGATCGGACAGGCTGTCCGGCTCAAGGGCGGTTTCATGAGACCAGCTTTGCCCGTCGATATCTACCGCATAACCGGCAGACTGCCGGCACGGGGAGATTCACTGCAATATCGCATCCGCAACGACGACGAACGCCATGAGCGAGTGACGACGCAGGACAGCCTCGAGCCGGTCGACATGTCGCAATCCGGTAATGGCGCAACCCTCATCGAAAGGACGTTCGGACATGGCTAAAGGCCAGAAACGAAGCAATCGCGAGATCAGAAAGCCGAAGCAGGAGAAGGCTCCGCCAAAGCCTGAAAGCACCTTCGGCAACCAGATCAAGGTCGCTGCAAATGCCAACGCGTCACAAGGTAAAGGCAAGCGCTGAGGCAGTGCTGCTCCGGCTGAAAGAGCAATGGGCGCCATGAAAGTTGTCATCGAGTTTTACCGCACGCGGGAGACAGATGACGCTCATGCCGTCGTGGGCCGAGAGGCGGTAGAAGCCGTCGATCTCGCTAACGCCATTGAGATTGCGCAACTGCTTTCGCAGACGCTCGATATGCCTCAACGGCCCGACGCCATCGCGATCACCGACTTATCCGGTAACGCGCTATTTTCCGGCATCATTGATGCCGACGTGACCACTAGAGAAAGGCCACGATCATGACCCGATACATAGATGAAACCGAACGGGAGCGGCACGACCGCGCGATCGGCGTTTGGGACAATGAAGGTGGCGCATCTGTCCGGACACCAGGCGACGAACAATATGGCCGCCGTATCGAAGCCGACCGGTCCTGGACCATCTACCATGTCTTCACCGGCATTCCAGCCAGCCGGGAAGGGCTGGAGATGATCGGCCTTAGCCACTCGGTCGCAACCGACGGCATGCTTTCCCTGAATCGTCGGAATGAGGGGGACGCAAAGAGCAAATGAACGGTCTTTTGCGTGTGCCGCCGCTATTGCAAACAGCCAGAGCAGATCGACGATGACCCTTGAATTCCTGAACCCCAGCCGCAGCTTTGACGAAGTGCGCAACGCCATTCGCTTTATCGGACACGACGGCATGTTCGAAGTGCCGTTCTTTGTCGAAGTGGAGGCGCTCGCCAAGTCCTCAGCAGGATTGCGCAGCATGGAGCTATCGGAGGAGATGTATCTTTCGACTTTCGATTCGGCGCGCAGGTCGATCGAAGATGTCGCACGCGAGGCCTACTCCCATCGCCGCCAGACCTCCTATACGCTTACTGCCGCTGATTTCCGGTAAAGACATCACTCGATGCTGATCCGCTACGGGTATGAGATCACACTGACCTGCCAGCAGCCGACCGCCCTGGTTTGCCTGCTATCGGTCCATGAGGACCGCGCGGCCGACATCACGGTGCCGGAAACGACGTTTACCAACCCTGACGTACCGGTCTCGACCTACCGCGATCTCTTCGGCAACCGCTGCCGCCGTCTGGTCGCGCCGGCTGGCGACCTAACTATGTGGGGCGACGCAACAATCCGGGACAGCGGACAACTGGACAGGGTGCCGCTTGGCGCGCGCGAACTCGCGGTGTGGGACCTGCCGGACGATTGCCTCGTCTACCTCATGGGCAGCCGCTATTGCGAAACCGATCGGCTCAGCCAGATCGCATGGGACCTATTTGGTGCGATCCCTCCGGGCTGGGGTCGCGTGCAAGCGATCTGCGACTTCGTGCACAACCACATCCGCTTCGACTACATGCAGGCCCGTTCGACGCGGACGGCTTTCGAGACATTCAACGAGCGCGTTGGCGTTTGTCGGGATTTCGCGCATCTTGCGGTCACGTTCTGCCGATGCCTCAACATCCCCGCTCGCTATGTCAACGGCCATCTTGGCGACATTGGTGTGCCGGTTGTCGATCCCATGGATTTCAGCGCCTGGATGGAAGTGTTCCTCGATGGCGAATGGCACACCTTCGATCCGCGCAACAACGCTCCTCGGATCGGCAGAATCGTGGTGGCGCGCGGCCGCGACGCAGCCGACATACCGCTCGTCAATTCCTTCGGACCACACGTCCTAAAGGGGTTTAGGGTATGGACCTACGAGATCGCAGGAACAAGCTGATGCTGTCGATGTGCATGTTCCCAAACTCGGTAAGATCCCGACCGAGTCCAGGCTATCTATGCGCGCTTTAGCGCTCCCCTATTGAATTTTCGTTAGGGCGCTGACATCAGGGGCACAGCTGCCATTCACAGCCGCACAAGTGGCTACTGCGAAGGATCAAGGCGACTAATCGACGGTAAGCGATTCGAACTTTTTTACCGCCAAACGCCGCCTTTTCTACGCATTCCGATATACAGGCTATCCTCTCTCCCCTTTTACTGGCGTAGTTTCAGCGGCTGGAGCGTATTGTGGAGGGTAATCGGCGGTATTTGGCGCGCCAAATACTTACCGTGAGCGCTACGCTGCGGCACAGAAAGCGCCCTTAGCCCATCTTTGGGATATTCACTATGTCGCTGTTGGTCAGCCTGGAGCGTTAGCGGCACGCCTGTTTCCGACAAAGTGCGAACAACCACGGCGGAGAAGCAGAGACGCGGCGCTCCACGCCGAGCTAAGCGCGATGATCGCCCGTTTGCGGCGAGCCTTTGCTGCCATCGCGGTCGCTAGATCAATGCCGCCAGGGTGTCGCGCAGGTCGATAATGCCGCGCTTGGTGATCCCGCTGTACTCGAACGAGACCAGTCCATTGTTGAAGCCGCAATACATGTCGCAGAACGCGTCGACGGCGGATTCCGATAACCCGCTGCCGCGGAACACATTCGGCCATTCGTCTTCCGCGACTGGTTTCGCTAACACGGGGCGGTGGAACAGTTCCGACAGGACAGCAGCCGCGTCGTCGGGCGAATAGTCAGTCGGCCCGCGAAGCTCGACGAGATCGGGCGCTTCGGCCCCTTCGATCAGGAGGTCAGCGGCAATGCGCCCGATGTCCGCCGCCGCGACCAGCGGGATCCGCCGGTCGGTCGGCAGCAGCATTCACGGCAGTTCGCCGCTGGTCCGTGTCTCACCGATCGCCCAAGCCCAGTAGTCGATGAAGTTTGCCGCGCGCAGGCGTGTCGAGGAAACGCGAGATTGCGCCAGTTGCACTTCCAAGTCGTGCGTCGTGAGGATGTTGCCGGTGCCCTCTGCGTGTTGAGCCCCGACCGATGACAGGCCGACGACGTGGCCGACCCCCGCCTGTTCGGCGTCTCGGATCAGCGATCCGTGCACCGCGCGCGCTTGGGCCAGGATGTCGCGCCCGTGTAGGCCGGCGGGTTCATGATGTAGGCACCGGCAGCGCCGGCGAACGCCGCGGTCATCGCGGTTGCGTCGGCGATGTCGGCGATAACCGCGTCCGCGCCGCGCGCGCGCCACGACGCGGCCTGCTCTTCCCGCCGCACGACGGCTCGGACGGGTTGGCCGAGTTCAAGCAAGCGAAGCATGGTGGCGGTGCCGGTCTGTCCGCTGGCGCCGGTGATTACGAACATTCCGGTTTCCTTTTTCGATCTGTCAGATCGCAACGCTGACCGTGGTCCGGCCGCCTTCGAGCAGCGGCGCGGTCAGCCAGCGTGCTTCGTCGGCGAGGGCGGCGCGCACCGTGCGGCCACGGTCCAGATCGAGATTGGCCGCGATCAGGACGCCGCGCGGGCGAAGCAGTGCGCGCAGGGCGTCGAGGTCTCCGGGCGTCGGCGCATATCCATCGAAAAAGGCCAAGTCATAGCCTGGTTCGAGCGTCGCCAGCACCTCGTCGAATGTTCCGGCGTGGACCGTAACGCGGTCGCTCAAACCCGCGTCGGCGATATTCTGCCTCGCAAGCCGGACGTGTTCCGGGTCGCGCTCGATCGTATCGACGCGCGCCATCGGGTTGCCATAAGCGAGCCAGCAGGACGTGTAGCCCAGCGCCGTGCCGAGCTCCAGGATACGCGCCGCCCCGGTGGCGGCGGCGAGCGTCCCAAGCGCCCGCCCGTCGCCGAACGGATAGGCCCAGCAACCGTGCTGACGCCGATGTCGGTCTGTCTGGTCGTAGATCGCGCCGAAGGGATCGGACCCTAGTGTCCTGATCGCTAAGTCTCTACGATCATGGTGTGTGGTCGGGGACGGTCTGATGGGCAAGCCTGCGGTTGGGATTGAGTTGACTGAGGCAGAGCGTCGGGAGC
>Ga0075163_10011418_pt1 | contig 11577 bp, 9 predicted proteins | sample JI1023141ADNA_FD_71478 | JGI IMG/M metagenome (GOLD analysis project Ga0075163, IMG submission 71478) | Wastewater effluent complex algal communities from Wisconsin, to seasonally profile nutrient transformation and Carbon sequestration -... | ecosystem: Engineered > WWTP > Effluent > Algae... | reverse complement strand
CCACCGACCTCGCCGAAGCCCGCCGCCTGTGGGCCGCCGCCGCCGAGCGCTACGCCCAGGCCCTGGCGATCAAGCCGGACAAGCATGAAGCCGCCAACAACTGGTGCGCCATGCTCTCGACTCAATACCACCTCCTCAAGCCCAGCGCCCCCGACGAAGCCGCCCCTCTGCTCGATCAGGCCGAACAACTCGCCCTCCGCGCCGAATCGATCCGCCCCGGTGCCGCCACCTACAACCTCGCCTGCATACGCTCCCTGAAGGGCGACCTCCCCGCCGCCCTGAAAACCCTGCGCACCGCCCATTCCGCTGGCACCCTACCGGATGCCACCCACCTCCGCGCCGACCCCGACCTCGCTCCCCTGCGCACCGACCCCGCCTTCCAGACCTGGTGGCGCGAGTTGTTCGGCGCCGACGAGCCGCTGGACGCCCCCGCTGCCTGAGGCCCTTCCCCCAGCCCCGGCGAAGACACCCCAGCCCGCCACCAATAATTTATTTACATACCCATTACAAATTCCCCTACAATCCCCCGGCGCATTCGGGGGCGCGCGAAAGCCCCCGGTTTCAACGATCCGGAGGCTATGCCCATGTCCCAGAACATCGTTTCGATCTCCCTTTCCGGTGACGACATCACCGCCATCCGCAGCATGCTGGCCGGGCTTGAGGACAAGCTCGAGGCAATGGTCGAGCTGACGGCGGCGCAGCGGGTGTCGCTGCTGCGGATGGGCGCGCGCTCCGAGTCTTTCGTGCGGCACACCCTCGACACCCTCGAGCAGGACCCGGACATCCTGCCGCGCAGCTTCGACCTCGAAGAGATGCAGCGCGACCTGGTGGCCCTCGACCAGCTGCGGCCGATCTTCAGCCGCCTGCGCCAGCTCGCCGGCCGGGCCGACGACACCGAGCGGGCCCTGGGCAACGACCTCTACGAATCCGCGCTGGCGGCCTACCGCATCGCCAAGGCCACCGACGGCAGCGCGGTGGCCGATGCGCTGGTGGAACATGGCTCGGAGCGCTTTGCCGCCACCGGCAAGCGCAGCCCGGCCACTGAAAACACCCCGGACTGACACCCCTCCCCCCAGCCACACCGATCGGGACATCCTCGCGATGGCCCGATGCTTTTCGAGGCTCCACCGCTGGGCCGGGCGGTCCGATCCTCACTCGAACCTGGGTCATCCTCACTTCGACCTGGGTCATCCTCGCTCAAACCTGCGCCGTCCTCACTTCGACCTGGGACATCCTCACTCCAACCTGGGTCGTCCTTGCTCTGACCAGCGCCATCCTCACTTCAACACGGGTCGTCCTCACTCTGACCAGCGCTGTCCTCACTCGGACCTGGGTCGTCCTCACTCAAACCAGCGCTGTCCTCGCTCAGACCTGCTCCAGCCTCACTTCAACCTGGATCATCCTCACTCAGACCTGGGTCCAGACGAACCAGTACAAGGGGAACGCAGCAGATGCCACCGGGGACGATGGCGCTTCGATATGGCGGAGAGATGTCGGGTTACGCTGCGCTAACCCGACCTACGCAGCTCCATCTCCGACGGCAGCACACGCCATCGCCACGACGAGCCATCCCGTCGGCACGACGCAAGAAGCCATCAAGCTGACGGACACAGCCACCGCCGGGATGGCTCAACCCATCTCCATCGGGCGATCAGCCCATTGTCCAGACCTGCAACCCGGAGATGAAGGCCTGCGGAGATCCAGCACAACAGGCAACGCACGCCGCCGCGCGGAACAATGGCGCACCGATATTGCACGGGGGATGTCGGGTTACGCCCTGCGGGCTAACCCGACCTACGCAGCTCCCGGCGCCCCACTCCCCACGCCCCGCCCTTCGCCTGTCCGTCGATCACACCTGCACGCCCTGCAACGCGCGCGGGTTCCGAAAAGCCCCTTCTGAACCGCCGAGCAGCGGAGCAGCGGGCGGGGCCTTCCGGCGCAGCTGTCTGAGCCCGCGCAGCGGGCGAGTTCTGCGCCGGCCGCCCGATGCGAGCAGCGCAGGGGAGTCTTTTGATCAAGCAACGCTTGATCAAAAGACCGGTGAAGCAGGGGTCGCTTCTTTGCCTACTTTCTTGGCGACGCAAGAAAGTAGGCCGCCTGCCGGGGCGGGACCCGGCCGACGGAACGCTGAATAAAGGAAAGCACCTGGTCTCCATCAGCGAACAGAATGCAGCCCGGCGTGCCCACCCACCAGTGGAACCGAGACCCCGACCAACGCAAGCCCCATCGACGGCAAGCCCCTGGCCTCCATCAACGATCAGCTAGCGGCCGACCTGACCGGGGTGGGCGGCAGCGGCAGCGCCGCACACAGACGACGCCTCCGCCGCCCGCCCCGATGGAGCGCACTCAGATAAGCAGCTCCCGCACCTCGTCCGGCGCCACCGGCTGCACGCCGGCCCCCCGGGCCGCGCCCTGCAGCCAGCCGTACAAGCCCAGCAGCAGGCGGTTGCGCAGGGTGCGGCGCAGGCTCAGCACCGCCGCCCCGCGCAGGGCGCCGTTGGCAAACTGGCGCTTCACCTCGCACTCGCCGGGGCGGAAATCCATGTAGTGGAAGCCCGGCTCGGCAAACACCCGGCGGATCGCCTGCAGGTGCAGCACGGTGCCCGCCGACCACGGGCGGAAGTCGTCGTGCTCGACGGAGCACAGGTAGTGCAGCACCTCGCCCACCGCGGTGAGGCACAGGCCGGCCACCGGCCGGCCGTCGGCCCACAGCAGAAAGGCGCGCAGCTCGCCGCGCTGCGCCGCCGCCAGTAGCTCGGCCGCCTCGACCGGCCTGCCCACGAGCCTCCCGTGGCCCCGCAGCTCGGCCAGATGGCCGATGAACTCGCCCACCTGGCCCGGCGCGCGGTATTCGCGCAGGTCGAGGGCCTGCCCGCAGTGCTCGAGAAAGCGGGCTTCGTCGCGGGCGTAGGACTCGCGGGTCTTGGCCGAGTAGCGGCCCTCGAGGAAATCCTCGTAGCGCCCGGTCCAGGCCAGGTAATGCCACACGTCGCGGCTCAGCACGAAGGCCACGCTGTCGTCGCGCAAGGTGTGGGTGCGCCAGCCGGGATCAACGACGCAGCGCAGCAGGAGCCCGTCGGCCCCGGGCGGTATCGGCAGCGCGGTGAGGGCCTGGGCGGCCTGCCCGGTCAGCACCTCCGGCAGCGCCGCCTCGCGCACGGCCAGGCGCAAGCGGACGGAAAACAGGCGCTTGCCACGCCAGATGAAGGGGAGGGGAAAAACCCGGTCGGGAAGCTGGTTCATGCCGCACTTTCGGAAGTTTCGGTAGCCGGAAACCCGCGCCAGCCCAGGGTGGGCGGCCAACGCTGCTCCGCACAACTTTTTAACAAAGCCGGATAGTACAGAAGCATCCACCGTACAACCGCATGCCGGCGGTTTTATTTTTGGCGGCGTTAAATTATTGGCAAAGCATTCCGGCAAAAGGTGCTCAGCTTGGGCGCGGCTGGCCGGGTTTGCGCGCTTGCGGCACAATGGGGGCGCTCCTGTCCCGCCCCGACTCCATGCCGTCCTCCCTCGCCCCGCCCCCCGCTCCGCCGGCCCTGGAATCCCTAGGCCAGGTGTTCACCCCGGAATCCGTCGTGCGCTGCATGCTGCGCCTGCGCCACAACACCGGCCGGGTGCTGGAGCCCTCCTGCGGCGACGGCGCCTTCCTGAAGCACCTGCACCACGCGGTCGGCATCGAGCTCGACCCCCGCCAGTGCCCCTCCGACGCCCTGTGCGCGGATTTCTTCGCCTACCCCGAGAGCGAGAAGTTCGACACCGTGATCGGCAACCCGCCCTACGTGCGCTACCGGGACATCGGCGCGGCCACCCGCAAGCTGCTGCGCCAGGACGGCTTCGACGAGCGCAGCAACCTGTATCTGTTCTTCATCGAGAAATGCGTGCGCCACCTGGCGCCGGGCGGCGAGCTGATCTTCATCACCCCGCGGGACTTCCTCAAGGCCACCAGCGCCCGCCGGCTCAACCGCTGGCTGCACGCGCGTGGCACCATCACCCACGCCATCGAGCTGGGGGACGCCCGGGTGTTCGCCGACGCCCTGCCCAACTGCCTGATCTGGCGCTACGAACTCGGCAACCTCAGCCACAACACCGCCTGGGCCCACATCAGCCAGTCCGACAAGCTGGCCCACGCCCTCGAATACCCACCCTGGCAGTATCGCCACTTCTCCGAGTGCGCCGGCCACCTGCGCTTCTCCCACCACGACTACACGCTCAACCTGCAGGCGCTGGCCAGCGTCAAGGTGGGTGCGGTGTCGGGTGCCGACGAGATCTACACCAGTGAAAGCGACGGCAACCTCGACTTCGTCACCTCGTCCACCCTGCGCAGCGGCCGCACCCGCCGGATGGTCTGGTGCGAGCCGGGCGAAGGCCCGCCGGCCGCGCTGCTGCCCCACCACGACCGCCTGATCGCCCGCCGCATCCGCAAGTTCGACGAGAGCAACTGGTGGCACTGGGGCCGCGGCCTGCCGCGCAGCGACGCGCCGCGCATTTATGTAAACGCCAAGACGCGCCAGCCGAAGCCCTTCTTCCTCCACCCCTGCCCCAACTTCGACGGGGCGGTGCTGGGCGTCTTCCCTCACCGCGAGGATGTCGACCTCGCCGCCCTCTGCGCGGCGCTCAACGCCGTCGACTGGGGCGACCTGGGCTTCGTCTGCGACGGCCGCTACCTCTTCAGCCAGCGCAGCCTCGAGAACGCCCCGCTGCCCGACAGCTTCCGCCCCTTCCTGCCCGGGCCGGCCTGAACCGGCCCCGCAGGGCGCACCGCAACAGGGCGCGCCGGACGGATGGTGTAAGATCAAATGAACAACCACGGGCCGCGCAGGTCCACGACCCGCCCTGCCGGCGTCGATAGCCTGACGCCCAGCCCACTTGAGAACAGTCCGCGAGGTTTCCATGGTCCCCCATCTCACCACCGCGCTCACCGGCCCCCTGCTGGAGCTCGAAAAACACTTCCTCGACAATGCCACCGCCATCGAACGGTGGATGCGCAGCCAGTGGCAGGAACACATGCCGCCCTTCTACGGCTCGACGGACCTGCGCAATTCGGGCTTCAAGCTCGCCCCGGTCGACCTGAACCTCTTCCCCGGCGGCTTCAACAACCTCAACGACGCCTTCCTGCCCCTCTGCGTGCAGGCCGCCCAGGCCGCCGTGGAGCGCATCTGCGTGGGCGCCCGCTCGATCCTGCTGGTGCCCGAGAACCACACCCGTAACCAGTTCTACCTGCAGAACGTGGCCAAGCTGGTGTCCATCCTGCGCTTCACCGGCCTCGAGGTGCGCCTCGGCAGCCTGCTGCCCGACATCACCGAGCCCACCGTGGTCGAGCTGCCCAACGGCACGAGCCTCACCCTCGAGCCGCTGGTCCGCCACGGCGGCCGCCTCGGCGTGAAGGGTTTCGACCCCTGCGCGGTGCTGCTCAACAACGACCTCTCCGCCGGCATCCCGGCGCTGCTTAACGATCTCCACGACCAGTGGGTGATCCCGCCGGTGCATGCCGGCTGGCACGCCCGCCGCAAGTCCAACCACGCCGCCGCCTACGACCGCGTCACCGCCGACTTCTGCGCCGAGATCGGCATCGACCCGTGGCGCATCAACCCGGCCTTCGACACCTGCACCGGCCTCGACTTCCACGCCCGCACCGGCGAGCAGGAGCTCGCCGACAAGGTCGCCACGATGCTCGACGGCATCCGCGCCAAATACAAGGAATACGGCGTGAGCGACGAGCCCTTCGTGGTCGTCAAGGCCGACGCCGGCACCTACGGCATGGGCGTCATGACGGTCAAGGACGCCGCCGAGCTGATCGGCCTCAACCGCAAGCAGCGCAACAAGATGAGCGTGGTGAAGGAGGGCCTGGAGGTGCACGACGTGATCATCCAGGAAGGCGTGCACACCTTCGAGACCCTCAACGGCGCGGTGGCCGAGCCGGTGGTGTACATGATGGACCACTACGTGGTGGGCGGTTTCTACCGGGTGCACACCCAGCGCGGCCGCGACGAGAACCTCAACGCCCCGGGCATGCACTTCGAGCCGCTGGCCTTCGAGGCCCCGTGCAGCCTGCCCGACTGCAACCAGGACCCGGACGCCGCCCCCAACCGCTTCTACGCCTACGGCGTGGTGGCCCGTCTGGCCCTCTTGGCCGCCTCGGTCGAGATCGAGGAAACCGCGCCGGCCACGGCCGTCGAGGCCTGAGCCGGGAGCCCGCGATGAAATTCGCCTTCATCCTCGACCCCCTCGACAAGCTCAAGGCCTACAAGGATTCGAGCATCGCCATGATGCGGGCCGCCGCCCGCCGCGGCCACGAGATCTTCGCGATCCAGCGCGAGGCGCTGATCTGGGAGGCCGGCACCGTGTCGGCGCGCTGCCACGCCCTGTCGATCTCCGACTTCGACCACGCCTGGTACATCCCCGGCCCCGAGCAGACCCTGCCCCTCACCGCCTTCGACGCGGTGCTGATGCGCCAGGACCCGCCCTTCGACTTCGAATACGTCACCGCCACCTGGCTGCTGGAGCGCGCCATGCAGGCCGGCGCGCGCATCTTCAACCACCCGGTGGGCATCCGCGACCACTCCGAGAAGCTCGCCATCACCGAGTTCCCGCAGTTCGCCCCGCCCACCCGCGTGGCCTGCCTGGCGGCCGACATCAACGCCTTCATCGACGCCCACGGCGACACCATCCTGAAGCCCCTCGACGGCATGGGCGGCAGCCAGATCTTCCGGGTGCGGGCCGACGACCCCAACCGCAACGTCATCATCGAGACCCTCACCCAGGACGAGACCCGGACCATCATGGCCCAGGCCTACCTGCCGGCGATCAGCGCTGGCGATAAGCGGGTGCTGATCATCGGCGGGCAGGTCATCCCCTACTCGCTGGCGCGCATCCCGATGGCCGGCGAGACCCGCGGCAACCTGGCCGCCGGCGGCCGCGGCGTGGCGATGCCGCTCACCGACGGCGAACGGGCAATCGCCGAATACCTGGCGCCGATCCTGTGGAAGCGCGGGCTGCTCATCGTCGGCCTCGACCTGATCGGCGAGCGGCTCACCGAGATCAACGTCACCAGCCCCACCTGCATGGTCGAGATCACCGACCAGACCGGCTTCGACGTGCCCGGCGCCGTCATCGACACCCTGGAAGAGGTGTGCGCCTGACCCACCCGGCCGGCGGCCTGCGGGCTGCCGGCGCCCGGCTCCTGGCCCTGATTGCCCTTGCCACGCTGCTGCTCGCCGGCTGCGCCCGCGAGCGCCTGCACCAGCAGGAATCCTATGTTTTTGGCACCCGGGTCGAGCTGCTCACCTGGGACGCCTCCGACGACAAGGCCCGCAGCGCGATGGCCGAGGTGCTGCGCGAATTCGACCGCCTGCACCGGGCCTACCACGCCTGGGAGCCCTCCGAGCTCACCGCCCTCAACGACGCCATCGCCGCCGGCAGGCAGGGCATCCCCGTCTCGCCGGAGCTCGCCGCGATGCTCGCCGACGCCAAGCAGATCGCCGCCACCGGCGATGAGCTGTTCAACCCGGCCCTCGGCCAGCTGATCGCCCTGTGGGGCTTCCACACCGACACCTTCACGCCCCACCGCCCCGACCCGGCGCGGCTGGCCGCCCTCGTCGCGGCCCGCCCGCAAATGGCCGACCTCAGCATCGCCGGCAACACCGTGACCAGCCGCAACCCGGCGGTGCAGCTCGACCTGGGCGGCTACGCCAAGGGCTACGCGCTCGACCGCGCCGCCGCCATCCTCAAGGCCCACGGCGTCGGCAACGCCCTCATCAACATCGGCGGCAACGTGCTGGCGCTGGGCAGCAAGGGCGAGGCGCCCTGGCGGGTCGGCATCCAGCACCCGCGCGAGCCGCGCCCCCTGGCCAGCCTGCCGCTGCGCGACGGCGAGGCCATCGGCACCTCGGGCGACTACCAGCGCTTCTTCGAGATGGACGGCGAGCGCTACTGCCACCTGCTCGACCCGCGCAGCGGCCGCCCGGCCCGCGGCACCCAGGCCGTCACGGTGCTGATCACCCCGCGCCCGGGCGCCGGCACCCTGTCGGACGCCGCCAGCAAGCCGGTTTACCTGGGCGGCGAAGCCTGGCGCGACCACGCCCGCCGCTTCGGCATCGAGCATGCCCTGCGGGTGGATGCCGACGGCCACGTCCAGGTCACCCGCGCCCTCCACGACCGCCTGCAGTACGGCGACGGCATCGCCCCGCCCCGCGTGGTCGACTGACGCCACCGCGACGCTTTGCGGCTTGCCGCGCTGCCCCCATCGGATAGAATGGCCTCAATGATCGGCATTCTCCTCATCACCCACGGCACCCTCGGCGAAGCGCTCGTCCAGTGCGTCAGCCACGTCATGAACCGCCGCCCGGCCCAGCTGATGCAGCTCGGCATCTCGGGCCAGGACGACCCCCTCGACGCGCTGCCCATCGCCCGGCGTCTGGTCGAGCTGGTGGACAGCGGCAGCGGGGTGCTGATCCTCACCGACATCCTCGGTGCCACCCCCGCCAACACGGCCGCCAAGCTCCTCGAGCCCGGCCGCATCGAAGGCGTCACGGGGGTCAATGTGCCGATGCTGCTCCGCGTGATCACCTATCGCGAACGGGCGATGGAAGTGCTCGTCAAGAAAGCCGTGGCCGGCGCCTGCGAGGGCGTCGTCCACATGAAATGAACCCCACACGCAGAACCGACGCCACGTCGAGGACGACAGGAACAACAACATGCCCCGCCAGGAAGCCGCCATCGTCAACAAGCTGGGCCTGCACGCCCGCGCCTCCGCCAAGCTCACCCAGACCGCCAGCGCCTACGCCTGCGACGTGTGGCTGGAGCGCAACGGCAAGCGCGTCAACGCCAAGAGCATCATGGGCGTCATGATGCTCGCCGCCGCCAAGGGCAGCACCATCGTCATCGACACCGACGGCAGCGATGCCGACGCCGCGATGGCCGCCCTCCAGGCCCTCATCGCCGACAAGTTCGGCGAAGGGGAATAGCGCGGGAGGTAGGAAATGGGAAGTGGGAAATGGGGGGGGTGACACCCGCCCAGCCCGCGGCCCCTGCCCCCACTGCCCACTACCCACTACCTACTCCCCATAAAGCCATGAGCTTCACTGTCCACGGTCTCGCCGTCTCCCAGGGCATCGCCATCGGCCATGCCCACCTGGTTTCCCACGCGCTGCTCGAGGTCGCCCACTTCACCGTGGCACCGAAGCACGTGGAGGCCGAGGTTGCCCGCCTGCAGGGCGCGGTCGCCCGGGTCAAGGCCGACCTGGCGGGCCTGAAGGCCTCCTCGGGTGCCGGCGCGGCGCCCTCCGAGGTGGACGCCTTCGTGGGCATGCACATCATGTTCCTCGAAGACCCGATGCTCGTCGGGGCCGCCGAGCACCTCATCCGCACCCGCCGCGCCAACGCCGAGTGGGCGCTGGTGCAGCAGATGGAGCTGCTGGTCGAGCAGTTCGAGGCCATCGAGGACGCCTACCTGCGGGAGCGCAAGTCCGACGTGGTGCAGGTGGTCGAGCGGGTCGTCAAGGTTCTCCTCGGCCACCCCGGCCATCTGCCGCCCAAGCGCAAGGACGGGCTGGGCACCATCATCGTCGCCCACGACCTCTCCCCCACCGACACCATCGGCTTCAAGGACCACGCGGTCGCCGGCTTCATCACCGACGTGGGCGGCCCCACCGGGCACACCGCCATCGTCGCCCGCAGCCTGTCGATCCCGGCCGTCGTGGCGCTGCGCCACATCCGCCACGTGGTAAAGGACGACGAGCTGGTCATCATCGACGGCACCCGCGGCGTGGTCATCGTCGCCCCGGACGAGCGGGTGCTTGAGGAATACCGCCTGCGCAAGGCCGCCGTCGAGCTCGAACGCTCGCGGCTCAAGCGCCTCAAGTCGATGCCCGCCGCCACCCTCGACGGCGAGGCGGTGCAGATCCTCGCCAACATCGAGCTGCCCCCCGACGCCATCCAGGCCAAGGGCGTCGAAGCCGACGGGGTCGGGCTGTTCCGCACCGAGTTCCTCTTCATGAGCCGCGACACCTGGCCCAACGAGGACGAACAGTTCGAGGCCTACAAGGCGGTCATCAAGACCATGGCCGGCAAGCCGGTCACGGTGCGCACCCTCGACATCGGCGCCGACAAGGAGCTCGAGGGCGCCACCCGCCAGGAGGACAACCCGGCCCTCGGCCTGCGCGCGATCCGCTTCTGCCTGGCCGAGCCCAAGATGTTCCTCACCCAGCTGCGCGCTCTGCTCCGGGCCAGCCAGTTCGGCAAGCTGAAGATCCTGATCCCCATGCTGGCGAGCAGCCACGAGATCGACCAGACCCTGGTCCTGCTCGACAAGGCCAAGGCCCAGCTGCGCGAGCGCAAGATCAAGTTCGACGAGGCCGTCGAGGTCGGCGGCATGATCGAGGTGCCCGCCGCGGCCCTGTGCCTGGGCGCCTTCACGCGCAAGCTGCAGTTCCTGTCGATCGGCACCAACGACCTCATCCAGTACACCCTGGCCATCGACCGGGGCAACGAGGCCGTCGCCCACCTCTACAACCCGCTCCACCCGGCGGTGCTCCGGCTGATCCACCTGACCATCCAGACCGGCGCCAAGGCCGGCATCCCGGTGTCGGTGTGCGGCGAGATGGCCGGCGACCCTGACTGCACGCGCCTCCTGATCGGCATGGGGCTGCGCCAGTTCTCGATGCACCCGGCGCAGATCCTCGAGGTCAAGCAGTCCATCCTGCGCGCCGACGCCGCCGACCTGGGCCCCAAGGTGCAGCGCCTGCTCAAGCTCGACGAGCCCGACCGGGTCCGCGAGGCCGTCGAGAAACTCTGACGCCGCGGCCGGGCCGGTTTGACTTGGCCCGATCCGCGCGCTAATCTTCAACTCAGCGCCGATTTGAACCCTTCAGCTTGCGGGCGCTTAAAAAATGCGGCTAAAGCGACGGCAGCCCAGTTCGCGACCGTTCGCCAACTGGGTTTTTTCGTTTTTGGGACGAAACACGAATGCAAGCACACGCACAAAGCGCCGCCGAATCCGTTGGCGTGGTCGAACCCCGGCGGGCCCACTTCGACGCGCCGCTGCCTCTCAAGAGCGGCGGCACCCTGCCCGCCTACGACCTGGTCTATGAAACCTACGGCACCCTCAACGCCGCGCGCAGCAACGCGGTGCTGGTGTGTCACGCGCTGTCGGGCTCCCACCACGTGGCCGGCACCTACGCGGGCAAAAAGAACTCCGAAGGCTGGTGGGACAACCTCGTCGGCCCCGGCAAGCCCCTCGACACCCGCAAGTTCTTCGTCATCGGTGTGAACAATCTGGGCGGCTGCTACGGCAGCACCGGGCCCAACAGCATCAACCCGGCCACCGGCAAGCCCTGGGGCGCCGACTTCCCCTTCGTCACCGTCGAAGACTGGGTGGACGCCCAGGCGCGCCTGGCCGACCGGCTCGGCATCCAGCGCTTCGCGGCGGTGGTCGGCGGCAGCCTCGGCGGCATGCAGGCGCTGTCGTGGACGCTGCAATACCCCGACCGCGTCGCCCACGCGCTGGTGATCGCCTCGGCGCCCAAGCTCACCGCCCAGAACATCGCCTTCAACGAAGTCGCCCGCCAGGCCATCCTG
>Ga0075163_10011413_pt1 | contig 11578 bp, 7 predicted proteins | sample JI1023141ADNA_FD_71478 | JGI IMG/M metagenome (GOLD analysis project Ga0075163, IMG submission 71478) | Wastewater effluent complex algal communities from Wisconsin, to seasonally profile nutrient transformation and Carbon sequestration -... | ecosystem: Engineered > WWTP > Effluent > Algae... | reverse complement strand
GTCAGCGACTCGCATGACCGGGCACGCGATTTTTTTCCAGGCCCCGAATGGACACGCGGGTAGCGATGACCGCAATACGCCGGAGTTGGAGAAGGCGCACTACGACACGCTCCCCAATGTGCTCAACGCCTGGGGATACTTCGTCGAGTTCGGCGAGGACCCGGCGGCGCTGCCGGCCTTTCTCGCTAGCACCCAGCCCGGAGGCCCTCCGAGATCAAAGAGGTGGCGCTTCCGGCTCCTGGAGTTCCGCCAGCCGGCGCATGAACTGGAGCTTTTCCAGATGGACACCACCGGAGAACGACCGGTCGCGAAACTCTCCCAATTCACAGATCAGCGCGGATTGTACAAGTGGTTCGACGAACCGCTGCTCGAATCGCCCGGCAGTAGCAAGAGACGTTGCGCCGTGATCGCTGAGAACATCCTGGCGCTCATCATCCAGCCGCAGCGTCCAGTTGGCCCCAGTGGGGCATCGGCCGTCGGTTCGGTCGATGCCGAACCATTGAAGGAGTATCTCTTCGACTCGCGGCGCTACCAGTGGGAGCCGCGCACTGATGAGTCTGTCCGCAGCGCCCACCGCCTTCCGCCGGCCATGCAGTTGACCTTGATCGTCGTCGATGAGCGCGACTGGTCGAAGCTGACGGACTCGGAAGCTCTCCAGGCGGGCACAGGACTGATCGGTGAGATGAACTCCCGATTCAGCGCCCCTGAGAATTTCACCTCCGACATGGGATCACTCACCGGCGAGTTGAATCGCCGGCGGATGCGCCACCGCGTGATCACCACCACGCTCCAGATTCCTGCTGGCATGGGCACACCCGGAGGACCCGCCGCCCCGTAGCCATGAAGATTGAGAAAACAGACCCAGGCAAAAAGCCGCGCTTGGCGGCAGCCTTCACGCTCGTGGAGACGATGGTCGTCATGGCACTGGTCACCATCCTCCTCGGCCTCGCTGCCAATGGGATGAAGACGACGTGGCGCTCGCAGCAGATCGCCGCCTCAGCCGCAGGTCTAATGCAGGCCTTTTCACTCGCGCAGTCCACCGCCATCCGGAACAACGCTCCCATCCAGGTGCGCATCTACAAATTCCAGGACGGTGACCTCACGACCACGGACCCACAATTCCGCGCCTGGCAGATCACCGGCGTCAATGCGGCTGCGCAGGGCGACCAATTCTACCAGATCTCCGAGCTTCAGAGGTTTGAGAGCACCATCGTCATGTCAAAGTTTCCCGAGTACTCTAGCGTCGTCTCGGGCGAGACTGTTCTTATGCCCGGTGACGACAAATACAGCTATGTGGCCATCGAATTCCGTCCTGACGGCTCAACGAATCTGGAGACAAATCCCAACCAACCATGGACGATCACGCTCCTCTCCGATTGGGGGTCGGACGACAAATCAAAGCTCCCCAAAGACGCCCGCACGCTGATCATCTCACCAGACACAGGCGCGGTGTCGTTATATTGAGCCGACGCGCCTTCGGCTCGCGGCGCTGCCATCACATTGGACATCCACAAGGATCGCGTCCACTGTCCCGGCCCTTTTTGCCGCTCGCTCATGTTTGAACTCCTTGCCACTGATCCGCACTCCAGCGCTCGCTGTGGTCGTGTGCTCACGCCTCATGGCGTGGTGGAGACACCGGTCTTCATGCCGGTGGGCACTCAAGGTACGGTGAAGGCGATTCATCCCGATGAGTTGCGCGCGATTGATGCACAGATCATCCTCGGCAACACCTACCACCTCTTCGTCCGGCCAGGAATGGAGATCATGAAGGAGGCGGGCGGGCTGCACCGCTTCATGAACTGGAGTGGGCCGATCCTCACGGACAGCGGCGGCTTCCAAGTCTTCTCGCTCGCGAAGATCCGTCGGCTCAAGGAAGAGGGCTGCTACTTCAATAATCACGTCGATGGCACGCCGATGTTCCTCGGACCGGAGACGGCGATGGAGATCCAGGCGGGGCTCGGCTCGGACATTGCGATGCTGTTTGATGAATGCACGCCGTATCCCTGCGAACACGGCGAGGCGAAGAAAAGCCTGGAGCTCACACTGCGCTGGGCGCGGCGCTGCCGGGATTGGATCGATCAAAACAAGCCGCAGACGGCAGGAAAGCCGCAGCTTCATTTCGGCATCGTGCAGGGCAGCGTGTATCAGGATCTGCGGGAGCGCTCGGCGCGCGAGATGGTGGCGATGGGCTTTGACGGATATGCCATCGGCGGCCTGAGCGTGGGGGAGCCGGAGGAGGACATGATGAAGATCGCCGACTGGGTCTGCCCGCTGCTGCCGCAGGACCAAGCGCGCTATGCGATGGGCCTGGGCACGCCGCCGCAGATGATTGAGCTGATCGCGCGTGGCATCGACATGTTCGACTGCGTGCTGCCGACAAGACTCGCGCGCAATGGCACCGCCTTCACGATGGACGGTACGATCAATCTGCGGAACGCGAAGTATGCGCGCGACTTTGCGCCCATCACCGAGGACACGCATCCGCTCTGCCAGGGCTTTTCTCGGGCCTACATCCGGCATCTCGTGAACACCCAGGAGATACTGGGTTTGAGGTTGATTTCCCTCCATAATCTGCATTTCTACACGTCCCTCGCGTCCAGGGCACGGAAAGCGATCGAGCAAGGCTGTTTCGCCGAGTTCCGTGCCGAAGTGAAGGCGAGGTACAAACCCAGGCCAGAACCCATAGACCCATGACTTCATCCGTGATCGCATCCGCAGATTTTGAATCCCTCCTTGCCCAGGCTGCTGGCGGTGCGCCAGGAGGTGGCGGCCTGCTCGGCAATCCGATGGTCTTTATGGTGCTGATGTTCGTGATGATGTACTTCGTGCTCATCCGCCCGCAGCGCATCCGGCAGAAGAAGCACGAGGAATTGCTCAAGAGCATCAAGGTCGGTGACCACGTCGTCACTGCAGGTGGCGAGCACGGAATCGTAGCCAGCGTGAAGGACACCACGGTGATGCTGCGCGTGGCTGACAATGTTCGTATCGAGTATGACCGCAGCGCCATCGCCATCGTGAAGAAGGCCGCCGACAAACTCGAGGAGGCGACGGACAAGGCATAGGCCCGCCGTTCTGTTCTCCCATTCCCACTTTCTGCTTTTCCCCCAACCATGAATCCATACGTCACATTCGTCGCCGGCACGGCTCTCCTCTTGCTCTGGTTCTTTTATGTCGGCACCACCGGCCGCGATTTGAAGCGAAACCTCGGCTCGCTGCTCAGCGTGCTCATGGGCGCGTTCTTCGTCTGGGCCTATGCGTCGGAAGGCGTGAAGAAGGGCATCGACCTTCAGGGCGGCTCGGAGTTTGTCGTGCAGCTCAAGCCGGGTGTGGATGAGAAGGGCTTGCCGAAACCCGTGAGCGAAGTGGCCCGCCAGCAGGCGATGGCGATTTTGGAAAAGCGCCTCAGCCCGGCCGGGGAGAAGGACTTGAGCCTCACGCCAGCCGGTGAGGACCGCATCATCATCCAGATGCCGGGCGTGAAGCCGGAGGAGATGGAAGACGTGCGCAACAAGATCAAGCAGGTGGCGCATCTGGAATTCCGCATGGCGCACGACAACAGCGCCGCCGAGCTGGAGCGCATCAAAACCGGTGGTGGTGTGGCCATCGGCTACGTCGAGATGCCAATGCGTGATCAAGAGAAGGGCGTGAAGTCGATGCTGGTGAAGAACCGCACCGATCTCGATGGCAAATATGTCTCCAGCGCCCACGCCTCCTACGATGCCGAAGGTTGGAAGGTCTATCTGAACCTCAACAGCGAAGGTGCCGAGCTGTTCGACAAGGTCGCCGAGCAAAATCAGTACAAGCAGATGGCCATCATCATCGACGGCCAGATCATCTCGGCCCCCTCGTTGAGGGAAAAACACTTCGGCGGTACCGCCGTCATATCGGGTGACTTCAAGGAAGCCGAGGTGCGCACCCTCGCAAGTGTGCTGGAAAACCCGCTCGAGAATCCGATGGTCATCCTCGGCCAGAGCGAAGTTTCGGCCACGTTTGGTGCCGACACCATCAAACAAGGCGTGATGTCCGGCATCGCGGCACTCGTCGTGACCGCCTTGTTCATGACGGCCTACTACCGCCTCGCTGGCACCATCTCGCTCTTCGGACTGATCCTCACGGCGCTCATCACCTTCGGATCGATGGCCGTGTTCCAGTTCACGATGACCATGCCGGGCATCGCCGGTATCGTGCTCACCATCGGCATGGCGGTGGATGCAAACGTGCTCATCTACGAGCGACTGCGCGAAGAAATGGCCGCCGGGAAGAGCCTGTCCGCAGCCGTCGAGGCTTCTCATGACCGCGCGTTCTCGGCCATCTTTGACTCCAACATCACCACGCTCATCACGGCGGTGATCCTGTTCATCCTCGGCAGCGGCATGATCAAAGGCTTTGCCATCACGCTGAGCATCGGTGTCATCGCCACGCTCTTCGGCGCGCTGGTCGTGACGCGCGTGCTCCTCACCTGGCTGGTCGATGCGGGCATCCTCAAGCACATCAAGGTGCTGCGCATCATCCCCGACCGCGTGTTTGATGTCATGTCGTGGACGAAGAAGGGTGGCCTCGTCTCGCTCGTCATCATTGGGCTTTGCATCGCGATCTTCCCGATCAAGGGCGAGCGCGCCCTCGGCATCGACTTCAAGGGCGGCTCGAAGGTTTCGGTTGGACTCACAGAGGGTAAGACGCTCACGGAGGAGGAAGTCGTCTCGGCCCTCAAGGGCGTGCAAGCCACTCTGCCCGACGGCAAGAGCACCGACATCGGATCCGTGCGCTACCAGCTTAGCAACAGCCCCACGGGTGCCATTGTTACCGTGCGCGGCCTCGATTTTGCCGGTGAGGCGATCAAGAGCACGCTGGAAGGGAAGTTCAAGGATCGCATCAAGTCTGGCGAGCTGGAAACCGTCGGCTCCGTGATCGGTAGTGAGATGGCGAAGAAGTCCATCATCGCCGTCTTTGCCGGTCTGGCGGGCATCTTCCTCTACCTCGTGCTTCGTTTCGAGACGTCCTTCGCCATCGGGGCGATCGTCGCGCTCATTCACGACTGCGTCATCACCGCCGGTGGTGCCGTGTTGATGGGTCAGGAGCTCTCGCTGCTGCACATCAGCGCCATCCTCACCATCGCCGGTTACTCGGTCAATGACACCATCGTCATCTTCGACCGCCTGCGCGAGGTGATCACCTCCGGCAAGAAAGGCACGATCCGCGAGCTGATGAACATCGCCATCTCCGCCACCATGAGCCGGACGCTCCTCACCAGTGCCGCCACTCTCTGCTCCGTCATCGTGTTGATGGCGCTCGGTGGCCCTGCAATGCGTGAGTTCTCGCTGCCGATCTTCATCGGCATGATCGCTGGTGTTTACTCCACGGTCTTCATCGCCGCGCCGGTCGTCCTCTGGTGGGCGCGCCGCTCCGGCACCAGTCTCCATCGTCAGATCCTCGACAGCGTCGAAGCTCCGCCGACCCCGAGTCAGGCATAGCCGCTGGTGGCAAACCGCATTGCTTTCCGAAACACCCGCCGCCCTCGAAAAGCGGCGGGTGTTTTGTTTCTTTGGACCACCGCCTCCCGGAGCTTCCAGCTTCAGCGAAGAAGGCCGCCTCCAAAGTCGTTCTGATGAGAACCAACCCAGTTCACACCGTGATTCGCCACCTCATCCCACTCCTTGCCATCGTCATCGCCACGCTCGCTCCCGCTCAGGACGCGCCGCTTCCGCCGAAGGACAAATTCCATCTCTTCCTCCTTGTCGGGCAGTCAAACATGGCCGGGCGCGGCGTGGTGGAGGAGCAGGACAAGACACCGCATCCGCGCGTGCTCATGCTGAGCAAGGATGGCAAGTGGGTACCAGCCACTGATCCCATGCACTTTGACAAGCCATCGGTCGGCGTGGGCATCGGCAAGACCTTTGGCCAGATCATTGCCGATGCGAATCCTGGAGTGACCATCGGACTGATCCCATGCGCCGTCGGCGGATCACACATCGACGCATGGAAGCCGGGTGAGTTCTACGCCCCGACCAAGAGCCATCCTTGGGACGACATGGCCAAGCGTGTGGCCATCGCCCTGCCTGCGGGCACGCTCAAAGGAATCTTGTGGCACCAAGGCGAGGCGGATTCATTTCCCGAACTGGCCCAGTCTTACGAACCCAAGCTCCACGACCTCGTCTCCCGCATGAGGGAGGAAGTGAATGCACCCGATGCACCGTTCATCGCCGGTCAGATGGGCAAGTTCGCCGACACGCCGTGGCCGCCGGAAAAAACCATCGTGGATCAGGTGCATCAGGATTTGGCGCGGAAGGTGCCGCACGCCGCCTTTGTCAGCGCCGAGGGACTCACGCACAAGGGCGACAAGGTTCATTTCGACTCGCCATCGTATCGTGAGTTGGGGAAGAGATTCGCGGCGGCCTATGTGAAGATGACGGTTAAGTGACCGCTGCCACCGCTGCGCAGCGCTCACAAATTCCTGACATTTCTCACAAACTTCTTACAACTCGCCGTTTGTCCTTACAATTGGCGACCCGTTAAGTTTCCGGAGCGATGAATCATCCTCCGGCACCTCGACATAATATTTGCCCGCTTGAACGGCGGTGCGCACCGGCGCATGGCGTGAGGGGGCTGCTTCTCGGGCTCCTCATGGCGGTCCTCTTCACATCCGTCGCCTCGGCTTTGACCGTCAATTTCAGTGGCGCATCCGATGTGCCCGTGACGGCGCCAGGCTTCACCGCTACCGGAGAGGCCCTGAGCGTGACATTGAATTTCGCACCCGCGCCTGGGACGAACTTGATGGTCGTGAAGAACACATCCAGCACGCCGATCTCTGGCACCTTCAGCAACGTCGCGCAGGGAGCACACATGGCGCTCACCTTTGGTGGCGGAACCTACCAGTTCATCGCGACGTATTTTGGAGGCACTGGAAATGATCTGGTACTCCTGTGGCCCGGCACATCAGCCTACTCGTGGGGTTACAATCTGTCGGGGCAACTCGGCAATGGCACTCAGGACGATGTCTCGATGCCTGTGCCAGTTCTGCGGCCCGGCATTCTCTCGGAGAGCACCCTGACGGCCGTTGCTGGTGCGAGCTTTCACACACTCTCGCTCACCGCAGACGGCAAGATTTACTCTTGGGGCTACAATGGCGACGGCGAGCTGGGCGATGGCTCGGTCAATGATCGCACTGTGCCTGGACCCGCCTTCATGGAGGGCGCTCTGACTAATAAAACGGTGATCGCCGTCTCCCACGGCAGTCTGCACAGTCTCGCGCTGACCTCGGACGGGCAAGCCTTCGCGTGGGGCTACAACGGGACTGGCCAGTTGGGCGATGGCACGTTTGATGATCATAGCATCCCGACTGCAATCGACACGTCGGGCGTGCTCGCGGGCAAGATCCTGATCGCCGTCGCTGGCGGGGACGATCACAGCCTTGCGCTTGCCGACGATGGAAAAGTGTACGCCTGGGGTCGCAACGATTTTGGCCAGCTCGGTGACGGCACTTCGGACCCGCGCCCATCACCCGTCGCCGTGGACACCACGGGCTTGCTCGCGGGCAAGACGGTGATCGCCATCGGCGGCGGGCACACACACAGCCTCGTGCTCACCGCTGACGGCAAACTCTACGCCTGGGGCTACAACCAGAATGGGCAGCTCGGCAATGGCACCGGGATCGATAGCCTAGTGCCCGTGGCCGTGAACATGACTGGCGTGCTGGCCGGGAAAACGGTCACAGCCATTGCCGCCGGCGGTGATCACAACATCGTTCTCACCTCAGATGGCCATGTGTATTCCTGGGGCCGCAACGACTACGGTCAGCTCGGTGATGACTCAAACGCGCAAAGCGATTTCCCAGTCGCCGTGGACACCTCAGGCGTCTTGGCGGGCAAAACGATCACCTCCATCGCCTCAGGGCACTCCCATAGCCTCGCGCTTGCCAGCACAGGTCAGCTCTTCGCGTGGGGGAACAACTCATCCGGCCAGCTCGGTGACGGCACCAGCTTCCCTCGTCCCTCACCCGTCGCCGTGGATCAATCCGGAGCACTCGCCGGGAAGTACATCACGTCGATCGTCAGTGGCGGAGACCACACGATCGTCCTCGCCGCCTCCGCCCAAGCGCCCGACATCGCCGTGAACCAGCCTTTTGACCGAGTTCTCGTCGATGGCGCAAACGTTATCGACTTCGGCTCCGCACCCGCAGGTACGAGCACCAGCCGCACCTTCACCATCCGCAACACAGGCAGCGCCGAGCTGTCCGGCTTCACTATTGCGACGACGGGGCCGCACGCTTCCGAGTTCATCATCATTGGCCCGCCGGTCATCACTCTCGCGGCCAATACGAGCACGAGCTTCACCATGTTCTTCACCGCCACCGGCCCAGGCACCCGGAGCGCCGAGATCCACATCGCGAGCAACGATCCCGACGAGCATCCCTTCGACATCACGCTCACTGGCATCGGTCTCAGCGAGAGCGACGTGTGGCGCCAGACGCACTTTGGCAATCCGCTGAACACAGGCAACGGAGCCGACGCCGCCGACCCCGACCACGACGGCATCACGAACTTCGTCGAGTTTGCCACCAAACAAGATCCCAAAGCTCCCAGCCCACCAGTCGGCACGCTCGTGCCCAATGGCGGCAACCTAGAGTACAGCTACACCTGCAACAAGGCCGCCCTCAATGACGGCGTCGTCTTCATCGCCGAGTGGACGGACGATCTCGAAAACGGCCCTTGGAGCACAAGTGGCATCACCACGACGGTGGTGGACCACATCACGACCGAGACTGTGACCGCCACAGTCTCCAGAGGCCTGAACGGCCAAAGGTTCCTGAGGCTGCGAGTCAAGCGGCTGTAGCCTGATGGCTCGGGTTCGAGCCTCGGCTTTCCGAGAGGTGCGGGGCGGTGCGCGATGATTCAGTTTCTGGCACGATGTCTTCTTTTCCTCCGCTGTGGCACTCGTGAGTTGATCCTCGTGAGGCATCGCGCTACATGCATTCTGTGACAGATCAGTATTCAGTGACTCAAGGTTCACCGCATCCTCTGGGTGCGACGGTTTGCGATGGCGGGGTGAACTTTGCAGTGTGCTCCCGTCATGCATTGACTGTGGACCTGTGCCTCTACGATGGCGGAGACCTGACGCGTGAGATCGCGCGCGTGCGGCTGAACCGTGGGGAGGCTGATGTGTGGCATGTGTTTGTCCGGGGGCTAGGACCGGGCGCGGTCTATGGCTACCGCGTACATGGGCCGTGGCTACCTGCGAATGGGATGAGGTTCAATGCGTGCAAGCTGCTGCTTGATCCGTATGCAAAGGCCATCGTGGGCGATCCGAGGGGTCGAGACGACATGCTGACAGAGCCCGGGCCGCACTCAGAGGCGGGCCTGATGGACAATGGTGCGACGGCGCTGAAGTCCGTGGTGATCGCCGATGAGTTTGACTGGGAGGATGATCGACCGCCAAGCATTCCGTGGAAGGATGCGGTGCTCTATGAGTTGCATGTGAAGGGCTTCACACGGCTGCACGACGGGGTGCCGGAGTGTGAACGGGGGACGTATGCCGGGCTGTGCCGACCGGTGGTACTGGACTACCTCAAGGGCCTGGGGGTTACGAGCGTGCAGTTGCTGCCGGTTCATCAGCATCTGGATGATGCCTTTCTGCTGGAGAAGGGACTGACGAACTACTGGGGCTACAGCACGGTGGGTTTCTTTGCCCCGCACAATGAATTCGCGGCGGCGCGTGATCCGCAGGCGCAGGTGCGGGAGTTCAAGGAAATGGTGCGCGCCTTCCACCGCGCGGGCATTGAGGTGATTCTGGACGTGGTTTACAACCACACGGCGGAGGGTGACGAGCGCGGGCCAACGCTGATGTTTCGCGGACTGGACAACACGGGCTACTACCGGCATGGCTTCAGCGGGGCGTCGATGTTCTACACAAACGTGACGGGCTGCGGAAACTCGGTGGCATCCAACAATGGGCCAGCACTGCGGCTGATCATGGACAGCCTGCGATACTGGGTGACTGAGATGCATGTGGATGGCTTCCGCTTTGATCTAGCGGTGACGGTGGGTCGGGATCGGGAGCATTTTCATGCGCTGAGCCCCTTCTTCACGGCTGTGGCGCAGGATCCGGTGCTATCGCGCGTGAAAATGATCGCCGAGCCGTGGGATGTGGGCCGCGAGGACAGCTATCAGGTGGGAAATTTCCCGGAGCCGTGGCGGGAACTGAACGGAAAATACCGCGACACGGTGCGGCGCTACTGGCGCGGTGACGAAGGCACGACGGCGGAGTTTGCAAAGCGGCTCTGCGGCAGTGAGGATCTCTACGGCGGTGGTCGCCGCCCGCCCCAGGCCAGTGTGAATCTGGTGACCTCGCACGATGGATTCACACTGCGTGACCTCTTCTCCTACAGCGAGAAGCACAATCTAGCCAACGGCGAGGACAACCGCGATGGCGACAATGACAACCACTCCTCCAACTGTGGTGTTGAGGGCGAGACGCGCGACTTGAAGGTGCAGCGGATGCGCCGCCAACTGCAGCGGGGCGTGATCGCCAGCATGATGTGCTCGCTCGGCGTGCCATTCATCACCGCTGGCGATGAGCGCGGACGGACGCAGCGGGGCAACAACAACGCCTACTGCCAGGACAATGAGATCAGTTGGATGGACTGGACAAGCGGAGACGATGGAATGCTCGACTTCGTCCGGCGCATGATCGCCTTCCGCAAATCGCGGCCCGCCTTGCTGCGCCGCGAATACTTCGACGGCAAGCACAACCCTGACACGAACCGGCTCGATGTGACTTGGCTGAATGGCGAGGGCGGACCCCTGACTCGCGAGGAATGGCACGATTCCACGCGGCGTTTTTTCGGTGCCTTCTTCGACACACCCACGGACCGAGGGATGCCAGTCAACGGCAACGGCGAGGACAAGCGGCCCTTTGTGTTGCTCTTCAATCAAGGCGACCGGAAGCACAACTTTATCCTTCCAGGTGACGAGAGCGAGAAGTGGGAGATCATCTTCGACACCGGCATCGAGCCCTCGTTTGTCAGCCGCTCCCTCCGTTTCGCCGGTGGAGCCAAATATGATCTGCCCGCTCGCAGCGTGGCTTGCCTTGTGCTTCTAACTTGAACCACTCCCCGATGCGCAAAACTAAAATCCTCTGCACCCTCGGCCCCGCCACGGAATCCATCGAGGCCATTGAATCTCTCATCGGCAAGGGCGCTGATCTCTTTCGACTCAACATGAGCCATGGCGCGCATGAGTGGGTGCGCACCGTTTACGGCCGCATCCGCGAGGCTGCGGCGAACATGAACCGCGACGTGGCCATCCTGATGGATCTCACCGGCCCGTCGATCCGCACCGGTGATGTGGCGACGCCCTGGCAACTCAAGCCCGGCGACGTCGTCGAGCTACGCACCGAGGAATCCGCTCCCACGACGACCGAGATGTCCACGACCGTGAACTACCCCGGCATCACCAAGGATCTGAAGCCGGGCGATCCCGTCGCCATCGACGGAGGAATGGTCTTGCTGCGTGCCACCGATGTCTCCGCCAAAAGCATCCGCACGGTCGTCGTCAACGGCGGCGAGATGAAATCCCGCCGCCAC
>Ga0075163_10011412_pt1 | contig 11578 bp, 10 predicted proteins | sample JI1023141ADNA_FD_71478 | JGI IMG/M metagenome (GOLD analysis project Ga0075163, IMG submission 71478) | Wastewater effluent complex algal communities from Wisconsin, to seasonally profile nutrient transformation and Carbon sequestration -... | ecosystem: Engineered > WWTP > Effluent > Algae... | reverse complement strand
CGCAACGGCCCGTCCGTCGTGAGCCTCTGCGCCCCCTGCGACTCTGCGATGGCCGTTGCCGTTCCTCGTGTGCCTCAGCGCGCTTCGGGAACCTCGAACTGCGAACAGCTTTGTCGCAGAGGCGCGGAGACGCAGAGGCGTGCTTGCGGCCGAATTCGGAGCGTTTCCATCGTTTGTTTTTTGGGGGAACCGCAACGGCCCGTCCGTCGTGAGCCTCTGCGCCCCCTGCGACTCTGCGATGGCCGTTGCCGTTCCTCGTGTGCCTCAGCGCGCTTCGCGTTCAGACGTGTGGCTCCAGTCCCTCCAGAGCCCCCCGGGAAGGGGCTGCCGACGGCAGGGGGCCCCGACGTCTGCGAGGCGGACCCGGGCTTGCCCAAGGAAGGCATTTTGGCCGCCGCCGCGACATCGCGGGCCGGTGCAGCGTATTAGCTTTCAGAGATGATCCTCAGTCTGTCGGACGACATGGGAGACCAGCGGGCGCGCGCCTGGATTGGTGCGCTGCCCCGTTCCCATATCTGAGTCGGTCGGATGCAACGCGGTCTCTGGTTCACTTCCGATTCCTTCTGACTCCCGAGGTTGTCATGGCGACGCTTACCGTACCCGAGGTTGGCATCGAGCAGGATGCCTTTCCGATCAACGGCACCGACTATGTCGAGCTGTACGTCGGCAATGCCAAGCAGGCCAGCCACTATTACCGCGCCGCATTCGGCTTTCAGCTGATGGCGTATCGCGGCCCCGAGACCGGCGTGCGCGAGAGCGCGAGCTATCTCATGCAGCAGGGCAAGATTCGCCTGGTGCTCACGACGCCGCTGTCCCCGGAGTCGCCGATTGCCGCGCATGTTCACCGGCATGGCGACGGCGTGAAAGACTACGCGCTCTGGGTCGACGATGCCCGCGTCGCGTACGCGACGGCCATTGAACGCGGCGCCATCGCCGTGCGCGAACCGCAGGTGATGCGCGATGACGACGGCGAAGTGGTGGTTGCGGCCATTGGCACCTACGGCGACACCATCCATTCGCTGATCGAGCGCCGCAACTACCGCGGCTCGTTTCTGCCGGGTTTTCGTGCGGTGACCCCGCACTATCAACCTGCCGACGTCGGCCTGCTGTACGTGGATCACTGCGTCGGCAACGTCGAGCTGGGGCAGATGAATCGCTGGGTTGGCTACTACGCCGACGTGATGGGCTTTCGCAATCTGATCACCTTCGACGATTCCGATATCAGCACCGAATATTCGTCACTGATGTCGAAGGTGATGGCCAACGGCAACGACAAGATCAAGTTCCCGATCAACGAGCCCGCGTCGGGCAAGAAGAAGTCGCAGATCGAAGAGTATCTCGACTTCTACCGCGGCCCGGGAGCGCAGCACCTCGCGTTGGCCACCGACAACATTCTCGAGACGGTGACCGCGCTGCGTGATCGCGGGGTCGAATTCCTGTCGGTGCCCACGTCATACTATGCCGAGCTGCAGGCGCGTGTCGGCACCATCGATGAACCGATCGACCAGCTTGCCGAACTGGGCATTCTCGTGGATCGCGATCCCGACGGTTATTTGCTGCAGATTTTCACCAAACCCGTCGAAGACCGTCCGACGCTGTTTTTCGAGATCATTCAGCGAAAGGGCGCGAAGAGTTTCGGCAAGGGCAACTTCAAAGCGCTCTTCGAATCGATCGAGCGCGAACAAGAACTTCGCGGCAATCTCTGAGCCGATCATGCCATTCTACCACGCGCTTGGTTCCATTCCGCGCAAGCGGCACATCGTATTTCGCCGACCAGACGGCGGGCTCTACGCGGAAGAGCTGATGGGCCACGAAGGGTTTGTCGGAACGTCGTCGTTGCTCTATCACGTGCATCCGCCCACCACGGTGCTGACCGCGCGGAAGGTGCGTGACATCGTGTGGGAGGCCGATGACACCATGTCACTGCGGCACCGCCACTTCCTGACGTCGCGGGTCACCCCGGGCGGCTCGCCGACGCTCGACCGGATGCCGCTGCTGTTCAACAGCGACATCGGCATGTTGTACGTGGAGCCCGATGTCACCGATACCCATTTCTATCGGAACAGTCAGGCGGATGAAGTGGTCTATGTCGTGGAAGGCACCGGCGTTCTGGAATCGGTATTCGGGGAACTGCCGTACCGCGCGGGCGACTACGTGGTGATCCATCGCAACATCACGCATCGCTGGCGGCTGGACCCGGCCGCGGGACGCACCAAGTTCCTGGTCATGGAGAGTCGCGGGCACGTCCGTGTGCCCTCGCGGTATCGCAACGAATACGGGCAGATGCTGGAGGGCGCGCCGTTTTGTGAGCGCGACATCCGCCGTCCGCAGCACGTGGATGCTCACGATGAAAAGGGCGAGTTTCCCATCCTCGTGAAGCAGTACGATGCGCTGAACGAACTGGTGCTCGATCATCACCCGTTCGATGTCGTGGGATGGGACGGGTTTTTCTATCCGTGGATCTTCAATATCCACGACTTCGAACCGATCGTCGGTCGTATTCACCAGCCGCCACCGGTCCATCAGACGTTTCAGGGCGACGGATTCGTGATCTGTTCGTTCTGTCCGCGGCCGTATGATTTCGATCCGGAGGCGATTCCGGCGCCGTACAATCACAGCAACGTGGATTCCGACGAGGTGTTGTTTTATGCCTCGAGTGAATTCATGAGCCGCAAGGGCATCGAATACGGCTCCATTACGCATCATCCCGACGGCCTGCCGCACGGTCCGCATCCGGGACGCACCGAGGCCTCCATCGGCGCCAAGTACACCAACGAGTTGGCCGTCATGATGGACAGTTTTCGGGCGCTCAAGATCGCGAAGGCCGCAACACACATCGAAGATCCGGCGTACCACAAGAGTTGGATCGAATCACAGCACGGCGCGTTCAATCCACCGACGTCCTGAGCCGAACGGCTCGTCCCCGATCACACTCCGCGTGTCATGCCGAGACTCTCCGCTCGCTTTGCCGGATTCCCCGCCTACCCGTTGGCGCACATTCCGGCACGCAAGAAGGCGCTGATTGAAGCTGGCGTCGATGTGATCGATCTGGGTGCGGGCGATGCGGATCTCGCACCGCCCGCCGCCGCCGTGTCCGCGTTGCAGCGGGCGGCGGAGCAGCCGGCAATGCAGCGATACGGCTTTGGATTGGGGTTAGTGGCGTATCGCGAGGCCATCGTCGCGTGGATGCAGACACGATTCGGTCAGACGTTTGATCCCATGTCGGAAGTCGTGCCGCTGCTGGGCAGCAAGGAGGGGCTGGCACATGTGGCGTTTGCCTATGTCGGTCCGGGCGATGTGGGCATCATTCCTGAGCCGGCGTATCAGGCCTATCTCGGCGGCACGTTGCTCAGTGATGCGGAGCCGTACACGTACGCACTGCGTCCGCGTACGAATTTCCTCGTGGATCTCGACGAGATTCCGACGGACGTGCTGTCACGAACGCGCGTGCTCTATCTCAACTATCCGAACAATCCGACGGCGGCCATTGCGCCGCTGGACTATCTCGAACGCGTCGTGGCGACGTGTCGGGAGCGCGACATCCTGTTGGTGTACGACAACGCGTATTCGGAGATGGGTTTTGACGGGTATGTGCCGCCAAGCATCTTCGAGATCGATGGCGCGCGCGACGTCGCTATCGAATTTCATTCGCTTTCGAAAACGTACAACATGACCGGATGGCGTTGCGGATGGGCCGTGGCCAAGCCTGAGATCGCGTCGGCCCTGGCCAAGGTGAAGGCCTTTACCGATACCGGTCAGTACATGGGGATTCAGGCTGCGGGCGTGGCGGCCATCGAAAGTTGGGCCGAGTTCGTGCCGGCGAATCTCGCCACCTTTGCAAGTCGCCGCGACGCGGCCGTGGCGGCATTCCGTGCGAATGGGTTTACGGCCGAGTCGCCGCGGGCAACGATGTATCTGTGGATGCCACTGCCCGAGGGAATCGCCAGCAAGGACTTCGCCGATCGACTGAGGGAGGAGCAGGGCGTGATCGTGCTCCCCGGCTCCGGTTTCGGTCAGGGCGGAGAAGGGTTCTTTCGTATTTCGTTCATTCAATCGGCCGAGCGTATTGCGGAAGCGGCGCGTCGCGCGGGTGAGGTGTTGCGCGCGATGATTGCCGACCTCGCGTCGGTCGGGGACGGTGCGCGTGGTACGCTCGGCGCGGCCGGCGCGCCGGTTGTTGTCGCCGGGGCGGGCGCGTGACGATGTTCGCACGGCACGGCAGACCGCGTGTGCTGACGCCGGTCGCGCGCCAGCTGCGTGCGGCGCTGCAGAGCACCGTCGTGTGTGCGCTCGTGCTGCTGCCGTCGGCGTGTCGGTCCCGCCCCGCGGTGACGCCGGGTCCCGACGCGACGCGTCCGTCGCCGAGTGGGGCGCCGGTGGGAGCCGTGACCCCGGTCGGCGGCGCCGAATCGACCGCGCCCGCCACCGCACCCGCCGCGTCGCGCACGCCTGCGGGACGCGGCACCAGCGCCGTACCAGCGGCGCCGGCGCGCCCGCGGGTGAGCGAGGATGCGCCGCCGCCGCCCAGGGAGTTCCGCGGTGTGTGGGTGGCGAGCGTCGCCAACATCGATTGGCCGTCATCGCGCACGCTCACCACGGCGCAGCAGCAACAGGAGTTGATCGACCTGCTCGATCGTGCTGCGGCGCTCAAACTCAACGCGGTCATCTTTCAGGTCCGCCCCGCGGCAGATGCACTCTATGCGTCGAAGATCGAGCCGTGGAGTGAATACCTGACGGGCACGCAGGGGCGGGCGCCGCAGCCATTGTGGGACCCGCTCGAGTTCGCCGTACGCGAAGCGCACAAGCGCAATCTCGAACTGCACGCGTGGTTCAATCCGTATCGTGCCAAGCACCCGGGCGCCAAGAGCGCGCTTGCCGGATCACACATTGCGCGCACCAATCCGTCGCTGGTGAAACGCTACGGCGAATACCTGTGGATGGATCCGGGTGAAAAGGCCGTCCGAGAGCGCACGGTTCGTGTCGTCCTCGATGTTGTGCAACGATATGACATCGACGGGGTGCATATCGACGACTATTTCTATCCGTATCCGGAAACGACGCGTCGCGGCCGCGAAATCCCATTCCCCGATGATGCCAGTTTCAAGAAGTACCGTGCGGGCGGCGGGACCTTGGGACGCAGTGACTGGCGCCGACAGAATGTCGATCTGCTGGTGCAGGCGCTCAATGACGGCGTGCACCAGATCAAACCCTGGGTCAAATTCGGCATCAGCCCATTCGGTATTTGGCGACCGGGATATCCGGCGCAGATCCGCGGCTTCGATGCCTACGAAAAACTCTACGCCGATGGCCGCAAGTGGCTTCGCGAGGGCTGGGTCGACTACTTCACGCCGCAGTTGTACTGGCCAACCACCAAGGAAGCGCAATCGTATCCGGTGCTGCTGGAATGGTGGGCCAAGGAAAACGTGCATGCGCGCCACCTGTGGCCGGGCAACTTCACCTCGCGCGCCGGGGGACCCGGGGCCAGCGCGTTTCCGGTGAGTGAGTTGGTGGAGCAGATCCGGGTGACCCGCGTGCAACCGGGGGCCACGGGCAACGTGCATTTTTCGATGAAGTCGTTCCTGATCAATCAGGCCAACATGAACGAGGCACTCACCGACGGACCGTACGCGCAGTCCGCGCTGGTGCCCCCCACATCATGGTTGCTCGTGCCGGCGCCGCCAGTGCCGTCGGTGCGACTGCTGGACGGGACCTCGCTGCCAACGATCGAACTTGGGACCTACGGAAAGGATGCCCCGTGGCAGTGGCTGGTGCAGAGCCGGACGGATCAGGAGTGGATCACCCAGATCCTTCCCGGTACGACGACGCGCGTGGTGTTGCCCGCGTCCGGCATCAACAAAGTGACCGTGCGCGCCGTGAACCGATTGGGCATCGAAAGCGCCCCCATTTCCATCACCATGACCGTCGGTCCGCTGCAGCATGAGCCGGCCGACGGTGAAGAGTTCGCCGTGCTGCGCCACACCGTTCGCGTGGCAAGCACGTTCACCCGTCTCACCTCGCGAGGTCGTGCCGATGGCCGCTGAGCGCGTCCCGTTCTTCTACCGTATCACCTCGGGAATCCGAATCTCCGTTCGCCCATCGTATCTGCGAGAACGGTCGAATCCCATGCTGGGGCAGTTCGTCTTCGCGTATCACATCCGCATCGAAAACGTCGGCGACCAGGCGGCGCAGCTCCGGACGCGTCGCTGGCTGATCCACGACGAAGCGGTCGGCGACACTGTGGTGGAAGGGGAGGGGGTGGTGGGTGAACAGCCACATTTGCTGCCCGGCCACGTGCACGAGTACCGGTCCTTCTGCGTGCTGAAGTCCGCGCACGGGTGGATGGAAGGGGCGTATCGGTTTGTGCGCGACGACGGCTCGTCGTTCCAAGCCTTCATCCCGCGGTTTACCTTGGCCGCTGAACCACGCGCCGACACCGTTTCATAGGCACGCCATCAGCACCAGCGACAACGGTTGTCGCTGGGCCAAGCCGATGGGTCTACGGACGCGGCTCCGGTGTCGGCCAGACGTCGATCAGCGGCAGCACTGGTTCGAACGGAGCGTAGAGCTCGGCGAGGATCTCGCGCGGCAACAGGTCGGCGACGAGCAACGCGAGCAACGCCGCCAGCGCCGGCTCGGCGATTGGATCGAGCGAGTGCAGATCATCATCGCCGCGCACCGCCGATTCATCGACGGGCGTCGGCAGTCGGACGAGCTGCAGCAGTGGACCGGCCAACGCCTGCTGCGCGTCAGCACGCCCCGAGCGCTCGATGGTCGATCCCAGCAGACGCTCGGCGGCCTGATACGCCGGACGGACGCAGCACGCGCTGTGCGCCACAACGACATCGTGACGACTGCCGGTTCCCAGCCCCGCCAGTCGCACCAGAAAGCGGCGGACACCGGCCGTATTCGGGCCGTACGGGCCCACACTGAGTCCCTCGCTCACGGCCGTTCCGGCATCGGCGCGGCGGCCACGTCGGATGCGCGCGCATGATGGCCAAGTGCCCGCAAACCGTCGTAGACCGTCGGCATGCGTGGCTGCCAGCCGGTGGCGCGGAGAGCATCGACGACAATCTGCTGATTGGACCGACCGGACGGCGCCGCCGCAGGTCGCATCCGCTGCACCGCACCGGCCGACGCGTTCTCCTCGCTCGCCCCGAGCGCGCGGGCAATGCGCGAGGCGCGCAGCGGGACGCCATCGGCGCAGTTGAAGACGCGCGCCGAGGGTCGCGCCGAGGGTCGCGCCGAGGCGTGCTCTGGCAGCGAAACGGCGGGTGTCGTCATCAGGTGCGTGATGGCCTCCACCACATCGTCTCGCCAGGCGAAGTTGCACCAGACATCGTCGTCGGCGGCCGGAACGCTGACCTGAAACCGCGGCGCCGGATCTCGACCGGGTCCGTACAGCCCCGCCACGCGAAGAATGATCCGGTCGAGTGCAGGCCCACCCAGGTCGGCATTCAACACTATCTCCGCATCGCGCAGCGCACCCTGACGGGCATCTGCCACCACGATGGCATCGCCTTCACGAGAGACACCGCCGTCGGTGCGGCCATAGACGCCGGTGCTTGACGTGTAGAGGATGCGTGGACAGGAGCAGGCGTGTGCGAGTTCCAGGGCACCGCGTACCGCGGCAGGGTAGGTGGTGGCATGGCTGTCGCCGAGCACGCGAGACGGCGCGATACAGACGACGATGCCGTCCAGGTGCGCGGGAAGCTGCCGTCGCCATGTGGCCTCGTCGCCGGTTGCACGAATATCACCCCGGAGCGGGTGCACCGATGCCGCCGACGAGGGGGGCGGAGCACTGCGCTGCAGCGTCCAGACGGCGCTCCCCCGACCGCCCAGCGCCTCGGCAACCTTGCTTCCGAGCCACCCCGGCCCGACCACCAGGAACTGCTGGCCCACTGGATACCTACCCCTGTAAATTTGATAACTGTTGCGGACGCGACTGGCGCGGCCGCTCGACCGACGAAAGCGAGAGACGCGCATTCATGGGGAAACAGGACGCGATCGAGTTGGAGGGCACGGTGAGCGAAGTGCTGCCGAACGCCACGTTTCGCGTGCAAGTGCCAAGCGGTCACGAAGTGCTGACGACGCTTGCAGGTAATATGCGCCGCAATCGCATTCGCGTGTTGGCCGGAGATCGTGTGACCGTCGAAGTGTCACCGTACGATCTCACACGCGGCCGCATCACCTTTCGCCACAAGAACTAGTTGGGTGTGGCACGCGGTGTAATTCGCCGCTGATCCACCGCCGGTCCGCCGAGCATCAGTGGACGATCAGCGGGCGATAAGTGGACGCTCAGTGAACGATCAGTGGACGCTCAGCCGCCATTTCGGCTTGCGAACCAACCGGCGACTTTGGCAAGCCCGGAGGGACGCTTGGGTGTTGCGGCCGCCTTCGGGTCTGTGGGCGGTGTCGGTTCCTGACGACCGGTCGGTACACTCGTTGCGGCACTCGATGCGGCACTCGATGCGGCACTCGATGGCGCCGCGTGGCGAGCGGTATCGGCGACGTTGCTGGCTGTCACGTGTGCTGGGCTGCTGACGGCCTCGCGCGTGGACGCGCTCGACGAAACGGGCGCGGTGGGCGCTGGCGCAGCCGATGCCTGCACGAGACGCAAATCCATCGCCTGATACGGCGTCGGCACGTGTGTCGAGAGTGGCGGCGGCACGATGGCGTCGGCGACGTCGCGACCGTCCAGCGAGGTCGTTCCATACTCCACGGTGAAGCCGAGTCCGTTGTTCGGCGGCGACGCAACGGGACGTGAAACCGTTCCCGCGCTCGAGGGTGCCGGCGCGGACCGACCCATCGACGGTGGGTCCACTAGCTCGAGCGCGGCGCCGCCGAAGATGTCATCACGGTCGGGCGCACGGGGATCGTCGGTCAGCTCAAACGCATCGTCGATCAGCGCAAAGCCCACCATCGCGTCGGTCGGTGCGTGCGTGGCGATCATGGCGGCCGCGTGCGCAGGCACCGGCGCAACCGGCACCGGCGCAACCGGCACCGGCGCAACCGGCACCGGCGCAACCGGCACCGGCGCAACCGGTGCTGGTGCAACCGGTGCTGGTGCAACCGACGCTGGCTCAACCATGTCGAACGCGATCATCTCCATCGGATCGACCGCCGCGGGCTCGGCGATTTCGAGGGCCGGTGTCTCGATGAATTCCAGCGCGGGCGATTCCGCATGCGCCGGCGCGTCCATGAGCTCCAGCGCGGGCATGTCCAAAGGCTCCAGCGCCGGAGGCGCAATGAACTCCAGCGTCGGCGTGTCGACGATCTCCAGTGCCGGTGTCTCGATGATCTCCAGTGCCGGTGTCTCGCTGTGCACTGGCGCTGGCATCGCTCCGCTCCACATGTCGTCCAGCGACTCGATGATCGGCGATGCATCGGCGACGACGACATCCCACATCGACTCGTTGCGCTCCAACATCACCGGCTCGACGAGCGGTGGGTCGTCCATGCGTGCGAACTCGTCGACATCATCGATGCGTGCCAGCTCCACCACCGCATCGGTGCTCACCACTTCCTCGGCTGTCGACGCGCTCACATCGACGGCGAGGTGTTCCTCGTGCTGCAGTTCGTGCAGTGGCTCGTATGACGTCTCGCTCGACGCCTCGGTTGACGCCTCGGTTGACGTCTCGCTTGACGCGTCGATTGACTGCTCGATTGACTGGTCGGGTGACTGCTCGGGTGACTGCTCGGGCATGTCGCCCGGTGCAACGATGGCGACGGGCACCTCGTGCCTACGCGGTGACATGCTGCTCCGCGCCTGCGCCACGCGTGACAGCAGTGCGTCCGCAGGTTGCGTCGGCAACTCATGCACCGCCAACAAGGCATGCAGCCGCAGCAAGAAGGGTTCGGCACCTGACGGGTCACCCGCCGACAACGCGAGTCGCGCCGCCGTGTCGAGCACGGGGAGCAAGCGTGCATCCTCGTCCCCGCCCAGTCGCTCTACGCTGGCGACCGCGCGCGCAATCAGCGCGCGGGCTTCCTGATATCGTCCCGCCGCGCCAAGCATGACGGCAAGATCGGCGCGCGCACGCGCCACCACGATCGCGTCGTCTCCGGCGAGCGCGGCACGTAGTGCACACGCGCGCTGCGCGTGACGCAGGCCGTCTTCCACACGACCGGCGCGGAAACACGCCTGGGCCAGGTTGTTCAGGACCAGTGCGGTCGCTTCGTGCGACGCCACATCGGTATGGCCGGCGACGGCGTGGCTGGCGTTGTCAAATGCATCGGCGGCATCGGCCCACGCGCCTTCGGCCGCGAGATCGAGCCCGCGGGTATTCTCATCCATCCATGCACTGCGCATGGCGCGCGGTGCGATCTCAGCGGCGGTGTGTCCAATCATTGCGAATGGTGGACGCCTCGTGAAATCGATCGTCACCGCATTGTGCCAGCACTGTGACGGTAATGCTCAGCGTGGATTTTCTGGCCGTTTTACGGCGCCAAACGCCACTCGATGCGACGTACATCACAGAATCTCTGCGGCGGGCTGCCGTTCTCATCCGATGTGCCTTGAGGTTCTGCGAGACTCGTGCGACGATCGAATTGACGGCACGCTCGCCGTCGGTAGGTTATCCCTCGTCTCCTCGTTCGCCGCATCCCCGCGGTCTCTCGTGACGCCGGCCTTCGTCTCTGCTATGCCTCTCGTGTCTCATTCCCGGCGCACCACCGCACTTGTCCTGCTGGCGACGGCACTCTGCGGAGCGTGCGACGATGGAACGATCACCATCAAGGGCGACGTTCCCGGCCTGGATACCATTGGCCTCCGTGGCGACTCGCTGATTGCGAGAGCGGGACGTCCGCCCATGTTCATGGATTCGCTGAAGGCGGTAGCCGACGGGAAGCTCTCGCGCTCGCCGCGCGACGCCAATGGCAACGCTGGCACCGACGCGACGGCGCAGGCGAACGCGCGCGCCGCTGCGCGAGGCGCGGAAGCGGGGAACAGTGTCCGCGACAATCCGATGAACATTCGCGCGCAGGCACGCGGTGATTCCATGGCGCGCGCGGCGGCGGCCAGATTCAGCGGCGGCACCGGGACCACAAGCGCACATCGTGACACGGCGCGCGGCGTTGTGACAGTGCTTGGCACGCCGCCTGCCACGCAGGTGGTGCTCAAAACCACGACGGGCGCGCAAATCTCGGTGAGTGGCATGATCACCACCGGACTCTCCCGACTCGCGGGGAAAGAGATCGTCGTGCGCGGACTGCAGCTCGCTCCCCGTGACGTCGTCGTCAACGACTACATCGTGCGTGGTTCGGACGGCATGTCCGCGTGGGATGGGGTGCTGGAGGGCAGCGACAATGCCGGCTGGTCGCTGCGACTCACCGACGGCAGCGGACGACAGCGGCTGACCGCGGTGCCGGCGCCGCTTCGCACACTCGCCGGCACGCGTGTCTGGGTGGCGGTCCCGGCCGGATCCACCACGCCGCGTACGTACGGTGCCATCACCCGCCGCTGAAGCGGCGGGCGCGTATGCCGCAGCGAGGCGAATCTAGAGGCGTCTACGCGTGGCGCGCCCAGATCGGCTCACCCGCCGTGTAGGGGACACACGGCTGGAACGGACCCGGCGATTCC
>Ga0075163_10011411_pt1 | contig 11579 bp, 12 predicted proteins | sample JI1023141ADNA_FD_71478 | JGI IMG/M metagenome (GOLD analysis project Ga0075163, IMG submission 71478) | Wastewater effluent complex algal communities from Wisconsin, to seasonally profile nutrient transformation and Carbon sequestration -... | ecosystem: Engineered > WWTP > Effluent > Algae... | reverse complement strand
GACGGTGGGGGCAGTTTGATTGTCAAAGCCAATTCTCCGGGTTTATAACCGGCTTCTGATAGTAATTTTCTTGCCAAAGCTGGATCATACTGGTTTTGTTTGGTTAAATCGATATAAGCCGGATGATGTGGGGCAAAGTGGCTGCCAATAGATGTGCCATAGCCGAACATAGCTCCATCAATAATAGATTGGCGATCAATGGCATGGCAAATCGCTTGACGAATTATTTTATTATTTAAGGGCGGGCGTCGATTATTAATCGCCAAAATAGTTTCCCCTTCTGTCGTGCCGATGACTACTTTGAACTTTGGATCTTTTTGTAATTTTGATAAAAGTTCGGGGGCAGGAAAATTCGGAAAAGCATCAATATCCCCTGATTGCATCGCAATCATGGCGGCCGTGGGGTCCGAAATAAATTTAAATGTAACCTGGTCAATTGAAGGGTTTTTTCCCCAGTAAGAATCAGTCTGGATCAGGATAACTTGATTACCCTTATCCCAACGGACAAATCGGTAAGGCCCCGTACCCACGGGACTTATTTTGTTGTTCTCATAACTTTCCTTGGCGACAATCACCGCATCTCCCCACCCTAGATTATAAAGAAAATCGCCAGTTGGCCTTTTTAAATGAATAATCAGTGTATAGGGGTCTTTGGCTTCCATCGATTGGATTGGTTCAAAAAGATTTTTTTGGGCATTGACACTATCCAAGGCCATTGCCCGTTCAAAACTAAAGATCACATCATTGGCATCGAAAGAAGTGTTATCATGGAATCTAACATTTTCTACCAAAGAAAAAGTGTAGGTTTCACCATCCCCAGAGATAGTCCAGCTTTTTGCTAACAATGGCTGCACATCGCCATTACGGTCAATCTTGGTCAGCCCTTCAAAAAGATTGGCATAAACAATCTCATCAATAGCTCCAGCCGCCCCCGCTGTTGGATCCAAATGGGGAGGCTCTAAAACCATTCCAACACTTATACCACGTATAGCAATTCTGCTCATACCGGCGTTAGAAAAAATTGCCATACAAAACAAAATTGTCATTAAGAAAAACGGCCGCATCAGTTTAGCTACCATGCTTATCTCCTAGCACAAGTTTAACAGCAGGACATAACGCCAAATGAATAATAATAATTTTCCATAGAACTATTTCGGCTAAAACTATGTCTATATTGTGATTGACCTTTATAATATTTGTCAAGGATAGCTTCTGAAAGGGCAATAACTGAAAATTTCTAAAAAAATATTTACTAACAGTCTTTATCAACCAAGATAAAAGTAACACCAGGCAAAATTTAAAAACACAAGTTCTTGGAATGATTAAAGTTGTTCTTGCAATTTCAACATACTTCTCTTATTTTGCTTTGATGAATTGGCGGGGTGTAGCTCAGCCTGGTAGAGTACCTGCTTTGGGAGCAGGGTGTCGCTGGTTCGATTCCAGTCACCCCGACCACTTTAAAAAACTTGATGGCCAATTTTAAACACTATCTTCGCCAGGCAAATTTAATGAAAGCTAGAATATTTCAACCTTCAAAAACCCCTATGCAGTCTGGAGTAGCCAACACACAGGACTGGATCCTTGAAATTGTCCCTGAAACACCACCAACTGCTGACACTTTAACAGGTTGGACAAGCTCTTCCGATACAACAGCATGGCAAAAGATGTTTTTTGTAAACTTGGATCAGGCGATAGATTATGCCAAGAATATGGGGTTGGATTTTATAGTAGAAGAAAGATCAAAGAAGGTTATAAAGCCCAAAAATTACGCGGATAATTTTCGGATTGACCGTCGGTTGCCCTGGACACATTAAAAAATGAATCAAGTGCCCGTAGCTCAGATGGATAGAGCAGCAGCCTTCTAAGCTGCTGGCCGGGGGTTCGAATCCCTCCGGGCACGCCAAATATGCTCCCCTTTTTTATACAGGATTACCTGTTGATATGTTTGATATCTTTAACCAAACATATCGGCTCTCTTGAAGCGGCCAAGCTTTTTATCAGTATCATGCGGATGACACGATTTTATCCTTACTTGCTGCAGGTTCTCGGATGCTGCGGACTGCTATTGATAATCACCGTCACCTAAATCAGCAAAACATCATCGTGCCATTTTCTAACATGATTTGGGATATTAGTAATTGAACTTGTTGCCCCTCAATTAAGGACCAATCCGCTATTCTGTAACGAGGGATAATTGTTTGTAAAACCGATGGGGTTTTAACTAACCTTGCTTGGTTAATATTTATATCCACTTTGCATACAAGTGAATCAGAAGTTATTTTGGTTATTTGGCCTTTAATGGTATTACTACCAGATGGGGGCGATAAAGCATTAGAATCCAATGAAGGGTTTTGTAGCTGAATTAAGCAGCCATCAATATAAATATCGGTGGGTTGATTCAACAAAAACTCTTGATTCAAAGGTATTATCAGCTGGCTGCCCCCTATTTGTATAAGGGTTTTCTGATTTTGAATATCATGTGATAAAGCCTGAACCGTTAATGAATTTAGGGGATTCTTTAACCCTAGAGGACGATAGTGTTTTTGAAGCATTTCGGCCTTCTGGTCGACTGCTATAACTTTTCCCTGATCTAAAATCATCAGATGATCGGCCATCTGGATCAATTCATCTAAATAATGAGATACGTAAAAAATGATTGTTTTATCTGGCATCATATTTTTTTTATACGGTTCAAAAAGACGAAAAAAATTTTCTTTGCGACCTTTATCAAGACCTGTGGTAGGCTCATCTAGCAATAACAGCTGCTGGCTTGATATTAAGGTACGAGCCAAAGAAACACGCTGCTTCTCTCCCCCTGAAAGATGATGAGGAAAGCGATCTAGTAAATGTGAAATCCCTAATTCTTCCATCACCCTCATCGTATTTTCTGGCAACCATTTAGCTATTGGTCTTTTCGCATAAAATATATTAGATTTTACGGATAAATGCGGGAAAAGCTGCTGATGTTGAAAGGCATAACCGATTCCCCTATTCCTAACCGGAACATTGATGCCAGATTGCGTGCAAAGCCAATTGGTATTATTGATTTTAATTTTGCCTTTTTGTGGGCGCAATAGACCGGCCATCATGTTTAATAAGGTGGTTTTGCCACTACCGGATTTTCCAAAAATACCCATGACCTGCACATCAGGCAACTCACAACTGATATCCAATAAAAAATCTTGATTAATTCGGTGATAAAGCTCAACTTCTATACCCATCCTGCAGCCCCCCTTGTACCCTTTATCAAAAATACTGTTTATGCCAACGTCTCATGAGATATTCAGAAGCAGTTAAAGCTATAAAAGCAATCGCCAAAGAAAATAAACATAACCTCCAGGCCAATATTTCTCCACCTGGTTGTTGCATTAATGAATAAATTGCTAAAGGCAGGGTTTGGGTTTGGTTGGCAATGTTGGCAACAAAGGTAATGGTTGCGCCAAACTCCCCTAGACTTCTTGCAAACCCTAAAAAAACACCCGCACAAATTCCCGGTAAAATTAAAGGCAAAACAATGGTTAATAATATTCTTAAGCGGCCCGCCCCTAATATCTGGGCTGTTTGATCCCAGGCAACCCCCATATGATCAATTGATAGGCGAAAACTGCGAACCATTAAAGGGAATGCCATAATAGCAGATGATACAACAGCGCCATACCAAGAAAAAACAAAATCCCAGCCAAACCATAAATTAAGCCATTTTCCTAGTAATCCAAAGTTACCGAAGACCCATAAAAGTCCATATCCGACAACTACAGGGGGTAAAATCAGTGGAAGGTAAACTAAAGCTTCCACAATGAAGCGTCCCCAGAATTTCTTTCTTGATAATAACCAAGCAATACTGAAAGCTGGAAGGAAATTAAGCATGCAACTCCAGAATCCAATTTGAATACTTAAAGCAATGATCTGCCATTCAGCTTCCGTCAAAATCATGGGATAGAAAAACCTTGCTGCTCAATTAGGCCGTGATGACGATTTTCCTGTAAAAATTGATATAAACCAATCGCATCAGCACTAGGTTGGTTGCCTATTAATGCGACCGGGTACGTGATCGGGTCATGGCTATATGATGGAAAAATAAATAATATTTTCAGCATTGGATTTGACGATGCGTCCGTCAAATAAACAACACCAAAACGGGTTTCCCTTCTTTCAACTAATTTGGCCGTTGCTTGTGCATCTAGCGCTTTCACCAAATGGGATTGAACGAATTCCAACAATTTCAAATTTTCTAGCATTTGTTTGATGTACCGGCCCAACGGAACAATTTGAGGGTCACCAACAGCAATTTTTTCATTCAATGCAAGTAATTTCTGCACCAAATTTATATCGGTGAACGGAACAATGCTATCTGTTTGATGGCTGACAATAACCAATTTATTTCCCAGGAAAGGTTTAACATTTTCTTTAAAAATCAAATACATCCCTTCTAAATAATCAACCCAATCCCAATCTGCAGAAATAAATATATCCGCTTTAGCTCCACGCTGAATTTGTTTGGCCAGTATGGCACTAGAAGCATACGAAACTTGCACTTCCACGTTTTTTTCTGTTTGGAACAAATCTAACAAAGGCTGCACAGCCGGACGGCTGCTAATTGCTGCAAAAACTGTTAAACGTTGCTTTGATTGGGCAAAAGCTGCCCCATTCAACATCACAAAAGTTCCTATCAGGACAACAATCTTATGCCACCTGCACATATGAGTGAGTTTAACCATCCTATTTAAAATTCCCATAGCGAATGATAAAGGTTGACGATAACAATAAACCAACAATACAATATTAAGCGATAATAATGGCGTTATTAATTGCAAAATTTTGCCCATCCAATAGGTAACCGTATCAATATCCAAAGGATATTTAGCAATTGATTGAAAAAATCGTAGGTGATTATCTGCGATTTCATAACAAAATAAAGGGAGAATCTTATATGAGACGTTCACTGGCTACTATGTTTATTGGCGTTATTACCGCATCAATAACGTATCAATCGGCTTCAGCAGGTACGTTGGAAGATGTTAAAAAACGTGGCTACCTGAATTGCGGCATTAACACAGGGTTGGCAGGATTTGCAGCCCCCGATGATAAAGGAACATGGAAAGGACTTGATATTGATTTTTGTAAAGCGGTGGCCGTTGCTGTGTTTGGCGATCCAAGCAAAATCAGATACAAATCGTTAAATGCCAAAGAGCGTTTTACCGCCTTACAATCAAGCGAAGTTGATTTACTGGCTCGCAATACGACTTGGAATTTTTCAAGGGATGTTGATTTAAAGCTCGACTTTATCGGGGTTAATTATTATGACGGCCAGGGCTTTATGGTTCGAAGCAATTCTGGTATCAAAAGTGCATCAGAACTCAAAGGTGCCACCGTTTGCGTTCAAACGGGTACAACTACTGAATTTAACCTAACCCAATATTCCCGGACAAATAATTTAGGAATGAAAGCCTTGATTTTCGCCAAAAACGAAGAAGCACGGCAGGCTTATCAAGACGGCCGTTGCGATGCCTATACAACGGATGGTTCAGGATTGGCTGGCGAAAGATCGGTCATGGCAAACCCGAAAGACCACAGCATCCTTCCAGATGTTATTTCCAAAGAACCGTTAGGACCAGTTGTCCGCCATGGCGATAATGTGTGGGGAGATCTGGTACGTTGGACCTTAAATACCATGTTGATTGCAGAAGAACTGGGCATCACATCAACAAATGTTGATAGTATGCGTCAATCGACAAATCCGGAAATTCAACGCTTGCTTGGTGTTCAAGGTGAATATGGAAAAATGTTAAATCTTTCCAGTGATTGGGCTTTTCAGATCATTAAGCAAGTTGGCAATTATGGTGAAAGCTTCGAACGCAATGTAGGCGTCAATACCCCCCTAAACCAACAGCGTGGTTTGAATAACCTGTGGAATAAGGGAGGATTAATGTATGCCCCACCATTCCTTTAGAAACATGTAAAGATTAATGGATTAAGAACAACAAATGCCTGTGATTTCTTGCAGGCATTTGTTGATTTTTCCTTATGAAGATAGGTTTAAGCAAGGCTATTTTTTGTGTTAAGTAACCAGAAATATCGTAACATATTTTTTCAAATTTGCTTGGTGGCAGCTTTGATAGCTGCATTTTATTGGCTTATCCAAAACACTCACGATAATTTGTCAAGAATTGGGCTAGATGTTGGTTTCGATTTTTGGAATCAACCAGCTGGTTTTGATATATCCCTAAGTTTGATACATTATGATACTTCATCTTCAACCTATGGTCGGGTTTTTCTTGTTGGTGTCTTTAACACTCTAATAGTATCTTTTGCAGGAATTATCGCAGCCACCTTATTGGGATTTTTTATAGGATTTTTGGGACTATCAAAAAATTTTCTGGCCGCCAAACTTGCCGGTTTTTATGTAGAAGTCTTAAGAAATACCCCCCTATTGGTACAATGTGTTTTTTGGTATTTCGGAGTTATTACCGCCTTACCAAACATTCGCAATAGTCTGCATATTGGGGACGCTTTCTTTTTAAACCAGCGCGGGGTTTATCTGCCCAAACCTCAAGCTTCCGAAGAATTTATATGGGTTACTGTCGTATTTTTTGTGGCCATCATTTTAGCCGCTTTGCTGATATGGTCGAACAAGAAATATCAGGAAAGAACCGGAAAAAGGTTGCCAGTGGGCTGGATCAACACCGGGATTATAGTTATTTTGCCATTAGCTTGTGCTTGGTTATTACAGGTGCGCGTGGAATGGCAGCTACCCAGATTGCAAGGGTTTAATTTTAGCGGCGGTATTTTGTTACCCCCTGAATTTCTTGCTTTATTCTTAGCTTTATCACTTTATACGTCTGCTTATATCGCTGAAATTGTTAGATCAGGCTTCCTGTCAGTAGATTATGGCCAGACAGAGGCAGGCAAGGCCCTTGGCCTCAAGCAAAACCGGATTAATCGGCTGGTGATTATTCCACAAGCCATGCGTGTCATCATCCCTCCTTTAACTAACCAATATTTAAATTTGATTAAGAACTCGCCCCTGGCGGTCGCCATTGGTTATCCTGATTTAGTCAGTGTCTTTACCGGCACCACTCTCAATCAAACGGGTCGGGCCATTGAAATTGTTTTGATTACGATGCTGTTTTACCTTTTCATCAGTTTACTGGTATCAGGATTTATGAATTGGTACAATCGCCGTCTTGCTATTATTGAACGTTGATTTTTCGAAGAAGAAAAAAATGCAGTCAACCTTACCGCCGGATATTATGTCCCGAAAATCAACCTCCCTTATCAGGGCCGGACGGTGGATCCGTCAGAATTTTTTTTCCTCAATCGGCAATAGCTTATTAACGATTATTCTGGTTTATTTTCTTTATCTTATTCTGCCGCCGTTATTCAACTGGCTGTTTTTTAACGCGACATTTTCACCCGCTAAATCCCGAGCGGATTGTAATCCAGAGGGAGCTTGTTGGAGTGTAATTAGTACCCGCTGGCAACAATTTGTCTATGGTTTCTATCCAGAAGATGAACGTTGGCGGATTAATTTTGGCTTTATCCTGTTTTTCTTTTTTACTGCTTGGTTACTGATTAAAAAAATGCCGGGCAAGAAATATGCAGGGGTTGCGCTATTTTTGGTATGCCCATTTGTTGTCTTCTGGCTGTTTTATGGTGGCTGGGGACTTAAACCTGTTGAGACAGGTTTATGGGGCGGGTTAATGTTGAATTTAATTGCTGGCGGTGTTGGGATTGTTTTGAGTTTGCCTATTGGTATTATTTTAGCTTTAGGACGCCGCTCGCATCTCTCCATCCTTCGTACAGTCTGTATTTTATTTATAGAATTTATCCGCGGCGTCCCGTTTATTACCGTTTTATTCATGTCTTCCGTCATGTTACCGTTATTTTTGCCAGACGGGTTAGTAGTTGATAAATTGCTACGGGCAATGATTGGGATTGCCATCTTCGGCGGCGCCTATATGGCAGAAATAGTTAGGGGCGGATTACAAGCCTTGCCGAAAGGGCAATATGAAGCGGGATATGCTTTGGGCCTAGGATACTGGAAAATAAACCGGCTGATTATTTTACCGCAAGCCTTGCGTATCGTCATTCCTGGAATCGTTAACAGTTTTATTAGCCTATTTAAAGATACGACTTTATTAACCCAAATTGGCATTTTTGAGTTGCTGGGTATCGCGCAAGCCGCTACCCGCGATGCAAATTGGGCAGGCCTTTCTAAGGAAGGATATGTTTTTACTGCTTTTATCTTTTTTATTGTTTGTTTTGCGATGTCACGGTACAGCCTTTATATCGAAAAACAATTAAACCGCTCTAACCCTAAAAACTTTGAGAAAAGAAGCTAAGATGAATCAACAGCCTATTACGCAGGGTAGCGTCAACCCTCCTTCTCCCATGATTAAAATGATTGGTGTTAATAAGTGGTACGGCCAATTCCATGTTTTAAAAAATATTAATTTAACGATTAACAAAGGTGAAAAAGTTGTTATTTGCGGCCCGTCAGGTTCTGGTAAATCTACGTTAATCCGCTGCATTAATCGATTGGAGGAACATCAAAAAGGTCACATTTACGTCAATAATGTCGAATTAACCAGCAATTTAAAAAATATTGAAAAAATCAGACAAGATGTGGGGATGGTATTCCAACAATTTAATTTATTCCCGCATTTAACAGTTCTCGAGAATTTAACATTGGCCCCTTTATGGGTCAAGAAAATGCCAAAAGCCGATACAGAAAAATTGGCCTTTCAATATTTGGAACGCGTAAAAATTCCTGAACAAGCTCATAAATATCCGGGCCAGCTTTCCGGCGGCCAGCAACAGCGCGTGGCCATTGCCCGCGCCCTATGTATGAATCCTAAGGTAATGTTGTTTGACGAGCCAACCTCAGCCCTTGACCCCGAAATGATCAAGGAAGTGTTAGATGTGATGAGCGAATTGGCGGCAACGGGAATGACCATGATTTGTGTTACCCATGAAATGGGTTTTGCAAAAACCGTTGCAGATCGAATCATTTTTATGGATTTTGGTGAAATTGTTGAAGAGAGCGCACCTGAAATCTTCTTCAACAATCCCAAATCGGATCGAACCAAACAATTTCTTAGCCAAATTTTAAGGCATTAATACCCACCTGAAAATTCCAGATGACCCTGATTTCGCTTTTAACAACTAAAATAAAACTTAGCCACGCGATTTTCTTTAATCTTCATCGTCACTGTTGTCTTTTGGTTCAAATAATTGGATAGGTGTCGCTGGCATAATTGTTGAGATGGCATGCTTATAAACTAGCTGGACTTGAGAATCGCGCCGCAGCAACAGCGAAAAATTATCAAACCAAGTAACTACCCCTTGTAACTTTACCCCGCTTGCCAGAAAAATAGTCACCAAGACTTTTTGGCGACGTATATGATTAAGAAAAACATCCTGAACATTTTGTGATTTATCGTTTGCCATAATTGTTTCTACCCCTGTTGTTTTTTGTTTTGTTTGTGGGCTCTGTTGTTGCAATCCATAAAACCGCTTCATCACGGAATATATGTAATCATATAACTCACTTATTACTTTTAAGTTAATACATTCTTTTAAGAGCTTTCATCAACTCTTGACAAGAAGAAACGTATAGATCCGGTTTTGCCTGAAGGAATTCTTGCTCCAACGGTTCTTCAGCACGAATGAGAATAGCTCTGCAGCCTGCATTAAGCGCACATGAAATATCAATATCAGTGTCGCCCAAAAACCATACTTGTTGACCCCTTACAATCCCACTTTGATGCAAGGCCATTTCGACAGGCTCAACTGCGGGCTTATCTTTTAAAGCATCACCTGCCCCAATAATATTTCCGAAATACTTGTTCCACCCTAAAGCAGTGGCCTCTTTTCTTAAAAGCCCTCCGCTTTTATTGCTGACAACCGCCAAATAGCATCCTTGGCGATGGAATTCTTTTAATAAATCTTCAGCCCCCGGCATAGGTTTTAAATAGGTCAAGTGATGTTCCGCAAAAAAGCCATGAAAAATTTCCCGAGCCGTTTGCCAATGGTCCCCAAACAATTGTGGGAATGAGTCCCTGAGGGAAGCCTTGACTTTTTGTTTTACCTCAGACAAAGACCATTCAGGAAAATTCATTTTTTTTAACGTGACATTCCAGGCTTGATGAAGCAAAAACCAGCTGTCAACCAAGGTATTATCCCAATCAAAAATCACTGCTTTGGGTAAATTCTTCATTATTTTATGCGCGGGCAAGAATTGGTAATTCTTGCAGAAATTTTTTGTATTCCTGCAAAATATCTAAGGTAAATGGGCCAGGCTTACCCGCATTAATCAGGGTATCATTGATCTGACAAACAGGCATGACAAAGGCACTACTGCTTGTTAAAAATGCTTCTTTAGCCTCCAAGGCTTCTTGCAAACTAAAAGACCTTTCCTCCAACTCTACCCGATGATGATGCATAATCTTTAATAAGGTTTGCCGGGTGATCCCATTAAGGATGGATTTACTAGCTTTGCGTGTAATCACCTTATTTTGTTGACTAACAATCCAAGCATTGCTTGACGTGCCTTCGGTCACCATGTCTTCGGTATCAATCAGCCACGCTTCAAAAGCATTATTTTCAGCCGCTTGTTGTTTGGCGAGAACATTGGGCAGTAGTGATATTGATTTAATATCGCAGCGTTTCCAACGCAGATCAGGAAGGCTAATAATTTTAACCCCATTTTCTTGATTTTTATTGGAGAACTGCAACCTTTTGGTTGTCATAACGACCGATGGTTTGCTTGAGACAGGAAATTTATGATCCCGAGGCGCAACACCCCGGTTTATTTGCAAATATATGATCCCGTTCTTCACATCATTACGGCGAATTAATTCGCGCATAATGAGTTTGATAGCGGCACGTGATAACGGCATGCGAATTTTAACCTCTTGCAGGGATCCCTCTAAACGGTCTAAATGTCCTTCCTCATCGACCAAACGGTCTTGGTAAATCATGACAACTTCGTAAACACCATCGGCAAATTGATAGCCGCGGTCCTCAATATGTATCATGCCATCTTGATGGTCCGTATATTGACCGTTTACATAGGCATATCTGGACATAAGGTTTCTTCCTCCTAACAAACTTTTATATTAATTTTTTCAAGCTCAACTAACGATCCAACTGACCTAAGCCCAATGATTTTAATTTTCGATGTAAAGCTGAACGTTCCATACCGATAAAATTAGCGGTTTTTGATATATTCCCTCCAAAACGGGTAACTTGGGCATTTAAATATTGTTTTTCAAATAATTCCCTGGCTTCCCTTAATGGTAAGGACATGATCTCTTCCGTTCCCTCTTTATCTAACGAAGCAGGACCGACCCGATTGATGTAAGCTGGCAACATATCAGCAGAGACTGAATCATCAGGGTTATTTTGCGCCAAAATCAGTAGATGTTCGATGACATTACGTAATTGCCTGACATTCCCGGGCCACTCATATGCTTGCAATCTAGCTGAAGTCTCCGGGGATAAAAGACGCTGCGCTAAACCGGCGACCATTGCCCTTTCAATAAAAACGCTGGCTAAAGGCAAAATATCTTCGCGCC
>Ga0075163_10011410_pt1 | contig 11580 bp, 9 predicted proteins | sample JI1023141ADNA_FD_71478 | JGI IMG/M metagenome (GOLD analysis project Ga0075163, IMG submission 71478) | Wastewater effluent complex algal communities from Wisconsin, to seasonally profile nutrient transformation and Carbon sequestration -... | ecosystem: Engineered > WWTP > Effluent > Algae... | reverse complement strand
TAGCTTCAGAGCAGGAATTAGGCCAAGAAATAGTTACTCCAATTTCTGTAAGGTGTTTTGCTTGTGATGGGCAAATAGAACATATCGCAGCTAATTGTCCTCATTGCCAAGTGTCAAGACTTGCACCAAATTGTCCACAATGTAATAAACCCGTTACTGAGTGGCAAGATAAAAAGTTTCTTAATAGTTTAAGTGTTTATACTTGGAATAGTGCTTGGGATGGGCGTTGTAAGCATTGTGGTCTAGAGTTTGAAACTGCAATAGAGTTAAAAACAGGGCATCATTGGTTTGATCGTGGCCCTAGTTCAGAAATAAAAATTAGTGGAAATGAAAGTAGCACTACAGTATTTCTAGATTATTGGCAACATGTACCAACAATTGAAATTAAAGTAGAACGTTTAGTTCCAGGAGGAAAGCTAGCTAAAGAGGAAAAAATCATTTTAACTTTAGAAGAATTTGAAGCAATAGCTAAACAACTTCAAGGGACTTTATCGCCATTACTAGAACGTAAAACTTGGTCAGAAGACACTACATAGCTAGAAAGTATCTAGAATAAATACTAGTAGGGGTAAACAGTTCGCCCTTCTTAAATTACAGCTTAAAAATAGCACGTAGTTTTAAGCCTTCTTCTACTTGGCCTTCAGCTTTGATTTTTCCTTGTAGAAAAGCTATTTCAGCACGTTTTTTTCTAAGTAATATAGCTGCCCATACCCCAGCAGACATTGTAACTGTAAATGTAGTATTTTCAGGGATTTCACCAAAATTAAGTGAAATAGTACCATTTTTGATTGATAGACAGATTTTTTCATCTGTTACTGTTCCATCAGCAGTTAAATAAATACCAATAGTAAGATCCCAATCAGCAGCTAATTTAGGGTCAAAACTTTTTACCAAATCTTCAGTTAATGATTTTGCTTGAGGAGCATATTGAGAAAGGTTTTCAGCGCTAAAAAGAAAAGGGATTGACCATTTTGAGCGCAATTTTTTTGGTTTATTTTCATTACGTCTTTGCCAAGCATAGAAGGCTGGCCAAGTGCTATCTAGTTCATCTAAATAGACTTCTCGATTAAGCCTTGCTGCTTTTTGTACTGCTAAAGCAAAACGTAAGACTTCACGCGCTTCTTGTCCTGAAAGCAATGGGCGGACTTTACCTTTAATTGCTGAAATAAAATTGTCTGTTGCTCCCTTAAAACCAGCACTCCAATCAGATTCTATTTCAATATGTTCTATAGTTTTACCGTTAAAAATACTAAGTGCAGGGCCAGAGTGAATATTTCCTGAACATCGATGAATAAAGAGAATTCCTTGTGAGCCTGTTACTTCAATCCATTCATCATTAGCATAGTATTTTGAAGGAATATGTAAATTAGTAGAATGAGCAAAATCACATGCTCCATACTTGCTACCGTTTTTATACTTCCAAATAATCATTGCAGGGCAATCTAATACATCTTTGGAAAAATCAATCCAACCAGTAACTTTTTCTACTGCTCCAAGTAAAAACCAAGCTGTAGACCAAAGATGATGACCATGATCAAAAGTAGCAGTTCCTCTACCAGAAAGAATTTCATCCATACGCCATTGCCAAGAGCTAGAAGGGACTGTCCAGCCTCCAGATGAACCGCTAATAAATTTAATTCTTAAATTTGTTGGTTCACCGATTGCACCAGCCTCTATAAGTTCTCTGGCTTTTACTATTGGTGGATAGAAAACATAATTTTCTGTTACTTTATAAACTAATTTTTGTTTATTTACAGCGGCAAGCATTCGATCTGCGCTAGTAAGGGAAGTGGTCATAGGTTTTTGTACTGCTATATGTTTACCAGCCTTAGCTGTATCAACAACAATCTTTTCATGTAGATTTTGATTATGAGGGACTAGAATTTCAACTGCATCTATTTCTTTATCATTTATTAAGTCCTGATAGTTTGTATAAGTTTTTATTGTTTGCCATTCTTTGTTACGGCTCTTTGCTATTTCTTCATTAACATCACAAATAGCATAAACTCTAGCTTCAGGGTTATTTTGATAGCCTAGGTAGTGTAGATCTGCAATTCGCCCTCCACCAATAATCCCTACATTGATCTTTTGCATAAAAAGCTTCCTAAATTAACCAAAATTTATTGGCAAAATATATCATGACTAAATTTAGAGACAAAAAAATCTATATAATCTTTAATATAATTTATATATAAATAGGTATAGAGGCTGTATTAGTAGGTAGAAAAGAAGGAAAGAAGCTTTGTAGTGCTGTTGATAAAGCACGTAGAGTAGCAACTCTAAGCCCTGAATAAGTTTCTTCATAAACAATTCTATCTTCTGAAGGAATACTTAACCTAGTACGGTAAACAGTTTGCCCTTGATGTGGTTCTGCTACTAGTTCTAGAGTAAAGACACTACTAGCACAAAATAAGACTATATCTTCTAAGCGGGGGATAAAAACCATCTTTTCACTTTCTTCTTTTAAGGAGACCCCTTTTTTATTTGATTCTTCCATTAAGTTAATTAGTTCTGTATCAACTAGATAAACACAGTCAGCAAAAAGCATTTGCCAAAATAACTCACAATCTTCTGTAACACAGAATTGATCGCCTAATTTCCACTTATGTCGTAATTTGAACTTATGTAACCTTAAAGCTGCTTCTATTAAGTCTGCTGAAAACTGTTGTGTGTCTTTAATCATAAATTTAATTAATAATTTAATTAATAAAACCAAAAAATTTAGTGTAAGAGAGTCTAAACTGAGCTAGTTAAGATATGCAAGATGAAAAATAGGAAAAAATCCTTAAAATATTAATCATGTAGTAGACTTTTATTACTTTAGTTTGTATGGTTTGTATTTTATAATGTCTCAACTAACTAGAACTTTTCCAACACAGATCATAAAATCCAAAGTTTCTAAATAATAGAGTTAAAATTTAAAATTTTATTTATAGATACTAATTATTAGGTAATAAAGTTAGTTGTATCTAAAGTATCTTAAGATATTTAATAATATAAAGTTAAAATTGAGGGGAATAAATAGATAATATGTCAAGTGAGCAAGAACAAGTAGCTTATCTTGATTTTTTAGACGAAGATAATCTTCCTTGTAGAGTAGAAATAACTCAAGCATCTTTTTCTATTGGACGAGCTTATGAAAATGAGTTACGCATAGAGGATTCGCGTATTTCTCGCCGTCATGCTGAGATAGTAAAGATTTGGGGTGGGAAATATGTATTTCGTGATAAAGATAGCAAATGTGGTAGCTTTATTAATGGCTTAAGAGTACAAGAACATATATTAAACACTGGAGATGAAATTGTTTTAGGTGGACTAAACGCTACTAAACTAACTTTTGGTTATACTCAACAAAGAGTACAAATAGCTTCAATGGATACAGAAGCTACTAGTAGCCATCCTCCAATGACTATTGACCCTGAATTAAGAGGGGCAACAGTTATTACTGATAAGCAAACACGTTTTCTTAATACTGCTTTAATGCAAAAGCCAGAATATGTTACTGGCACAACTTTACAGCGTTTAGCATCACTTTATGAGATTACTCATAAACTATTGCCAGCTCAAAGTGTTAGTGAATTAGCTGAAACCTGGCTAAGTGAATTATTTAAGGCTTTACCTATTGACCAAGGGGCTATTTTGCTTCATAACCCTGCTACAAATCAGTTAGATGTAGCTTTGGCTTATAGTAGGGAAAAAAAAGAGATTAATAAAAATATAGTTAGTAACACAATTGTAGAACACACTTTTAAGGAAAATGTTGCTATTTTAACTCATGATGCTACTAGTGATGAGAGATTTGCTGCTAATGTTAGTGTCATCTTAGAAAATATTCGTTCTGTTTTAGCTGCGCCTATTAGCTCAAAATTAAGAGTTTGGGGAGTAATTTATTTAGATAGCCGTACTAGAGCAGCACTATTTAACTCTGAAGATTTAGAATTTTTAATGGCAACTGCTCGTGAAGCAGGACTAGTAATAGAAAATCTTAAGTTGATTGAAGAATTACGTGCTACTCAAGAACAATTAATAAAGACAGAACGTTTGGCGACTATTGGAAAACTTACTTCAGCTATTTCTCATGAGATACGTAATCGGTTGGCACTGCTAACAGGGATTGAATTTATTGAGATGAAATATAGCGATGATCCAGAAGTAAAACAATTTACCAATATGGTTTTAGAAGGTCAAAGACGTGCTTTAGCTTTAGTAGAAGAAATTCGTGCTTTTGCACGTAATCGTACTGAGCAATATGAAAAAACTAGAAAACCTATTGTGCCAGCAATTAAAAAAACGCTTTCTATTATGAGGCTTGATACAGCAGTATCAAAAAGAACATTAAACTTTAATTATGATATTGAGCCAGAGTTAGTTTTTAATGAAGAGAAACTTGAACAAGTAATTATTAATTTAATACGTAATGCGGTCGAAGCTACAGAAGAATATAGTGGGGAAATAAATATTAATTTAACTGTAGCTGAAGATAATGTAGTAATTCAGGTTGCTGATAATGGCCAAGGAATCTCAACAGAAATTATGTCTGCGATTTGGGAGCCTTTCTTTACCACTAAAGGAGAAGAAGGTACAGGTATAGGTTTAGAGATTTGTCGTCGTATTATTGAAGCACATAATGGACATATTAGTTGTAATAGTCAATTAGGAGTAGGTACTTGTTTTATTATCGATTTACCTATAGAAAACAATGGCTAACAAAAATATAGCTATTACTTATTTTCAAGTCTTGTTTGATTTAAAATCTCTATGTATTATAGACAATCAAAACAAAAATATAATGATCAGGTGAATTAGTCATTTAATCTGTGGTGAGGTGAATATGAGTGGGGGAATTATTTCATCGTTATTAATTGGTCTAACGGATGTTGGGTTGGTGAGAGGCAATAACGAAGATATGTTTTTAATGGTTGAACCAGAATCGGGGATGCTATTAGAAAATAACTATAAACTAATACGTCCTGTAGAAAAACATAATGTATTGTTAGTTGTTTCAGATGGTATGGGAGGTTATGAAGGGGGAGAAGTTGCTAGTTTATTAACAGTAGGCGCAATTAAAAACGAACTCTTAAAACTTCCAAAACAATTATCTCCACAAAGCCGTTTAGAAGCTGCTGTAGAAGAAGCCAACCGAACAGTGTCTTACCACCGCCAACTAGATCAAAAGTTAGCTAATATGGGTGCTACAGCCACAGCCGTGCTAGTAGAACAAGATATTGCTTATGTTGCAGAAGTAGGGGATTCCCGAGCTTATATTCTTCGTGATGGACGTATTAAACAATTAACTACAGATCAAACAATGATTCAAATGTTGATTGATTCAGGTGCAATTTCTCCAGAAGCTGCTGCTACTAATAAGAATCGTAATATTTTATTACAAGCCATAGGTAGCCAAGAATTTCTCCAAATAGCTGTTACTTCAATAAGGCTACAAGCTAATGATATTTTACTGCTTTGTAGTGATGGTCTATCAGGTAAACTAAATGCTCAAGAAATGAAGAAGATAATTGATGGTAATAGTAGTAACTTACATAATGCTGGAATGGAGATGATCAACTTAGCCAAAGAGCGTGGAGGCGATGACAATATAACAATCATTTTGGCTAAATTTGAAGGCTCTGGACTACAAGGTAAACTAAATGCTGGAGGTATGGGTGGTACTTTAACTAAACAAATTAAAGTATTGGCCCGCTTTGATCCAGAACAAGAAGCAGAAGCTAAACCAAGACGTGAAGTCCGTTCTGCTAACTTCCAAGATTGGTTAGGTTCGGCTGTAATAGACGCTTTTGCTCGTACAGAAGAACAGCGTGAGGCTTTATCAGCACTTGGTATTTTTGGTGATTATGTTGTATTTAGAAAAGGTGATGTTTTACATGTTGAACCAGAAGCAACTGCTAAAGAACATTATTGGCTAGTTAGTGGTAGATATCGTGTTATGGCAGATAACCAACGTGGTGAAAAACAATCTTTATTTTTCTTAGTCCCTCCTACAGATCGCCGCTCAGACGATTTAATTCAAGCAGGGGAAGCTTTTGTTTGGGTAAGAAGACAATTTTTTATTTCTAATTTAAGTATGCTACAACAACAAGCCCGTAACCCTATTATTCGTTGTGAAGATGATAAAAATGTGGCAATACATATTAGAGGAGAGTTGTTTGACAAGATTTCAGAAATATTAGGTGATAGATTTGTTGCAACAGTAAGGCATTCTTAATCTTAAGAATGCTTACTCATCTATATAGGTTTTAGTTGAGCTATTAATTGGTTAATCTGTTTAGCTAGTAAAGATACTTTTTCCTGATTATTTTCTAAGTTATTTTCTGATACTGAAAGCCCTTCAAAAGATTCTGTTAGTTGTTTGCTTAAAATTAATATTTGATAAGTTTCTTGGTATTGCTCTAAAAGCACCTCTTTTTCTTTTTTACAACGTTTTAACTCATCTTGGAGCCTTTTAACCCTTAGAGCAGAGTTAAGCCTAGCTGTTAACTCTGTAATTCGATAGGGTTTATTAATGTAATCATGTGCTCCTAACATTAGTCCTGTTATTTGATCATTTATTGTTGCTTTGGCTGTAACAAAAACTATTGGAATATCTTTAGTTTGAGCTGTTTCTTTTAATGTTTGACACACCTCTAACCCAGACATTTCTGGCATCATAATATCTAATAAAATTACATCTGGAAGTTCGGATAATGCTGCTTTAATAGTTTCTTTTCCATTAGCTACTGCAATTACTTGATGGCCTAGTTGTTGTAAAAAATCATATAGAAATTGTCTAGTATCATCCTCATCGTCAGCAATAAGGATTTTTGCTGGCTCAGATCTAATCACTAAATTACCTCAGAATTATTTTTTCATATAAAAAAGCAAAAAGAACACCTAAATATTTTTATTTAAGTGTTCTTTTTATTTTTTAGTCAAATCAATTAGTTGGCATTAATTAAGTCTATGCCTTGAGGGTGAGTTAATACCACCTTTTGAGCTTTCTCACTTAATCCTACTTGAAGTAAATCTGCAAAGTGAACTTCTGAGTCTTGATCAGGATTTACTAAGTTGAATTTGAAGAAATCGCCTTTCATTGTTCCAACATAAATTGTTGAACCATCTTGGCTAGTAGCAAAACCCGTTAATGGGGAAGTGTGCTCTTTATCAAAAGCAAGTTGTAATAAGTCTGATGATACAACACTGATATGACCAGGTTTTTGAATATGGCCAGGTTTTTGAATATGGCCAGGTTTTTGAATATGACCAGGCTTTTGAATATGACCAGGTTTTTGAATATAAACTTGGCGGGTATTAGTATTGTATTGAACATAGATAGGAAGTAAACGAGCATCCTCTTCACTACTATCAGCAAGACCTACAACATATTTACGAGCAATTGGACTAGCGCTTTGAATATCATAAGAAGAAATATAGCCTTTATTTGAAGATGCTATATAAACAGTAGTTCCTGTTTCATTAAAAGCTACTCTTGAACCAAAACCAATAATTTCATCTACTAGAGGATTTATTAAGCCTTTTATTTCTAAATGGCCTTCAGTATTTAAACTATAGACATATACTTGGTAATGGTTGTCTTTTTGTTTAACTACTCCTAATCTATTGCTAACAGGGTCATAAGAAAAACCTTCTAAACGATTTTGAGCGCTATAGGAGTCAATCCCAACATTTTCTTGGAAAAATCTTTCTCCTGTTGTTGTAGAGAAAACAAAAAGGCTAGCTTTATTGCAGTAAATACCATATTTACCATCTGCTGATAAGGCAACATCATCAGGTAAAATAGTATCGTCTTCATTTGAAGGGGGAACAGCAAAATTGATATTTACACGATGTTTAAAATCAAATGAACCATCTGTGTTTACTGGTACTGTAACAATTGCTGCTTCATCTGCTACATTAGTGCTAGCAGAAATAACTAATAAGTTGTTAGAGGTTATTGCTAATCTTGTTGGGTTAATGCCTAGCCGGTCTGTGTCAAAGCTATTAATTACTTGTCCTGTTACAGCATCAAAACTGTAAACAAGATGTCCATTAGAACCATCTGACTCACTATAAGCCGCTACTAAACCTACACGACCGTCTTGAGTAAAAACTACATTGTTTAGGTCTGATAGCTGGCTTGGTAATGGCACTGAAACATTAGGTTCTGGTGAATCAGCTTGAGCAGACCAACCATAAAGCAGAGCAACTAGCCCGCAGATTAACAAAGTTAAAGTTTGATACTTAGTACAAATTCTCATAACTTTACTCTTAAAATAAGATTGGTTAAGGTTTCCTGTTCTACTAGCATATTGTTTCTGATTAATGGCCAGGCTTAACTATATTAATAGTTTTATTATCTTGTTTAATATGGCCAGGCTTAACAATTGCTGATGCAGTCACTACAGCGGTAGTTACTACTAGTGCTACGCTAAAAAACATTAAAAGATTTTTTTTGTTCAGCATTTTTTCCTCGCTTATTTATTAAGCTTTTATTTAGATATTTCTGATTTAATGTATTCTGAAAAGAATTACTAGAATTTTTAGCATTAAGGAGATAGAAAGTCAAGGATTTACAATAATAAAGCCGCACAAGCTTAATTTAATCCGCTTTAGCAAAAATCCTAAATGTTTCTTATTTGCTGATTTATTAAATAACCCTATGGTTACTATATAGTTGCAATAACCATTCTAAATAGTTGTTTATATAGTAGAAACTCTTTGAGAAAGAGCCTCACAGCCTTTTTCTGTGATCAAAAACACATCCTCTATCCTTACACCAAATTCACCAGGTAGGTAAATTCCAGGCTCAATAGTTACTACATTACCAGGTTGTAAGCGAAATGTGTTACCTTGTACCAAATAGGGAACTTCATGACCGTCCATTCCTAAACCATGTCCTAGACGATGAGTAAAAAATTTTCCATAACCAGCTTTTTCAATTACAGCCCTAGCTGCACGGTCTACTGCTTGGCATTCTACTCCAGCCTTAGCTGCTTCTACTCCAGCTTGTTGAGCTTGCCAAACAATATTATAGATTTCTTTATACTTAGCTGAAGGAGGATCTCCCCAAAAAATCGTTCTAGTAATATCTGAAGTATAACCACTTACTTCACAGCCAACATCAATTAATACTGCCATTTGGCGAGATAGCTTTACTTCACTTGGCCCACCATGAGGTAGTGCTGCATTAGAACCAAATTGTACTAAACCTCCACCAGAAGCACCTCGTTTTTTCATTTCTTGGGAAACAACCCCGCCTATCTCTAATTCTGTTTTATCTACTGCTAAAGCGGTGTGTGTGGCAGCAATTGCTTCTAAGGTAATATTATTAGCATATTTTATTGCTGCTAATTCTTCAGGAGACTTTTGCAAACGCAAAGAGGTAAATATTGCTTCAGCATCGATTAATTCTAAATTACTTGGAGCTAATGCCCGTATTTTCCAGTAAGTATTAAGATCTGTAGATGGTTCCATTCCAACACGATTAACCCCTAATTTCTTAAATAGGTCTATAGCTAACTGATAAGGGTTTTCAGATTCTTCCCAAGGAGCAGTTTTAATAGTGCTATTAGCTCTTTTTAGTCTTGATTCTTCAAAAGCAGGGGTGATAACAATCGGCTCACCTGTTTGTGGTAAAAGTAGAGCAATTAGTCTTTCACTACGCCCAGTTCTTAGCTTAGACAAATAGGTCATATTTTTGCTTGGCAAAGCAAAAAGCAAATCTATTTTAGCTATACGCATTTGTTCTTGTGCGCGAGCAATACGACTAGCAGTAGCACCTTGTATTGCTTCTTGAATACTCGTTAGATTAGGTTGAGCACTACTTTGAAAACTGCCAAAACCTAATTTAGGCTGAGTTAGTAATGTGCTAGCTGTTGCCAAACCAACTGAGGCTAAAAACTCTCGTCTTTGCATAAATTACCCCTTAGGTTGAGTTTAGCGTTTTGTTATAAACTGTAAATAACCATCAACCATCTTTTTAGTTTTCTTAAGAGTATGTTCGCTTCTAATACTTCTTAGCCCACGAATAGTCTTAAGTTTTTGTAGTAAATCATATTCATGTTCTTCAGAAGGTGTTGGTGGAATAAGTACATGTATAGCAAAAGGTGTAGGGGTATCAGGGTAATTTGCTAGAAAGGTGATTAATACTGGATATTTGGCATAACCTAAATCAATTACTAAAGCTGCTCTACCAGCTTTATAGGTTTTTTTAAATTCTTCTTCTGTTTCTAATATTCTGCCATCATTTAAGTCTACTATATCGAATAGGTTACCATTACCTATATCTATCATATGGCCTCCTGCAAGTGATTATCTATTTTTATGGTAGAAAAACAATCCTAGCTTAATAGAGAAAATTAGGTCAATTAATTGACACGGCTTTCTTAAAGAATAAAGTTCTAGTAATTTAACAGTAAAATCTATCTTAATAGGTTTAGTCAGTAATACTTAATCAACAAAAATTTCTAGTAAAAAACCACCTGTTTCAGGCCAGCTAGCAATAGCAGCAGTAGGCAAAACAAAATTACCATTTTCATTTTTAGCCATTTCAACTATTTGGCCTGTCCAATGGTCTAAACATCGTAAGTTCCTATCAGCAGGAAGTTTTAAGTGCATTAGAGGAATAGATAAATAAGGGCTACCACTAGAACCAGGGGCATTAAAAATATCTGCACCTACTAAAACAGTACGGCCTTCATGTTGACGTCTAACTAAAATCACTCCTGATTGCATTCCTAGAGTAAGCATTTCACCAACTCGAAAAATATCGTCTTTAATACAATAAAGTAATTGCTTATAAAATTTTTCTAGTTTTTCATCAGCGATTTCTTCTTTAAGCGGTTTTACTCTTTGAACAGGAAGCTTTTCTTGATAACCCTCCATTTGGCCTTGATGAACAAATGGTACACCTAAAATACCAAAGCTTAAAATTGCAGCAGGTTTTTGACGGTTTCCAAAACGCTCTGCTGCACGAGGCTCATCATGGTTTTCTAGAAAATGAACAGACCTTGATAAATACTCATTAGGTACATTTTGTAGGTAATTTACTAGCTCATTACCAGAAGCATGTTCTAATAAGTCATAGAGCTTTTTATCATAAGTTAGATCAAAGCCAAGCTGTTGCAAATAAGGCTCTTTATCCCAATAAACTTCAGCCATAAAAACAAAATCTGGACGAATTTCTTTTACTGCACTAACCGCTTCTGACCAAAATTCATTTGGCATATGTTGGTTAAAAGTGTCCCAATCGACTTTAGGAAACCATTGATTTTTAATTTGCTCTCTTAAAACTAGCATTGCCATATCACAACGCAGACCATCTACTAGATTAGCTAGACGTTTAAGCTCATTAATTTGATGGGTGCGTAATCCTGGGTGAACATAATCTAATTGTGCAGTGTCAGGCCAACCAGGAAAATAAGGATCTCGGCCATAGGCTAAATATCTACCACTTGGGTGTAAAAAATTATCTCTAGTTAACTCGTCTCGTAAATCTGGGTTATGGTGAATAAAAAACTCTGGATTAGAGTCAATTAATGGGCTATCAGGTGCCATATGATTAGGTACAAAATCTGCCATTATTTT
>Ga0075163_10011409_pt1 | contig 11580 bp, 12 predicted proteins | sample JI1023141ADNA_FD_71478 | JGI IMG/M metagenome (GOLD analysis project Ga0075163, IMG submission 71478) | Wastewater effluent complex algal communities from Wisconsin, to seasonally profile nutrient transformation and Carbon sequestration -... | ecosystem: Engineered > WWTP > Effluent > Algae... | reverse complement strand
CCTGCTGCACCCGTCCATTGTACTGAATCCAAATTCACACACTGGCATCCCACCGACGCCGGCCCCCCACCCGCCAGCAGCGGCGCAGCTGCCGCAGTTCGATTTTTCGTCAACGTACCCCAATCTCTTGTTGCGAGGGGAACACAGCGACATCCGCAGACGTTTGGCGGCCATACCCGCGACTTGGCAGCCACACCCACATCGCCTCACAGCCGGCGCACGGCCAGACACACTGTTGATAGACCGGGGAAACCGTGAGAAATAGATAGGCACACCCATGCCAAAGTTGATCGCATCCCCAGCAAGGATTCGGGCGGCCGGCAACAAGCCCAAGCTGATCGATGAGTTTATTGGCCGCGTCAGCAGCCAGACGGAGGAGGTCAGCGTCGCCCGCATGCGCAGCCCCGCCGGCTGGCAGGAGCCCGGCCAGACCCCGCAGTTTGACGAGTACACCGTGGTGCTCAAGGGCCTGCTTCAGGTCGAGCATCGCGGCGGCGTCATCGACGTCGTCGCCGGCCAGGCGATCATCACCCGCGCCGGCGAGTGGGTCCGCTACAGCACGCCCACCGCCGAGGGCGCCGAGTACATCGCCGTCTGCCTGCCCGGCTTCTCCCCCGACACTGTGAATCGCGATCCCTGATAGAATTCCCGGAGTCGCAATGTCCTTCACCCACGCCATCCTCCGCGTCCCCGGGCCCAACTTTGCCAGCGGCCTCACCACGGTCTCCTCAAGCAACGACCCTCCCGACTACGCCCGCATCCTTGGCCAGGCAGCGCGGCGGGGCTGATCTCAGACGGGCGGAGCGGGGGTGAGGCGGGCCGTGGTCCCGATATGGTCCATGGCGCGGGCAGCTATTTGGACTGATTGAGCCAGATGCTCGGGCCGTTCACGTCGCTGGCGGCATAGCTGCCGCTGCTCACGACAAGGTCGAGCTTTCGATCGGCGTTGAAGTCACCGACCGCAACTCCCTGCGGATTGTCGCTGACCGGCAGGATGGTGGCCGTGCTGAACATGCCCCGGCCGTTGCCCAGGAGCACACTCACGCTGCCGCTGCCACCGTTGGTGACGGCGAGATCTTCGAGCTGGTCGCCGTTGACATCACCCACGGTCACTGAGTGGGGGGCATCGCCGGTCGGAAAGGTGTCTGGAGCGCCGAATCCGCCCAGCCCATTGCCCAGCAGTATCATCACGTCATTGTCGATCACAGACGTTGCCGCGAGGTCCAGGCGGTGGTCGCGGTTGAAGTCGCCCACGGCCAGCATCGTGGGATGGTTTTTGGGCCCCACACTGGTGACCTGATCGATGAACCCTCCTTTTCCATCGCCGATGACCACATGGATCTTATTGTCTGAATCGGCCACGGCGAAGTCCATGTTCTGATCTCCGTTGAAATCTCCGACGACAACTCCGACCGGCGAGGTGCCCACAGCCCAGGTGATGCGAGGGGCGAAGCCTCCTCTGCCATCGCCAAACAGCACGCTCACGTTGTCGCGACCGCGCATCCAGTTCGTGACCACCAGATCGAGCTTCTTGTCACCATTGAAATCCGCCGCGGCCAGCTGGCTCGGGGCATTGCCCGCAGCGGCATAGTTGGGCACACCGAGGCGTCCCCTGCCATCGCCCAGCAGCACGCTCACGTAGTCCTTGTTGAGGGTGACAGCCAGGTCCATATTCCCATCCCCATTGAAATCACCGGCTGTGCCCCCCTGAAGTGTGGCGCCCAGGAAGCCTGCGCCCACGCTGCTCGCGGCCGAGATTCCTCCGATCCCATTTCCCAAAAACAGGTCCACGCTGTCGCTCCCCTGACTGACTACGACAATGTCCGGAGTCTGATCTCTGTCAAAGTCGCTCACGATCACAGCGCCCGCAGCGCGGCCTCGGGAGAACACGGTGCCGGTGAAATCGGGCTGGCTGGCGTAGTACGCGAACAGGTCGCCGCGAGTCGCGATCTGTCCGTCCGGATTGGTCACGGTCAGCGACACCGGACCCCAGCTGCCCGGATTGGCCGGCAGGATCGCGGTGAGGTGCGTGGGCGAGGTCACCGCCACCTGCTCAGCCTCCACGCCGCCCACCGTGACCCGGGCTCCAGCTTCAAAATTATCGCCATCCAGCGACAGCTCGAATCCTCCCGCTGTGGGTCCCGCAGCCGGTGCAACCGCACGCAGAGCAAGCGCCGCATCCGAGCCCGGCATTGACGGCGAACAGCCAAATCCCAGCACAGCCATAAGCAGCGAACCACTGCACACAAAATTTCCGACGGTTTTCATGATCTCTCCTCAGGCAAAAGGCGCTTGCGCCCGTTCTTGTTGAGGAGTGCGAAAAGCAAGGTCAATGCCAGCGCCGATGAGAGCGAAAACACTGGGAAAGCAGCGCCGCGCGCACTGGAACAGCCGGATCGCAGCCGGGCAGGATCAACGCGCGGCTGAGCGCAGCTGGGCAGCGATGGGAAGCAGCTGGGCAGAAGGTGGGCAGCGACGCAGAAGCGCTAACGGTTCGCAGCCCAGTCGGGCCCGCGAAACACGCGTCCGAGCCGCTCGCGCATGCTCTTTGCGCGCCGGAGGTCGCGCAGCAGCGCGGCGTACTCATGGAACGCGATGTAGAACGGGTTGTGGCTGCTGATGTTCTTGGTCAGCCCGTAGACCACGCGCTCCTCTTCGCGCTCGAAGGATCCGAACAGGCGATCCCACACGATCAAGATGCCGCCGTAGTTCTTGTCCAGATACTGCGGATTGCTGCCGTGATGCACCCGGTGGTGGGACGGCGTATTGAGCACCGCCTCCGCAGCTGCCGGCAGCCGCCCGATGAGCTCCGTGTGAACCCAGTATTGGTAGATGAGATTGATTCCACCCGAGATCATGATCATCGCCGGCTGCACGCCCAGCAGCGCAAGCCACGGATAAAAAAGGATGCCGGCCACAGGCGTCCAGGGCTGCCGCAGCGCCGTCGAGAGGTTGAAGTACTGGCTGGAGTGGTGATTCACGTGGCACGCCCACAACAGGCGCACGCGATGCTCGGCGCGATGGTGCCAGTAATAGAGAAAATCCCAGCCGATGAGCGCGACCGCGTAGCCGAGAGCGCCGCTGCCCAGCTCGAACAGCCGATGCGCGTAGAGCAGCCCGGCCAGCTGGTAGATCGCCAGATTGATGAACGTGACAAACAGCAGCGAGCCCAGCGCCAGCGATAGGCTGCCGAAGGTATCGCCGCGCTCGTAGCCGCGAGGATCCGTGGCTGCGCGCGGCTCCCGCCGCTTGAGATAGCGCGCCAAGAACCACGCCTCAGCGATGAGCGTGACAAGAAAGAATGGAATGGCCAGAACCGTTGGATCCGGATAGTCCAGAGCTTGCAGCATCCCGCTCATGCTACCCGAATCACGTCTCTGTTCCGATGATCTTCAGAGGCCCGCGGCCAGATGGGATTTCAAGCTGGTTGGCGCTCGCGCCGGAGGAGGCCGACAACGAGGCGGCTAGACAGAGAGATTGCTGATGATCTTGCTGATGAACAGGGTCGCGCTGGCGGTCGCTTGCGCGGCCTGCGCCACATGGACCACCACATCCTGGGTGGTGTCGTTTTCCAGGAAGTTCACGGCCTTGACCATGCTTTCCTCAAGCTGATTCATCTGCTCATCCGTTTTTTCTCGATCGAGATCAGCCAGATCCGTTGCGAATGGGCGCAGCGACTCTTCAACGGAATTGAGATATCGCACACCTTCGCGGATCTTCTCGTTGCACTTCAGGATGGTTGATTCGCACTGAGCGATATCCTTCTCTCCTTTTTTATCGTACAGCTCCGCGCCCTCTTTAATCTCGTGAATCTTCTTGTAGGCCAGGTCCACCTGGACGGCAGCTTCTTCCATCTTTTGTCGCATTCTATTGAGGAAAGCATTGAGCAATCCCACATGCTTGAGGACGGTCTTGCGCTTACCGCTGATATCGTTCAATTTGAGCTTGAGCTTCTCATACTTGCCGAGCTTCTTGGTTTCCTTTTTGACCTGCTTGTCATGGTCATATTGGATGGCCGCCCGAAACTCAACGATGGCCTTGATCAGGTTCTCTCGCTCCTTCTTCATATTGGGCATATCTTTTGATACAATATCGTAGATTGACTTGATTGAAGTGGCAGCGGCTGTGATGGTGGTAGCCGCCAAGGGCAGAACGGCGACAAAGGCCACTGCGCCGGCGCCAAAGGTCACCACCGTCAGCGCAAAGCCCGCCCCGGCGGCCAACACCGTCAGCGCGCCGCTTACCAGCACAACGCCCACATGGGCTGCCACTTTGGCTGCGGCCTTCTTCTTGGCGCGGCTGATCGTGGTCTTGAACTTTTTGTCCACTGCCTCGGCACATTTGTCGTAGATCTCCTGCGCCTTCTTCTCCATCAGGTCCTTCATCGTTGCCATGGCGTTATTGAGCGACATGACAAAGTTCGGATCTTTGGCTTTGGCGTCGAGCCAGGCATTGACGCTGGCAGTGGTATTATATTTATATTGATTGGTCTTTGGATCTTTTTGAGTTATCTCTTTACTAAAATTTGCATATATCGCCTTCTCAGTAGCATTGATTGCATCCAGATACAGCTTTTCTTTTTCTTTCTTCAGCGCATCAAGCTGTTTCTTCCAGTCAGCAATAACCAGATCTTGAATATACTTGCCGGCATCGGACTTGGGATCGACCTCGGGCTGCACGATGCAAGTTATTGTAATTGGCTTGACATCAAATAACCTACCTTTATAGCCAGGATTGAACTCTACTTCGTACTTTATATCCATTCACCTTTCTCCTTATTATCAACAAATTCCGCTTTCGGACTACCAATGCACGACGTGTGCCATAGGGTCCTAGCAGCGCTCCTCGCTGGGCTAAGTGGCTGAAGTCATGGCGTGGACGCATCGCGTCAAGTCGGGCGCGCGTGTGCGAACACGTGCGCACACCCGATCCACGCATAAGCGCGATCCTGTCTATTTCAATCAGAAATCATATAAACAGAACCAAATCTTACCATCTTAAAGATTTAATCTTATCAGCTCGTGCCCGGCAGTGGACCAGCTCTGTGCCAGATGGACCAGGGCTGGTCCATCTGTCCGTCGCCATCAGAAGGCAGGCAGACAGCTCAGGGACAGGTGGAGTGAAGGATTGAGCGATTTCCCGACGGAAGCTGGCAGGGCATCCGCGCAGAGCCGGGCAGCTCGGCAGTCTTGGCCAGAATGTGAAATGGAATTTACCGTCGAGGAATTGCTGTTCTACATGGTTTGGGAAAACCTTGGGAAACGAATAACTGGGCTGCTTACCCAGACCCACATTCAGACAGAAAGGCGCTCGCGCAATGCGCAGAGGTCAGATTGTGACAGGTTCTCATGTAGCAGCCTAGCGAGCTGCTCCAGGTCCGAGTGCTGATGACCGGCTCCCAAGAGATCAGCGACCTTGCGTAGGCCGAGATTGGCTACGGCATTGGAGTCAGCGTAGTGCCGGGCTGTGGTGGCAAAAGAGGAGTGACCAAGCGCGGCAGCGACACTGTGCGGGGTAGCTCCAGCTTCCAGGGCAAGTGTGGCGTTTAATCCACGTAGGCTGTGCGGACAGACGCAAGGTACGCCAGGCCTCCTGGCAGAGCTTTCGAAGGTTGTAGTAAATCAGGTCGCGATTGTGCTCGGGCTCGTGGAGCGGACCCAGAAGTGGATCGTCAGCGCTCTTTCCTTCTGCATGCAGCAGCAAGACTTGTCTGAGTGTTTCGGGCACCTGAAGACGGCGCTTCGCATTGCTTGTCTTGCCGAAGGGGACCCACAACATGCGTCCTTCATCATCCAGGTCACGGACTGCGCGGACGACGGACTCGGTCGGCCGCAGGCCGAGGAATATCTGCATCAAGATAGCAGCCGGGGCCACCTTCCGGTTCGACGCATGCTCGAGCGCGACTGCGACGAGCTTTCGCGCTTCATCAATTCTAAGCTGAGTCTTGCCTCGCTTTGGACGTCCGACATAGCGAACTTCGGCGAACGGACTCACCTTGATCTGTTGAGTAGCCACGAGCCACTTGTAGAAGGTTTTGGTCGTGCGCAGCATGGAGTGATGGCTATCGACCGCGATAAGCTGCCCATCTTCCTTGCGCCGCTGCGTCTCGGCCAGATACATCGACTCGGCCGCCTGTTGTCGATTGCAGAGAGCACTTCGTCTAACGGCAGAAACCGCAACAGCTTGCCGATGGTATCACCGACAGTCAGCACACCGCGGCTCGCCAAGTTTTGTCTGTAGTCCGCCACGGCTTCTCGGAAGGTTCGCGAGGATCGACGCTTGATTTGGTCAAGCAATGAATCTCGTAGAGCTATGGCACTCTCATACGAGTCGGTCTTTATCGCGCGTCTTTGATCTCTATCCGTGACCACCAGCCGCCACTTTCCACCGTCCGCATAAGGACCATAGACAGTTGGCTGAACAATGGCAGCAACCGCTGGCTCCACGTGAGGCACCAGCTCTGGAAAAGTAGCGCTCTTCGGGCCTGGACGCGGTGACTTGCGACGTTTGGGACGACGAGCGGCGGTAACAAGGGAATCGATCTGATTCATGTCCAGTCTCACTTTTCCGCAGCCTTACCCGTGGCAAGCGGAGATGGATTTAGACCGCAGGCGGAAGGTTTCTCGTCCTGCGGGTTGGGTCTCTTGGTAGCGGGTCTACTCAGTGCTGAGCCGTGGCTCTGAATGCCTTAGAGGGTCAGAAAGCTCATGAATCAGCGCAGATAGCAGATCAACCGCTCGCACGATTATCTGACTCGGGCTTGGGTTGGGTTTGGTTGGATGGGGAATCAGGCAGCGCAGCATCCAGCCATCCCAGCGATACAAGAAGCACCGCGGCAGCGATGAGACACAGCAGCGCGATGCAGCCGAAGTAGCGGTGTTGAGGCCAGTGCTGCCAAAGCGGTCCCATGGCCCCTGCGATCAGCTGTCCCACGGCGATCGAGGCGTACCAGATCCCTGACATCCGCGAAGCAAAGCGTGGGGGTGCCACCTTGGTTACAAAGGACGTCCCGAGCGCGCTAAAGAGCACCTCTGCGATGGACAGCAGCACGTAGCAGCCGAGCAACCAGGCGATGTGGGCGCGTCCCTGGTTGCCGCCGTACAGGCTGGCCGCGCTCATCAGACTGAAGGCGCCTACTGTAACCAAGAGTCCCCCAACAAACTGGACCGGCGTCGAGAGCGAGAGCTTCAAAGCGCGCAGTCGAGCCAGCGACCACAGAATAAGTGGAGTGAGGACCAGAACCAACCCACCGTGAAGGGTCGCAAAGTATCCTGGAGCAGCTTCTCCGCTGAACCCAAGCAACGACCAGTGAAGATTCGTGCGTTTCTCTGCGAACAGAGGCAGCGAGGTTCCGGTCTGCTGAAGGGCCAGCCAGAAAACGATCGCGATCGCGGTTATAAGGCAGAGCGCTCGAAGTCGCGCTCGCTCGACTGGATGAGGGAGTACCAGCCGTTCGCTGTGCTCCGCATCCACCACCTGTCCAGTAGGAAAGGAGCAAACCGCCAGTAACCCTGATGCAACGAGCAGTGCAGCCGTGGCAAGGCCGAAGATCGCAGGCCAGCCGCTGCGGGCCCGTGCAAGCTCAGCAAAAAGAGGCCCGGCCAGGTAGCCCAGGTTCACGCTGATGTAGAAGAGTCCGAAGCCAGCTTCTCGTCGGCTGTCATCGGATGCATAGAGCTGGCTTAATAGCGTGATAATCGCTGGCCGGAAAAGTCCCTGTCCGAGCGCCACAAGCCCGAGAGCGGGCCAGAACAGAACAGTCGCATCGGTCCACAGCGCAACGCAGCCGAGACCGGTCAGCACCGCCCCGGCTCGTGCGGCGCCAAGCGCGCCCAGCCATCGGTCAGCAAGCCACCCGCATGGCCAGCTCGCTAGATAGGTGCAGGCCAGAAAGCCACCGATGATGAGAATGGCTGTGCTGTCTGCAAACTGCCTATGCTCGGTCAGGTACAGCGCGAGCAGCGAGAGCAGCGCGCCGCAAGCAAAGCGCTCGCAGCCTTCGATAAGACATAGCAGATACACGGCGGACGGATGGCGTCGGGACGCTTGAGACATGGCAGCCTCCGAGAACGGGCGCACCTCACCGCCTCACTTCGCCCTTGGATCTGGCGAGTGGGTTATGCGAAGGTGCCGAGAAATAAACGGCTGCTCTCTCAGCCGCCTACGCTCAATTGTACACATCCGTTTGTACAACATACACACGGATGTGTCAAACACTTCAAAGCCGCAAGATGCTGACCAGGAAGCAAGTCAAGATGGCAAGGGCCGCGCTCGGGTGGAGCGTGCGCGACCTTGGAGAACGTGCGGGCGTGACGGCCAACACCATCAGCCGATACGAGAATGGCAGCGATGCGCTGACCGAGACGCTGCTCAAGCTACGGCGGGTCTTTGAGGGGGCTGGCGTGATCTTCATCCCCGAAAATGGCGGCGGCGCTGGTGTCCGAATGAAGGACCGCGAGAGCGACGAGCATACAGACTAACCGGGCGTCGAGCATGTCAGACCGACGGGATTGCTTCTGTCCAGTCGTCCTCGCACAGCCGGAAATTGCGGGCCCGTCCAGTCGAGCGCGCGCCGCGCCATTGTAACGCGGGCGGGAAACTTGCTAGCGTGCCCACCCGAGGCGCCCATGCTCAGATCTTCTCGTCGTTCAGTTCAATCGGCCGCACTGGTCAGTTCGACGCTTGCTGTGGTGGCCTTCCTGATCGGAAACGAAACCACCGCGCTTGGCGGACCTGGGTCGTCGCGACCACCGGTCTGCAACCCTTCCCAGATCAAGAAGGTCTTTGCAGTGGACAAGGGCTTTAAGCTGCTGCTGCTGCCACTCTCAGGTGTTGAGGACAGCGACGCCGAGCTTGGCGTGCGCGCAGTGCGCGAGCTGCGCGCAGCGCTTCCGACCTATCAGCGGCGGATGGCAAGTCACGGCGGTGACAATCAGTGGCTGAGCGACCTGTCGATCGGTGAACTCGACTGCCTGGTATCAGAGCATGCGGTCGCCGCGGAGTTCGGCCGCGCAGCGGGTGCGGACGCGGTTCTGTGGGGGCGCGCGGTCTGCATGTTGCCGGGAAAAAACGGCGCCGCCTGCCGGCAGCTCCAGCTGGGATTCCTCAACGGTGCATATGGGAAGGTGCCGAGTCCGGCGAGCACCCTGAAGCTGTCTTTGACCCTGATCCACCACGAGATTTCCTCTTGGGGCAACGGCGTGCAGGAGTCCAACCGGCTGCGCACCGTTGACTTCCCCGCGCAGAGCGGCGAGCAGGCGTATGGGGCGCTGAATGAGCTCATGGGCATCTATGCGCACCTGGCCGGCAAGCACCAGTCGGCCGTGACCTCTCTCAAGATGGCACGGGAGACGGTTGCCGGCGGCGCGCGCTTGGCTTGATCCATGATCGACTGCATCGCCGGCCCCAGAAGCAGCCCGTCGGACAGGACCACCCCGTGCTTGCTGTAGGACAGGATGTTGGTCGACAACAGAAACAGACTGTCGCCCGTACGCACAAAGCGCGCGCTCGGGCTCGAAAGCTCCTTGCTCACGCGAACGCCGTCGACGAATGTTCCGTTGTGGCTGCCGTGATCCACAATGCGAAAGCGCCCGCCGTCAAAGTACACCGAGGCATGGCGGCGCGACATCTTGGGATCGGCAGGCAGCGGCGCAGGCAGCGCTCCGCGCCCAAGCTCGATGCCAGACTTCGGAATCGGCAGCGCTCCACAGTAGGGCTTCCCCATGCAGACGATCAGGATGAGTCCTGGCACGGCCTCGCGGCCCGCAGCTGTTCCGGACGGATCCTGAATCGAGTCCTGCTGTGTGCTGTCGTGCTTGGCCATCTGAGATGGTATCTATACGATTTAGAGCGATTCCGAACGACCCCAAGACAGGAGCGTGACCGCCCCCCAGCGCACGAGCTGCCTCAGGAGGTTCACAGCGCCGCTGTCCGCAGCATCTGCGAGCGCAGAGACTTTTTCGGGATGGCCGCTGTTCAGCCGGTCGAGCATCCGCACAACTTCGGAATGGTAAGGCAGGGTCAGGAGCTGGCCGTTGGCCGACACGAGCAGCGTGCCTGCGATGGGCTGTCGCCACAGGATGGGATAATCCGAGTCGCCCTGCACCACACTGTCCGGCTGAAGCGCGGCGGCCTCTTTCGGCACAGGCGCGCCGTCAAAACCGTAGCGGGTGATGCGGGCGAGCCAGTCCACCTCAAAGTGCTGCGCGAGCACCCCTTCTTGGACCATCGTCGCAACCTCGTCCAGCGCCTGCTTCAGCGATGCTGGCAGCTTGGCGGCGGCATCCTGCAGATGCTCGGTGTCAAGCTCGTAGCCGCTGGCCATTTCATGCGCGCCCAGGCGGGCCCGGAGCAGCTGCGCGATAGTCTGTCCGATTCGGTCGGCCAGGCTGTCTTGCAGATAGAACGAGACATTCGCAGTGATCGAAAACTCGCCGTTCGATGCCGCGACATGCCAGTACTTCGCGGGCCAGTAGATGATCTCGCCAGCATGCACCGTGAGCTCGATGGCATCATCCACGAAGCGCTTGTAATCGCGCAGATCGCGGCCCTTGATGTGCCGCTCGTAGTACTCCGGCTCCCAGAGATACAGGGTCTTTTTTCCGACGAGCCCGAAGGTGAAGTTGCTGGCGCTGTCCAGGTGTATCCCGAACGGCGTCGATTCGTACCGCCCAATATAGATATCGGACCAGGCCTTTCCGGCTGGCAGTCCGACATGACGATAGATGTTTCGCGCGAAGTCGCGCACGCGCTTCCACAGCACGCTGTCGAAGCGATGAATCTACGGCAGCTGGATGAAGAAGGGCCGCTCCTTGCCCAGCGCCTGCAGCCGCTCGGCGTACTCCCGAAGCGAGTCATCGCCTCCCTGCGGCAGCCACTGTCGTTCGAGCGCCGCCGGCGCTCCATCCATGCCAATCGCGCGAAAGGGCACCCGCGCGCCGGCCAGATAAAGCTGACTCGCACTCCGGAGCGCCGCGAATCCCACATCCTCGGAGATCACCGGCCCGATCGGCGCACTCACAAGATGAGCCGGTGTGCGCTCCCAGTGCCGCTCCATGAAATCGAGCCAGAACGCTTCGGAGCTGACATCCACGGCTGGCGGCTGCGTTTTCAGGAAAGAGGCCTCCAGACAGAGCGTACTCAGCGAACGAATATGCCGTCAAGAGTCTCGGGAGCGCGCTGCCGCCACGGACTTCCCAAGCGCAGCGATTCGCGCTTTCCATAATGGCCACAGTCCGCTCAGGTAGCTTGCAGATGCGACCAATCGCTGCTTGCTTGTGTCAACTGCGGCGTGCAAGCTCGGCGCGCAGCGCTGCGAGCTCCTGAACGTTACCGTCGAGACGCTGCTGAAGCTCAAGGCCGCGTTTGAAGAGGCGGGGGTTACCTGGGTACCCGAAAACGGCGGCCCCGCCGGCACTCGTCCGCCTCGATAGCGGAGATGCGTCTGACTCGGTATTCGCGGCTGCTTTACGAGGTCGGGGACTTTCGCAGCCGGTTGGCGCGGGCAATCAGTGCCGCCCGCTGTCGCAGCACAGCTGGCGCGACGAGCTTCTCTTGGCGGTTGCCATGGAATCGCGCCTG
>Ga0075163_10011408_pt1 | contig 11581 bp, 15 predicted proteins | sample JI1023141ADNA_FD_71478 | JGI IMG/M metagenome (GOLD analysis project Ga0075163, IMG submission 71478) | Wastewater effluent complex algal communities from Wisconsin, to seasonally profile nutrient transformation and Carbon sequestration -... | ecosystem: Engineered > WWTP > Effluent > Algae... | reverse complement strand
CAGCCACGTGCCGTTCAGGTCCGGCTTGATGTGGACGAGCACCTCGACGCCGCTCTCCGCCCGCTCGGCCCAGACGGCTTCGAGCACGCCGTCAGCATCGCTTCCGCACTTGAGCGTGCCGGACGGCGTGGCAGCCGCCCAGTCCTTGTTGATGTCGCCTCGGCAGACAGCCCCCAGCTCGAAGGACGGAGGGGACCCGGGGAACTCGGAACGGGAACGGATGAACATCTTGCAGACAACTGCCATGGTGGCTCCTTGATCGACGTGAAGTTGACTCACGGACGCGAGGGGCGCTGCCAGCCCGGCCTGCGTCGATCATAGGCCATCGAGCCCAGACGCGCAAGAGCCCCACCCTTTCGAGTGGGGCTCTTGCTGATGATCGAACGGACGTTCGGACTATGCCTTGACCATCTTTGCGATGCCCCTCGGGTTGAGGATCGCCATCGACACCATCTCGTCGAAGACCCACCCACGCTGGAATGCTTCCAGGCGGTGGTTCTCCTCGACGTCGAGGCTGTACAGCACCGGGAACACGCCCAGGAAGTTGGGCTCCGGCAGCAGCCAGGCCTCTCCGGGGGTGACCATGATGCTGCGGGCGATCTGGAACTCGCCGAAGGTGGTGACCTTCTCGCCAGCGACGACGCGGTCCTTGAACGCCCAACCGGTGGTGTTGGTGTCCCACTTGTAGAAGTCGCGGTAGTCGGCGGGCGACACGCACAGACGAGCGGCCTCCAACTCGTGCTGGTCCGTGAGGGCCACCGTCGAGTAGAGCGTGTCCGGGGTGAAGTAGCCGCCGAGTTCGGTGACGACGTGGTTGGTGGTGACCGTGTGGTCGGGCCGGGTGCCGTAGGCGGTGAGCGCCGCCTGGAGCATCAGGAAGAGGCGAGCGTCCTCCTGCTTCATGATGCTCTGCTTGGTCTCGTCCTGCGCCTGCTCGACGACGTTGACCCGCATCAGGTACAGGTCTTCCTTGCGCACGACAGGCTGGCTGGCGATGCGGTAGAAGTCGACCCGGACGCGCTTGCCCTCGAAGGGCGTGATGCGGACTTCGCCGTCGATGCCGGACATGGTGTACGCCTGGCCGAGATCGTCGAACACGTCGTACTCGACGGGGGTGCCGGGCGTGATCGGGTCCTCCTGGAGGACGTTGCGGACCACGCCGTTGTAGCGCAGCTTGAGCTGGATCGGGCCGATCATGCCGACGCCGAGGCGGCGGATGCCGTTGTGCTGGTCCTGGAGGACCATGGCCATGCGCTGCTGCTTGGCGGTGGTGCTCAGGCCCTGGCCACCCGAACGAGCACGGCGGGCGACGATCTCGCCGACGTAGTCGTTGGAGTGCTTGGCGATGCGCGGTGCGAGTCCGCTGGGAGCCAGTGTGGTGTTCATTGTGTGAAGGTCCTCTCTGAGTTCTCTTGGCTCGGCCGGATCAGTACGCAGCGCCAGCGTTGAGGCCAGCGATCACGAGTACGTCGGTTGCGGGACGGCGGATCGCACGAGCGACCGGCTTGGTGGTCGAGTTGGCGGTACCCGAGGGGACCAGCTTCCCGCGGTTGGCACCCGTGTGCATGACGGTCACGAGCAGCTCGGTGCCGTCGGTCGGGAACGTCCATGCGAGGGCGCTGTCGAACGCCGGGGCCAGGACCTCGAACTCGCTGCCGGGCGAGAGCACCCAGACGGGGACGGCGTTGATGCCCTGGTCCCGCACTTCGTCGATGCCGTAGGTCGGAGCGATGTACACGCCGATCAGGCCGGTGATGATGTCACCGGCTGCGTTGGGGAGCGTCACCAGGTTGCTGGCCCCGCTGGCGGCGCTGGCGAAGCTGGTGACACCCATGCCCGGGAAGATGTCGACGCTGCGATCCCATGCGGGGTCGAGCAGTTCATCCTTCGCGGTGCTGGCGGAGTGGCTGTACAGCTCGCGCAGTGTGCGACGAACGTACGCCTTGTCCAGGGGGGTGCGGATCATGATTTCTCCCTTGTCGAACGGGCCGTCGTACACGGTCCTACAACCGTTCAAGTCGAGGGCGAGGTGTTGACAGGATTGAAATCGAAGATTTCTTACCGCAGGGCGACGAGTACCGATACGGCGAACATGACGTAGGCGCCGACCACGTACTTGAACCTGATGCGGGAGTTCATGATCCGGGAGACCATCACTTGCCGTCCTCTTCCGGCTTCCGGCGACCGGCGATCTCCTCGACAGCGCGCTCAGCGCCAGCAACCAGGACGCCCATGCCGAGCATCGCTCCGATGAGCATGAGCCACGTCGGCGACAGCTCGATCCCAGAAGCGGCGAAGTAAATGATGATGCCGATACCGACGGCGAACATGATCCATTCGCGTGCCTCCCGAGACTTACGAGTGCTCACTGGAATCTTTCATGGCTTCACTCTTCAAGTCACGCTCTGCCGCAACGGCGGAGGCAACAGGCCCGTTCTCCATCTGCGGCGACCAGACGATGAGCCTGAGCCCGAAGAATGCGATGATCGTCCACAGCCATACGTGCTCGGAGGTGAGCAGCCAGTCGATGACGCCCGACGTCCGCTGGTCCGTGTTGGCCCCGCTGGCCGTCGCCCCGACGATCCCGTGCACCATGATGATGAACCCCAGCCACCGCTGATGGACGCCCGAGTGGGTGCCGGAGATGGCGCTGCCGATACCGATCACCGCTCCGGCTGTACCGAGGATGATGAGCCCGCCATGGAACGCTCCCTCGTCAGGTATGCGGATGGATCCGATGGTGGTCATCGCGAGAATTGCGCCGAGGATGCCAGCCGTCGATCGAGTGCTGATGACCACCAGGAGCCAACGATCGACGCGCTTCCAGATGGGGTAGAGGTGCTTGATCACGATGTGTCCAATCCCTTCGGTGGATCGGAACTACTCGAAGAGTGCTTCGTCGTCCTGGCGCTGGCCGAGTGAACCGATGACGGGGACCCCGCCTGCGAGCGACGGAGTGCGCTGCTGCACGGACGCCTGGCGGGGCAACGGGCCACGCGGACGGCGGGATGCGACCTGGCGCAGAGCGCTGGTCTCCGCCTGGATGGCCTCCATCGAGATGGCGCTGCCTTCGATGCGGCGGGCGACTTCGAGCTGGTCGCCATCGGCGATCCCGGCCTCGGTGCGCAGGCGAGCGAGGTGCATGCTGGCCCAGATGCGGTCACGCACGCTGTTGGTGATGCGGGCGATGACGGCACGCTGGCTGGCAGCCGTGGCGGCGTTCCCGCCGATGTTCGGGACGGTGTTCGCCCCGGGGTTGATCCAGTCGCCCTGGTATGCCGGTTCGCCGAACGACTCGCCGGAAGCGTCGGGGACGACGCCGATGACTGCGTTCGGATCGGGTTCGGTTGTGCCTGCCACTGGGACCTCCACGTCGATGGTGTTGCCGATCGGGTCGGCGATCTCTCCGCCCGGCGTCTGCACGTTGCCGGGAGCGGAGATGGGATCGGGGATGACGCCACCCGGCGTGCCGACGTCAGCCTTGGTCGGCTGAGCGATCAACTGCTCGGTGGTCGTCACCGCTGCGCCGGGTGCCGGTTCGGCAACCGGCTGGGCCGGGTTGTCGATGTCTGCCTGGCGGGTGAGTCGAGCGACCTGCTGCCGGAGAAGACCGTTCTCACGAGCGAGTCGCTGATCCGCCATCATGCGCTGGCGGGCTTGTGCTGCCACTGAGTTGGCCATGGTGGGTTCTCCTTCGGGGGGCCTCTGCCCCTTTCGAGTCGATGTACGAGAGTTGACAGGATTCGATCCGAGAGTGAACGGGGTTGCCCGTGTCAGCTCGGGGTCGAACCATCCGCCTGACTGGTCTGCACGACCGGCCACGTCGGTGTCTGGTGCACGGAACGGCTTGGGTGCGGGCAGGTAGCCGCAAACGTCGCAGCGGCCGTCTGAGTTCCACACGGCGTCGCTCTCGCACACCGGGCAGTTCTGCGGACGGAGGGTCTGCACCATGTGTGGAGCGCGAGCCTCGCCAGGGACGCCGAGGTCACTGGCTGCCGTCCTGCTGGTGCGATCGACCGAGTACCACTTGCGGACGACGTTGTCGGTGATGCCCACCCGAACGGCGCCGACACCATAGGCCATCGCAGCCCACTCGTTGGCCCGCTCCCATGTGGCGACGATGGCCGAGACCAACGGAGCCTCGTCTCCCGGCCACAGCACGTCGACGGTGTAGCCGCTCCCCTCGGTGGCAACACCCTCCCAGCGAATGCCGATGGCGTCGCGCCCCGGCTCGGTCGGGCCAGTGTCGAGATTGCCAGCCGTCTTCGACTCCCCTGACAGGACGTACTTGGTGCCGCAGTCGCCGCACTCGCGAGGTCCGAACCCGGTCTGCCCGAAGTACGGAGATCCGCAGTTCGGGCAGCCGAAGTCTTCGTAGCTCTCGCTGCTGTTCGAGTGGGTGAATGGCACGCCCTCGGGCAGCCCGGCCGTCTTCGAGGAGATCAGTGCCTTCGACTGGTCGACCTGGCTCGGGTGCTTGCCGGAGCGGACTTCGTTTGCGAATGCCACAGCATCCTCCTCATTGCGGAACAGGAACGGGACGATCACGTCGTTGCTGCGGAAGCGGACGATCCAGTTCTTCGAGTAGCGAGATGGACCGGGCCGGTCGGTCGGCGGGTACGGGCCGTAGACCTCGGTGCCGGTCTTGGCGGTGCGGGATCCGTACGTCAGACGGTGCGCCTCCAGCTCGGCCAAGCCGCTGTACTTCTCGACGCCAGCGTCAGCGTCCATAAACCCGATGTACCAGGCGCGGGGAGCGCCACGCTGATCGGCACGCCCGAAGGCGTCGTAGCTACCCCTGAGCCCGGCAGCCCACCCGGTGTTGTACGCCTTGCGTTCCTCAGAGGTGATGGTGGCTGCCTTCTGCTGATCGTGCGAACGGTCGTTGTTGCAGCCCGAGCAGCTGGGCACCAACCCGTTGTTGTAGTGGTCGGCCTCGGTCGCCGGAGCCTTCTTGCACCAGTGGCACTTCGGGTTGTCGGAGAGCAGTTCCTCGCGCTTCTTCTGGTGATCCCAGCCGTAGCCACGATCGGTCGTGTTGCCCTTGTCGGTGTTGCCGTGGTCACGGTCCTTGGCGGCGTTCTTCTTGCCGGTGGACTCGATGAACTCGATGGCGCTGTCGGGGATCTCGTCGATCGACGGATACGAGTCCGAGCGGCAGCGGTGGGTCCGGCAGTAGAACCCCTCCTTGTCCTTGTCCACCGTGGTGCCCTTGAAGCGCGCCCGCTGGATCTCGTTCAGTTCGACAGCGGCCGTCTTCGAGGAGGTGGTGCGGAGCGACCCTTCGTTGATGATGCCCTCGACGCCACGGGTGTCGAGCCCGAACGTGAACGCCGTCGGGTCGGCAGGCTCCTCGACCAGCAGGCTGTTCTCGAAGAACGACAGCCCTCGGCACACCTCGTGCACGAGCACGTCCTCGACGGTGCCGTCGGAGGCCACCCGGCGCAGGCGCTGCCCCTTCATGCGCCGGACGTGGGCGCAATACTTCTCCGGGGTGCGGGCGACGTTGCCGCAGAACGAGCACTCGCTCTCGATCACGTCGGTACCCATCGAGGTGCGCTCGATGTCGTGCTTGATCAGCGCAGCGGCGAGCAGAGGGAAGTTGAGGGCGTCGATCTCCATCAACACCTCGATCCACGCATCGTCAGTGCCGTCGGGAGCGAGGTCGTCGTGCAGCGCAGCGTCGATGATCACGCCACGCATGCGGCGGTGGTCCTCGTTGTGGTGGTTGACGAACACCGGCTTGCCGATGAAGGTGCCCCATGCCTGGCGCAGCTCCTCGGCCGGGAATGTGTCGAAGTTGTCGTTCGTGCGCGAGCTGATCGCTCGGCTTCGGATGTACAGGTAGCCGGGCCGGGGGGTGTACTCGAAGTTGTGGCGATGAGCCCACTTGGCCAATGAGCCGTGGGGAACGACGGTGCCCGTGGCACTGGACGCGTACTTCTTGATCACTACCCCTTCACCGCCGAGGGGACAGCCGCGACAGGATCAAGAAAGCTTCGGCCCCTCGACGTCTTCGAGGCTCACGCCCTGGTGCCGGAAGAACATGCGCACCTGATCGTCGTCGAGTGCGACCCGCTTCACCCGCCCGTTGAGCAGCACGTCATACAGACCGTCGGGTCCGCGCTCAATCTCCCACATGCCGGGCATCGTAGCGCATCAACAGCGGCGAGTGAGCCTAGCCACAGCGCCGGTTCCGTCAATGTACGGTCGAGTCCGACCACCGACATGCGCGAGATCCGCAGCATGTGCTCGACCGCCCAGTCGGGATCGCAGTTGGACCAGAAGTGCGATTCGAGGAGGAGGACGTCACGCCGGTTCTTCTTCGAGTGAGCGATCCACGGAACGACCGTTTTCCCGTCGACGATCAGGTCGACCGGAGAATGCAGGTCTTCTAGCTGCCACGGAGCCGGGAGGGTGGCGTCCTTTGACCAGCATCCGGCGCCCAGACTGATCGAGACGCCGACTTGCTCGACGTCGACCGTCAAGGAGACGACCGCCCCATTCTCCATGGGCACCGAGACGGTCCACCCCGTCGTGCAGCCGGTGTCAGCCGGTCGACAGGGACCATCCCACAAGGTGTGCGTGCCATCTGCGTTTGGGCGGCACATGAGGCCGACGCCGAACCGGCGCCCTGCGAGCAAGATGGATCCATGTCCGTCCCACTCGGCGCCATCGATCCGGTATGGAAGCATCTTGGAAGATGCCATCACCAGCCAGCCTTGCTGTCTTTGCGTGATTGTCGGTAGCGCCGCTTGGCGTCAGCGAGGCACGTCTTGCAGCGTCGGTATGCCCCATCGCGAGCTGATTGAACAATCGCCAGATTGCTACCGGACAGTGGGTGTCCATTCGCACAGTGCGTCCGCTCACTCCCTCTGGCCGAGTTTCTCTCTGCCAAGTGCATCGAGGCATGCGCCGACTGCGTCATGGCGACCAGATGGGCTGCGTTGATGCACCACGGGTTCCGGCACTCATGGTGAATTACGAGCCCCTCAGCGAGCGGCCCGTTGACCGACTCCCACACCAGTCGGTAGACGAACTGGCGAGACTCCTTGGGGCGACCGTCCTCCTTGCGAGGCGTGGCTTCTGATCTGATGCAATCACTCATCTCCGCTACCACCCCATCTTCTCCCGGCACTTCGGACCGATGCCACGAGCGACGCTGCCCTCTTCTTCGAGCGGGCGACCGCACACGCCACACGTACCGGTCAGGTGGCCGTAGGCGGCGGAGGCGGCACGGGGGTCGGCGAGGATCGCACGCAGCTCGTCACGCACACGACCGGCGTACAGCTTGCCCGGCTTCTGGCTGCCGTAGCGCTGGTTGGCGCCGTACTCGGCTGCGTCCTTGACGAAGATCCAGCCTGCCCAGTTGCCCGTGGTCGGCTTGTCGATCTCGATCTTGAGTCGGGTGGCACCGTTGGGGACGGCGTAGCGGCCAGCGGGGATCGAGGAGAGGTCGATCGCATCGGCCGGGGCTGATGCCGGAGCCGTGGTGGCCGGGCAGGTGATGTGGTCGGTCTTCCATGCGCCCTTGCTGCCGCTGAGCGTGCCAGCGCCTGCATCGACGTGGCCACCGCACTTGCTGCACGTACCGGCGAACTTGTTGGGGCGCACCGTCGAGGCGACAGGGAGCGTCTGCTGCACGGGCTTGCAGGTGGCGACGGCGTGCTGGACCGCCCATCCCTGCCCCGCCCGCACGCAGATGCCTGCGCCCGCTTCGACCCGGCTGCCGCACCTGTTGCAGTTGCCAGCGAACTTGTTGGAGCGATCGACCGGGCGACCGGTCGAGCCCTTGAACCCACCCGAAGGGAGGTGGTGGCGAGCGGCCTCGGCGATCCCGGGATCGGCTGCGTACCTGGCTGAGAACTCCAGTGGAGCGAACCCGCTGCCGAAGCACTCGTCGCAGAACGGAGGGCGACCGTCGTCACCGGTGCCGTCGCACTGCGGGCATGTCACGTACGGCTTGCCGTTGATCAGCTTCACTTCTGTGGTCATACGGGCAGCGTAGTATGAAACTACACGGGAGTCAACCGCTCATCCGAAGATGGTCCCCGAGACGGTGGTGAACAGACGGAGGCGGCGCGTCACGGATGCCAGCGGGTACGGGTCGACTGCCGTGATCTGCGCCAGCGTCACCGATCCGGCGACGTGGACTCCGGCTGCGGCGCCGGTGGTGTTGGACGAGACGATCGAGCAGTCGGCCAGCGGCGAGTCGTCGAGCGGCGAGATGGCCAGGTCCATCTTGGTCCATGCGTGAGAGCAGCTCCACCCGAAGCGCATCGTCTGCCCCGGCTTCAACGAGCGCCGTCCGTCTGTCCACAGCAGCGTCGAGTGCGGCGTGGCATCTGCGTCCAGGTCGAACGACTGCGACATGTCGGGCGACTCGGTGCCGCTGGAGTTGCGCACCTTGGCGTGGATCGTCTTGGTGCCGTCACCGGCCGACACCACGATGGGGATCGTCGGCATGTACGGCTGCCACTTCGCCGACCCCTCGGTGGCGGCGAACACCTCCGGCCGGAAGCCGGTGTCGATCGAGCCCCACACCTTCATGTGCGTCACGTTGCCGAGGCGAGACGTCCAGTCGAGCGTGACCAGCGCCAGCGAGGTCATCCGGTTGCTGATCGTCGCCAGTCCTCCAGCCGCCACGATCGAGGATGCGTACGGCGGCGCAGCAGCAAAGAGGATCTGGATCTCGGGCATCAGAGTGCGATCGTGTCAACCACCTGCAAGGTGTCGCCGATCTTGAGCGGGACCGCCTCGGAGAAGGACTGCTCGAACGCCATGGTGCCACCAGATGCGGCGTTGAACACGCTGTACTTGGTGACGTCGACGATGCGATCGCTGGTGAACGTGGCGATCAAGGTGTAGCTCGCCGTCCCGTCGGTGTGGGCGTACGAGGCGTGCACGCGGGCCATCGTGCCACCGGTCAGCTCGTTGGCGAGCACGGTGTGTCCGGCGTCGTCGGCGCCCACGTCGGATGACAGCGCCACCCAGTTGGCAGGTGCGTACGCCCCCGTTGCGTTGCCCGATGTGTCGGCCATCACCCGACACATCCAGTCTCGTCCGCTTAGAGTTCTGATGGCTGTACCTCCAGGTAGTGAGCCGCCTTCTTCAAGCGCTCAATGTCGTCATCGAATCGGCCGAGGCCATTGTTGCACGGATCGCAGAGTAGTCCTCTGACAGCACCCGTCTTGTGATCATGATCAACCACCAGCGGACGATGCCCTTTGCGCTTGGTACGAGCGTCAGGGGAACCGCATATGGCACATCCACCGCCCTGCGCTTCGAGCATGCCGTTGTATTCGGCCGGGGAGATGCCGTGCCGATGCTTCATGGAGATGTCCGAGCGACGGGAGTCCCACGCATCAGGATCGACCGCACGGCGATCGGAGCGATGCCTGATGGTGTCATCGGTATGGCATGGCCGACACTCTGGGCGGTGCCCACTCTTGCTCTGACGATTCTTGCAGAACTCGGACCACGGCTTGAATACATGACAGCGAGTGCATTCGCGCCCGTCCTCGGAGATAACTGCCTTGGTCAGCAGCGTTCCGTCATCCCGGCGCACCCCATCGCCGATCTCACGCCTGGTACTGCGATCTCGATAGGCAGCCGTACGGCGACGATTGCCTTCGGGAGAGTTCTTCGCCATTACTTACTCCCTCTCATGCCTTGGCACCCTTCTTCGACTTCTTCTCTTCGACTGGAGCGGACGTGGTCCCGTCGCCCCATGTCACCGGCCGCTGGCCGCACTGTGGCGGGAGACCGAAGTGGGCGAGCAGCATGTCCTGCACCGCCCCGTTGTCGCACTCGACCCACCACGGGCGAGCGTCGGGACTGATCATCCTCGGGAGGCCAGCGAGCACCGTCTGCACGATGGCCATCTCGCCGACGACGCTGTCGGGGATGACGAACGTGGTGACGCGCTCACCGGGGATCTGCGAGTAGACCATCTCCCCGCTCTGCGGATCGTTGCTCGCCTCCAGGGCGTTGGCGTTGCCGAGGTAGACGGTGGTCATCCGAGACCCTTCGTCGGAGCGGTGAGGTCAGGGAGGTTGATGACCGGCTTCCAGAAGTTGTCGTAGCCGACGCTCGATGTGATGAACACGACGAACGCCTGGGCGAGCTGGTTGAAGCTGAACACAGCCGCCCCGGTCTCGACGACGACCGCTCCGGCGACGAAGGCGATGATCACCGAGATGACGGCGTTGAGGATGATCTTGACACGCGAGCTGGCGTTCGCCTTGAGCAGCAGAGCCGAGATGATGGGGACGACCGTGGGGCCGAGGATGATCGAGACGATCATGGGATCGAGAGTGAACATGGGGCTGCCTTTCAACCTGAGTGGGTGACGATGATTCTGCCGGGCACGACAGTACCAACAACTTCGAGGGCGCCGATCAACTCCATGTACGACGCGCTGACGTTGCCAGCTCCTGGGATGAGTGTGACATCGAACGAGAGCATGGCCACGGAGTTGAGGCGTGGCGTGGCGCCGTACCCAGCCATGCGAGCACGCCATGCGGCGTCGACCGTGAACTGCGACCACGGGTTGCACGAGCCGTTACGGCACATGCCGGTTCCGGCGAGCGGGTTGTCGAGCCCGGCGCCCGGGTTCTCCGCCCGCGAGGAGCAGGTCGACGTCCACATCGAAGGGAACACCGAGCCGCCGACGCCGACGGTGTTCGCACGGAACAGCTCGATCGTGGCGGCGCTGATGGTCGACCCGCGCAGCTTGTCCCAGAACTGGGTGCCGTAGAAGAAGATCCCGATGTTGTTGCCGGGCGCAGATGACGCACCCTGCTTCGGACGCATGGTGTACTCCCACGATCCGTCGCGCCAGTTGCCGGAGTCGATCGGGTCGATGATGTGGGTCAGCGGTGTGCGCCCTCGGGCCGCTCCGGTCCACGCCATGGACGAGAACGAGACGGGTGTGCCGGTGTTGCCATTGGAGTCGACCGGCACCAGCGTCACCGTGTAGACGGTGTTGTCGATGATGTACGTGGTGAACGTGTACGACATCACTCCGCTCGGAGCGCCGGAGATGTTCGGCCCGAAGATCGGCGGCTGGCCAGTCGGCGTGATGTAGACGCTGACGTAGCTGTGGTCGGCATCGGCCGGGTTGGTCCAGTCGACCTGGAGGCCAGATGGCGTCCATGTGGCAGTGCAGCCGGTCGGAGCTGCGGGGCCGACGTTGTCCTGCACGTAGACCGTCTGCCAGGTGCCGCCGACGTTGACATAGGCGAAGTCCGCCTGCTGCCAGGTCCCCGAGACGTTGACGTAGATGCCGTTGGTCTGCACCCTGGTTGGAGTGCCACCGATGTTGATGTAGGTCTCGGCAGGCATCGGTCAGCTACTCCTTACGGCTTCGAGCGCGGCTTGCTTCATGTCGACAGATGACACATGATCGACGCCGATGCCATACCCGTTGCGCCCCTTCGCTCGCTGCCACATCCAACATCCAGACTCTAGACGGAAGTCAGCCGACAGCGCCATGTTGACGTCGTCGACGAAGTCGTTCAGGTCGCCCTGCGTCGGGATCCACGGGGTGTCGGTGCCCAGGTCGGTGGCGCTGGCGCCG
>Ga0075163_10011407_pt1 | contig 11582 bp, 11 predicted proteins | sample JI1023141ADNA_FD_71478 | JGI IMG/M metagenome (GOLD analysis project Ga0075163, IMG submission 71478) | Wastewater effluent complex algal communities from Wisconsin, to seasonally profile nutrient transformation and Carbon sequestration -... | ecosystem: Engineered > WWTP > Effluent > Algae... | reverse complement strand
AATGCGACCCGTGATCCCACCGGCGCTCTAATCCTCGTCGGCAAGCGATCCGACGATTGGAGCTTCGTGCTACCGGGTGGTCTACGACCTGATGCCTAACGGGAGCCCGGGAGCCCGGCGCGCTGGTATCTCGCATAGGAGTTGGCGAACGGTCCGGCGGTGTTACACCCCCGACGTGGCGTACCCAGTCGTTGGGGTGATCTGTGGCGGGCCAAGAGCCCCCGCGTCCTCGGGTCCCACGCCCATGTCCGAGTTCTCCCGAACTCCACCGCTGCAACCTGGCGAGGAGGCGGGCCCAGCCGATGAGGCGAGGTCTGGCGGAGGACCCGGCGGCGGCCGGCGAGTCCTCGTCGCCCTCGTCGAGGCTCACGCGAGATGCTGGCCGGAGGCGGGGACGACGACGTCAGAGGCCGAGACGGGCGAGGCGGTTACCCAGGGTTTGGTAGCTGGCTAGGCCGAGGCCATGGGCAGCGCGGGTCTTGTTGTGGCCGGCCTCGGCGAGAGCCCGGGACAGGTAGTGGCGTTCCACCTCATCGAGGATGGCGTCGAGGCTGAAGCCGTCGCCGAGGGGGCGGCCGAGGAGGCTGTAGCCACGGTGCTGACCCTCTGAACCCGAAGGCGTCCCCACCCGCGTGTACGTCCCGCCGTGAGTTCGCCGACAAGGCTGCTCGCTCGCGGATCGCCCCAATCACATCACGTCACCAACCAACCGGTGCCGTACGTGACCGCAGGCTAGCAATGATCGCAGAGGCGAAATCGATACCCCGATGAGATGTCGGCGGCGAGCCAGTACCGAATACGATCGAGGCGCGCCCGTCCGACGGGCAGGACGACGCCGCCGAGGTCGTACGTATCCTCGAGGTGAACGACCCACGGCGCCGCGATACCATCCACCTCGAGGATCACCTGGCCTCGATCGTCGACACCGATCCCGAGATCGGCGTGGTGACGGGCCAGGCTCGAGAACGAGCGGCTCACCGGGCCTACGACCGGCACCCCGTCATCGAGGGCATCCGCCATCTGCCGGTGCCATCGTTCCGTATTACGATGAAACGAGTCGACGACATCGGCCGGAAGCCATGGCGCGGTCGGTTCATAGGCCACCTTCACATCCTGGTCGTCCTCGGCATCTCCGGTGAACGACGCGATCACGGCCCCCCCGGTCGGCGTCCCCACGGCGAGCGTCGCCTCGAGCACCTCGTCGTTGAGTTGCCACTCCATCGCGACCGGTATGCAGTGATAGGATTGCCCATCACACGCCTCGTCGAGCCCGAGTTCCTGGCCGCGGTAGGTCGTCAGTATCACGGCTTCGTCGCGAATCGAGGCGCTCGCGGGGCACCGCTCACCCAAGCGGGGGACAAGCAGCGTCGCGCCGAGCCACCCATAGGCGGTGTTGCCGCGCATCGACCAACGGGTTGACTTGTAGAGGCACCCATTGCGCGAACTGGTGACCTTCCGCTCCGCGGAATGAACCAGCAGCCTGGGTCCTCTGTAGAGGGGTCCGTCCGGCACGCTCGACATGTCGAGGGGTCGGCAATCGGTCTCGGCTGCAAAGCCATGCCGGCAAAATATGTCGCACTTGACCTCCCAGGCGTCCAGATGATCATTTCCACCGGTCGATGCATGGCCGTCGCTGCTCTCCGCGCCCGTGTCGCCGCCCGTGAATCCGCAGGCGACGATTTGGCCGTCCTCGAACTTCAACTCCGAGATCTGCGGGCCGTCATACTCGGCATCGCTCGCGGCGAATCCGCGCGTGACCCTGAATCGTTCTAGTCGATCGCCCCGAAGCACCGCGACGCCGTTGTCGTGCTCGGAGAAGGCGACCGTGCCGTCCAACTCCGCGAAGACACCGTCATAATGCATAGGTGTGTCCACCCGCGAGGAATACCAGACGCGTGAGTCGCGCAGGCAGGCGCAGGAATCCGGCGGTGAAACGCCCTGGCAAGCTTTCACATCCGGAAAATTCGCCAGCGCGAGGGGACACCCCAATTCGATCAGCGCGTGGACCTCGTATCCGGGGATCATGAGGAATCGCCTGACCACCAGCGCTTCAGGTGGCAAATCCGCGTCCTTCGTGACCTCCGGATCGGCATCTTCCCCGGTGGTCTCCGTGGCCGCATCGGCCCGCTCGCGAGCTTGCGCCAGCATGACGAGATCGAGATCGACGGGAGCGACCCTATAGGGCGCAGAACCGACGTTTGCGTCCACCCAGCGATTGTGCGCCTTGGTCAGCGGATCCTCCGACTCGGGCTGCTGGGTCATCTCGTCGAGGAACCCTCCCACCCTGGAATTGCTCTCCGTGCGGATGCAAGCGTCCCACTGTTTGGACAAGATGTACTCGTCAAAGCACTCACAGATGACCGAGGCGGCCGCGCCCTGGAGGTCCGTCGCCACAACCCCGTGGGTTCGCTCGCTATCGAAGGTCTGGTCGTCGTCCAGATCTCGCACGCAATTGTTCCACGACAGCACGGCCACGGCATCGTCGCCGGCGCCGCGGATCTGCAGGTCGATCTCGCCGCCGGTCGGATCGGCGGAGAGGGCATGGCGTCGGATCAGCTTGGGGGGGAAGCCGGCCTTGCAAGCGACGAAGTCCAGGCTCGGCGACCTACCGGCGATGACTACCGCCGAATCGACGCACGTGTCGCCGCCCGGGGGAGCCTCGCGCAGCGGGACGGCCAGGACTGCCCCCTCATGGTAGTCGAAGCGGAGCCTGTATAGATTGTCGTCGCTACGGCCGCTCGCGCCAGGTTCGGTGCGAGGCTCAGGCATTGTGTAGACCGTGGCCACGGTCGCCACGGCCAGGCCGGTGGCGATGGCAGCCGCAATCGCTCTGCGCCCGGCTTTCGGGACGGGAACGCCCAGCCCCGCCACGCTAGAAACGTCGATCCCGAGCTGCTCGGCGACTCGACGTATATCCGGTGTTCGAGTGGGGAAGCGGCGACACAGGTCGGCCATCAGCGCGCGGTCAACGAGTTTGCGCGCTTCAAGGAGTTGGACGGTGGCGTGGGCCACGGCCGTGTGCGACGCCACGTTTCCCGGCAGAAGATTCGCCAGAGTCCCGTCGGCGTCGAGATGCCTCACGAAACGCCGAAGTGCATCGGCGTCGCCGAACAGTGACGACAGCAGCTCTTCCAGCGCTTCGTGTGCGTGCGGCATTCGACGGCCAGAATGCGGTGGGTGCCGACGCCCGTCAAGGCGGGACGGCGCTTCGACGCCTGATCTCCTGCGGAGCTCGAGGCCGAGTACGAGCGCCGGCTCGTGGAGTATTGCTTGTTCGGCGTGTTTCCGCGTCCGACCACGAATGCCCGCGGTCCCGTCGGTCACGACTCCGCGATGTGCCGCTCCCAGGCGAGCATCCCGTCGCTGGCGAACGCGACGAGGTACGCCTCACCCGGGGGCAGGTCCTCGCGCGAAATGCGTCGGCGAAACGTGTCGGCCAGCCGCTTGTCCGAGATTGCGATCGACGGGCTCGCCCCAGCCTGCAACCCGTCCACCCAGTCCGCCCGCGCCTCCCCCACGAACGCCGAAGCCCCGACCTTCGAACGAGCGAGCGATGGGGGAAGCTGGAGGCGCAGGAGCCCGACAAACCCACCCTGGTGGTCACCGGCTGGAACAGCATGAGTTTCGGGCCCGCCCCGATCCCCAGCGTCCAGACGTCGATCTTCCTCGGCGGCAGCATCCCCTACCGGACGCTGCGCGCCGGTAACTGGCTCGCGCTCGGCGTCGACGGCGGCTTCGCCCTCGGCCTCGCCGACGGCAGCCTCGGCGGCAACATCGATGGCCGCAGCCTCTACACCTTCCGCACCCACGTCAGCGTGCACGGCGTCGCCGGCGCGAACGACCGCCTGATGTACGCCGCGGGTCTCGGCCCGCTGATCTATCTCGGCGATCCCCGATACCAGGAGCTCAGCTACGACTTGAACCCGCGCGGCCGCGGGATCGAGGCCGAGGGCCGCATCGGCGTGGTGTTCGGCCGCCGCTCGCCTGTGCCGGTCCGCCGAGGTCCCGCTGGCCAGGGTGATTAGCGTGTACATCGCACACATCCCGATTGGCGGTCGCAGCTCGAGGCCCGGTTCGCGCCTCGGACCGGGTACGCCTCGTCGGGGGCGTGACGCATCCAGGCGGGTCGTAGAGCGGGCGGACCAGGGGTGGCCCGCCCGCTGGCCGGGTGACGGCCAGCCGCGACCGTGCCCCGGAGCAATCCCGCCAGTTTCACGTGTTCCCTCGCCTCCACGGCTGATACAACCGGCCGGGTCAGCATGGTCGCGGCCTGCCCGGGTAGCGTCGAGGCTCGGGCTCGGCCTCTGACGGCGGATCGGGGTTCTCCCTCGGTCGGAACGCTTCGTTGCCGAACCACTCGCGGCTCGGGCGGCGGTTCTGCTCGTCGGGAGGTGATCTCCGCCGAGCATCGCCGCGGGTTCTTGCTCCATGGCGCCGTAACAGCGCTGATTGCCTCAATCCCGTTATCCCGTTATCCCGTTATGGGCAATTGCTCGAAGTTTCCGATGGTCTGCGCACCCATGACGTGGGAGTTCGGGATCATGCAACGCAAGCCCGTGCAATACGACATCTTCACCCGTCAACCCTGCGAGCGTGCTATCGCTCCCAACGTGCAAGAAGATGAGCGCCCCGTCATCATACTGACCCCCACTGGTATCCAGTGCGAGTCCTTCATCAGTAGCGAGCAAGCCTCGTATTTCATCTTGCAGGCCGAGATACTGATCCGGAACCTGAGGACGTATCGGGAAGGCCTCGGGCTGCCGAGCGACCAGAAAGGGCGATAACGCTCGCGGCGCACATGATCCGGATCGGATCATGTGCGCTCTTGACCTCGAGCCCGGGTTGGTGCGCACCATGGCCGGAACACGCTGTCGATCGCCGCGGGGGTGGCCCGCGAGCGGGACGGGGTGACCCGCCCGTTGGCCGGATAAGGGTGGCGTGACGGCTCTGCCGCCAGTCAGCCCGGGGCCCCGGATGTCTGGTCCTGGTTGCGGATATTCTCGAGTACTTCTGCCTCAATGGAGGCGTTATGTGACCAGCTTGGTGGCGCCGCGCAACGTCAACACCCCGAGGGCCAGCATGGCGAAGACTGGCGCATTCAAGGCTCCTCCGTAGAGGCCACCAGCACCACAGAGCACGATCAACGCATGCAGCCGATCGCCTTCCGGCATCTTGTCTAGCAGCGTTGCCCACTGCTCTTGGAACATCTCGGCAAGTTTGCGTAGCGGCTTTTCGTCACCGGCAATAGCTGGACTGCCCTTCACCGTATAGCCTTTGGCGAACTCGAGAAGTTCCGCCACTCGGATCGTCGCTTGGCCCTCCGCCACGAGATCTTGAGCAAATCTTCTCACGTCCTCGTAACCGTGAAAGACACTAGCCTGATGGCCATCAAAACTCTCTACCAACGCCGCGAACTCGTGCACGTCGACAGATTCATTGATCGGGATTTCGGAATTCATCGCTCCAGCCTCTCCGTTTTGTGATTTCCAGGCTTACATCAGCTTCGTTGAGCAGGTACACCAGATTTCGCACCGTGGCGAATCCGACACGACCGTCAAGATACGAAAATTTATTGTCGTTCAATAAGGCTATTACTTTCTTCGGGACCAGCATATCCACGATGCTCTCGTAGATTCTGTCGAACCTGACAAATCCGCTGCGCGCGCGAATGCATCCTCGCGACAAGAACGAATCTGAGTTCATTGCGTCCCTGGATTTGCAGGCGCACAAGTCCAGTTGCCATCGACTCCTGGTACCGTAGGCTTCCACTATATCCTTGACACTCAAGGGACCCGCGACAGACTCGACGAACCCCGGCTCCTGCGAATGGCCGACGACGATCAAGTCCGGGCGACGCCAGCGGGCGGGCGCCCTCCCAGTGATTACTTCAATCATCACACCGGACGCAGTGCTTGCAGACAAGACCTCCTCCATCTTCTTCGTATGCGGCCCCTTATCACGTACAATCACTATGCCGATCCGTTCCACATTTGCCTTGGAACGTTCGACTTGAGGATTGTCATCTTCCTGGCCTAGGGTGAGCATCTGTTCGTAAAATTCTCCACCGCACCGATGAAATCGACAAACGGATTCATGGACCGACCCCTCAGACCATACCTCAACTGACCCATGGAGGAGGATTTCTGATAACTGCACAGGACCGAGATCGAAGCTGGCAACGACCTTACCGCCACCGAGGACCACCCCGGCAAGTTCTCGCCCGAACACGCGTCCGATTTGACGCAATGCTCGTATTCTCTCAACCTTTTCCTGAATACCAATCTGTGATTTGACATTGATATCTTTTAAGAACTTGAGGTATGGCGCCAACTTTGGGTCGTGCGAACGATCTACAACGACATCTTGAAGTCGTCGCCCACTACGATCAAAGCATCTAGCCGAAAGCTTCATGAAAAATCCTCCACGTTTTCACCCCGCGCGCCTGTCGTCACGTCCCCCGGAGTATCTACGCACACCCATCCGAGATGATACAGAAATTCCTTTCCTAGCTTCGTTCTAGCAACGATTAGCCGAGCTTGCGGGCGATTGACTGTAAGCGGAAACTTCCCCAAGGCGACGATAAACGCGTTGACCATTTCGCCGACGATCGCGTCAGGTATCTCGCACTTGTCGTTCGGATAGAACTCCAGTTCGATGAATATCGTATTCACACGAGCCTCACGAGCCGCATCGAACAATTCTTTAAGCGCATCTTGCCCTCCGGAGTTCTCTTGCCTCTGCAGTTCACGCGCGTTGCGTTCAATGTCGGCATCATCGTTAATCTGGTGACGCTCGAGCTTTTCGGCATGCGCGTATGCGCGCGCAAGGGTGACGTCGGGAATATTTCCGACGAGATACATGAAGGCAACCGAGATGCTAAATTTCGCTCTAGCCAACACGCTTGGGATTGTAACCCGGCCTTCTGTTCGAGACAAGCCAGGGCGACTGCCCGACGTGAACAGTTCCGCGCCGTGCTGCACGCCCGCGAGCGGGTGGAGGTGTGGCGAAGGAAGTGGGGCCTGTGAGGGCGGCGACGCAAGAACGGTGGCGCGTGCATGTGGCGGCGTGGGCGTCGAGCGGCCAGACGGTGCTCGGCCAGGACCCACCGTCCGCCGCCTCGTCGCCGACGCCGCCCGCCCCGCGTCCTCGCCCCCGGCGGTATTGAGGATCGTCGGCCGGGTCCGCTTGACATGCGAGCGGTCGGCCTGCGACTCTTCTATCAAGGAGGCCTGGTCGGCCTTAACTGGGTAGGTGGTCTGTATGAAACGGTATATCGGTATTCAGCCGAACGAACTCGAGCGCCTCAAGCAAGAACTGCGGAATCACGGCGTGATCGTGCCCGACGGGGATGACGTGGAACTCGCGGGTCCACACGGGATACGCCTGCGCGCCACATACGAGCGGGCGCGTCACACCTTGACGATTACCATCGTTCACAAGCCGTTCTTCGTGCCCAAGGGCAAGATCTGGGAGATCGTGGACGAGGCCGTCGACGGCTTCGCGGACTGAACCGCGGCGCGTGAGAGCGGACCGCGAGACCGTACGGGCGTGGACGCGTCCACAGTGCGTCCACAGTGCGTCCACGGCGCGCTCGTGTGCGCGGTGGATCTAACCGACGGCGAGAAACGTCACTCCTCCTCGGGGACGTCGTCGCGGCTCGCGGCGACTCGCGGGACACCTGGGTTCGCCGAGATCGCTCCTCGGCGCGGTACGCCTCCTCGGGGGCGTAACGGCTTCAGATGGGTCGCAGAGGCCGCAGGCTTCACGGACAAGATCCAGTTCGTCTCGACTACGGCTGTCTGCAGCGCGGCGGTCAATCCTCCGAGGGGTCCGAGATTTGCTCGGGGACATTGCAGGCGGCGAGAGACGGAGCCACGTGGCGGGATTGGACGGAGCCACTCTTGACCCCGTACCGGAGCGAGTGACGACGTGACGACGCCCCGGGGCCGCGGGTGGGCGACCGGGGCGATGTGGGGTTGTGATGGAGGGTTACGCGGCTTCGAGGTCGGTGGACTCGGCGGCGGGCTCACCACCTCGGCCCCTGACCCGTGCTGAGCGACCGCGCACGGGCACTCAGAGACCCGTGCTCCTACATGGCGTGCAGTCCCGCTAGAAGATCGATGGCGCTCCCGGTTCCCTTGGGAGCGAGGTGCATGTAGCGGTCGGTGATCGCCACCGAGCTGTGGCCCGCGAGGTTCCACCCGGGGCCACCCCAGCGCGAGGATCTCCCGCAGCGCAGCCCCGCGTCGCCGCCGAGCAGGATCGCCACGAGCGCCCGCTGGTCGTTCACCGCCGCCTCGATGAGGCGGAGGTACTCCGGCGGCGGGTAGAAGTCGCTGCCCGCCGGCCTGTGCATCTCCAGGACGGACGCGACCTCTGGTACGATGTCCGGTCACGCGCTCCACGCTCCGACTCCGCGCCGAAATTCTCGACTGAAAAGCTCGAGCGCGACACTGGCAAATTCAGCTCGATCGCACCCCGATCTCGAAGGTCATTGAAAACGCCGTGTCCGCCGTGTAGCATTGGTCCATCGCCACGCAGTAGAGTTAAATCTGTGCGGCGTCAGGACAGGTATGCATAGAAATATCGTCGTTGGATGGATCGTGGCTGGCAGCGCGCTGTTCGGGGCATGTGATGAGGCCGAATATCACGAGGTGCCCGGGCCGCCGGAGGAGCCCCGCGTCGTTCACGTCTCGGTCTACGGCTCGGACAAGACGGGCGACGGGACACTGGGTCGGCCGCTGGAGACCGTGAGGGAGGCGCTGACGATGGTCGGCCCGGGCGACGTGATCCGCCTCGGAGGGGGCGACTTCTACGAGTCGGTGGACGTCGCGGTGTCGGGGAGTCCGGAAGCGCCCATCACCATCGAGGGCACCCGCGGCTCCTCGAATGAGTTGCGGACGCGTCTGCACGCGGGTGAGCTGGTCGATCCGGAGACATGGACGGAGCACACGGGGTTTGGGCCAGTTGTGTATCGCAACACATCATGGGCGTCCACGCCGGAGCAGATGGTCGTCGACGGACGCTTCGTGCCGCGCGTGCATCACGCCAATGCACACTTGCTCCCACTCCCGTCGGTGTTGGGATTCTCGCCCCTCGAAGACATCGTTGTAAATTACAACGAACCCACCGGCCCGACTGTGAAGTTCTGGCAGGTCATCGAAGGCGTATATGGGGCAAAGAAAAACTCAGGGATCACTTACATGCGACTGGCCGACGGACGCGACCCACGGCAGAGCATCGTCTCTGTGTCAAGCAAGCCGGCCATCTCCATCAAGGCCGCCCACGTCACCGTGCGCGGGCTCAACATCGATGGCGGTAAGTACGGGGTCGAGGTGACGGGGTCCGCAGCACACCACGTCGTGCTCGAAGGAAATATCATCGCGCACGGCACGCGCCGCGTCCAGATCGGCGCTGGCGCCCACGACGTGACCGTGCGCAACAACACCATCGAGATGCGCGGCATGACCGTGGCGCCGGGCGCATGGACCGGCGGTCTCAGCGACGCCGCCGATTTCAATCGCGAGTATCTCTACATGTACTTCAAGTATGTCGCCGGCCCATCGGACACCTCGGATGATCGCTCGATCATGTTGGAGGGCGAGAGCCTGGATCAGCCCGTCCGCGATATCGTCATCGAGGGCAATACGGTCGTCGATGGCCTCATCGCGCTCGAGGTCAACTTCGCGACGAACGTCGAGGTGCAGAACAATCACTTCTCGAATTTCTCCAGTGGTTGCCTCGGGCTGCGGCCCGGCGCTCTGGACCTGTATTTCCACGACAACGTCGTCGAGAACGCCAACTTCGGGGTGCGCCCGCACAACCTCGGAGGCGACGGGGGACACCGCGCCTACATCTACCGCAACCACTTCTATCTGGACGAAGTGACGCCGGCGAAAAAACGGGCAGGTACACACGTGGTGTTGCACGCGGACTTCTCGGTGGACGCGAACATGCAGGACCATGTGCAGACCGTGAACCCGGAGATCTACATCTATCAAAACTCGTTCATCGGCGGCATCCGCGGCTTCTCGATGCCCACGTACGAGAGGCTGGAGGATCCGTTCTGGTTGTCGGGGCTCGTCATCGTCAACAACCTGATCTCCGCGTATCGCCCGTGGGGAGGCAACCACCAGTTCGATAACCCCGAGTTCGTCGGCGCCTTCGACGGCAACTGGGTGGGTGGCGGATTTGCGGAGGCGCCGTGCTCCCAGCCCGGGCCAATACCGAAACCAACCGAGTGCGATCCGAGATGGGACGGCCGGACATACGCCTCCATGTTCTGGTACAACAGACCGCTGCCCGAGCCCGCGCCGCCCGAATATCCGTTGTGGTTCGACAGGGAGGGGATGGGGGGACGCAACCAGATCGCGCGCGGCAGCTATGTGAGCCGCGACGACGCCGCAGATCCAAACGCTGACGTCGACGCCGCGGTGCACAACAATGGCATCGATCTGTCCGTCCGGTTCTTGACGAATCAAAAGAAGTTCGGGCCGCTACCGGGCATGAACACCGGATACTTCGGAGGCAGCGCTCCGGACATCGGCGCCGTTCAATTCGCCGAATGAACGGGACGGTACCACGTCACGGCAGCGAGAGAGGCTCGCTCCACCCGCCGGCCCGGCGGAGCTGAAGCAGGAGAGGGCCGCGGCTTCTCGCGGGCGGGGTTTTCGGGTATCGTCTCCCGATGCGCGCACCAGGCGAGTTGCAGATTCTCCTCCTCGAGGTGGTGGGGCTCGTCGCCGTGGTGGTGCTGATTCTCAGGCTGGGCTTCCGGAAGCCGGCGACGGGTACGGCGCTGATCATCTCGGGCGGCGGGCCCACGCGCGTCGTGTTCGAGCGGACCTTCGTGGTCCCGCTGCTGCACACGGTCGAGGTGATCGACATCTCGGTCCGCACGATCACCATCGAGCTCCGCGGCCGCGAGGGGATCAGCTGCCGCGACCACATCCGCGCCGACGTGCGGGCGACGTTCGTGGTCGCCATCCACCGCCATCCCGAGGACGTGTTCAAGGCCGCCGCGAGCGTCGGCCATGCGCGGGTCGGCGACCCCGCGGCGCTGCGCGAGCTGTTCGCCGGGAAGTTCGTCGACGGGCTGCGCACGGTCGCCAAGACGCTCGACTTCGAGGAGCTGGTGGCGAAGCGCAACGACTTCAAGGACGAGCTGATCGAGGTGATCGGCCGCGACCTCGGCGGCTTCATACTCGACGACGTCGCGCTCGAGTCGATCGAGCAGACGCCGATCTCCCAGCTCGACCCGGACGACATCCTCGACGCCGAGGGCATCCGCAAGATCACCGAGCGCACGGTCGCTGAGCGCCTCCGGACCAGCGAGCTGCAGATGCACATGCGCAAGGAGCTGGCGGGTGCGGATGCCATCCTGAACAAGTCGCCCCCGCCCGAAATTCCTGTGGATTGAACCACGTCAGGGACACAGCGCCGGTTTGGCAAACCATGTACACGATATCACCCATATCCATATCCGGCTGCTAGGCGAGGCGGACGTAGGGTCGGCGAGGTGGACGAGGACGACGTTGGGTGTGCCGGCGAGGGCGAGGGCGCCGTCGATCGGGCGGTCGACC
>Ga0075163_10011406_pt1 | contig 11582 bp, 8 predicted proteins | sample JI1023141ADNA_FD_71478 | JGI IMG/M metagenome (GOLD analysis project Ga0075163, IMG submission 71478) | Wastewater effluent complex algal communities from Wisconsin, to seasonally profile nutrient transformation and Carbon sequestration -... | ecosystem: Engineered > WWTP > Effluent > Algae... | reverse complement strand
CTTGGAGTGGGCCACCAGGTTCACCTTGGTTGCGCCGGTGGTGCGAAGGACCTCGTCCACCTGCGCGGCGAGCACCTTGGCGTTCTCGTCCGGCGTGCCGAACGGATGCATCTCGGCGGCGAACACGTAGTGGCCGTCCTTGGTGAGCGCCGCCGGCACGTCGACGAAGTTCCACAGCTTGCGCGAGCCGGTGAACCCATGCACGAGGACGATCGGGTACTTGGCCTTCTGGCCCGCGGGCTCGGGACCGAGCGGCACCGCGCGCGTGAGATCGTCCTCGGTGTCCTCCTGCCGCGGCTCGTCCTGGCTCTCGCTGGCGCAGCCGGTGAGGGCTCCGGTGCCGAAGGTGAGGGCGATGCCGAGGAAGACCATCGAGACTCGCGGGAGCTTCATGCGATCGAGACAACGCAAGTGTCGTACCGAAGCACACATCGCGAAATTCTCGGGGAACCGCAAGATTACCGCCCGCGAGCGGGTGCCAAGTGGGCCCTCTTCGATCCAGGTTACCGGCTCACCAACGCGCGCCAGGGCGCCAAGGGCGCGGCCGCCCGTGCTAACGACGCGCCCATGCGTCGCTCTACCCCCGGGGTCCGCACCGCGGACGATCTCCTCCCGCCGCGCATTCGACGCGCCGAGTGGCGCAACGCCGAAGCCGTCATCGCCCACCTCGAGCCCATGGTGAGCGATCGCCGGAAGGAGCGCATCCAGGCCACCCTGCAGCAACGCCTCTCGAGCGTCACGGTGCTCTTCGACACGCCGTACGATCCCCACAACGGCGCTGCGGTCATTCGCTCGTGTGAAGCCTTTGGCGTGCAGTCTCTTCACGTGGTGGAGCGCGACACGCGGTTTCTCGTCTCCGATACCGTCACCCGCGGCGCCGACAAGTGGGTCGACGTCGCGTGCCACGCTTCGGCCACCTCGGCCATCGAGCTGGTGCGCGCGCAGGGCTTCGAGCTGGTGGCGGCGGAGGCCGACGGCGATCTCGAGCCGGCGGACCTCGAGCATATTCCCAAGCTCGCGCTGGTGCTCGGCGCCGAGCGCGACGGCGTCAGCGAAGAGCTCATGGGAGCGGCTACCCGCCGGGTGCGCGTGCCCATGCGCGGCTTCGTCGAGAGCCTCAACGTGAGTGTCACCGCGGCCATCTTGCTGGCCCACGCCACCCGCAATCGCCCGGGTGATCTCTCGCTCGCGGACCAGCGGCGCATCTACGCGCGCGGTCTCTACTTCTCGGTGCGCCGCGCGGAAGACGTGCTGCGCCATCTGGAGGAGCTCGAGTCCGGAAGCGCCCCGTAGTCCCCTTCGAACGTGCCATTTTTCGCCGTCCCCGTGTAAAGTCTCGACGCCCATGCGCTGGCCCTCTTCCATTCCGCGTCCTCGGCCGGAGACGTGGTTCTATCTGGTGGCTGCCCTGGTGGCGTCGGCGCCCGCGTGGATCGTCCGGCATCCGCCGCTTCAGGACATGCCGTTCCACCTCTCGACGCTGCGGGTGGTGCACGACTACGGCAACCCCAAATTCGGCTTCCAGGGCGACTTCGAGCTCAACCTCGGCCACACCTCGTACCTGCTCTACTACGTGGCGGGCTCGCTGCTGGCCTACGTGGTGGGCGTGTACAACGCCAACGTGGCGCTCATGGCCTTTTGCCTCGGAGGCCTGCCGCTGGGCATGCGGTCGTTCCTCAAGGCCGTGGGCAAGGACGAGCGCCTCTGCCTCTTCGCGGTGCCGCTGGGGGTGAACGTCATGTTCGTGTACGGCCTTCTGCCGTACGTGTTCGGCCTGCCGATCATGTTCTTCGCCATGGCGGCCATGGTGCGGCACTTCCAGAACCCCACGCGCAAGAGCGGCGTCATCCTGGCGGTGCTCTCGGCGGCGCTGTTCTTCGCCCACATCTTCCCGTTCGGTCTCTTCGCCATCGCCGCGGTGGCCTACTTCCCCTTCACCAAGCCGGCCAAGTGGAAGGGATCCATCGCCGCCATGGTGCCGAGCGTGCTGCTGCTCGTGTGGTGGCTCCGCGGGTCGGCGGCCGGCAAACAAGCCGGCGGCTCCCTGAAAGACGCGCTCCAGCCGATTCCCCTCAGCGAATCGTTCCGCTCGTTCTTCTCCTGGAGCACCGACGTGTTCCGCGACGAGACCGACGAGAAGTGGTTCCTCGGCCTGGCCTTCGTGGCCCTCGCCGGCGTGGTGCTCTCGGCCGGCGATCGTTCGCCGGAGCGCCCCAACGTCAAGCCCTTCGGCGTGGTGCTGGCCATCAGCGTGGTCAGCTTCTTCGCGCTCGGCGACCACCTGGGCGAGGTGTGGCTCTTCGCCCAGCGCTTCCCGGTGCCCGCGCTCCTGTGCGTCGTGCCCTTCCTGAGCATTCCCCGGGGCGTGGCCGGCACTGCCGTCACCGCTGCCCTCTGCGCTGTGGGCCTGGGCAGCACCTTGAACGTGTGCACCCACTTCATCGACTTCGAGCGCAAGGAAGTGGGGCAGCTCGACGAGGCCATCGAGAACATCGACTACGGCAAGAAGGTCTGCGGCCTCATCTACGACAAGGGCACCATGATGATGCATCATGCACCCTTCTTGCACTACGTCTCGTACTACCAGGCGGAGCGCGGCGGCGTGACCATGTTCAGCTACGCGCACTTCCTCCACTGGCCGTTCCGCTTCAAGGAGGGCAAGCTGCCGCCGCCCGGTACGCCGGCCCGGCCGCGCTGGGAGTGGACGCCGGAGCAGGTGCCCATCTCCGAGATCTACCCGTACTACGACTACGTGCTGGTACGCGGGAGCGGCTTCTCGCCGCCGGCCGGCACCTACCACGTGAAGTGGCGTGGGGAGCGCTGGACGGTGTACGCCAAGGACGCGCCATGAAGGATCGCAGCTTCGACCCGGCCAACGAAGCGGAGTTCGACGCGGTCGCCGACGGCTACGAGGCGATGCACCAGAAGAGCATCGCCGCCAGCGGTGAGGACCCCGCGTACTTCGCGCGCTACAAGCGCGACGTGCTGGTGCGCCTCTTCGGCGCGGCGCAAGGCCAGCCGATCCTCGACTTCGGCTGCGGTATCGGCAACCTCACGTCGCTCCTCTCGCCGGCCTTTCGCGAGGTACACGGGTACGACCCCTCGTCGCGCTCGGTGGCCCACGCGCGCGAGCGTGCCCCCGGTGCGCGCTTCTACGAACGCGTGGACGACATTCCCAAGAGCACCTTCGGCATCGCGGTGCTGGCCAACGTGCTCCATCACGTACCGCCGGCCGAGCGCCGGGAGCTGGTGGCCGAGGTCGCCGCGCGCCTTTTGCCCGGCGGGCACCTGGTGGTGTTCGAGCACAACCCTTTGAACCCGCTCACCCGCAAAGCCGTCGCCGACTGCGCCTTCGACAAGGATGCGGTGCTCCTGCGATCGTCGGAGACGCGCGGGCTCTTGCGGGGCGCTGGCCTCGAGGGTGTGCGCCGCGAGTACATCGTGTTCTTCCCCAAGGTGCTGGCCGCGCTGCGCGGTCTCGAGCCGCGGCTCGCGGCGCTGCCGCTGGGAGCCCAGTACGTGGCGCTGGGCCGGAAATCCGGCTAGTCGATCGTGAACTCGCCGTATTCGAACCAACCGGATCAGGCCTTCGCAGCGGCGCAGCTCGCGCTGGGGCTCGTCACCACCGGCGTGTTTTTGGCGCGACCCCTGCGTCCGCGCGTGGCGCAGTGGGGCCTTTTGCTGGCGCAATGGCTCGCGGTGGAGGCCATGGATGTGGCGGGCTTCTTCCGGGCCATGACCCACGGCTCGCACCAGATGGCCACCTTCGACGTGCTCGCGGTGAGCCGGGTGCTGGTGGTGATCTCGGCGGCGCTCATGGGGCGCCTGCGTCTCTTGCCCTGGGTCGCTCTGGCGTTCGGCTTCTTGACCTGGACCACCCGCAGCATCACCGACTCGGAGTGGGAGCTCACGGCGCTCCACGCGATGTTTGCACCTTGCACCTATGCGCTCTTCGCCACGCACCAGCGGCGGATCGACGTGCGCTCGCTCGCGGCTCCGTCTCCCGGGCGCTCGCCGTTTCGGGTCGACGACGCGGCGCTGGCGATCCTGGCCATCGTGGTGGGCACCCTGGTGGCCGCGTTCGTGCTCGACGGCACCGTCGATAGCTCCGACGAGTGGGGCTACACCTACCAGGCCGCGGTGTTCGCCAAGGGGCGCGTGTACGGCAAGGTGCCGCCGTGTCTGGATGCCTTTCGCAACTTCTGGATCTTCTGGAAGGACGACCGGATGTTCGCGCAGTACCAGCCGGGGTGGCCGCTGTTCATGGCGCCCTTCTTCTGGGTGCGCGCCGAGGTGCTCGCGGGGCCGGTGAGCTTCGGCCTCCTGGCGGTTGCGGTAGCGCGCCTCGGGCGGCGCGCGTCGGCTGCGGTGGCCGACTCGTCGGTCCGCGCGCAGCGAATCGGGGGCCTGGTGGCGGCGCTCTCGGTCATCTTCGCCAACACCATGATGATCAACGCGGGGTCGCGTTTTCCCCACGTGTTCGTGTGCGCGCTGTGGGCCTGGGCCATGGAGGGCGCGTGCTCCGCCCAGGATGCATCGTCCGCCGGCGACCCCAAGCGGGTGCGCCACGCGGCGCTGATGGCCGGGCTCGCGCTGGGGTTCTTGGGGCTCACGCGCGGCGTCGAGCTCGCGACCCTGGGACTGCCGATCGGGCTCTTCTCGCTGCAGGCGGTGCTGCGGAAGAAGCTGCGTCCGATGGCCCTGGTGTGGGCCGCGCTGCCGGTGGCGCTGTGCCTCGCGCTGCTCCTCGTGCTCTCGCGGCTGCAGGTGGGGCGCTGGTTCGTGCTGCCCTACCAGCTCACCGAGGAGTTTCACGCCTGGGCCAAGATGAAGACCAGCGCGCCACCGCTCAACATGGTGAAGTGGCACGTGCCCATGGCCACCGGGGCCTACAGCTGGTGGCCGCTGGCGCCATCGCTGGGCCTCGCCGGGCTCTTGCCGCTCCTGCGGTCGCCGGAGCGCCGGTTGCCCTTCATGCTGGTTCTCGGGAGCCTGCTGCTTCTTGTGTATTATGCATCCATCGAGTTCGGCCGCGGCTGGGACTTCGGTTTCGGCCCGCGCTACCAGATGCCGGTCATCGTCCCCATGGCGGTGGGGGCGAGCGCGCTCTTCACGCCGATCTTCCTGCGCGCGCAGCGGGTGGGCGTGGGGCTGGTGCTCGCGGGCATGGCCTATGGCGTGCTGCGCATCCTCCCGGTGACGTTCCCCCACAACCACGACCTCTTGCTCCGCAACGACGCACCGGTTCGCGCCGCCCGCGCCGCCGGGCTGCATCACGTGATCGTGAAGGTCACCGCCGGCACCTGGGTGTACGGGCCCATGGACGCCACGCGGAACCTGCCCATCGAGCTCTACGACAACGACGTGCTCCTGGTGGGCGACAGTGGTCCCCAGAGCTTGCAGTGCGTCCGGAGCCAGTTCCCCGACCGGCGCATCTACAAGACCGCACCCGGACCCGGCACCGACCTCACGCTGACGCCGGAATAGCGCTCCAACCGTTCTCTTCAGACCGCCGCGAGGATCCGACCGAGCAGCGCACGAACCTCGGGCTCGGGCATGGCGCCGAGCACCTCGACGCGGCCCTTCATGCCCGAGAAGATGCGACCTGCGCGCCATCCACGTTGGATGCGGCTGGGGCCCACCAGGACCGTGCGGCTCCCCTCGAAGGCGCTGATTTCCGCGGGAAAGCCCTCGTTCCAGATCCAGCTTCGGTCGTGGTCCTGGTCGTCGATCACGCCACCTTCGCGGAGGCCCATCCAGTGAGCGAGCTGCCAGTCGCTCTCCACCGCTTCGCCGCCGTTCTCGAAGCTGCCTTCGGTGGACGCGGCGATGGCCGCCGCCGAAGGAGGCTCGCCGGGAAACCCGTGCGGCCCCGCCAGAGCGCCCCGGAGGAGCAGGTGCAGCTGGAAGTTGTCGGCGATGCCGCCGATGCGCAGGCGAAACCCGCGGCCGGTCGCCGGGTGGAGCACCACCAGCGGCTCGTCGTCGAGCACCGACAGCATCTTCCCGAGGAAGCCGTAGCGCTCGCCGTAGCGACGGATGGCGCCGAGGATGGCGCCCTTCTGCGGCAAGGTGCGGCGCAGCTCCACCGAGCGAGAGAGGCAGGCCATGGCCCCGCGCTCCAGATCGTAGTAGCCCTCCGGTAGCTCGAATTCGCCGTCCCCGTCCGGCACCGTGCGCAGTAGCGCCAGCAGGTGATCGAAGACCGCCGGTGGGAACGCTGCCGGCGAAGCGCCGCTCTCCACGAGCGCGCCAGCGAGGATGGCGATGGGCCCCAGCCGTTCCGGCGGATGCCCGCGCAACACGGACTCCAGCGCCGAAAGGAGGAGCTCGCGCCGGTCGAGGGGCGCGTCGAGCGCGCCGCGGTAGTACGCACCGGTCGCGGCGTACACCTGTTCCGTGTCGTCCGCGCGCAGCGCATGGTCGAGGTCGGCTACGAGAGATTGCACGCCGCCAACGTATCACGCGTCCGCGCCGGCTTCTGCCCCGGAACACGACGCTTTTGCCTCTCCTCCGCGGTCCGGGCTAGGATGCGCGGTTCGATGCCGCGTCCGGTCCTCAGCTTGGTGCTCCCGGTCTTCAACGAAGAAGACGTGATTCCGGAGCTGCGCACGCGCCTCGAAGCGTTCTTGAAGGACCTGGACGTCGCGTCCGAGGTGGTGTTCGTGGACGACGGCTCGAGCGACCGCTCGTGCGAGCTCCTCAAGGTGGCCTGCGCCGAGGATCCGCGCTTCCGCCTGGTGTCGTTCTCGCGCAACTTCGGGCATCAGCGGGCCATCACCGCGGGCGTGGATTTCGCGCGCGGCGAGGCGGTGGTGGTGATGGACGCCGACCTGCAGGATCCGCCGGGCGTGGTCCTCGAGATGGTCGAGAAGTGGCGCGAGGGCTACGACGTGGTCTACGGCCGAAGGCGCCACCGCGAAGGCGAGACGTTCTTCAAGCTGGTGACCGCGAAGATCTTCTACCGGGTGTTCGCCGCCATGATTCCCATCGAGGTGCCCCTCGACACCGGCGACTTCCGGCTCATGAGCCGCCGCGTGGTGCTCACGCTGCGCGGCCTGCGCGAGACCCATCGCTTCGTGCGCGGGCTCGTGGCCTGGCTGGGCTTCAAGCAGACGGCGGTGCTGTACGATCGGCCGGGCCGCTTCGCCGGGGAGACCAAGTACCCGCTGCGGAAGATGCTGCGCTTCGCCATCGATGGCATCACCTCGTTCAGCATTCTTCCGCTGCGCTTCGCGGCGTATCTCGGGGTGTTCATCAGCATCGCCGCCATCGGCTACGCCGCGTGGGCGGTGTACGCCAAATACGTGCGCCACGACGCGGTGCAGGGGTGGACCGCGCTGGTGGTGCTGGTGGCGCTGCTGGCCTCGGTGCAGCTCCTGATGATCGGCGTGCTGGGCGAGTACATCGGGCGCATCTACGAAGAAGTGAAGCGCCGGCCCCTCTACGTGGTCAAAGAGAAGGTCAACGTCGAGCCCGACGACGACCTGTAGGCCTCGGCAGCCCCGTAAACGTGCCCGTGCCCGTGCCCGTGCCCGAAAAAACGCTCCGCCTGAGCAGACCAAGCAGGCTGGCAACAGCGCAGCGGGCCACGTCGACCGAGCATCGAGAGCGGGCTCGGCGAGACGGGGCATCGATCGGCGTCACCGGTTCGGGTGACGTATCCGGGGTCGCGATACAGGGAGCGCGGATACACCCCTGATACAGCGGCGATACGCTGCTGAATTTGCCGAGAAATTCGCGATGCGAAGGCAGGCACGGCGGTTGCGTTAGCCCCATCACCGCCCGCGAGGGCCGCGACGCGAGATGGGCTCGTGCAGCGGACCGGGACGCGGGCAGGTGCAGAGGAGTGTTTCGTCCATGCAAATGAAGCTCGTCGCCGTCGCCGCCGTGGTCTCCGCGGGTCTGTTCGCCGCCACCGCACGCGAGGCCTCGGCCGCGCCCATCCTGGGCGCCAAGGAGTACGGTCAGTCTTTCGCCCGCAGCGCCTACAAGGGCGACTTCGGTGCAAGCTTCGAGGTCGGTGCCAAGGCCTACGCCAACGACTACGCGCAGCTCTGCGCCACCAGCGACCCCAGCTACCAGTGCAGCGGTATGGCGGTGGGGTTCGTACAGAACATCTGTCGGTCCGTCTACACCATCATCAACGGTCGCTTCTGCGCCCAGAACGTGGGCACCAAGATGGGCTTCGGCGCCTACGGCGGAGCCGAGGCCGACGTCCGCCTCTTCGGCAAGGACCTGGAGATCTTCGACCTCTCCGCCGACGCCAAGGTCGAGCCCGACGCCATCACCACCGGCTACGGCATCTACGTGGCCGGCGCGAAGATCTCCGGGTACCGCTCTGGCGCGCACTTCGAAAAATCGGTGCCGCTGGCGGAGCGCACGCTGGTCAAGGCCTCGAGCACGTTCATGCTCGGCCCCATTCCCATCGCCGTCCAGGCGCGCGCGGTGGGCAGCCTGGGCATCGACTTCACGCTCGACGGCGGCACCGCGCAGGTGACAGCGACCGCCGAGCCCTGGGCCCAGGTGGACGGCGTGTTCTCCGCGGGGATCGGCGTGTCCGGTGTGAGCGCGGGCATCGAAGGCGACCTGCTCCTGGCGCGCGTGGGCGTGCCCGGTACCGGCAAGATCGTGTGGCTCGGGGAGAAGAAGTTCAGCTACGAGGCCTCCCTCGACCTCTCGCTGAAGACCCTGGACGGAAGCGTCTCGCTCTACGCCGAAGGGCTGGGGCACCGCGCATCGTGGGAGATCGTGAGCTGGAACGGCCTCGACTGGAGCTGGAACCTCGGACGGAAGACCGGCGCCTTCGCGCTCTGAGCTCGCCCCGGTCCCCTCGATTTTTCTCTCACCTGGAGTCATGCTCGTGAATCAGAAGCTCGCTGCCGCTGCCGTTGCCGTCGTCGTAGGTGCCACCGTCACGTACTGGGCGCTCCCCCGCGCCTCCGATCTATCGGGACGCGTGCAGGATGCATCTGCATCGCCCAGGCTCTCCGCCGCCAGCGTACCGGCGGCTCCGGTGAAGGCCCGCGGAGGTCGCGATCTCGCGGCCGGTCGCACCTTCGTCTACGACGTGGCCGCGAGCCGAACCATGGGGGCGCCCGGCGCCGCCCCCAGCGTGGCCACCGACATCCGCGGCACCCTCTCGTTCACCGTGGTGGGCGCAGCGGAAGAGGGCGCTGCGCTGCGGGTGGTGCTCTCGTCTCCGTCGCGTACCGATCGTCCGGTGCGCGCCGGGGCCGACGTGGCCACGCTGGGGACCCCGTTCTTCGTCGTCATGGGCGAGAGCGGCGCCATCACCGGCTGGTACTTTCCCCGGGCCATGCCCGGTGAGAGCCGAAGGCAGCTGCGATCCATCGTCTCGGGCATGCAATGGGTGGCGGGCGAGGGGGCCACCTGGGACAGCCCGGAGCTCGACGAGGCCGGCCAGTACGTGGGTCGCTACCAGCTCGACGGAACCTCGGTGACCAAGTCGAAGCTCCACTACGACCTGGTGCGCACGCCCCAGGGCCTGGTGCCGGTGGCCACCGTCGGCAAGTACGAGCTCGGGGGCGCGACGCGCTTCGTGATGGGCGCGGGCGACGGCGGCTGGCCGTCCAGCGTGGACGAGGACCTCACCACCACCGTGACGTTCCAGGGTGGGCGCCTCGGCCTCTCCGCCAAGATGCGCGCGCGCCTGGTCTCCACCGGCGAGGACCGGCAGTACCTCGGCAGCTTCGAAGTGGCGCGCCCCTCCTTCGACCCCGACACCGACGGGCTGGCCGAGGACGCGGCCCTCGCCCTCCGCAACGCCGATCGCGGATTGGTGCAGGGTGCAAGCTTCGGGGGTCTGGTGGGCGACTACGAGGCGAGCACCGAGCACAAGGGCCGGGCCCGGGCGGTGGCGCGGCTCGGCGCGCTCATGCGTACGAGCCCGGAGAGCGTCCGCGAGGCGCGTACCCGCTTGCTCGCCAAGGACACCAAGGAGGCCACCGGGCGCGCGCTGGCCTCGGCGCTCGGTGCCGCCGGTACCAAGGAAGCGCAGCAGGCGCTGGCCGATGCCCTTGCCAGCAAGGACGTGCCCACTTCGGTGAAGAACGACGCGGCCATCTCCCTCGGCCTCACCGAGAACCCCACCGCCGAGGCGCGCACCGCGCTCAAGGGCGCCATGACCCAGAGCTCGGACGTTTCCCAGACCGCGGCGCTGGCGCTCGGCAACATGGCCGGCTCGCTGGCCAAGGAAGGACAGGACGCCACGGACATCGTGGACGATCTGCTGGCGAAGCTCGCTGCCGCCACCACGTCCGAGCAGAAGGTGCTGTTCCTCGACGCCCTCGGCAACACCGGCGACGCCCGGGCCCTCCCGGCCATCCGCGCGCACCTGGCAGAAGGCGATGCGAGCGTGCGACTCGCGGCCACCGCCGCCCTGCGCTTCCAGAAGTCCGACGAGGTGGACCCTACGCTCGCGCTCATGGTGCGCGACCCCGAGGTGCTGGTGCGCAAGGCCGCCCTCTCCGCCATGGCGCAGCGCCCGGTGCAGAAGGGCCTGGTCGGGCTCCGGCACGTGGTGGAAAACGAGCCGGTGAAGGAGCTCCGCAAGACAGCCATCCGCATCCTCGCGCGGGCCATGGACACGGTCCCGGAGGCAGAGCAGATCCTCGCCTGGGCCGCCCAGCACGACGCCGACCCGGACGTGAAGAAGGCCGCCGAAGACGCGCTGTCGCGTCCCAAGTGACGTTGGGGCCTCAGCGAGGGTTGGTGGGGGCCGCCGCGTGGTCGGCGGCGGTCTCCGGAACGAAGTGTCGCAGGTTCCACGAATGCACGAAGAGCTGTCGTTCGCGTCGCCGTTCGTCGAGGCCCATCTTGCCCGCCAGGGAGAGCGGGATGCTCACGATGAGGAGGTTGAGCACCGTGAGAATGGTGAGCGTCACGGCGGGCGACGTGAAGTGCATGAGCCGCGGGTGGACGATCATGAGCCCGTCGCGGAACGTGTACGAAGGTGGCACCAGCCCCGAGAGCTCGAGCGCCAGGGGAATACCCACGGTGGCGAGCGAGAGTCCGAGGGCGAGGGCGCGCTGCGAGCGTCTGGCGAACACCATGGTGTAGGTCATCCCGTTCGCGGCGGCCCATCCGGGAATGAGCACCAGCGGGCCGAAGAGCCCGGAGAGGCAGCCGAGGGCTGCGGTGGAGAGCACGACCACCGCGATGGCCAGCCTGGGCCCACTCGCCACCCGTACCGGCACGCCCGCCTCCAGCGCGACCAGGGCGAGCATGATTCCCACGAACGAGGCCAGCAGGATGGGCTCGCGAATCCCGGCGAGCCAGATGGCGGGTACCAGGAATAGCCACAGCGCATAGACCAACAAACCCACCTTGCGCCCCTCGTCATGGGTCGCAACCTGGCGTCGCTCGAGCTCGGCGGTGCCCTCGGTCGGCAGGTCCTCGCTCGGGTACAGCAGGAGCTCGCGCATGAGGCTCCGAGCGCCCTCGTGCACGGGATCAAGCGTGAGCGCCTTGCTCGACTCACGAATCGCCGTCTCGCGGTTCTCGCGGGGGGCCGCGCGCAGTCCGTCGCCGCGAAAGGCTCCCAACGCCGCTCGCGCCTT
>Ga0075163_10011404_pt1 | contig 11582 bp, 10 predicted proteins | sample JI1023141ADNA_FD_71478 | JGI IMG/M metagenome (GOLD analysis project Ga0075163, IMG submission 71478) | Wastewater effluent complex algal communities from Wisconsin, to seasonally profile nutrient transformation and Carbon sequestration -... | ecosystem: Engineered > WWTP > Effluent > Algae... | reverse complement strand
CACATCGAGGGCAAGGTCCACATCACCTACACCAACCGCTCGCCCCACACGCTGGACTACCTCTGGCTCCAGCTCGACCAAAACCGCCTGCGCCGCGACGCCCTGGGGTGGTTGGCGGAGACGGCGCCGGGCTTTCAGCAGTTTGGCTACCGCGAGCTGATGCGCATCCTGGCGATGGAGGACTTCGAGGGCGGCTTCGACCTGAAGAGCGTCCAGCTCGACGGCAAGCCCGCCGCCTACACCGTGGTCTACACGATGATGCGGGTGGATCTGCCGCGCCCGCTGGAGTCGGGCCGCCAGGCCGAGCTCGACCTCACGTGGCGGCACAATGTGGTGGATGCCGAGGTCATCGGGGCGCGGGGCGGCTACGAGAAGCTCGAGGATGGCAGCCACATCTTCACCATCGCCCAATGGCACCCGCGCATGGCCGCCTACACCGACTACCAGGGCTGGCAGCACAAGCAGTTTTTGGGGCGGGGCGAATTCACCTTGGATCTCGGCAACTTCGACGTGCACATCACGGTACCCGCCGACCATGTGGTGGCCGCCACGGGCGAGCTGCAAAACCCCGATCAGACGCTGACCCGCGCCCAGCGCGACCGCTTCAGCAAGGCCCCCAAGGCCACCACGCCGCTGCTCATCGTCACCCAGGCCGAGGCCGAGGCCACCCTGGCCGCCGCGCCCAGCGCCGCCAAAAAGACGTGGCACTTCAAGGCCGACAACGTGCGCGACTTCGCCTTCGCCAGCGCCCGATCCTTCATGTGGGACGCCATGGGCGTCCGCCTGCCCGAGAGCGGCCGTGTGGCCCTGGCCATGTCCTACTACCCGCCGGCCTCGGCGCCGCTGTGGGGGCGCTTCAGCACCCACGCCGTGGCCCACACCCTCGAAATCTACAGCCGGATGAGCTTCGACTACCCCTACCCGGTGGCCATCTCGGTCAACGGCGCCGTGGGCGGCATGGAGTACCCCATGATCTGCTTCAACGGCCCGCGGCCGGAGAAGGACGGCACCTACTACGACATCCCGGGCGAAGGGAAGCGCTGGAAGTACTCGAAATATGGGCTGATTGGGGTGGTGATCCACGAGGTGGGCCACAATTGGTTCCCCATGATTGTCAACAGCGATGAGCGCCAGTGGACCTGGATGGATGAGGGCCTCAACACCTTCCTGCAGTTCATCGCCGAGCAGGCCTGGGAGAAGGACTACCCCTCCCGGCGCGGCCACCCCAAGCTCATCGCCGACTACATGAAGAGCCCTGAGCAGGTGCCGATCATGAGCAACAGCGAGTCGCTGCTCCAGTTCGGCAACAACGCCTACGCCAAGCCTGCCACCGCCCTCAACATCCTGCGCGAGACCATCCTGGGTCGGCCGCTCTTCGACTTCGCCTTCAAGACCTACACGCGCCGATGGCGGTTCAAGCACCCCGAGCCCGCCGACTTCTTCCGCACCATGGAAGACGCCTCGGGCATGGACCTCGATTGGTTCTGGCGCGGCTGGTTCTACGGCACCGAGCACGTCGACATCGCCCTCACCGACTTGCGTGAGTACGAGCTCGACACGCGTAACCCCTCGATTGAAAAGCCAAAAGCCAAGCAGAAGGAAGACGAGGACTACGTGTCGCTCACCCACGAGCGCAACCTCGCGGGCTATGCCGCCGACCCGCCGCGCCTCAACCGCTACCCCGATTTGGCGGACTTCTACGACGCCCACGACGCCTTCGCGGTGACCGCGAAGGACCGCGATGAGTTTGAGACCTTCCTCAAGGACCTCGAGCCCGAAGAGCGCGCGGCCCTGCAGACCCAGCGCCACTTCTACACCGTCGACTTCGAGAACCAGGGCGGCGTGGTGATGCCCATCATCCTGCGCATCACCTTCGAAGGCGGCGACCGCGAGGTGCTGCGCCTGCCCGCGGAGATCTGGAAGTTGGACGCCGAGAAGGTCTCCAAGCTCCTGGTCACCCAGAAGGCCATCACCCGCCTGGAGGTGGACCCCTTCTTGGAGACGGCCGACACCGACACCGGCGACAACCAGTGGCCCCGCGAGGTGGTCAAGACGCGCTTCCAGCTCTTCAAGGAAAAGCGAGTGCCCAACGCCATGCAAGACGCGGCGGAGGCGCAGAAGAAGGCCGAGGAAGCGGCGAAAGCCCAGGCGGCCCCGCAGGCCGCCCCCCCGTCAGCGGCCCCGGTCAGCGCGCCCGCGACGCCTTGAGCGGCGTCGACGTGCCTGCACCTTCAAGGGGCTTCAAGGGCCGCCCGCGTGGTGGCATGGCGGAAGGCAAACAGCGCCCGCAGGCGCCCGGCCACCACCGGGAAGACCAGCGGCGCCAGCCAGGCCGGGCGCGGGCGCCAGTGCACGATGTCCACCAGGCGGCTCCCCTCGGGCGCCGACTCGATGAGGTGGTAGTGCCGCCAGAAGGCGAAGGGCCCGCTCACCTGGTGGTCGGCAAAGCCGCGTCCCGCCTCGTAATCCACGTGCTCAGCCACCCAGCGCAGCTTGATGAACGGCAGCGGCCGCAGCTCGATGACCACCCGCGCGCCCGTCTCCAGGCCGCCTACGCGGTCCACGATGCGCGAGGGTGGGTAGGGCGGCGCCAGCCGCGCCAGGGCGTCGTCGCTGGCGTGAAACGCAAACAGCGCCTCCGGGGTGGCGGTGAAGGTGGACTCGAAGCGGCTCTCCCGGCACCCGGGCGGACACGGTGGGACTTGCATGGCGCTCTGATGCGGTGGGGCACTCGCGCGTCGCGCTGGCGGGCGGAGAACCGACCCAAGTGAAGGTAAAGACTGCATTTTTGTCGTGGGCGGTGCTCCTCCTCAGCGGCCTGGCGCGCCCGGCCTTGGCCCACCCGCAGAGCGTGACGCTGGGCGAGGTCCATGTCCGCGGCGACCACCTCGAGGTGGCGTTGAGCGTGTCCACCCATGACCTGGTTGCGGCGCTCGCCCGGCGCGGCGCGGACTTCTTCGGGCCCCGAGGCGAAGCAGAGGTGGCAGCCTACGTGCGGTCGGCCTTTGCGGTGGAGGGCGCCGCCGGGCCCGCGCAGCCACTCGGCCCGGTGGCACTGGAGTGGGTGGGACAAGAGGCCGGCCCCGCGGGGGTCTGGCTCTACTTTCAGGTGCCGCTCCGACGCCTCGAGGGCGCGACCCTGAGCCATCGGCTCTTCTTCGAGGGGGCACCAAGCCAGCTCAACACCCTCACGGTGCACCGGGGGGCCCAGACCTGGACGCTGGTTTTCAGCCCGGAGCACCCCACCCTGCCCCTGTTGTCACCGTCGGGTAACATGCCCGAACCCCCGCCCGCGGCACGCCCGTAACAGGGCTTCACGGCCCAGGCCGCGCGCCGGTTGGCCCGGCCTGTGCTCTCTCTGCCTGGGTCCCCGGCGGTGCGCCGGCTTGACCGAGAAAGAGAGCGTGCATGATCTACGAAGTGGAAGGCGACATCCTGAAGAGCGGCGCCGCCGCGATTGCCCACGGCGTGGCCCCCGACGATGACTTCCATAGCGGTCTGGCCCTCGCCCTCCGCGAGCAGTGGCCCGCGATGTACAAGGACTTTCGCCACTTCTGCCACACCCACAGCCCCCACATCGGCCAGGCGTGGTCCTGGGGTGGCGCTGGCGGCACCCGCATCGTGGCGCTGCTCACCCAGGAGCCGGCCAAAGACAAGAACGACCACCCCGGCAAGGCCAAGCTGAGTGCCGTCAACCATGCGCTGCGCGAGCTGCGCCGCATGGTGGAGACCGAGGGCCTCGCCAGCATCGCGCTGCCCCGCGTCGCGACGGGCGTGGGCGGGCTGGACTGGACGGAGGTCAAGCCGCTCATCGAACACCACCTGGGTGACCTGCCCATCCCCGTGTACCTCTACACCGTGTTCCACCCCGGCGTGCAGGCCACCGAGCCCACCGTCTAGGTCACCCGCGGGCGAGAAAAACCCTGTCGATTCGAGGTGTTGGGCGACCGGCCCCCGGCCTACTCGGCCTGGGCGCCGTCGTCGATCCAGCGCCCGAGGCACGCGCGCTCCTCGTCGGTCATCTGGGTCAGGTTGGCCAGCGGCATGTACTGGGTGGTCACCGCCTTGGCCTTGATCTGCTCAGCCGCCGCGCGAATGCGCTCGGGGGTGTCGAGCTTGAGGTCCTTGGGCGCGCTGACGTTGCCGGGGAAGGTCGGGTGCTCGGCGTGGCACACGGCGCAGCGCGTTTGCACGATGCCCTGAACCTGGGCGAAGGACACCGGGCCGGTGGGGCCCGCCACCGGGGCCTTGCGGGGCGCGGTCACCAAGGCCAGGCCGATCATCGCCAACGCCGCCACCGGCAAGATCCACGAGTTGTACTGGCCGCGGCCGCGCAGGTTGAACCAGTGCCGCACGCCCGCGCTGATGAGCGCCAGCGCCGCCAGGATCGCCCAATCCCAGGCGTGGCCGTAGGTGTGCGGGTAGTGGTTACTGATCATGATGAACAGCACCGGTAACGTCAGGTAGTTGTTGTGCAATGAGCGCAGCGCCGCCTTCTGGCCGGCCCGTGGATCGGGCGCCCGGCCCTGCTCCATGGCCACCACCATCTCGCGCTGGCCGGGGATGATGCCGAAGAAGACGTTGGCCGCCATGATGGTGCCGATGAGGGCCCCCACCAGCAGGTAGGCGCCGCGGCTTTGGAAGACGGCGCAGAGGGCCCAGGCCAACGCGGTCATGAGCGCAAAACCCACGCCCGCAAACACCACTTTCAGCTTGATGATCGGGGACTTACACAACAGGTCGTAGATCACCCAGCCCGCCACCAGCACCCCCACACCGATGCCCGTCGCCTCCCACGGGCTGAGGGCCGCCTTCGCGGGATCGATGAGGAAGAGCCCGGCGCCCAGGAAGTAGACGAGGCTGAGCAGGACAAACCCGCTGATCCAGGTGAAGTAGGCCTCCCACTTGAACCAGTGGAGCGTGCCGGGCAGCTTGGGCGGGGCCACGCCGTACTTGAGGACGCGGTAGAAGCCGCCGCCGTGCACGGCCCACAGCTCGCCCTTGACCCCCGCCTCAGCGTCCGCCTCACCCTCCGGGGGGCGGAGGTTGTTGTTCAACCAGTTGAAGTAGAACGAGGTGCCAATCCACGCGGCACCCGCGGTGATGTGGAGCCAGCGCACGAGGGTCTCGAGCCACTGGAGAAAGTGATCGCTCATCGCGCTCTCCCTCGGGTCGGGGGCCGATCGGCCTTGCGGTAGACAAAGCGCAGCCCAGTCCACGTATCGTCGATGGCGCAGACCTTGTTGTCCACCAGACCGAGCGCGAGGCCCATGGGCTGCACGATCTCGAAGGTCAGGTCGGTGGGTCGCTTCGAAGCGCGCTTGGGCCAGCCGATCCAGAGACCGCCCTCCCAGGCCAACCGGGCCTTGAGCGCCGCGAAGTGGGCCGCCAAATCGGCGGCCTCGTTGGTGAGGTACACCACCACATCCAGCAGACAGTCGGGCGGCTCGGGGGCGAGCACCGCGCCCGGGTCCACCAGCACCGCACCGAGTGGAAGCGGTGAAATCAATGCAGAATCCAGGGGTTGCGCCCCGAGGAGCGCCACATGGTGCCCCGGCTTGATGCCGAGCTTCTGGGCGAGGGCGACCGCCACCGGCCTACATGAAGTACTTGAAGTAGAGCCAGCCCGTGGCGATGACGAGCGAGCCCAGCATCGTGGGCAGGCCCAGCCGGGTGAAGGCCATGAAGCTCAGGTCATAACCATTGCGGCGGCCGATCTGGGACACCACCACGTTGGCCGAAGCACCCACGAGGGTGCCGTTGCCGCCCAGGCACGCACCCAGGGCCAGCGCCCAGTAGAGGGGCTCGGCCACGTGCAGGCGGAGCGCTTCGGGATCATTGCTGAGGCCCATCTCCTGAGCAAAGGAGGGGATGATGATCTGGATCAGCGGGATCATCGCGATGACCAGTGGAATGTTGTCCACAATCGCCGACGCCAGCGCCGAGGCCCACAGGATCACCATCACGGTCAGCAGAAAGTTGCCATGGGTTGCTTCGGTGATGGTGTGACCCAGCGCCTCGAAGACGCCGTTATACTCCATCGCCCCGATGAGCATGAACAGACCAATGAAGAAGAAGACCGAGCCCCACTCCACCTTCTCCAGCAGGTGGTGAAAGTCGGACTTGCACACCAGGGCCATCACGAGACCGCCGGCCAAGGCGATGATCCCCGGATCCACGCCGATGCTGTGGCTTGCGAAGAAGGCCGCCAGCATGACCGCAAAGACCGCCAGCGACTTGTACATCCCGGGGCGGTCGAGGATGGCCAAATCGGCGCGCGCCCGCATGATGCGGGCCTTGTTGGCCTCCGGCACGGTGAAGGACTTGCGGAAGACCAGCGCGGCCAAGGGCAGCCCGATCACCAGCATGATCACCACGGGGGGCGTCAAATTGGCGATGAACTCCACAAACGTGAGCCCGGTTTTGGAGGCGATGAGCACGTTGGGCGGGTCACCCACCAGGGTGGAGGTGCCGCCGATGTTGGAAGCGATGGCCTCCAGAATCAGGATGGGCGCCACCTTGATCTCGAGGATCTCGCACACCAACACGGTGATGGGCGCCACGAGGATCACGGTGGTCACGTTGTCGAGGAAGGCGGACAACACCGCGGTGGACAGCAGGAACGTCACAAAGATGGCGATGCCGTTGCCCCGGGCGCGCTTGGCGATGGTCACCGCCAGCCACTCGAAGATGCCCGTGGCGGCCATGACATTGACCACCAGCATCATGCCCACCAGCAGGAAGACCACGTTGAGATCCACCGACCTCAGCGCGTGCTCGTAGGGCACAATGTGCAAAATAATGCAGGTGGCCGCCCCCAGGAGCGCCGCCACCGTCTTGTCCAGCTTCTCGGTGGCGATGGCCAGGTAGGTGATGCCGAAGATGATCAGCGAGCCGATCATGTGGGCCTCTCTCTCTGTGCGCCGGCAGCCCTGTGCGGGGGCTCAGCGCGACAAGTCTCTGAAATCGTTACAGGTTAAAGATCCGATCCAAGACGCGGATGCGATCGATGACCCCCAGCAGGCGGCCTGCCTTGTCCACCACAAACACCTTGGGGAAGTGCTTGACCGAGAGCTGAAACACCACCTCCAGGGCGGTGGCATCGGGGGGCACGCTGCAATAGTTCTGCGTCATTACATGGCGCACCAGCAGCCCCTGCTCGCGGTCGAAGTACTTCTCGAAAGGATCAAACTCCGCGATGAAGGACACACTCTTGAGCTGCCGGAAGAAGTCCGGCACGCCGAGGGTGAAGAGGTCGTCCGCCGTGACCTGCCCGAGCAGGATGCGGTTCTCGTCGGTGACCCCCGCGGCGTCCAGGTTGCGCTCGGCCATGCGCTGCACCAGCTCGGCCACCGGCATGTCCGGCGGAATGAGGCCGATGGCGGGCCGCATGATCTCCTCGGCGAGGATGGGCGCGTCCTCTTCGCGGACGTTGTCCTCCAGCCACTGGGCCAGCGCCTTGGCGTCGCGCGCTTGCTCCAGGTGACGGCGCGCCTCGGGATCGGCCAGCAGCCGCGCCACGCGCCCCATGATCTGCAGCAGCGCACCGGGGCGCTTGGGCGGCCCCAGCATCAACACCACCAGCCGGACGGGGTGGCCCGACCAGTCGATGGGCTGGTTGACCGTGGCGATGCAGATGCGGGGCCCGTTCACACCCGCCAGCCGGGTGTGGGGCAGCGCCACGCCGTCCACAACCGACGTGTGCTCGCCCTCGCGGGCCAGGATCGCATCCACAATCGAGTCGGCGGACAGGTCGGGCGAGATGCCCGGCGCGGTGAGCACGGCGGTGGCCATCCGCCGGAGGAGCGTTTCTCGATCATGCGCGTCGATGCCCAACAATACGCGGCGGGCATCTAGGGCCACGCGGTGCACCATGGTGACCTCCCGGGCCAAAGGCGGCGCAATATCTGCGGGTCGCAGGCGGCTGTCAAGCCACCGGCCCCTTGAGAAATGGGCATGAGCGCGGCGGGCGGCGGGGCTGAAGGCAGGAAGGTAGAAAGGAACCCGCACCGCGCGAGGGGGAGCGCGGCGGTGCGGGTGGGTCAGGGGGGACCTGCGACTGAGCCTAGGGCGCCGCCGTCGGCCTCGCCATGGGCGGATGTACGGAGGCCCCCATCAACGGCCGCGACCGTGCACCGAACGCGCCAGGCCCGGGAGTGGGTGCACTGAGTCAACCCGCCCAAATGGCGTACTCAATATCCCGATTTTGTTACGCTCTTCCGACACCACGCTGGACGAAATCGAGGCCGCGCGCGGCCGCGGTTGGCGCTCAAGGGGTCGAGCGTTCGGCGGTGCAGACCCAGGGAGAGCGCTCTGGAACGGCCCAGCGGCCGCTGTGGGTGCCCGCAAACGGGGTGCCCGCGCAGGTGATGAAGCGGTTCAGCCCTTGCGAGGGCGCCGCGCTTGCAGGCGGAAGAACTCAGCGTTGGACAGCAGGTAGCTGCGATCGGAGCGCTCTTCGAGCGACATCTCGATCGGGTTCCCCATGGCCGCTGCGCGCGCCTGAGCTTCTTCCGCCCGGCGTAGCAGCTCTTCGGTATCGGGTTCGTGCCTCTCAATCATGGCGTCCTCCATCGGTCGGCGTCCAGCGCCAGCCTCATTGCACTCAATCCACACATACGTAGCACGCCGCGCGGCACTTTGCACGGGGGTCGTCGGCCCTCAAGATGAACGGCGACCGTCGGCGGTTTCGCGCAGTCCCCGTGCGCTGTCCATGCCTGGACCCCGAAATTGCGCTACATTCTCGGCGCCCCCGGTCCCTTTTCTGAGGGGTCGCTTGTGGGGGGTCCTTTTTCGAGGCGCGTCATGATCCCGTCCCCAACCGCTGTGCAGCCCTTCGACCTCCACCCCACCGCTGGCGCCCTGGGCGCTGAGATCACCGGCGTGGATCTGGCGGCCGAGCTGCCCGAGAGCACCCTCACTTCCCTCCGCCAGGCGCTGGCCGAGTACCAGGTCATCGTCTTTCGCGACCAGCCCCTCACCCCCGAGCAGCAGCGCCGGTTGGCGACGTATTTCGGGCCGCTGCAGGCCCACCCGGCCTACCCCACCCCGCCGGGGGTGCCCGAGGTTTCGATCCTGGAGCACACGGCCGAGAAGCCGTCGCTGATCGAGGCCTGGCACACCGACATGACCTTCATGCAGCAGCCCCCCCTGGGCTCGATCCTCCAGGGCTGCATCCTGCCGGCGCGGGGCGGCGACACCCTCTGGGCGAGCCAGTTTGCGGCCTATGAGGCCCTCTCGGCCCCGCTGCGTTCCCTCCTCGATGGGCTGCGGGCGGAGCACGATTTCTCCTTTGGTTTCAAGGAGTCCCTGGCGTTGCCCGGCGGCCGAGAGCGCCTGGCGAAGGCGGTGGCCGACAACCCGCCCGTGACCCACCCGGTGGTGCGCACCCACCCCGAGACCGGCCGCAAGGCCCTCTTCGTCAACCCCCTGTTCACCACCCGCATCCTGGGCCTCACTCGCCCGGAGAGCGATGCGCTGCTGGCCTTCCTGTTCCGCCACGCCATCCAGGACGAGTTCACCTACCGGCTGCGGTGGGCGCCCCACACGGTGGCCTTCTGGGACAACCGCTCCACCATGCACAAGCCGGTCAACGACCACGGCCTCCAACACCGGCGGATGCAGCGCGTGGTGGTGGGCGGCGATCGGCCGCGTTAGCCGGCTGCGCCACCCGGGCGCAAAAAGGGTCGGAACTCCGGCGCGCTTCGCGGGTCCAAGCCAGCGTCCCCCGTGGGGGCCGAGCTCAAACACAGCAACGTGGTTGAACCCAAGGAGACGTCATGAGACGGCAAGTCGATCTTGCTGCGGGGCCGGATCTCGATCTCGTCCCGCTGCTCAACATCGTGGTGTGTCTGGTGCCCCTGGTGCTGCTGGGGACCACGCTCATCAAAGTCGGCATCATCGAGACCGAGGCGCCCCGCTTCTGCCAGGGCTGCTCCATCAATCCCAGCGACTCGCCCCCGCTCGGCCTCAAGATCCACCTTGGCCAGTCGGGCATGGTGGTGGCGGCCCAGGGCGAAGACCGCCTCCGGGACACCCCGGTGCACCTGGCAACCGAGGACTTCGCTGGTCTGTACCGGCTGCTGGATGAGGCGAAGGCGCGCCACCCCGATGAGACGCTGGTGCAGGTGAGCGCCGACCCGGGCATGCCCTACCGCGCGCTGGTGCGGGTGATGGACGTCACCCGCAACCGCCTGAGCGGCTCCGTCACCGATGCCACCGACCTGGCGAGCGCTGACCGCCTGCTGGACGACCGGGGCCGCCCGCTGCTGCTCTTTCCTGATGTGGTCTTCGCCACCGCCCCCTGAAGCGCATGGGCCCCAAACTGGCCGCTCGACAGCCCGCCCCCCGTGGTAATCTCGCGCCATCCAGCCGTGGAGGTTTGTGGTGGCCGAGGCCGACCTTTTCAGCACCTATGGGCCCCTCAGCAGCGCGTGGGATGAGATGTTTGCCGGCCGCGGGCAACCGCGACCGGTCTTCCAGCGGGTGTTCGAGCTGCTGTCCGCCGAGTCGGCCGAGGACTTTGCGCGCCGACAAGCGCTGGCCGACTTTGTCCTGCTACAGGAGGGTGTGACCTTCTCGGTGTATTCCGACCAGCGGGGTACCGAGAAAATCCTGCCCTTCGACCTGCTGCCGCGGATGATTGCGGCCCACGAGTGGGTGCAGCTCGAAGCCGGCCTCATCCAGCGCATCCGGGCGCTGGAGCTCTTCCTGCACGACATCTACGGCGCTCAGCACATCCTCAACGATGGCACCCTGCCGCGAGACCTCGTGCTGGGGTCGAAGCACTATCTGCCTGAACTCAAAGGGGTTTTCCCGACGGGTGGGGTGCGGGTGCACATCTCGGGCATCGATCTGGTGCGCGATGCCGAGGGCACCTTCCGCGTGTTGGAGGACAACCTGCGCACCCCCTCCGGCGTGTCGTATGTGCTGGAAAATCGGCAGGTCACCAAGCGGGTCTTCTCCCGCAGCTTCCACGAGTCGCGGGTGTCGCGGGTGGACGAGTACCCGATGCACCTCGCCAGCACCCTGCGCTCGGTGGCCCCGGAGGGCGCCGCGGATCCCCGGGTGGTGGTGCTCACCCCGGGCCGCTTCAACTCCGCCTACTTCGAGCACGGCTTCCTGGCCCGCACGACAGGTTTCCCGCTGGTGGAGGCGCCCGACCTCTTCGTTGGCAAGGACGACTGCGTCTACGTCCGCACCATCCACGGGCCGCAGCGCGTGGACGTCATCTACCGCCGCATCGACGAGGTCTTCCTCGATCCCGAGGTCTTCCGACCGGACAGCCTGCTGGGGGTGCCCGGGCTGATTCGGGCCTGGGCGCGGGGCAAGGTGACGTTGGTCAATGCGCCGGGCAACGGCGTGGCCGACGACAAGGCCGTGTGCGCCTGGGTGCCGGAGATGGTGCGCTACTATCTGGGGGAGGAGCCCTTGTTGGCGCAGGTGCCCACCTGGCTGTGCGACCGCCACGAGGATCGAGCCTATGTGCTTGATCACCTTGAGGAAATGGTGGTGAAGGCGGTGGACGAGGCGGGCGGTTACGGCATGCTGATGGGGCCGCAATCCACGGCGGCCGAGCGCGC